>JAEEGG010000886.1_pt1 | contig 86078 bp, 41 predicted proteins | sample 9134161 | NCBI WGS metagenome assembly JAEEGG01 (sample SAMN16246543, study PRJNA631951) | gut metagenome | biome: gut microbiome; feature: rumen; material: CR-attached | host: Bos | place: Iran: Karaj | collected 2018-10
CTCAGAAGCAATGACAAATCCAGACGGGCGATCCGTCCATGTGGTAATATCCAATACCAACGTGTCAGGCACCACATATTTCACAACCGCATGTCCTGCCATTACATCTGCCGTGTCCGATTCTTTTTTTGAGTCACACCCCATTGTTGACAAGCATAAAGCCATCAACAAAAGACATTTTATCAAATATTTTAATGATTTCATAATCTCATCTGCACTAAACGTCTAAAAAAATCCGACTCACAACTCCACATGCACCGTCGACGACACCGACTTCCATCCATCGAAGGAGAAAGTGACGGTGAGGTTGTGCGTGCGGGAGAGGGTGGGAAGAGGGAGAGATATAAAAACATGATGACTCCACAAATAACGTTCTTTCTCAGAAAATGTAGCAAAAGGCTTAAACAACTGTTCTTCAACATTCTCTCCCCGATAGCCAGACAACACGAAATTCCCCATCGAACAAACGCGAATATCCGCCAAATCGCAAAGTTCAGCTCCCGCAGGATGTTGCTCATCAAAATCAGCATCCGAAACCACTGACAAACATTTTACCGGATAGGGGCAGACAGGAGGCATCTCCCATGTGGCATAAAAATCATAACCCTCATCATGATTTAACGAGGCGAAATAATCAAACCTACTATTCCCTTCTTTTCCCCATGAAACATGTTCTCCGTCAAACTCAGAAGCAATGACAAATCCAGACGGGCGATCCGTCCATGTGGTAATATCCAATACCAACGTGTCAGGCACCACATATTTCACAACCGCATGTCCTGCCATTACATCTGCCGTGTCCGATTCTTTTCCGCATCCAGCCAAAATCGCAATCGGAATCACTAAAAATAGCGTTTTAAACAAAATAAATATTGCTTTCATAATTCATAACATATATAATCATAATTTATCGCCATGCAGGGTGAATTTCTAAATCATACTGATAATTGTAGGAGTTATTGTTATCTGTATTCCGGTCAAACTTCTCAGAATTGGAGCAATTAAAACATCCAGCAGCAAAATATCCATTATTGCTTCCCATCCAACCCCAATTTATATGGAAAAGAGAATTCTCATAACCAGACGAAAACCTCCTATTCGATGTTCGACCTGTATTTGTGTCCAGTGTATAATAATAGTACTCGACGGATGCGGCGGAATAACCATCCACCACCCAGGCATGCCCCTTATACGTAACAAACAGCACTTTCTTCCGTTCTCCCGTCATCAGGACAGGTCTCCTATTATCAAGTTGAGTTTTCACGGCAGAAAAACTATAATCCTTTGTATCACATCCTGAATACCCAATTTTCTTCAAATATGACATCGCCTTTCTCGGTTTAGCGCTACTTCCATCACACCCATAGTCCATATCAATATTCCTTCCAATGAAATAAAGTAGCACGGATATCATGCATTGTGAAGAGTATTTTACATCATTCGCATCAGCCGAAGCGGTCATTTCTTCCCAGTCCATCTCAAATGATGGACTATGTGGGAGACAATCGCTCACCTCCTTAGGATATCTATAATAGGCCATTACCTGAGCGATGGCAGTAGCCCAACATCCTGCCTTGGTTTGCTTTCCATGACATACGCACTTAGGGGTCGATGCATTGTACGGGAAAACGCCTTGTCCCCATGTGGTTTTCAACAAAGGCTTCACTTCCTCCACACCACGCAATAAAGTATACGTTCCAGCATATACCCTTCTTAACTCATTTCGAGGCAAGGAATCCTTCTCCTCTATTTCTCGTTTCGCCACCTCCAGCAACGAATCCTTCTCCATCTCGAACTTCATAATGGAGTTCCGCATAAAGACCTGCGCATTATCCAAAAAGATGGCAAGACCCGGGTTGTCCGTATCCTCCCCCAAAGTCCCATTATCCACGCAGGCCAAAATCGGGCATCCCACACGGTCGTCCGCACAAATAATAGCGAATCCCGCACTGTCCGCAAAGTTGCAGACGTAAGCCAATGTGTCAGGGATGGCGACCACCTCGCCAGAGCCAGAGCGCAAGGTCGTCTCATCGGAGTGCAACACACGCACCTCCTCGATTTGACGCGCCCTCCCCGATTTGAGTCCATTACCTTCTCCAGCGAATAGGGAGGCCGCATCGAGCGCCAACTCCCTCGCCTCGTCCATACCCATCGTGTGGTTGGAGGAAAACAAGGCCTTGTAGTTCAAGGAAGGCTCCTCCTTCTGTTCCTGCTGCGGACTTGAAGACTCGTTTCGGGCCTCCTCCACATCATCCGTCTCACACGACATAAACTGAGCCACCGCGACTATCCCAATAGAACACAGCAACTTGCGCAAACTTAGATTTTTTTCATTGAATAACATAATAAAAATTTTTAAGTGTTTAAAAATAGAAAATTCAAAATCCATGGCAGCCTTTTTCCCTCAACCACAAATATTTAAATCTTCAAAAAATACTCACTTTATCGAACTCGACACGGCAAATATATGGATTATTATTCAATACAACAAAACATTTAGCATAAATCACACGTAAAACTAACACAACACCACTCGTCAACATTTACATGGGGATGAATGTCAAACAAAAAACACAAAAAAGCATCCCCCTTACCGTTACCGATTCAATATAAAAATATTACCTTCGCGGTCAAAATCAAAAAAGGAAAAAGTCATGGCACAAAAACCCTCCATACCAAAAGGAACGAGAGACTTCGCACCCATCGAGATGGCGCGTCGCAACTATATCTTCAACACCATCAAAGAGGTCTTCCGCCTCTACGGATTCCAACAAATAGAGACCCCGGCGATGGAGAACCTCTCCACCCTGATGGGCAAATACGGCGACGAGGGCGACAAACTCCTCTTCAAGGTGCTCAACTCGGGCGACTTCCTCGCGGACGTGGAACAGGCGGAGCTGGAGAGCCGCAACTCCGTGAAACTGATCAAGAAGATCTCGGAGAAGGGTCTGCGCTACGACCTCACGGTGCCTTTCGCACGTTTCGTCGTCATGAACCGTGACAAGCTCAGCTTCCCTTTCAAACGCTACCAAATCCAACCGGTATGGCGCGCCGACAAGCCGCAGAAGGGCCGTTACCGCGAGTTCTACCAGTGTGACGTGGACGTGGTCGGAAGCGACTCCCTGATGAACGAGGTGGAGCTGATGCAGATCGTGGACGAAGTGTACCGCCGCCTCGGTGTGAACGTCTGCATCAAGATCAACAACCGCAAGATCCTCACGGGCATCGCGGAGGTGATCGGTCAGGCGGACAAGATCGTGGACATCACCGTGGCCATCGATAAACTGGACAAGATAGGCTTGGAGAACGTCAACGCCGAACTGGCGGAGAAGGGCATTCCTGCCGATTCCATCGAGAAACTGCAGCCTATCATCCTGCTCCAAGGATCGAACGAGGAGAAACTGAAGACCATCCGTGAAGTGCTCGCCACCTCGGAGGTCGGACTGAAGGGCGTGGAGGAGATCTCCACCATCCTCGAACACATACAACTCCTTGGCATAGAGACCAAGGTGGAACTGGACCTGACCCTCGCCAGGGGTCTGAACTACTACACGGGAGCCATCTTCGAGGTGAAGGCGTTAGACGTGCAGATCGGTAGCATCACCGGTGGCGGACGTTACGACAACCTCACAGGCGTCTTCGGCATGGAGGGCGTCTCCGGCGTGGGCATCTCCTTCGGTGCGGACCGTATCTACGACGTCCTCAACCAACTGGACCTCTACCCTGCAGAAATGCTCCAATCGACCAAACTGATCTTCGTGACCTTCGGAAACGAGGAGCTCAAATACGCCATGCAGTGCCTGAAGCAAGTGCGCGCGGCGGGCATAGCGGCCGAGGTATTCCCTGAACCTGCCAAGATGAAGAAGCAGATGGGCTACGCCGACAACAAAGGCATCCCGTTCGTGGCCATCATCGGCGACACGGAGATGAAGGAGCAGAAAATCATGCTCAAGAACATGGCGACGGGCGAGCAGAACCTCGTCAGCGTGGAGGAGGCGATCCAAACATTGTCAGGCAAATAAGCCTAACGGACAAAGACGTCGACGATGATCAATTTCCTAAAGACATACGCGCTGTTCATCTCCATGATGATTGGTATCGTGTTCCATTTCATCTTCGTGGACGTGTCCTTCGTCACGAAATACTTCATGGACGAGCCGTTGAAGGACATCACCTTCATCACGAAATACATGCTTTTTCTGATGCTGCTGATTGTCTACTGCAAGGTGGACTTCCGCCAGTTCAAGTGGAAACGCTGGCATGTCATCCTGCTGACCATCCAATTCACGGTGTGCATTCTCTTCTACCTGCTCGTCTACAAATTCGACCAACGCACAGCGGAAGGCGGACTCATCTGTCTGCTGGCGCCCACCGCCACCTCCGCCCCCGTCATCACGGGGCTATTGGGAGGAACCGTGGCGGGTCTCATCACCTATAGCGTCTCCAGCAACCTGCTGGCGGCCTTCTTCGCACCCCTCTACTTCTCGCTGATCGGTGCGCACGGCACGGGAGCGGAGGACCTCAGCTTCTTTGAGGCGTTCCTCACCATCTGCCAGAAGGCCTTCCCGCTCATCTTCGGACCATTCGTCTGCGCATTGTTCCTGAAACGGTTCATCCGCCCCGCCTACGATTTCCTGCGGAAGAAGCAAGGCATATCCTTCTGGCTGTGGACCATCGCCCTGGTGTTGCTGATGTCCCGCACGACGGCAGATCTATTGAGCATGGACCCCGCCGAGCGTCCGGCCGCCTTCAACATGGCGCTGATCGCCCTGTTCTGTTGCCTCGCGCAATTCACCGCAGGAAGGAAGCTCGGCAAGCTATACCACAACAAAGTGGCCAGCGGACAAGCCTACGGACAGAAGAACACAATCCTCGCCATCTGGATGGCACAGACCTTCTTCAACCCTGTGGTCGCCATCGCACCCGCCACCTACGTGCTTTGGCAGAACCTCGTCAACTCCTACCAGTTGAGCAAGCATAGGAGGGGGTTGAGGAAAGACCAGGAGAATTAAGAATTAAGAATTATGAATTATGAATTTGTTCGATTTTTTCAGGAGTAAAAAAGCGGGGAAGGAAGCTGAAAAGCAGGCATCCCTAAGCGAGAAAGATCTCCGTTGGAATCGATTCATCGAAGAGATATGCGTCGACGGTGAATTATCCTCACTCTCCGAGAAACAGAGGATAGCCGCTCTTTGCTTCTGGTACGACACCGAAATGATGAACGGAGGATTCAGCCAATACCAAGACAGCTATCCCGACACCGACCCCAACGAACTGAAAGAGGCGCTCGCCACCGTCGGGAACGAAGAGATTGTACGGAACTACTGCAAAGCCTTAGAGGAGGGCAAACAAGACGATTGGGTGGAGACCGATGCGGAATACGGAAGTTTCTCCCCTACCCTTTGCGAACTTTTGCAGGAATACGTCGAAAAGAACAAAGACGAAATACTAGAGAATTAAAAATTAAAAAGGACGATAGACCCGCAAACCCCGAAGGGGTGCTATATTACAGGCAGGGGTGTTAACCCCTGTACAATAGAACCGAGGATAGCCCGAACCCGAAGGGGTGACACCCTAACGAATTAAGTATCAAAAAGTTTTTTTGACATCCACATTTCGGGAAAAATATTATCTTTGCGTTTGTGTGTAACCCATAAAGGCAATGGCCCAAAAATAGCGTCACACAATCTGTATCAGGGAAACGCAAACAATTAACTTTTAATACATTCGGTATATGGGATTATTAAACGACGTATTCTCCACCATCTCCAAGGTGGCTAAAAGTGATGCCGCGAAGGAGATCATCAACTCAATCAACGGTGGCGGGCAGATGGACATCGCCGCAGGACTGAAGGCCGCACTGAAGGTCGGCATCGAGACCGCAGCCGCCAACTTAGGAAAGAAAGACGGATTCCTCGCGGACGCAGCCGTACGCATCGGCATACCTGAGGAGGCGCTCTCCGTATTCAACGCAGTGCAGTCCCTCGCGCAGAACCCTGCCTTCAACTCCCTATTGAACTCCGCAGGCGCATCCATTCCTTCCTCCGACACCGTGATCACCCTTTTCAACCGTGCGGCAGAAGACGCAGCCCCTAAGTCAGTGGACATCTTCGCCAACGCCATCACCGGCATGGGCATCGCCGACGCCAAGAACATTCTCTTCGGTGCGGACAACGCAGCCACCACTTACCTGAAGGAGAACACCTTCACGCAACTGCAGAACGCCTTCATGCCAGCCATCAACAACTCGCTCGGCTCCGTGCAGATAGCCAACACCACCCCACTCGCGGCGTGGAACACCTTCGCCACCTACAACAACAAGTTGGTGGAGATGATGGACAGCAAGGCCGTGAAGGCAGGACTTGAGATGGCCAGGATGACCGGTATCCTGAAGGACGAGTACTTCGAGAAGCTCGCCTCCATCAAAACCGTCAACACAGACTTGTCCGACTACATCACAGGGAAGGCCCTCACCGGACTCTTCACGAAGGTCTCCGAGAAAGAGTACGACATCCGTCACAACGCCAGCGCACGTGTCAGCGATGTGCTGAAGAACGTCTTCGGACAATTGGACGTAGCCTAAAACAGAGATCCACCATAACCAAAGAGGAGGCAGCCATGTCTCCTCTTTTTCTTTTATGCCCACCCGTAGGATTCGTGAAATCACAAACAATTTTTATATTTTTGCAAAAAACAATTTTGCCACGCATTAAGATTTTATGAGAAAAGCAATATTTTCCATACTGATGACGCTGAGCTCCCTGGCATGGGCTTCGGCGCAGAACTATTTGTGTTTCACCGCCAACGAGGCGAAATCAACCATAGGCATAGAAAACAAGGAGGGGAACCAACCCGACATCGAATACTCCACCGACAAATCCAAGTGGAAGAAGCTGGACCCAGCGAAGGGCTACACCTTCAAGAGCGCCCACGAGAAGATATACCTCAGGGGTAACAACAGGGAAGGATTCTCGAAGGAGAACGGCAGGAGCCGCACCCAGTTCGTCATGACAGGCTCCATCGCCGCCAGCGGAAACGTCATGAGCCTTGTCGACGGAACGGGCGACGAGCAAACCATTCCAAGCGACAACTGTTTCATCCGCCTCTTCGCCAAATGTACGAGCCTCACCCATGCGCCTGAGCTGCCCGCCACCCGCCTCACGAAAGGGTGCTACGAGGAGATGTTCCAAGGCTGCGAACAACTGGCCCAAGCGCCGCAACTGCCCGCCACGGAATTGGCGGAGAACTGCTACAAAGGCATGTTCCAGGGTTGCGCCAACCTCGGCCAAGCCCCAGCCTTGCCTGCGAAAAAGTTAGCGAAAGGATGCTACGAGAGCATGTTCTACGGATGTTCCTCCATCACAAAAGCCCCTGCGTTGCCTGCCACGGAGTTGGCGGAGAGTTGCTATGCGCTTATGTTCAGAAACTGCGCCAACCTTAGCCAAGCGCCCGAATTGCCTGCTAAGGAGTTGGCCCCGAAGTGCTACTCCAGAATGTTCGACCAATGCAAGAAGATCAACCACCTCAAGGTACATTTCACTGAGTGGGGAGACAATAGCGTGGAGGGTAGACGCACCACCGTATGGCTACAGGACGTAGCGGAGTCGGGCACGTTCGTCAGTCCAGGCAGACTCGCCGCCCAGTTCGGTTCGAGCGCCATACCGGAAGGCTGGGAGGTGATCCACGAGGACGGAAAGAGATCCGCCCACGACTACCTCTGCTTCACCACCACCAAGGCGGACGCCTTCATCGGCATGATCAGCTACGGGGAGTCCACCCCTAACGTGCTCTACTCAACCGACGGAGGAGAGAATTGGAAAGAGGTCGCATTCGGCGACACCCTTCCGTTGCCGTTCAAGGGAGATAAGATATATTTCAAAGGCATCAATCCTAAGGGATTCAACCAGACGAAGAACGGTCAGGACGTGCGCTTCTTCATGCAGGGAAGCATCGCCGCCAGCGGCAACGTCATGAGCCTCGTCGACGGGCTCGGCAACGCGTCACACACCCCTGGCGTGGGCTGTTTCGCCTCGCTCTTCAAGAACTGCGACGCTCTGACGAAGGCGCCTGAACTGCCAGCCACCTCCTTAGGGGAGGCATGCTACCAAGAGATGTTCTACGGTTGCGGAGGCCTCACCAGCGCTCCTCAACTGCCGGCACAGAAGATGGCGGCGGATTGCTATGACGGTATGTTCGCCAACTGCAAAAACCTTACGGAGGCACCTGCGCTCATCTCCACACAATTGGCCAAAAACTGCTACAACAAGATGTTCTCCACTTGCAAGGCGCTCAAGCAAGCCCCTAAACTGCCTGCCACGAAGTTGGCGGAGGGATGCTACCAATACATGTTCTGCAATTGCGACAACGTCAACTTCCAAGCGCCAGAGTTGCCTGCGAAACAGGCCGCCCCGACGTGCTACCAATACATGTTCGCCGGATGCACCAACCTGAAGCAAGCCCCTGAACTGCCTGCCGACTCCTTGGCTAAAGGTTGCTACGAAGGCATGTTCCAGAACTGCGAGAAGCTGGCGAAAGCGCCCGAGTTGCCCGCCACCCGCTTGGAGAAGGAGTGCTACTACGCCATGTTCAACAACTGCAAGGCACTCACCAGCGTACCAGCGTTGCCCGCCACCGTGATGGACAAACGTTGCTACGGCTCCATGTTCGAGGATTGCGTCAACCTCACCCAGGCTGGCACACTCTCCTCCACCCGTTTGGCGGAGGCCTGCTACGAGTTCATGTTCAAGGGGTGCAAAAAGCTGACGCAAGCGCCGGAACTGCCGGCCGACACGCTCGCCACGGGATGTTACCAATCGATGTTCCTTGGCTGTACGAGCCTATCCAAGGCACCGCAACTGAACTCCACACACCTGGCCAACTTCTGCTACAAGAGCATGTTCAAGGATTGCGCGTCGCTCACGCAAGTCAGCGACCTGCCTGCCACATCGCTCGCCACCAGTTGCTACGAATCCATGTTCGCCAACTGCGCGAAGCTGGTCAAAGCCCCGGCGATGTCCGGCACCTCACTCAAGGAGAATTGCTACAAGGAGATGTTCTACCACTGCGGTAGCCTCAACTACATCAAGATCAGCTCCACCACCTGGGGAGACAAGAAGGGCAACAGGACCTTCTCGGAGGGATGGGTCGACGGTGTGGCCAAAGAGGGCACCTTCGCATGTCCTGTCCGCACCATCAAGGAATACTCCGTGAATAGGATTCCGAAGGGATGGAAGGTCGTGGCGAAGAACTAACGCATTGCATCCACGATTTAACCATTGACGATTTACCATTCTGGCATTCTGGATACCGTAGAGACGATGTGTACATCGTCTTGCACATCGTCTCTACCAATCATATTCTGTTTTGTTTAAATGGGAAAGCCATATATCATTCGTTTATTTTTTCAAAAAAATACGATTTATTCAACTGAAAATCTATAATTTCGCGACGAATTTCCGATGAATGAAGGGAAATAATCCACAAGATAATACATCCCTCAGTGTAGTGTGTCTTTTTATTGATAAAAAAACAATATTTTAAACAATGCGATTTAAGATTCTCCTATTATGGGCTATTTTGTTCTCTACCATGGGTATGGTCAAGGCCCAGAATTACCTATGCTTCACTGCCATAACAGACAATTCGTCCGTTGGGATAAGGGAAAAGGGAAGAGACGTGCCAGATATGGAGTACTCTCTTGACGAAGGCGCATCCTGGACACCGATCATCTCAGGCTCCGTTGAATTGCCTCATACCAATGACAAGGTATATTTCCGGGGAAATAATCCATCGGGCATATTCAATACGATGAACGACTACACAAACTTTTTCGTGACAGGTAAAGTGGCCGCCAGCGGAAGCGTCATGAGTCTGATCGATGGGGAAGGCACCTCCACGGAGATCCCTTACAAAACGTGTTTCTACGGCCTGTTCAAGGAGTGTGAGGGGCTCGTCCAAGCCCCGGAACTGCCCGCCACCACATTAACGGAGGATTGCTACAAGGAGATGTTTTCCGGGTGTGGGCTCAAGGAGGCGCCCGAACTGCCCGCCACTGAATTGGAAGAGGGTTGTTACGAGGCCATGTTCGCCAACTGTGCCGACCTCACGGAAGCGCCGGCACTACCGTCCCGAACAATGAAGCAACGATGCTACTCTAATATGTTCTCTAACTGCACCAGCCTCGTCCAGGCCCCGGAGCTGCCCGCCACCACATTGGCGACAGACTGTTACTTGGCCATGTTCGAGCAGACCTCCATCGTCCGGGCTCCGAGTCTGCCGAGTACGGTTTTGGCTGAACGATGCTACTCCAACATGTTCTATAAGTGCGCATCCCTGACGATAGCTCCAGAACTACCTGCCACAGAGCTGAAGTACAGATGCTACTGTGGCATGTTCTCCAACTGTACAAGTCTCGCTCAAACTCCGGAACTGCCAGCGACACAAATGGATGTGGAGTGTTGCTACGTCATGTTCTCCAACTGCACAAGCCTCATTGAGGCTCCTGCGCTTCCCGCCATGGAGTTGGATAGCGCCTGCTACCGTGAGATGTTCCAGGGATGCACCCAACTCGCCAAGGCGCCTGAATTGCCGGCCACCGACCTCTCCTCGCGATGCTACTTCGGCATGTTCCGAGAGTGCAAGTCGCTGAGGATAGCACCCGAACTTCCTGCCGAAAAACTTGCGCTAGAGTGTTACAATAACATGTTCCTCGGATGTGAAAACCTCTCTCTCATACAGGTAGGATGCATGACTTTGGCACCGGACGCCAACGTCTATACATTCAACTGGATGAAGGATGTGTCCGAAGCGGGAACGTTCATCTTCCCTTGTGGCTCGACCTATGACACAAGGGGGGCATCATCTGTGCCTCCTAACTTCAACACTATATCCTCCCCTGTCGCCATCTTCATGAATGCCGATAGTTTAGTGCTCATGCAGGATACGATCCCGTGCGGCACTCTCCCCCAGTTCAAGGGCATCACGCCTAAAAAAGCGGACAACGATAGTTTCACTTACAAGTTCAAGGGATGGGACCCGCCTCTAAAGGCACTGACAACCAGCGGCATTTACACCTATATCGCCGCATACGACTCCCTCGCTCTGTGCGACACGACCATACACTCCTGCTACTCCTACTCGATAAACGGACGTAACATCATGAAAAGCACGGAATGGACCGACACCACTCACCATGAGGCGGGCAACGACTCCATCATCCACTATAAGGTATTCATCCACTATGGTGCATCCTCGAACGACACAATCACCTCTTGCGATTCCATCACATGGAGGGGAAAGACATACACAGAAAGCACCGTATGCACAGACACGCTCCAAACCATCTTCGGTTGCGACAGCATCGTACTCCACCACCTCATCATCGGGGAGAAAAAAGTGTCGAACACGTTACTTGAAGGTTGTGAAAGGGTGTTGATCGGAGGCATCGTTTACCTGCAAGATACCACTTGGAGTGACACCTTGACGACGGGAGAGGGATGCGGAAAGATTCTCCGCCATACGATTAAGATTCATCATAAAGAGCTCATCGATTCAGCCGTCACCGCCTGTGATTCCTTCCTATGGAAGGGTGTGGCCATCAAGGAAAGCACCTCATGGAACGACACACTCGCCTCCGTCTTCGGTTGCGATAGCATCATACAATACCACCTCACCCTCAGCAAATCCATCCTGCGGGACAGCGTCATCTCCGCTTGCGACTCCTTCCCATGGAAAGGCCTGATCCTCAGAGAGAACAAGATGTGGGACGACACTTTCGCCTCCATCTCCGGATGTGACAGCATCATCCGCTATCACCTCACAATCCATCAACGGACGGAAAGGGATAGCCAGCTGTTCGCCTGCGACTCCCTCGTGTGGGGCAACACCACCATCAAGGAGAGCACCGCATGGGACGATAGTCTGCACTCTATCCATGGCTGCGACAGTATCATCCATTACCACCTCACCATAGGGGACAAGATGGTGCGGGATAGCGTCATCTCCGCCTGCGACTCCTTCCTTCTGAACGGTAAGTTCATCAAGGAGAGCATGGAATGGAACGACACACTGCTTGCCGGGCAAGGGTGTGACAGTATCGTCCGTTACCACCTCAACATCCATCACAAGACATGGATGGATTCCACCATCTATGCATGTGAGATTCTCCCATGGAATAACATCGTCATAGAAGAAAACACGGAACTGTACGATACACTGACCAATGAGCAAGGCGACACTTTGGTTATCCATTACAACGTCATCATAGGACATGAATCGGTCAGGGACACCTTCATCACCACCTGCGAATTGTCTGAGAATGGAGAGGAATCGATCGAATATTTTGAGATGGAGGAAGTATACCCTTCCGCTCAGGGTTGCGACAGCATCGTTCTCTACCACTATGCTATCCAACGTGTAGCGATAAGGGACACGTTTGTCAATTCCTGCGATCCGTATACTTGGCGCGGCATAACCGTCTATGATGACGCTATATTGTATGACACCCTACAGTCCATCCATGGCTGCGATAGTATTACCCGTTGCAGAGTATCCTTCCTGAATGGCCCTATCGCTGTGGAGGAGAGCGTAGCCTGCGACTCCATCGTATGGAAAGGGATACGGGTTACCCAAGACACTTTCTTGTGCGACACCATGTATTTGGATAAAGGTTGTACGAGCTTGTACTGCTATCAGTTCACCATCCATCACAGCGTCGTAAAGGATTCCGCCATCTACGCTTGCGACTCGTTCCCTTGGCATGGGGAGATATTGAGGGAGAGTTGTCTGAAGAGCGACACCTTCTCCACCATCCACGGCTGCGACAGTATCATCCACTATGCCATCAACATTGGGAAAACGTTTGTCACAGACACGCTTCTGTCCGTCTGCGGATCATTCACCTATCAAGGCATAACCTTCTTAGGGGATACTGCTTGGAACGAAACGTTACAGACCACGCAAGGGTGCGATAGCATCATCCGCTACCACCTTACAATCCACCATGGAACAATAACAGACTCGTCCGTCACCGCCCTCGACACCTTCTTCTGGCAGGGCAAAGCCATCACGGAGGATGCGCAATGGAACGATACGCTACAGACGGTGCAGGGGTGCGACAGCATCATCCGCTACCAGCTCACCATGCAATATACGCCTCGAATAGGTGATCTCACCATCGCGGATTCCCTATTGCTAGGGAAACCGAACGAGACGATCGAGGTGTCATATAGCCTATCAAAAGGCGAAGTCTCCCGCTACGACTTCACCAGGGGAGGTGTTCCTATCTGCTCCGATACGCTCAAGGAGGCGGGTGTGGCGTACCTTACCATTCCAGGCAACCTATCGCCAGGGGAATACACCACCACACTGAGCGTCCATGACAGGTTCGGAACATCAGCCAATCAGGACTTTACCTTCCATGTGGCGAGGGAAGACAATGGGGCGGAGAGTTTCTACCAGAAACGATGGAACGACCTTCTCATCTGCCTGAACGAGGGAAAACAATTCTCCTCCTATCAATGGTATAAGAACAGGAAGAAGATAGAGGGCGCGACCTTCCAGTATTACTGCGACCTCAATGGCCTAGCCGGAGAATACATGGTTCAGGTCACCGAAAGGCAAGGCGCTAAATATTTCATCGAGCCGAAATACTTCACTCGAGAGACCATGGAAGTATCAGTCACCGCCACGCCGAACCCTGCCCGAAGGTATGAGAAGGTCACCGTGACCATCAACGGACTCGACAACTCGCAGTTGGAGAATGCCCGATTGGTGATATACCATACGAACGGTGCGGTGGAATGGATGAAGAAGCCGGTAAGCAAAGAGACCATGCTGACGCTCCCTGCAGGGGAATACGTGGTGGTGCTCACCGTGAATGACGGCAAAAACATCAATTGTAAGATATTGGTTAAATAACAAAGGAAATGAACAAGACAATAGCAACCATCGTGTTGATAGCCGCACTATTCGGTTGGACGGGCGGTTTGTACGCAGAGAATTCGCAGATCAACATCTCCTTGGGAGGAGGCTTGCACCCTATCCAATACGAGATGAAAGTGGGTTCCACCTCGCCCGGTGGTGGAGTGATGTTCCTATGCCAATACCAATACTTTTTCAAGGAGATCATAGGCATAGGCGCAGGCGTGGGTGTCGATTACTATAACGCTTCGACAGAGATCGACGAGACATTCGAGTCGGAGATCAACACCCCGGTCGTGGGCGGTCCTTACACGCTCCGCACCATCTTCGACGATTGGAGGGAGAAACAGACACTGTTCATGGCGGAAATACCTGTGGGAATCTACGGGAAAGTAAAGATGGGCAGGACAGTAAACCTCGTGCTCGGTGCGGGTGTGAAGATGGGCATACCAGTCGTCAAGAGCTACCAAATGACGGACGGCACGATTGAGACCAGGGCCTATTTCGGAGGCAATATGGACACGGAGGTGCGTGACCTACCCCACCACGGACTTTACGTGGATAAGCAGCAAAAGAGGGGTGACATCACCACCAATACGATCTGTACCTCCATCTTCGCGGACATGATGTTTTGTTTTAGGATCAACGAAAGCACCTGGTTCCACTGCGGATTCTACTTCTCAAAGGGTGTGACGGACATCGCGGAGCACCACGAATCGATGGAAGGTAACAATTACCATGGTATCCTCAACAGTGACTTGACCGACAAATGCGTGCCGATGAGCGTAGGTGTGAAACTAGGCGTTTCCCTCTTCCCGTCGAAAGGATCAGACAGAGGTGCTTCCGGCAAATGGTAAGCGGGGGGCCTTGCTGATATTACCACAAAGGGGCGCCATGCCCATAGCAGACGTCCATCTCATTGGTCAGCATAGCCTCCAACTGCAGGCGTTCCTTCTTCGCCAGTTCGGAGTCCATGTTCACGCTCGTCATCAGGTAAGGCGCCAAGCGGTTGAACTCACGTTGCTCCTCCTTATATCCTTCAGGGTTCACCAAGATATCACCTGTGAAAACAATATGGTCCAGGCAGATCACCATCTCCCCCTTGCTATGACCTCCGTTCCCATTGTAGAACTTGAAGTTCAATCCATGGATGGTGCGCTCTCCCGCCAATACACCCGCGGCATGCTCCTCTTCCTCCACGGACACTAAACAGGACATCTCCGGCGGAGTATAATGCGACAATATTTTGCTGATCTTCACGTAAGGCTCATGTTGCTTGTATTGCTCCCTGAAATTAGGCAATGAAGCGTTTTCCAGGCGGAAATTCTCATACATGGAACGGTTCACGTAGATCGTGTCGAAAAGGGAAACCATACCCAGATGGTCAATGTCGGGATGGGTGACAATCAGCACTTTCGGTTTCGAGTTGAAATCCTCGAACATGACGCTCATGAGCTTCATCATCTCCTCCTTATAGATGGCGAAACCGCTATCCACAAAGATGTAGCCCTCTTCGTTCGCTATCACGTAGACATTCGATCCACACTCCGGTTCGAGGCAATAGACCGTATATCCCCCATATGCCTTGCAAGAGAGACGAGGGTTGAAGTTCAAGCCCCGGTACTTGCTCAGCAGATCAGCGAACTTGGCGATGTACTCAAATGTCTTGTGAGGGCTCTGGTTCTTATCATCCAAGAGTTGCATGACCAGATTAGAGTTGGAGATCAAGTCATTGATGCTTTCCTTGTCCAAGTCCAGCTTCTTAGCCGCACCATTGGCGAAAGAGATGTAGAAGACCGTATTATCCAAGCTCTTCACCGTCTTGTCATACGTGATAATACGCACTTCACAGAGTTTCGTCACGCTCTTCAGAAACTCGTCGACCTTAAGAGGATCATCGATATAGAGCGCCATCCGAAAATATTGGTAAGGCGTGCTATTTTCCTGGGAACTAATATAAGAGATATTAAAATTATATCGGTTGATAAGTTCCAAGACAGGCAACAAGACCCCTGGGCGATCCTGCATTTTGAACTCCATCAGGATCACGTTCGCATGATCATCCTTGAAGAGGAACCCATCCGTCTTCAGCATATCGTACGCCTGAGCGACCAGCTCGTCGTCGCCGGAGACCTCCACAAAAAGCGTATGTGTGTCGATTGAGTTGTTATAGCTGACACGGGTGATATTGAGTCCCAACTCAGAAATGATCTGCACCATCTTCAGGAAGGAACCCGGGCGGTCAGGAATATTCGTTATGAATGTTTTTTTCATGGGAACATCACCTTGAGCCTCTGTTTTTATAGACATAATCACCATGGATACAGCGCAATACGCAGGTATCGCCCTCCGACAAATTCGGGGAGACATACGGGGAGACCTCTACGCTAACGAGTTCCTTCGTGTCCACCAATTCACACTCAAGGAACGGTATATCATGCGGTTCAGAGATTAGGTTAACCCTAGAGAGACAGGTAGTCTGTTTTTTACACTTCACCTTCACCACAGCGACCACGTCGTGAGGGAATGTGACAGGTCGGGACAGAAAGTAATAAATTCCTCCCAATATAAGGACGGACAAGAAGATGACAATAGCCATAATCCAACATCTGGTCGCATTTTGGGAATCGTCCCTTTTATCTTCTTGCATAATAGTGTCCTCGTTAAAAAATAATGAAAGGGGGTCTCGGGCGACATACCACCCGAGACCAGCCCATAGTAATTACAGATTCAATGACTTCTTGATCGCCTCGACCTTTGTGTTGGCGATTTCGCAAGCCTTCTTGTATTCGGAAGCATCCTTCATGTCTCCCTTCACCTCGATGTAGAACTTGATCTTAGGCTCCGTTCCGGAAGGACGCACACTCACCTTCGTACCGTCCTCGGTGAACCATTGGATCACGTTGGCCGTCTCAGGCATGTTGATGTCCTTCACCTCGCCACACTTCACGCAAGTCTGCTTGAGGGATTTGAAGTCCTTTATCTTCTTCACTGGAGAGCCAGCCAACTCCTTCGGAGGGTTCTGACGGAAGTTCTCCATCATCGCCTTGATCTCGTCAGCACCGCTCTTGCCAGGTTTCACCACGCTGATGGCGCTCTCTCTTTGGAAGCCATACTCCTTGTAGATGTTCATGAGCAACTCATAGAGAGACATGCCGTTATCCTTCGCCCAAGCCGCGATCTCGCAGATGAGGCAGATGGAAGCCGGTGAATCCTTGTCGCGTACCTTGTCGTAAGGCAAGAAGCCGAATGACTCCTCTCCACCTCCGATGTACTTCTCCTTTCCTTCGTTCATACGGATTCTGTAGGCGATCCACTTGAAGCCCGTGTACTCATCATAGAGCTTCACGTTGTTCTTGTCAGCGATCTCACGGATCAGCTCTGAAGTCACGATGGTCTTCACCAAGAACTCGTTGCCCTTCAACTTGCCCAACTTCTTCATGTTGGTGATGATATAGTAGCAGAACATCATGCAAGTCTGGTTACCATTGATGATCACCCACTCGCCCTTGTCATCGCGGCAAACGATAGCCAAACGGTCTGCGTCAGGGTCAGAAGCGATCACAAGGTCAGCGCCAAGCTTCGTACCCAAGTTCATACCCATCGTCATCGCCTCGGAGTTCTCCGGGTTTGGAGACTTCACCGTAGGGAAGTTACCGTCGATCACCATCTGTTCAGGCACGACGTTAATATTCTGGAATCCCCAAGAGCGCAGGCAAAGCGGGATGATCACACGTCCCGTACCATGCAATGGAGAGTAAACGATGTTCAAATTCTTTTGGCGGTTGATGACGTCTTGATCCACCATCGCCTCCTTCACGGCCATCATGTAGTCGTAGTCCATCTCGCCACCGATGATGGTGATGAGGTCTTTGTTAGGGGTGAACTTCACGTCAGAGATCTGCACCTTGTTCACCTCGTTGATGATACCCTTGTCGTGAGGAGCGAGCACCTGAGCGCCATCCTCCCAATAAGCCTTATAGCCATTGTACTCCTTAGGGTTATGAGAGGCCGTGATGTTCACACCACTTTGGCAACCCAACTGACGGATCGCGAAAGAGATCTCAGGAGTTGGACGAAGGCTCTCGAACAAGTAAGCGTGAATACCGTTAGCAGAGAAGATGTCCGCCACGATCTCCGCGAAGAGGCGGGAGTTGTTACGGCAGTCATGCCCTACCACCACACTAATATCCTTCTTGCCAGGGAAGGCCATCTTCAGATAATTGGCTAATCCCTGAGTGGCCATACCCACCACATACTTATTCATGCGGTTTGTGCCGACACCCATGATGCCACGCAAACCACCCGTACCGAACTCGAGGTTCTGATAGAAGGCGTCGATCAAGTCCGTCTTGTCAGGATTATCCAATAGGCGTTGAACCTCACTCTTCGTCTCTGCATCGAAATCACCCTTCAGCCATTCATTAGCCTTAGCGGTAACCTCTTGCAACAATGCGTTATCCATTCTAGTATAAATTTGATGATGAGAAAACAAGGGGATTCCATGACGGGTTTCCCCACATACCTTTAAAACAAAAGAATGAGGGGGCACCTCCACGAATGGAAGGCCACCTCATGCTATAAGATTACAATAAATTCTCCTTTTCGATATCCTTGAAGTAACGATAAGTGGAAACCTTCAACTCGAAGGTAGCCAATTCGTCACATACGATGATACCTTTTTGGTGCAATTGCAATGCGCTCAATGTGCACATTTGGCAAACACCACCCTCGATGGCCTGTTGCAAAGCGCGCGCCTTGTTGTAGCCGCTCACGAGGATCATCACCTCCTTAGCGTCCATGATGGTGCCCACACCTACGGTCAATGCTGAGGTAGGAACCTTGCTCATGTCGTTGTCGAAGAAACGTGAGTTGGCGATGATAGTATCAGTCGTCAAGTGCTTCAAACGAGTACGGGAAGTCAAAGAAGATCCTGGCTCGTTGAAAGCGATGTGTCCGTCAGGACCAATACCACCGACGAAGAGTTGGATACCACCTGCCTTTTGGATGCGAGCCTCATAGTCTGCGCACTCCTTCGCAAGGTCAGGAGCGTTTCCGTTCAAAATATTCACCTGGTTCTCAGGGATATCTATATGTTTGAAGAAATTATTCCACATGAAAGAGTAGTAGCTCTCAGGATGTTCCTTCGGCAAATTAACATACTCGTCCATGTTGAATGTGATCACATTCTTGAAAGAGACAACACCAGCCTTGTTCAGCTTAATGAGCTCGCGGTACATGCCAAGAGGTGAAGAACCCGTAGGCAAACCCAAAACGAACTTGCGGTCTGCAGTTGGCTTAAAAGCGTTGATAGTGTCCGCTACATGTTGTGCGGCCCACTTTGAAACGGAATCATAATCCGATTGAATAAGAACTCTCATATATAAATTTTATAAAGTTAAGAAGCTTTTAATCCTGCTTGTCCGGCATCACCTTCAACCCCTCATCCGCCCGCATGCGCGAGATCGAACGATAAAGCAGGTACACGCCCCATAGAATCAGCGGTATACTCAACAACTGACCCATGTTGAGTGTCATATCATCCTCGAAGGTCTCCTGACTGTTCTTGATGAATTCCAAAAAGAAACGTGACAAGAAAACACCTATCAGGAAAACGCCGAACAACAATCCTTCGTACTTGCGGGCGTTGGTACGCCAATAGAGGTACATCAATATGGCGAATGTCACCAAGCAATAAATCATCTCGTAGATCTGCGTCGGATGGCTAGGCTTCGAGAAGACCGGCTCTGCCCCCATCTGCCAATGATGGATGTTCTTGATGAACTCAAAAGCCCATGGCACACTCGTTTCATGACCATATATCTCGTGGTTCAGCAAGTTGCCGAGACGGATACACGCCCCGCCGATAGCCACCGCTATGACGATTCGATCCATCACCCAAATATATGTTTTTTTTGAAACTTTTTTATTATACAGCCACAAAGAAATTAATATGCCACACGCACCACCATGACTGGACAGACCTCCCTTCCACACGAAAAGCACTTCGGAAAGGTTTGACAGATAATACTTCGGATCATAGAAGAAGCAGTGTCCGATACGAGCACCTATCACTGTTCCGATCAGCATGTACATGAACAGATCATCCATCTGCTCCTGCGTCATGCCTTCGTTCTTGTAGATCTTCGACTCGACCCTATAGCCTAGGAAGAAGGCCAAAGCCCACATCAGACCATACCAACGAACCGAAACAGGACCGATGGTGAACCATACAGGATCAACCGTCCACGTGATACTCGACAACATAACCTACCCGATTAGAGATCCTTACCGTGACAATTCTTGAACTTCTTTCCTGATCCACAAGGGCAAGGATCATTTCTTCCCACACGAGGCTCCGCGCGCACTGGGGATATTCTCCTTGGTTGCTGTGGTGCACTCTCCGAAGATTCCTCATGGCGATTCTCCACATACTGGGACCTATCCTCATGCTCCTCAGGAGCAGCCTCCTTCACACTCTCCGGATCACGCTGCTGCACAGGAATCTGCGCACGCATCAGGACGGAAACCGTACTGAAGTTGGTGTCCACCTGCATTCTCTCATACAAGCCAAAGGACTCAAGTTTATAGATCAAAAGCGGATCCTTCTGCTCGTAGCTTGCGTTCTGCACAGAATTGCGCAACTCGTCCATCTCACGGAGATGACGCTTCCAATACTCATCTATGTTATGCAACATGACGCCGCGCTCGAACGATTTGATGATCGCCTTACCGTCACTCTCATATGCCTCCTTCAGGTTGACAGGAATATTATACATCAACTTGCCATCCGTAATAGGGATGAGAATGTTTTGGTAATGCTCGCCTTGCTCCTCATACACACGTTTGATGACTGGGTTAGCGATGTTGGCGATGGTATCCATCTTACGCTTGAAAGAATCCAAAGCCGCGTTGAATAGCGCCTCGGCAACCTCTTCCGTCTTCATGTTTCTGAATTCGCCCTCCGAAATTGGAACGGAAACTGCAAAGATTCGTAACGACTCATCCATGAAGTATTCATAGTTGTAATTCGGCTTCGACCTGTTCACGATCGCCAACGCCGCACCATAAATCATATTCATGGTGTTAACACCCAAACGCTCTCCCAACAGAGTCTGGCGACGTCTGCGGTATACCACCTCTCTTTGCTTGTTCATCACATCATCATACTCCAGCAAACGCTTACGAACACCGAAGTGGTTCTCCTCCACCTTCTTCTGGGCTCTTTCGATGGATTTAGAGATCATATTGTGCTCGATCATCTCACCCTCCTTGAAGCCTAGCTTGTCCATAATGCCGGAGATTCGCTCGGAACCGAACAGACGCATCAAGTTGTCTTCAAGAGAGACATAGAACACGGATGATCCCGGGTCTCCTTGACGTCCGGAACGACCACGCAACTGGCGGTCCACACGACGAGACTCATGACGCTCCGTACCGATGATGGCCAAACCACCCGCAGCCTTCACTTCGTCAGAAAGCTTGATATCGGTACCACGACCCGCCATGTTCGTGGCGATGGTCACGATACTACGCTGACCAGCCTTGGCGACAATCTCGGCCTCTTTCTGGTGCAACTTAGCGTTCAACACATTATGTTCGATCTTACGCATGGTCAACATCTTGCTCAAGAGCTCGGAAATCTCGACGGAAGTCGTACCCACCAATACCGGTCGACCCGACTCGACAAGACGGACGATCTCTTCGATGACCGCGTTATATTTCTCCCTCTTCGTACGATAGACACGGTCCTCCATATCGATTCTCGCGATCGGACGATTCGTAGGGATCACTACCACATCCAATTTATAGATGTTCCAGAACTCTCCAGCCTCCGTTTCCGCCGTACCGGTCATACCCGCCAGCTTGTTGTACATTCTGAAATAGTTCTGCAACGTGATGGTGGCGAAGGTTTGCGTAGCCGCCTCCACCTTCACCTTCTCTTTCGCCTCGATGGCTTGGTGCAATCCGTCTGAATAACGACGGCCCTCCATGATACGTCCCGTTTGCTCATCGACAATCTTCACCTGTCCGTCAATCACGACATACTCCTGATCTTTGTCGAAGAGCGTATAAGCTTTCAGCAATTGGTTCACCGTATGCACACGCTCCGTCTTAATGGAGTAGTTGCTCAGGATCTCATCCTTGCGTGCCTGAAGATCCTCAGGGGAGAGACCAAGGTTCTCCACCTCCGCCAATTCGGAGCCCACGTCCGGCAACACGAAGAACTGAGGGTCCTCGGAAGCGCCCGTCAGAGCGTCAACACCCTTGTCTGTCAAGTCGATGGTACGGTTCTTCTCGTCAATGACGAAATAGAGTGGATCCGTAGCGATGTGCATGTTCTTGTTCTGCTCAGCGATGTAGAACTCTTCCGTCTTCAACAGAATGGTCTTATTACCCTGCTCACTCAAGAACTTAATGAGAGGTTGGTTCTTAGGCAACGCCTTATAAGAACGGAAGAGCGCCAAAGCACCTTCCTCTTGATCTGCCTTATCTTCTGACTTCAGCAAACGTTTCGCCTCCGTCAGGTAGTTCGTCGCCAATGCCTTCTGCTTAGCGACGAGTTGCTCCACACGAGGGCAGAGCTGCTCGAACTGCTGGTCTTCACCCTTAGGCACAGGACCAGAGATGATCAATGGTGTACGGGCATCATCAATCAAGACGGAATCGACCTCATCGACGATCGCATAGTTATGCTGGCGCTGCACCAATTCAGATGGGTGGTTCGCCATGTTGTCACGAAGGTAGTCGAAACCGAACTCGTTATTCGTACCGAAAGTGATATCCGCCGCATAAGCCTGGCGACGCTCTGGAGAGTTCGGACGGTGCTTGTCGATACAATCCACTGTCAGTCCGTGGAATTGATACAAAGGTCCCATCCACTCGGAGTCACGTTTGGAGAGGTAGTCATTCACCGTGATGACATGCACGCCACAGCCAGTCAAGGCGTTCAGGAAGACTGGCAAAGTGGCCACCAAGGTTTTTCCCTCACCCGTAGCCATCTCGGCGATCTTTCCTTTATGCAATACGACACCACCAAACAACTGCACATCATAATGGACCATGTTCCATGTCACATCGTTTCCACCCGCAATCCAATGATTGTGATAAATCGCCTTGTCGCCATCAATCTCAACGAAGTCCTTCGTGGCGGCCAAGTCACGATCCATGTCGGTCGCCGTCACGACAACACTCTCACTCTCGGAAAAACGACGGGCTGTGTCCTTCACAATGGCGAAAACCTCAGGAAGCACATCGTCCAATACTTGCTTGTATTTTTCTATAATCTGTTTGTCCAGCTCATCTATTTTTTCATAGGTGGCCTCCCTCTCTTCTAGATCTTGAGTCTCCACCTTCCCCCGAAGCTCAGCCACTTTGGCCACTTCCTCAGCCACATATTGTCTGATTTTCTCACGAATTGATTGTGTACGCGCACGTAACTCATCATTTGTCAAATTCACCAACGAGGCATACACCTCATTTATTTTGGTCACATAAGGCTGAATCTCCCGCATATCACGCTGTGCCTTGTTGCCAAAAATCTTAGATAACAGATCACCGAATCCCATAAAAAAAAACATTTTGTATATCAAAGCACAAAAATAGAAAAAAAAAGAGTCTACAATCACTTTTTAATGATAAAGTTTTTAAACTTTTGTTGTACTTTCGCGAATGGATTAGTTCCAAAAATTCATCAGTTTCACAAGACGTGAAGAAAAATGAAGAACAAAAAGCTACAACAACAGCACGCAAGCACCATTAAGTTCCTTGTAGGGGTAGGCGATTTCTTTTTACTCAACCTCGTCTTCTTCGCTGTCGTATACCTATTTCGTTCCCATTACTTCGGACTTCTCAACTATGATGATTTGAAATACCGAATCGTCCTGGTGAACATGTCCTACGCCATCAGCCTTTTCAGTACAGGTATCATATTGGATAGACGAATCGTATACTCGGAGAATATCGTCGCCTTGGTGTTCCGTACGACCATCATCTTCGCCGGCATCCTTTTCGCGGTCTCCAGCATCCTCAACAGCAAATTCATCTTCACGAACTGGTACTGGATACTCTATGTCGTGGCGGTCTTTATCAGCATATCCTGTTGGCGCATCATCTCCCGAACAATACTGAAGAGCTATCGTGTGCACGGAGGTAACCACCGCCAACTGATCATCCTCGGTGCGGGAAGCGTCGCCCAAAAGGTGTACAACGCCACCGTGACCAACCTGGAATATGGTTACCGCTTCATCGGGTTCTTCGACGACCGAGCGAAGGAGGATTATAAAGTGGACCCTAACCTTGTGAAGGGATCGCTGGCGGACGTGGAGAAGTTCGCCGAAGAGTATGGCGCGGACGAAATCATATGCGCACTGCCGGCCGGAGATGACCGTAAGGCGCTGCCGATCCTCAGATTCGCGGAGAACAACCTGATCCGCTTCTACATCGTGCCTGATTTCATGCGATTCATCCGCAAGTCGGTGTCCCTCACCACTCTAGCGGATTCAATTCCTATCATCTCCCTCAGGGAAGAACCTTTGAAGGCGGGATTGAACAGAATCCTGAAACGGACGTTCGACATCATCGTCTCCCTTATATTCACCGTCTTTGTCTTCCCGATATTGTTCATCGTCTTAGGCACCATCATCAAAACGACGTCGAAGGGCCCTATCTTCTTCTTGCAGAAAAGAACGGGTAAGGAGGGCAAGGAGTTCACCTGCATCAAGTTCAGAACCATGACGGTCAACAAGGATGCGGACGAGAAACAAGCCACCAAGGGGGATGCGCGCGTCACAAAAATCGGCGCATTCATGAGGAAAACGAACTTGGACGAGACGCCTCAGTTCCTCAACGTGCTGATCGGCGACATGTCCATCGTCGGACCACGCCCTCACATGCTCAAACACACGGAAATATATTCTCACCTGATAGACAAGTACATGGTAAGACACTTCGCCAAACCAGGCATTACGGGCTGGGCCCAGGTGACCGGCTTCAGGGGCGAGACCAAAGACCTCTCCGAAATGGAAGGCCGTATCAAACAGGATGTGTGGTACATCGAGAACTGGACTTTCTGGCTGGATCTAAAGATTATCTTCAAGACAGTGGCCAACATGATCAAGGGAGAAGAAAAAGCGTATTAAACGACTGATAAACAAGAACACATAATGCATAATTGGGGCTCATAACCAATTATGCATTATGTTTTTTATACGGCTAACCCTACGCATTGCAAACTACACGCAACAAAAAAGGCCCGCGGATCACTCCGGAGGCCTTCCACTGCAAATCAAAAAAACATATTAATTATGAAACAAAGTATTTTATAAAAAAACGCATTCTGTCTTTATCAGCCACCACATTTCGAGTAGCCGCAGTTCGTGCAAATCAGACACCCCTCTTGGTATCGGATGGCCTTCTGCCCGCACTTGTCGCAGACCAAAGCCTTCGCCTCCATACCGTTCGGAATGTACTTCTTCAACGCACGTTCCACCCCATTCTTCCAGTTGTTGATGGTCTCACTGTTCAACTGCAATCCCCCCACCAACTTAATAACTTGGTCGATAGGCATTCCATAGCGCAAGACACCCGATATCAACTTCGCATAGTTCCAATACTCTGGGTTGAACTTATATGAGAGCCCCTCGATCGTCGTCTTATACCCTCTCCTGTTGGAGTATTGAAAATCGTAACGGCTCATGTCCGTGTCTTCGTCTACGTTTCGTATAATCTTCCCTGAATTGACCGTCTTAGGGATCAACAATCCATCCTCATCATCCGCCAGACCGGTGAATATTTCGTACGGACGTCCCTCTATCAAGCCAACAAAGGCGATCCATTTCTCTTTGTTATTCTGGAAACGCACCACATCCGCCTCCAACTCCCTCGGACGGGCCTCACCCGCCTTCAGGAAAGCGTTTTGTGCTCCTCCTTGCAAATCCAAATCCCTCTTCTTGGAAGAGGCGGCTCCCATGCGGGACCCCTCACGATAAACCGTCACACCCTTACATCCGGAGCGCCACGCCTCCTCGTAGATTGTGCCGAAAAGAGGCTCGCTCGCCGTCTCTGGCACATTAATCGTCACGCTAACCGCATGATCCACCCAACGTTGGATACGTCCCTGCATGCGCACCTTGTCCATCCAATCCACCTCTTGCAAAGAGGCCTTGTTGTAGGGTGACTCCGCCACCATGCTGTCGATCTCCGCCTGCGTGTAACGCCGCTTCGGATCATAGCCATTCACCGACATCCACACCATGAACTTAGGATGGAACACGGTGATCTCCTCGTAGGCATCCCCCATCTCATCCACATAATCGACATGTGCGTCATGGCTGCTCGAATCCACTTTCCGCCTCCGTTTGTAGACCGGAACGAAAACGGGCTCCATACCCGACGAAGTCTGCGTCATCAAATTGGTGGTCCCCATAGGCGCAATGGTCAGACACGCGATGTTACGCCTGCCATACTTCACCATATCCGCATAGAGAGATGCGTCCGTATCCTTCAATCTGTTGATGAACGGATTATTCGCCTCTAGCTCCGCATTGTATATCTCAAACGCTCCACGCTCCTTCGCCATCGTGACGGATGAGCGGTATGCCTCAACGGCAAGCGTCTTATGAACTTGTTCCGAAAAATAGGTGGCCTCTGGGGTGCCATACGTAAGTCCCATGGCGGCTAACATATCTCCCTCCGCTGTAACACCTACACCCGTACGCCTTCCCGAAGCGACCGCCCGCTTGATCTTCCGCCAAAGGCTCATCTCCACCCGCTTGTCATCCTCCTCTCCTGGCGTTGCTTCCACATCGGCAAGTATCGCTTCTATCTTCTCTATCTCCAAGTCAACGATGTCATCCACAACACGTTGCACCTTGCGGACATGCTCCCTGAAAAGGTCATAATCGAACTGGGCATCCCGCTGGAATGGGTTCTTCACATAGGAGTAAAGATTGATCGCCAACATCCTGCAACCATCGTACGAGCTCAGCGGAATGTCACCACATGGGGTCGTCGAGAGGGTCTGGTAACCATTGGCGGCATAACAATCCGACACTGATTCACGGACAACCGTATCCCAGAAAAGAATGCTCGGCTCCGCAGACCTCCATGCACCATGGATAATCTTGTTCCACAACTCCTTGGCGGCAACCTCCTTCCTGATCATCGGATTATCCGAATCGACAGGGAACTGCTGGATATAGGAATCTCCTTCAATGACCGCACGCATGAAGGAATCGTCCACCTTCACGGTGAGATTGGCATTGGGAGTTTTCCCCTCCTCCAACTTGGCGGCGATAAAGGAGGCCACATCAGGATGCTTGACGTCTAGACTGAGCGACAAGGAACTACGATGCGCATCGCGCATCACCTCCTGCGCAGAATAGGAACAACGCTCCATGAAAGGCACCACACCATTCGGTACGCCATGCGATCCAACCGACTCTTGAGGACGAATGGATGATATATCATAACCCACACCTCCCCCTCGTTTCATCAATTGGACCAACTCCTCCTCCATCTTCATGAGCACGCCATAGGAATCCACACTCCTTTTCGCACCCAGCACAAAACAATTGGAGAGAGAGGACAACCGGTTATTGTTGCCGATACCAGACATTGAACTGCCTTGAAGCACAATGTACTTGAATTGGCGGAGCAAATCATACAACTCCTGAGCCGTCATCGGATTCGGGTAGTTAGACTCTATCCGAGCCACCTCATCCGCCAAACGATGATGCATGTCATCAGGATTCTTTTCACAGATATTTCCCTTGGAGTCCCGCAACGCATACTTGTCTATCCACGCACGCGCAGCAGATTCATCGCCTCCGAAATACTCTAAAGACGATTGATAAGCCTCTTCGTATGAATAAACTACAAACTCCATTTCATAAACTAATATCTATTGTTGTTATGATTTTTTCTTTCGCTTCCAATTTCAATCATCAAATTCAAACAGCCAACAATCTTTGTGCAATATTAATGCTCTTTGTGGAATTCACAAAAAAGTAACAAAGATAGTTATCAACACTCCCGCAAAGTTTCCCGTTTTTCACAATTACAATATTGATTATCAGAAAAATAAAGTTTTCAACAATTCAAAAAGTTGTCCGTTTCGGAAAACTTCACACGCAAAAAGGGAGAGACAAATTTTCTTTTCAGGACAACAATAAGTGATTCATTTCCAACATCGATTCTCTGATTCAGAGAAGAGGGAACGCATGTCCACCATTTCCTTGAGGGGGGGGAAGATTCATTAACGAGACAGGACTCTCTTTTCCAACAGATGCCAAGAGAAGAAGGCAACCAACAAAACAAGGGCCAAGGTGATGAAGAATGTACGCAGTCCATCCTCCCACCCCAAACAGATGGTGAGGTTCACAATCGGTCCATGGAAGATATAGATGCCATAAGAGAGATCACCGATCTTCCCGAACTTATTCAGAAAGGGAGTCGTGAAGGCGAAGAAATAGATGGCAACCCCCATCGCAAAGGGTCGGAAGAACTCCGCATCCCTGGTCTCCAGCGCAAGAACAACCAAGGCGGGAAGTATCAGGTAATATTTGTAGCGCTTCAACTCTTCCCGAAAGAGGTATGCCGCAGCGCCTGCCATGAAATAGGCGACAAGCGACACCCACTTCCCTACCAAATCGTAGGTGGGTACGCCGGTCTCATCGGCTGTCCGCTTCAGCCAGGTGGCGAGGAGAGAGGTCAACACGACCACCACAACCGACCACACCCTGGAACGCTTCGCATAGAGACAGGCGACCAACGGTATCATGAGATAGAGGAAAAGCTCCACCTTAATGGTCCACAGGGAAGGATTCACCGCCTCACCTGACAAAACGCCCGGCAAGGAGGGGTGCAGGAAATTCATCGTGGAGAGATTTGCCACTAGGTACCGAAACAACTCGGGTGACGTGAAGTACTCCTGCGGCGGCAAAGTGGAAAAACAAGCAAAAAGGGGCACGACAAGTAACACTACCAACACGTAAGCGGGGAATATTCGCTTCACCCTTTTCAAAAAATAGTTCTTCAACGAATTGGAGCGACAGTAGCTACGATAGATCAGCAAACCACTGATGGTGAAGAAACCACTGACCGCCATAGGGGAGGTTATCGGCGAATTCACAAAGGAGACGCCCCTCAGAATATCGTAATGGGCAAAAAAGACCATTAGCGCCAAAAAGAAGCGGAGGAAATCAAAACTGTTCTCCATTTCTATATCATTAACAATTAAATGCTTGCGTAATTCCATCCTTGGCGCTCTTGTTTTTATTGTTCACAAAGATAACGGATTTGGGGAAGATTTTTTAAGTAATAAGTTAAGAAACTTTCGTCAGACGTGGTCAATTAGGAGTTGAGAGCTGGAATTGGATATTGTTAATAAATTGTTAGAACATGGTGGATAAGCGGTGAAAATCGGTGGATGAGCAGTGGAAATCTATGGGAAAAAGAATGATGCGGCCAAAGGGTAGTACCCCCCGAAAATCGTACATTTGCACGTAAATTTTTTCAGAGATGGCAGAAACGACAGAGAATACAAGGAGACGTAACAAACCGGGCGAGAACACAATGAGGATGCCTTCCGAATATGCGAAGCTCCCTCCCCAGGCCATTGAGTTGGAGGAGGCCATACTAGGCGCACTCATGATCGAAAAGGATGCCTTCAGCGTCGTGTGCGACGTGCTGAAGGAGAATTGTTTCTACAAGGAGGCGAACAAGACGATTTTCAAGGCGATCAACACCTTGGCGCAGCTCCAACTGCCTATCGATATGCTCACCGTATGCGAGCAACTGAAGAAAGAGAAGAAATTGAAGGAGGTGGGCGGCGAATACTACATCGCTCAACTGACCTCAAAGGTCAACTCCTCCGTCCACATAGAATACCACGCGCGTATCCTCGCTCAAAAAGCGCTCGCGAGGGAGTTGATCTCCTTCGCCACGGAGATTGAGAAGGACGCCTACAACGAGAACTCGGACGTGGACGATCTGGTGCAACGTGCGGAAGGTATGTTGTTCGAAATCGCCACAGGAAGCGCCAAACGTGACTTCACGGAGATCCAACCTGTCATCAAAGAGGCAATCAAGCGTGTGGAAGACGCCTCCAAACGCACGGACGGTATGAGCGGTATCCCTAGCGGATTCACCGAACTGGACAAGATGACCTCCGGTTGGCAACGCTCCGACCTCGTCATCATAGCGGCCCGCCCTGCCATGGGTAAGACCGCCTTCGTGCTCTCCATGGCCAGGAACATGGCGGAAGCGGGCAACCCGATCGCTGTGTTCTCCCTAGAAATGGCGAACGTGCAGCTGGTCAACCGTCTGCTCGTGAACGTCTGCGAAATTCCCGGAGAGAAGATCAAAAACGGAAAGCTGAGTTCGGAGGATTGGAACAACCTGATGCAACGTTCCAGGAAACTGGAGGAGATGCCGATCTACCTGGACGACTCCGCAGGTCTATCCGTGATGGAGTTGAACACCAAGGCCCGCCGCCTCGTCAAAGAGCACGGCGTGAAGTGCGTCATCATAGACTACCTTCAGCTGATGAACGCCAGCGGCATGAAGTTCGGTAGCCGTGAGCAGGAGGTGAGTATGATCTCCCGCTCCCTGAAACAGTTGGCCAAGGAATTGGATATACCGATCATCGCCCTCTCCCAGTTGAACCGTTCCGTCGAAAAGAAAGAGGGCGGCGACAAACGTCCGCAACTCTCCGACCTCCGTGAGTCCGGAGCCATCGAGCAGGATGCCGACATGGTGCTCTTCATACACCGTCCCGAATATTACAAAATCACAACAGACGAGACCGGCGCCTCCCTAAAAGGTATTGCCGAAATCATCATCGCCAAGCATCGTAACGGTGCGACGGGTGATGTGCGTCTACGATTCAGGAACGAATTGGCGAGATTCCAAAACCTGGAGGAGGGTTTCGAGACCTACACCGAAGAGGCTTTCGAAAATGCGCCTAGGCACACCCTGCAATCTAGGATCAATGCGGACGAGCCTGCCTCCCCATCGGATGCGGGCAACCCATTCGGAGCTATGCCTCCAATCAACGAGACTGTCCCTTTCTAAGGAAGGAATCTCATATAAATTAAACAAGACCATCACCATGGATTTCACTCCAACGATGATGGTCTTTTCTATTAACATCGCCTAGGGCTTATCGTAGCCCGTCAGCCTATCTGTATCACTTCTGCAAGTACTCGTCCATTGACTTGGCGGCCGCCCTTCCGTCTCCCATCGCAAGGATAACCGTAGCACCACCACGCACGATGTCACCTCCCGCGAATATCATCGGAATAGAGGATTGCATGCCCTCATTGACAACGATCGTACCCTTAGGGCTCACATCCAATCCGCTCACGCTGTGAGGCACGATAGGGTTTGGAGAGACTCCGATGCTGACTACCACAACATCAACAGGCACCTCAATAACCTTACCCTCAACTGGCACCGGACTGCGACGGCCAGAGGCATCCGGCTCGCCTAACTCCATGACCTGAAGGCGCATGGTCTTCACCCTACCCTTCTCGTCTCCGAGATACTCGATCGGGTTGTGAAGCGTCATGAACTCAACGCCCTCCTCCTTGGCATGTTTCACCTCCTCGAGACGAGCAGGCATCTCATCCTCCGAACGACGATAGACGATCATCGCACGGTCAGCTCCCAATCGCAAAGCGGTACGGACGGAGTCCATGGCAGTGTTACCACCACCTATCACGGCCACATTCTTACCCTTCAACACAGGGGTGTCGCTCTCCTCGCTGGATGCATCCATCAAGTTGACGCGGGTAAGGTATTCGTTAGAGGACATCACACCTATCAGGTTCTCGCCCGGAATGTTCATGAAACGAGGAAGACCTGCACCGCTGGCAACAAAGACACCCTTGTAGCCCTGCTCCTTCAAATCATCCATGGAGATGGTCTTACCCACGATACAATCCTTGACGAACTCAACGCCCATGCCTCGGAGACTATCGATCTCCACGTCCACGATATGATTAGGCAAACGGAACTCAGGAATACCATACTTCAACACGCCGCCGATCTCATGCAACGCCTCGAAGACCGTCACCGAATAACCCTTCTTCGCCATGTCGCCCGCAAAGGAGAGTCCGGCAGGGCCAGAACCGACAACCGCCACCTTCACACCATTCTTAGCCGCGATCTCAGGCACGGAGACATGACCGCTCTCACGCTCATAATCCGCAGCGAAACGCTCCAGATAGCCGATGGCAACCGGTTCCTTCTTCAATTTCAGCTTATAGGTACATTGGGACTCACACTGCTTCTCCTGCGGACATACACGTCCACACACAGCAGGCAAAGCGCTCGTCTGCTTAAGGATCTTGGCAGCCTCGAGGATCTCTCCCCGCTCAATGTTCTTGATAAATCCAGGAATATTAATGGAGACCGGACAACCCGTCATACAAGTCGGGTTAGGGCAATCCAAGCAACGCTTAGACTCCTGCAACGCCTGTTCCATCGTAAGACCCTGATTCACCTCATCGCGCGTGCGAGCGCGGAAATGAGCGTTCAACTCATTCATATGGATGCGGGGAATCTGCACCCTTTCGCTATTCTTAGTGGCTTTGCGCAATTCCTCGCGCCACGCCGCATTTCTATCTTCAGCCATAATAAATAAATATATCGTCCTACTATTTCTTTCCAAATTTATTCGCAAGGTCAGCTTGCTCGATCTCCTTGTATGCGCCCATACGCATCAGCATCTCGTCAAAATCAACCTGATGGGCGTCGAACTCAGGCCCGTCCACACAAACGAACTTGGTCTTTCCACCGACCGTGAGGCGACAAGCGCCACACATGCCCGTTCCATCCACCATGATCGTATTCAGGGAAGCCACAGTAGGCAGATTATACTTCTTCGTCAGCAAGGAGACGAACTTCATCATGATGGCAGGACCGATGGTGACACACAGATCTACCTTCTCCCGGTTGATGACCTCCTCGACACCTTGTGTCACGAGACCTTTCTTCCCGGCGGAACCGTCATCCGTCATGATGATCACCTCGTCAGAGAACTCGCGCATCTCCTTCTCCAGGATGATCAAATCCTTGTTGCGGGCAGCTAACACCGTGACAACACGATTACCCGCAGCCTTGAGTGATTTAACGATTGGCAATAACGGAGCGACACCGACGCCACCTCCAGCGCATACAACCGTACCGAACTTCTCGATATGGGTCGCCTTGCCCAACGGACCAACCACATCCGTAATCTCATCACCAACATTCAATGCGCAAAGTCTTGTTGTTGAGACTCCTATCTTTTGCGCAACAAGCGTAATCGTACCTTTCTCCACATTCGCATCCGCAATGGTCAAAGGGATACGCTCTCCCTTTTCTCCCACACGTACGATCACAAAATGACCCGCTTTTCGAGACTTAGCGATCAGAGGCGCCTCAACCTCAAGCTTGACCACATTCTCCGAAAAGTATTCCTTACCGACTATCTTATTCATTTATCCCAAAAATTAGTTCTCGCAAATTTACGTTAATTATCGTTTAATATACAATTTTATCACCCATGTTTTTCCTTAAAAAAAATCATTTCGAGGCATCTTCCCTCACATTGAAAACGTATGGCATTATCGTGTACCTTTTCCGCGACACGAAAACATCGAAGGCGGGCATCGTATAATCCCCAGGCTGCTCCGCCACCAAGCGGAACGTGTAGGTATAGCTACTACCACTCTGATCCATAGTCATACCCACCCTCGGACGCTCCGTCAGGGCGGTGAACTGATCCAGACAAATCTCCGGATTCACGTCGAAACGGAACTTGGAGGTGATGACGAACTCGAAGGGTTTGCCGGCTGTGGGTTTGGCGGGAACCAATTTCAAGCTATAGTCACGCAACTCCTCGTAAAGAGGCAGGACGTAAATCGTATCGGAGGGTGTAGTCACCCGCTTCCCGTTCACCTTGGCATCAGCCGACGGAATCACACACAGACCCGTGTCTATCGGTGTAATGAAGAAACTATACCCCTTCATATCCAACTCAACCCGCTTGCCATCCACCCAAGGGCGGTCTTTAGCGGAATAGGGAAGCGACTCCGCCCCCACCTTGAATTTAGTGTTGTCGAACTGCGGGGACTTGAAATCCTTCACGCCCGACTCGGACGCATAGAAGATGCGGAACTCCTGGCCAATCCGCACGGTATCTTTCGCATATTTCACCAGATAAAAGCCATTGTCACCCACCGCAGTCTGGGAGAAAAGAGTACCCACGCATAAAAAGGGGGCCACAATCATAGATAGAAAAAATGTTCTCATAGGCTATAAGATTTAAATGATTAGGTGTAATAAATATAAAGAAAATGCGGGGGAAAAACAAACAAACAGCGACAAAAAAAGTGGGCTCACCTTTCGGCAAGCCCACCTGATCATAGGTATGTGAGGTTCAATTATTTGTTGATAATGAACTTAACCACCGCACGTCTGTTCAACTCACGACCCGTCTCCGAAACGTTGGAAGCGACAGGCTCATGGTAAGACTTGGAAGTCGTCACGATGCTCTCCTTCGGACAACCCGCCTTGATCAACGGAACGATCAAACTGTTCGCACGAGCAACACCCAATTTATCGTTACGCTCCTCCGTACCCAACGTACAAGTGTGTCCGTCGACCTCCAATTTAACGTTAGGATACTTCTTCATGAACTGAGCGACAACCTGGATACCGTTGTTCAACGTCTTAGACTTGTTGAGGCGAGCGGAACCGAGCTTGAAGTGAACCGTGTTATTGATATCACCCAAAGCATCCTTAGCACGCTTAAAGTCCTCAGGATCGATTTGGATATTAGCCGCCTTCGTGCTATCCAAGATTGCGGAAGAATCGGCAGGCTCAACCATAGGAACCATTGGAAGAGGCTCCTCCAACAAAGTAGAGTCGAGAGGAAGCTCAGGCTTCTTGCCGAACGGCAAAGTGATACCGATCTTCACACCAGCGGCCAAGAAATTAGCCTTATCCACAGCGGAAGAGTTCAAGACTCCCTTGTAGCCGTTTTGGAAATCGTCGCGGATGGCGCCCAAGTCAGAGACGTGGTCCTTGGCCATATCCGTGATGCCATAGTTGAAATAGACACCGGCATAACCCCATACTTTCTCAGTGAACTTGATGTTCAAACCATACTCCGCATAGACGCCCAACACAGGTTTCGTGTCGATGCCATCCTTATAGCGAGGAGAATTGTCGTAGAAACCATGATGAGGCAATTGGGAGAAGGTCACATTATCGCCTGGATAATAGCCGGAAATCTCATAAGAACCCTCCTGGATCTCGAAGCGAGAGTAGAGCGGCATAATGAATTTCGCACCCACACCGGCCACCATGCCCAATTTGTAGGTGAAATCCGTACGGAAGTAGAGTCCCAACGGAATCTCTAACGCCAAAACACGCTGGCGTTCTTCCCATCCCATGTAGGCGAAACTGCAATCGAACTTCTCCTTGTTGTACGTGTCGTACTCACTCGTAGTCTCCACGCCATCCAAGCATGAAGTGGCAGTATAATAGGAGACATCGGCACCCGTTCCGATACCCCAGTTCCTGTCACGGAAGAAATGCATATACCGTGCGCTGAACGTCGCACCCGCAGAGAGCTTACCCTCTCCAAAGCACTTACCTAATTCATTCTTGGTAGGCAGTTTAGGCTCATGTTTCAAGGAGTGCAGACCACCGCCCGCACTCAATGTAACAAGTTCACTCTGTCCGAAAACCAGGGACGAGAGGCAAAGCCCCACCAGAATCAAACCTATTCTTTTCATATCTTTTTCTTTTAATAATCTACGTTAATAAGCAACTATCACCATCGATTATGGTTTAACCAATATCTTGCAATTAGCGCTAAGGCCATTCTCGACAGTCACAACAGCGATATAGTCACCGATTGGCAATGAGAGCACATTCTTCTCATTTATACCATCAAGATCCTTATATTTCACCACACCATCCACAGAGTAGATCACCAACTTAGCCTTACGCAATTGCTCTTGGTTGAGACCCTGCACTTGAATCGTGAAATCCTTGTTGGCTACAGCCGGAACAGGATATGCGGTGATAGAGAACTCTGGCAACAACATTTCGAAGTCCTTACCGCAGACATGGAACGTATCACCATAGATGGTGACGACATCCAATGAGTAATTGCCTTCCACTCCAGAAAGGACTGAGACATACTGTGCAGTCTCACCTTCCATCTTCTGGTTGTTGTGGTACCATTGATATTCGATGAACAAACTATCAGAGTTGTTGCATACAAGCACATCGTTCCACTTCCTCTTGATGATGCTTGAGCCGATGCTTACATAGAACTTAACGTTGATGATCTGGCTTGACATGCCCTCTCCGAAGAGTTGAACATTCGCGCGATACATGCCTGGTTTTATGTTATCAGGGATATCGAACCGAACGATTCCGTCCGCATCCAAATCACCGTTGGTGTTCTTAAATCCTGCGGCGCTGGTCAACGAATCGAATGTCACAGCGTAGGTCTCAGGCGCACCGGAAGTGAAGAACTTAACGTTCGCCACATCTCCTTGACAGAACCAGAGTCCACCGTTAACCGTAACCTTCACACTGTCAGTAACAACAGGGCCAAGGATTGTGGTATCCGAAATTGAAGCGGTGTCTATCACCGTCACAAGATCAGGGATATCATCTTCTCCGCCATGACCAATCTCTCCACCTGATATCTCAACACTATCCACAACAATTGGTCTGCCCGTCGCAGAGACAAAGACGTGGAAGAGAACATCACAACCGGCAGACGTAACCACCGTAGTATCGTAAGAGTAGATACCGTAAGCGGCATCCTTGACTTTCAAGCCATAGAAGTCTATCGACTGACCCACTGCAATGGTAGTGTCAACCGTAACAGTGTCCGGATGAGCGATCGTCAGTTTGATGGCGATGACAGAATCACAGCCTGCAGCCGTCGGAATCGTATCGTAGTAAAGTCCGCTCTTCGTGAGGGTCTGACCCAACCACTCGTAAGACTCACATGCTGCAATAACCGCCGTGTCTCCATAAACTGGTTCGTTCGAGATGGTCAAGTTCAAGATCGCCACAGAATCACATCCGGAGATGGAAGATGATAACGTATCCTTATAAACACCTGACGCTGTGAGCACCCTGCCATTCCAATTGTAAGAGTAGCAAGCGAATACGTCAGCAGTATCACCCGAGAAGGCTGGCGTCACATGCAACGTAATCGTGTAGTGTATAGGACAACCATTCTCATCCGGCAAAATCAGGAGCGTATCACCAAGGATCTCATGGCCTCTAAAGCTGCCAGGCAATCCTTCGCAGGTGTTCATCGCCACATTGACGACAGTAGGCTCGTACTTCAAGACCAAAGTCACAATTGAGTCACAATTGAACGAAGAAGCCAACGTGTCGGAATATGCGCCCGCCTCGGTATAAGTCTTGCCGCGCCATGTATATGAAGCACAGCTGAATGAATCATAAATAGTATCACGCAAGATCGGTGAGACGATCAAATCCAAAGATGAGATGGAATCACAACCTGCGACAGACTTCAACGTATCGGAGTAGAAACCACTCGTTGTATACGTCACATTGTTCCACAAGAACGAGCCACAAGCGATCTGATGAACCGTATCACGCTTGATAGGAACAATATTCAATCTTACCGTCACGATCGAATCGCAACCTGCCGCATTTGTCAGCGTGAAGGTCGTATCAGACGTAATGGTAGAAGCGCCCAATGTAATAGGCAACTCAGAAGCGCAAATGTTCAACGTAGTATCCATCTTAGAAGTTTCCAAGATGGTCAGGTTCAACGTGTAGACAGAGTCACACGCAGCTCCGTTATTCAAGCTGTAGACCGCGGTCGTGTTGCTAGCAGTGTAGGTCTGACCATCACGCCATACGTAGCTGCCACAAGCGACAACCGTATCTGTCAACAAGAATGATTTGTCAACATGCACCCTCAACAAAGTGCTTCCGACGTGAGCCGTATCACCATCCTTAGCGAAGGTGGCGCCATGCCATGAGAATGGCAATTCGCCAGCACAAATGAGCGTGTCACGAACGATAGAGTAGAAATGATCATCTCCACCATCCTTATCACGGTCGATTTCGTATGTCTTGTCACAGATATCGCTTTCGTTACCAGCCTCATCGACCACCTTCCAAGAGATCATGATGGAATCGCCCTTGTAAGCGTTCAATGTAAACGTAGTATCACCCGAGAAGACGGAGAATCCTGTACCGTTCACATTCCATTGCACCTCTAATCCATTCACGTCCGTACAATTATCGGACATTCTCGTACGGATAGAGTCTGCGACAAGGGAGAAGGTCACATTTCCTGAAATGGTATCGAACACGCTGTATACGCTCGCCCAAGACTCACAAGACTCGACGAACGCAGGAGCCGTTTTGTCGACCACAGAGACAACTTGGGAAACAGTAACGCTGTCCAACTTACCGATCGCATCGGAGAGAACCACTCTCCAGTAGATTGTGTCTCCGTTAGCCACACTAGCGGCAGCGGCGTCATCCACATGCGTCCAAGAGATCGAGTCAGTACTGAACCAATAGTCAGCCTTAGCCGCATCATCGCAATATTGATAAGCTGGCACATGTGCGTTCAACTCAAGGTCTGCCTTGCAAGCATCGCCCGCGGCAAGTTCGAGCGCATCTGGTTGACTGATGGATGCCTTCTTCACGGTGAGGTTCACATTCACGATAGAATCACAACCCTTAGAAGTTTGGAAGGTATCTGAGATAACAGCATCATCAATGTAGTCACGTCCATTCCATGAGAAGCGTCCGCACACCGTCGTGTCGATGGAGACGATCGGCAACTGATTCATCGTGAGATCCAATCTAACCACCGAATCACAACCGCAAGAGGCGGTCTTCAATGAATCTGTATAAATACCGGACTGACGGTAGACATTGCCTCTCCAAGTATAGACGGAGTCGCAAGTCGCAGCCACAAATGTAGTATCGTAAACAGGGTTGATCACCACCTTCACATGGATAGTGGAATCGCAACCCGCCGCATTCACGGTAGAGATCGTAGTATCACCCTTCAACTCAAGCGCACCCAACTTGATAGGTTGGTTCGCACACACAAGCAACGTAGTGTCAATCGTTGTAGAGTGAAGGATCGTCAAATCGATCGCGGCAACAGAGTCACAGTTGGAAAGAGAAGAGAGTCTTCTCGCGGAGTATATACCTGACGTTCTATAAATACCATCAGGATGCTCATCATTAACCAACCACAAGAACGAATCGCACGCCGTCTGCGGTATGGTGTCACCATAAACCGTCTTTGTGATATTCAAAGAAAGAATCAAGACAGAATCACAACCAGCGTTGTTCTTCCCTTGCTCGAAGTAATATGGGAGCATCAATGAAGGATCCAAGCTGGATTGCGTGGCGGTACCCTCTTTCAACGCCATCGCATTCGTAAAGGTGTAATCTGCCATTCGTTGATCCGCCAAACGAGATGAGTTGTAAGTCACTCCATTCCACTCGAAGGAGTCACAAGCGGCGATCTCCTCCACATAATACGTAGGTTTGTGGAGTTTAAGATCCAGATATACGATAGAGTCGCAGCCTAAACTATTCTTAGCATAGAAGGTATCCAACGCATTCTCCGTATATACGATACCGTTCCACTCATAACTCATTCCGCAAACGTCGACATAATCCGTCACTGGTTTAGAAGCAGTGTTGATGGTAAGGTCAACCACCACTGTACTGTCACCTCCAGCGCTGTTCTTCAACAGGATTGTCGTGTCGCCATACAACTTGTAATCCGTTGTTCCGATAGTCACATTGTAAGGCAAATCCTCCTTACAGATAGCGCTGTTGACAACCGTCTCATCGGAAGAAGCCAACAAGGTGATATCGAACACCAAGACAGAATCACAACCGCTAGCGTTCTTCACACGGGAAATGATGCTAGGATAATTTCCTCTGCCTCTGTCATAGAGTGGATTCTCTTTAATTGAGCCATCCGCATAGAGCGTATCCATCACATCCGGGTGGAATCCCTCCACACGATAGTTCGCATAATCAGATGCTGAAAGGCTCGCCTTAATCACATTCTCCGACTTCGACAACACTGTCAAATCCAAGACACGGATCGCGGAATCACATCTAGAAGAATTAATATAGCGTAATGTGTCTGAATAGAAGCCAGACTGAGTATACACCACACCCGTCACGTCCCAAGTGAAGTTTTCGCACACAATCTCTTGCGTCGTATCACGCTTCACATCGTAAACAAAATATCTAATGATTGTCGTGGAATCGCAACCCGTCAACAAAGATGGTGTCGTATACTCATAGGTTGCGGTCCGATCCACAAGGATGCCATTCCATGTAGTAGTACCACAGGATGTAGCAGGGTCAAGATAAACAACCACCTTGTTATTTATCTTCACATGGAGAGTCACGATAGAATCTCCCTTCACGGCAACATCAAGAGGAGAGCCGGCACTTCCGGCAGCCACAAGGGTATCATATGTGTAAGCGAACGTCCAAGTTGTATCTTGGTTCGTCACATAACGCACATTTCCATATTGGTATGAGTAGGTTCCGCATGCAACCTCATCCACATCCACACGCTTCGTCGGGATAATGTGAAGCGACAAGAATGTTGCGCTATCACAACCGCTGGCGGCCACGAAAGGACCATGTCCCACAGTGTCCGTATACTCACCGCTGACATTGTAAACGATACCATTCCTCCACTCCACCGAATCCTTGGCGAAGATAGTGTCGTATATGAACTTGTTAGGTGCGTAATTCACGCGGATGTCCACAATAGAATCACATCCATTCACCGTATGAGTCGCATATACGGTATCCTTTACAGACCATCCTCCAGCGACCAATACAATGCCTTGGCTGGTCGTGTAGGTCTTCTTCGTGCCATCATCTGTGAAGTCGCTCTCACACAAGCTGAGAGTCTCCTTCGTGCGAACCGAATGGTTCACCTTCACATTCAATGTGACGATGGAGTCGCAACCCGTCACCGTGGAAAACGTATCGAAGGTAGCGACGTTGTTATCCTCATAATACAAATTACCATGCCAGAGGACAGCGTCACACGCTGGTTCCAAAGTCTCCACCACATGGATGGCATGGTTGACAACCAAGTTCAAGGTAACCGCTGAATCACATCCGGCAGCGTTCACGAACATCTCCGTGAAAGTGGTATCCTTCGTGAAGGTATATCCCCAAATAGAGAATGAGTCACACGCTGTTCTCTTAATGATTGTTGTGTCAGAAGGCTCCAACACATTCAACTTCAAAGTAATGACGCTATCGCAACCCACACTGTTCTCAATGACGAACGTCGTATCGCTCTGTGGAGTATATACGATCAACTTATTACGTGAATCAAATACATAAGGGAACTCATTTCTACAGATGGATCTAGTTTCTGTAACAGCGCTCTCCTCGTAGATGGTCACATCAAACACGACGATTGAATCACCCATTTGGTACCTTGAGAAGGCGATAGAGGTATCCGAAACAATCGATATGGCAGCAGTATCTCCCATGTGTGAGAAACCTGGTCGATATTTGTAAGGGAGTTGGCTTCTACACAAAGGCAAATCCACATAACCATAAGAAGGTTTGTAAATGGTGAGATTCAGGACAGAGATGGAATCACAACCATCCTTGCTCTTCAAATCGCTCACATATTGTCCAGAGGTTGTGTATGTCACCCCATTAACTGGCCAGAAATATGAATTAGCGACAGAGACATCCGTCGTATCATAAGAAGAATATCCGACGGTCAAATTCAAGGTGACGACAGAGTCGCAACCTGTCATCGACTTCAAAGTCTGTCTATAGACACCAGAAGTAGCATATGTCACACCATTCCACTCATACGAGTCACATGCCGTAGCAGATATGGTCGTTTCACCAACCTCATTGATAGTGAGGTTCAAAGTGAAGATACTATCGCAACCCGTCGTGTTCTGAATCGTATCCTTGTATATGCCTGAGTATTTATATTCCTTACCATTGAATTGGAATGAACCACAAGCCGTTTCCGTAATCGTACGGAAATAAGAAGAGTCTGCGAAGACTTTCAAAAGGGCATATCCGACATGAGCCGTATCACCATCTTGGTTGAATGTGCGGCCATACCATGACAATGGGAAACTACCAGCACAAACCGTAGTATCACGAATCACCGCATAAGGATCACCTCGCTCATCGGTCGTGTCTTTCTTGATTTCATATTTCACAATGCAAGGTGCGCTCACAAGGCCAGCCTCATCCTCCACTTTCCAAGCATATTCCGAGAATGGGTTCGTATAAGCGTTCAAATCAATCGCATAATCCGAGCCGAACTCACCGAAGGATGTTCCATAACCTGCATTCCACAACACCTTCAAATCGGCAGATGCCGTGCAATTGTCCTCGGAAGCGGACTGTATATCGGACGGTGCAACCACGAACGACACAGCACCCGAGACCTTATTGGCAGAAGGAAGCCCATACATGTGCTCGATATCGTCACAACGAACGATTGAAGGTGCGGTCTTATCCGCAACATGAACAGGTTGGTTTTTGAGTACGGAATCCAAAGGCTGAGTGGACCCCTCCAAGAAGAGCACCGCCTTCCATGTGATCTCATCGCCATCGGAAACAACCGCCTTGGAATCTGCCACGAGTTTCGTCCATGCGCCCGTGTTGTTAACACTATAGTAATAATCCACATGGTCTACATCCGTCGCGCAGAAGATATATCCAGGTTGTTTGCCATACAAAGAAATCTCCGCCTTGCAATTCGCATCCGCATCCGCATAGATATCGTCCACATCCCCGAAGGCAAGGTCACGGTTCATATGCGCCTCGAACGTGATGGTGTCAGGGCAAACACCCCCTTCACCTGCGATCACATAGTGATAAACATCGATCTCCTTGGTTGACTTCCTCACTGTGATGGTGTTGCCTGCGTTCAACAGAGCATAGTCCGCATCGTACCAGTTTCTTTCCGTCCAAACAGCACCCGGATCATACTCGAACTTCACGTCCTCATTAGGGCAAGCCTCCTTGATTTTGTCCGCGGAGATGACACCCAAGTCAGGGTAATAGCTTATGGAGAAGCCGTAAGCCACACCATAGACACCCTCCTTACACTCTACCGGAGGATAACGATTCTCCTCGTCCGTGATCGTAGGGTCGTTGTATGATGCGTTGTAATGATTTACGATCTGTTGGATACGGGTCTTAGACCTCGCCAAGATCGCACGGCACTCCGCTCCTGAAGGGAAGGACGTCAAATCAACTTTGTAGCTGAAATGCTCGAGATATGGATCTGAGCCACCAATGAAGTTTTTCCAAATCGTATCACCCTTCTCACGATACTGATAGAGGTAATAGTACGGAGAGATGAAATAATCATCCGCCACCGTACCATCCTTCATGATCGCATAGATGGTGAAGTCTGAAGAATCAGTACCGCAGACCTCCACATTCTGTTTCTCGTTCACGAACGAAGGATTGTCGGAGATGGCCATATCCGGACAACAAGCCGTGATGGTGATGTCATCGAACATCATATCGTTACCAGCACCACCATTACTGTTGTTCACCAAGACCACACGATAGGTTTTACCTGCGTCCGCCAAGAACTTAGCGGAAAGGTTAGACCAATAAGTGTCCACATTCGGATCGCTGTCGTAGTCATGCAGACGACTCAACATCTCACCTGAATAAGCACTCTGTAACAATTTTTCAGTCGACCCGTTCACCTCATAGATGTCAAGGCGGACATTCGCATTGATCAGCGTAAGGTTATTCGTCCATGTCGCCTTATCCCACATGTTGAGGTTTGCGATATAGGAGGAGAAAATCACCAATGAGGAGTCACACTCCACACTGAAATCACGCTGATATATTCTCGTGTTTTTAGAGTTTTCCCTACAGTTCACCACCAACATACCGCCGGTGCCATTGCCCGTCGTATGGTCATTCTGCGTGCCGAATTGGTCTTGGCCTCTCCACGAATGCCCGGAATTAGGAACAATGGAATAGTATCCGTCATTCGTAGCCCAACTTCTCAGGCTACCACCAGAACCTGTACTAAAATAATTATGACCCACTACCGCATTGTTGAAATCCGGGACACCCAAATAAGCAGTTGAACCGGAAGTGTAATATGCCACATTCCTTGTAGTGTTTCTTTCCCTATATTGTGAAATGGTCGACGATCCTGCAACAGACGTATCCGTTGCGGGAACCATATAGGTATATGTTCGATTCGACGGATTAAACGTTCCGAAATCATCATGCCAAATCAACTGGTTCTTCTTTCCTGTACACTTATAAATCGGACGAAGGATGAACGAAGTATCCACACTAACTGGATTACCGGATCCAATCTGATAAGAATATGAGAGGTTGAACTCATATGCTTCGTCAACCAAAAGGCTAAGCTTGTAATCATTCACTTCGCTTGCAGAGTATGTCACATCCGCCTCACCAGATCGTTGTAACAACTTGCGGGTCAAAGAGAACGCTGTGATACGAGCGTCATTAACGCGCTCCAAACCGAAAGTGAATGTGGAACCATATATAGCCTCAAAAGCATAATGGGTCACCACCCTGTCATATCCAGAAGCGACGAATTTCACATATGGAGCAGCGAATTGGAGTTGCAACACGTTGGATGTGCAAAGCACCTCGGAGGTGTTGGTTTTCCTCACAATATGCAAACGATAATAAGGGATCTCCTTGGAGACAGACTCAATCACATAACGATTGGAATTCGCATCCTTTCCGATGTTGCTCCACTCACTTCCATCCCTACTACTTTGCCATTGATAAGAAATGGCCATATTATTAAACGATGAGCTCACATTGTCCACTTCCAGAACAATTCTCTCACCATATATGATACCGGCAGATTTACTTGCCTTTATCGTGGCGCACTCCTGATACTCGTATGCACCATAGTCTATACTAGTACCCGAAATACGGTCATTGCCTGCCAAATCCTTCGCCTCTGAATTATAGGTGTCATCTCCTTTATTCAGATAAGTAGAGGTTTTTTGAAGAGAATAATCATTTTGAGATGCATTCACAAAACCGGGATTCGTATTCCCATTGTAAGATTTTTTAAGGTTATTCCCGGAAAAATACTCGTCAAACTCGATATTCACATCTCCAATTCTTCTGTCCGAGTGTATATTCATGCATACAAACGAGTTGCAGACCAAACTTGAGGCAGACATAGAGCCCAACGCATACGCATATGACGTCGTCCTACGCCCGTCAGTGCCACTCAAGGTGTTACCTGCGATTGTACAATTGACTATCTTACCACCATCGATGCGCACAATATATGCATAATTGTTGGCATTTCCAGCAGCTGTATTGCCATAAACCAACGAGTTGATAATCGTACCATTCGCAGTCACCCTAACCACACTAGGATATTGCGTGCTTGAGGCACCCGTGACTGTATTGCCCGTGACAACACCGCCCACCATTGTGCCTTCCACGATAATTACAGGTCCGTTGTCACTGCCCCGAACAATTGTCTTATCGTCCATTGTCACCTTGCCTTCCCGAGAGACAAGAAGGAACGAAACTGTCGACGATGAAGTGTGATTGGCATTGAACACCAAATCAGACACATTGACATTCTCCTGAAAATTAATACGATTACTTGCGCTCGCTCTAGTGATCATGTGCCCATTACCCAAAACGGTCACCGATTTTCCAAAACTAATGGACGAAGATAACGTGATATCACTCGACAACGAGAGAGTGTCACCATTCGAACATCTATCAAGCGCATTTTGCATGTCGTTAAAATTGGAAATCGAGACCGTCGCAGGGAAAGCCTCTAATATCCAGCCAAACAACATCGATACAATCAGGACGATTGCTTTCGATACTCGATTTTTTGTAGTCATGAATATAAAATATTAATTATAATTTAGTTAATTCAACGTTTCAGTTTCAATTTTCATACACTAATCAACATCACACAACCCTCATATTGTGAAAATTAACGAAAAATTCGGTGCAAATTTACAAATTTTAAGGCTAATACCACAATATGAAACGTAAAAAAATTTGGAGAATCTAAATATTTTAAATTAATCAAATAGAATTAGGAATTTATAGACACGAAGCAACGAGGTTTAGAAATAAAAAGGCGGGACGATTACATTGATCGTCCCGCCTTTTTTTTATAGGAGATTTGATAAATTATCTCTTGATGAATTTGCCAGTGATTGACTTGTTAACCACGATGACATACTCGCCAGCAGCCAACTTGGATACGTTCACCATGCCATTTACAACAGGGAAAGAAGCAATCTTTCCGTTGAGGGAAACAACATCCACCGTTTCAACATTCTCTATGCCAGAGAAGGAAATCTGATCCTGTACAGGATTAGGATATACGCTCAGAGACTTGCTATCTCCGCTGACATTCGCCACGCTCGTCGTCCAATTCACTGCAAGGGTTAAATTATCCACCAAATAACCTGCGAACTTGTTCTGCTTGAAATATATGGAGATAGCCTTCGCTCCAGTAGGAATGGTAAGCGTATTAACCTCAGGTGTATAAATCATTCTCAAAACAGAATCGCCGAACAACTTCGTGTCTTCTGTCTGATTGTCGAATTTATAATAGATAGGCAAATCCGTCTGATTATCCTTCAACACGCCATCATAATATTTCTGTACCGCCTTCACCACGCAAGAGACTTTCAATTGGTCTCCCTCATACTTCTCAGGGAGCGGTATGTTCTCGAAGCCCGTGTATGCGCCAGTCGGCACTTTGTTAAATTCCTTATTACCCACCAACAAACCATGGAAGAGTTCAGGAGAGAGATAACCAGACCCGTCACTTCCGGTATAATTTGCCGTATCGTTTTCGTAGAGCATCATCTCCGCTACCGCGAGATAATTTCTTTTTTCCGTCTTCGGATTCAACTCCGTGTCATCAAAGTTATATTGGGTGAGCACCTTTCCATCCTGGAAATAAGTCAAATAGGTAGTCGTGAAGGCCTTCATATCGTTTGGATCATCCGTCAAAGTATCAGAGATCACAACCGTAGGTGACTCTGACCAAATGTCAGGGTAGTCGAAAGAAGCACCAAAGAATGGTTGGAAAGATTCAGGCGCATAGAAATAGAGGTTCTTGATCTTAGCAGGCTCAACAGGAGAATTATCATCCAACTCACGCATGTAAGCGATGTATATCGTGTTCACCCTCTCATCACACTTGGCGAAAGAGTAACTTTCATATTTCACGAACTCTTTTTCTGCATTAGGATTGAACTTGCCATCTATACGATGCTGACAAATATGACTCTTCTCTGAAGATCCCTGCGAGAACCTGAACTCAGAGCCGACTTCACTGCCACAAATAACATGGAAAATAGGCTTATCCCTCTTCTCAGTCGAAAGACCCTCATTAGACTTAAGTTCGCTAGAGTATAGCATTGCGGAATGAGGCAACTCGTATTCAAACACGATGTTCATACCATACAAATGCAAGTTAAACACGGAAGGGTCCAATTCAAGGCGACAGCCCACATACTGATAATCACTGCGGGCAATCTCCACATACCCCTTATCCGCATACTCCGTCAATTTCGTGGCAGGCTTCGAATCGCTCGTACCATTGGCCCAATCCTCTTCTGCCCATTTAACTCCGTTCTGGAGTTTACCATCCTTGATAATGTATGTCGCTGCGAAAGAGGACATGCACAAGGAAATTGCAGCAAAAAGTAAAATTACTTTTTTCATAAAAAAAACAGTATTTAGTTGAACATAAATATTCCCAAAAAAATTTTCCGCTAAGATAGGAATTCGCGACAAAACAATAAAAGATTTTAGCACTTTTTATTTTAATGAAGCGGACGATATCTGTTTCCCCTTCTAAACATTCTTGATTATCGAATGAAAAAACAACGCCCCACATCAGCAATGCCCAAACGCTCAATGCGGGAACGTCCCAACAGGAACATCCGCTTGTTCTATATTTCGCACCTAAAAATGGTTTTTTATTATCACGGAAAAACTTATATTTGTATGTGGGATTTCAGCCGCAATTCGGGGAATCCATCTAAACATTAAAAAAAACGAGAAATGTCTAAAGTACTAATTATCGGAATCGGTGGTGTCGGCACTGTTGTGGCGCACAAAGTGGCACAGAACAGAGATGTCTTCACAGACATTGTCATCACCAGCAGAACCTTATCAAAATGTGACAAGCTAGCGGAAGAGCTGAAAAACCGTTATGGCGTGAATGTGACAACGGACAGAGTGGATGCGGATGTCACTGAACAAATCATCGAATTATTCAAGAAACACAAGCCTGAGTTGGTCATCAACGTTGCGCTCCCCTACCAAGACCTGAACATCATGGATGCTTGTCTGGCATGTGGCGTCAACTATCTGGACACCGCCAACTACGAACCTAAGGATGTCGCCCACTTCGAATACAGCTGGCAATGGGCCTACAAGAAAAGATTCGAGGATGCAGGGCTGACGGCCATCCTGGGTTGCGGATTCGACCCGGGCGTTTCAGGTGTATACACCGCCTACGCAGCGAAACATCATTTCGATGAGATCCAATATTTGGACATTGTGGACTGCAATGCGGGGAACCACCACAAAGCATTCGCGACAAACTTCAATCCCGAAATCAACATCCGCGAGATAACCCAAAAAGGACGTTTCTATGAGAACGGGCAATGGGTCGAGACCGGCGCACTGGAGATACACAAACCACTAACCTACCCGAACATCGGTCCACGCGAATCTTACCTCATGTTCCACGAGGAGCTTGAATCATTGGTAAAGAATTACCCGACCATCAAAAGGGCAAGGTTCTGGATGACCTTTGGGCAAGAGTACCTGACCCACCTACGCGTCATCCAAGACATCGGAATGGCAAGAATCGATGAGGTGGAATACAACGGAATGAAAATCGTTCCACTCCAATTTCTGAAAGCGGTGCTTCCTAATCCGAAAGACCTTGGAGAGAACTACGAAGGCGAGACCAGCATCGGATGTAGGATCAGAGGCTTGAAAGATGGCAAGGAGAAGACCTATTACGTCTACAACAATTGCAGCCACCATGAAGCTTACAAGGAGACTGGCATGCAGGGCGTAAGCTACACGACAGGTGTTCCTGCCATGATTGGAGCCATGATGTTCTGCAAAGGATTATGGAGGCGACCTGGCGTATGGAACGTGGAAGAGTTTGACCCAGACCCATTCATGGAGCAACTCAACAAACAAGGATTGCCTTGGCACGAAATTTTCAACGAAGACCTTGAGTTATAAAACCCAACAATATTTGTTGGAACAATCATGGGAGAGAGGGCAACAGTTCTCTCTCCTTTTTTTTCATACCCCGACACAAATAAAAAAGGGGCGGTCACTACGACCGGCCCCCAGCAAAATTAAATAGTAAAAATTAAATTATCTACAGAAGTGTTTCGTCACGCACCATGTGTAACCCAGCATGATCTCGTGCGAACCACCGTTCTTACGCTGGAACTGCGTCAGACCCAACTGGTAGGCGTAACCCACATGGAATCCCTTGTAGCGGATACCTCCCATCGTATAGAAGGCCAATGGCGCAGGGTTGTTCTCGCTCTTATCCAACGTGTGGCGGTAAGAGAGCTGCAACCAGTAAGAGAAATCCTTGTTGTCAGGTATCGTCTGCATGTACTTCAGGTTGATATCCAACTGGCGGTTCTTCTCCGTATTGAATTTGAACATCGCAGCCGGTTCGAGGGTGATCTCGTTCACAAGGTCGAAGTCATATCCCAAGAAACCGAACATGGTCAACGGACGCTTAGGCTCCTCCAGACCCAACTCGGTCAGCTCGGTAGGCACGATATCCTTGGCGGAGAAACCCGCGAAGAAATTATCCCACAAGAAGTAGACACCCGCGTTCGCATTGAGGTACATACCCTTGTTGGAACCTCCGTTACCCAAGGAAGGATCCTCGAATCCGTAATCCTCGAAAAGACTTTTGTCGAAGTTGTAGTGGTTCAGCATCAAAGAGAGACCGAACGACAACTGGCGGTCGATGGACTGCGTCTTCATCATGTAGTGGTGGTTCTCAGACAACGGGATATGGTAGGCGAAAGTCACCTCACCACCCTGTCGATAAGAGTTACCATTCTTGTCGTTATACGCATATACACCGATACCGACGTTCTTCAAGACACGTGTACGGAAACTCAAGGTTTGGGTCATCGGATGATCCTCCACACCCAACCATTGGAACTTTCCCGTCAGCATCAAGTGACTACACCTTTCCGCTCCTGCCACAGCAGGGTTAACCAGATAATAGTTGAAGTGATATTGATCACACACGATATCATCTTGGGCAATTGTCCGCGAAAAAGGGGCAGCGGCAAAAGCTATCAACAACAAATATTTAAATGCTCTTCTCATATCATCTACAATTTATTCCAAATATACAGAACTCTCGCCAAAAACAAAGCATTTAGGCGAAAAATCATCCATTAATAATCCTCAAGGAATCTTGCTCCGCCACCCTTAACAGTCTTAGCGATACGCCAAGAAAGCAGGATCTCACTAGAATTAGAAGATACGCTCTTAGCGACATCACCCAAACCGAGATCGAAGGAGTAGCCCAATCTGAACTTCTTATATTCGAAGCCGACGCAGAACTGGACAACGTGAGAAGCGAACAAGTCGACGCCGCTCAAGTCCGGGCGATATGTAAGTCCGAACCACAAGAAACGTTTGTAGAACAGCAACATGTTCAACTCCATACGATTCATTGTGTTACGGTGAACATAAACCAATGCAGGTGCGAAGTCGATTGTCTCAGAAGGAGAAAGCAAAGCTCTCGTATAGACATTGAACTGACGACCAGGCATAGAAGTAGTCACCTTATCCTCGTTGTAGAGCAAATGGTTGACAGACACACCAAACATCAACTTAGGCATAGCCAATTCCACACCGAAGTCCATATCTGGATTCACCTCCGTTACCTTATCACCAAAGTTCAAAGTCTCCCTCTCCAACTCCTGCGGATCCAACCAATAGTTCTTCGCAGGGTCGAAATAGTGGTAAAGAATACCGGCAGACAAACCGAATGACATCAACATACTCTCATTCAGGTTGACATGGTAAGCGTAAGCCGCTTTCACATTCATCGTACGGTTAGCATAACCCAGATCATCATAAGAAGCGGAGAAACCGATACCAGAACGAACAGACTCGAAATAATTGCTGATGTTCAAGACACCAGTTTTAGGGGAGTTGGTGACTCCCATCCACTGCCATCTTCCGATGAGGAACAAGTCCACATCATCAGTGTTACCCGTGGCAGCAGGGTTGATGTTCAACCTTGAAAAGAACTGTTGGGAAAGCATCAAATCACGCTGTGCGAAAGCATTCGCACCCAACATAGCCATTAACAATAAAACTAAATACTTCTTCATCATCTAACCTCCCAACATTATTCGTTTAAGATTTTGATATCAACACGACGGTTCTGCTCATGCTCAGGCTCTGTTTGAGCATTCTTGATAACAGTTTCGTGGAAACCTTTACCTACAGCAACCAATTCATTAGGACTCATACCTCTTTCGATCAACAAGCCACGCACGTAATTAGCACGTTCTTGGGAAAGTCTCATATTATACTTGTCAGAACCACGTTCATCGGTATGTCCACTGATTTCAAATACGACACCAGGGAACTCCTTCATGGCGCTTACCAACTCATCCAATTGGACGAAGTACTCAGGCTTCATGTCCGACTTGTCGAAGTCGAAGAAGAAGAGCACCCAGTTGAAGCCCTTAGGCTCCGTAAGCGTAATTTCAGGCATCAGGTCAACATCCGGTTCTGCGCGGAAAGGCATTGGAACATAAATATCGTCCTTACCCTTACCTCCTGTCCTATTAGAAAGGAACATAACCAATTTAGAGGAACCAATAAAGTTATACTCGTTAGCGCGAGTGTTAAAAGTAGAATCCAAATTAACAGCAGGAGTCCAAATATCACGTTTAACAACGACAGAATCCTTCAAAGTGGTATCCCAAACTTTGAACTCATGGTCTTTTTCATAGCGAGACATATAGACATCCAAACCACCGAAACCGCCAGGACGATCAGAAGTGAGATACATGATTGAGTCGCCCACCACAAAAGGATAATCCTCACGGGCCTTTGTGTTGAACGGAATCACAGTATCGCTGGCGTTCTTAGGCATCACCCAATCCGCACCAACTTCCTCTTTATTCTTAGCCTTGTCGATGTACCAGATATCGCGGTTTCCGAATCCATGATCCTTGAAATCAGCGGAGAAATAGATACGGGTACCATTATTAGCCAAGGTAGGGTTGAAGAAACCCGTCACACGGTCGTAACGATAAGTCCAACCTGCGATAACCGTAGAAGAACCACGCACTTTCTTCCTCAACTTGTCGAGACCTTCAATCTTCATCAACTTTGGTTCACTGAACGAGCTTCCTTGAAGAGTCGCCTCATACATGTCCGCATTTCCTATCTCATCCACACGGGAGAAATAAATGGTTCGCTTACGAGGATCATAAGCGAATGTACCATAAATACCCAAACCCGTCAATTCCGGACAAGGCTCAATATCAACCAAATCATACATGTTGCCAATCGTAGCCGTAAAAGCAGAATCACCTCTAAAGAACGCAACCTTACCCTCCTTATAGAAAGACATAGGACGTTCTTGATCCCTCGAGCTAGCTTCAGAAGAGAGGATCTCATACCCTTCAGTGTATTCCTCATGAATGCCCGCAAAGGCGGCCAGTCCACAAAAGGACAACGTCACGACAGCTAAAGTCCTTTTCATATCAGTATACATAATTTAAACTATTTAATTTTTACTATTCCTATTTATTAAAAACTACTTCGACAGTGCCTTTTTCCACCTTGCCATTCTTCATAACGACCTTATAGAAATAGACTCCTGGATCGACAAACTCATCGGAATTGCCTTTATGTCCATACCAACCATTATCACCTTCAAAGACTTTCTGACCATATCGATCGAATATCATCACCGTGAAGCCACGCATGAACGAGTCATTAAGTTCATCCAATACAAATGGAGTGAACGCCGTAGGCAACTTAACCTCCAGGACAATAGATGAAGAAGCAGAAGGACACACACCATCAGACGCCACAACACTATACTCTGAAGTCGACTCTGGCAAATAAGTTGTACGGTTGACCGAAGTAACATCGAACGAACGTCCATCGCAGAACCATTCATACGTAGTAGGCGAGCCGACCTCTGGATCGGCATACAATTCGATATCGCCGCCAATGATGACATTTTCCTTATTAGCATACAACTGAATCACAGGGCTTTCATGTACGAAGACTGATCCATTAGACTCAGACGCATTCGGGCAAATCTCATCGATTGCGACAACCGTATAGTTCAAGTATCCACCTTGTTGAGCCACATCATAGAAGAAAGTAGTATCATCAGCCACCACTCTTTGAACCAGCTCAGATGACTTACCATAGATGTTATAGTAAGTAGGGAAACCTGAAATCGGAATCAAAGATAATTTAATTGTGTCACCCACACAAACATCTTTGACATCATCTTCAATTTTTACCTCAAATTTTACAGGAACATGCACATTGATGGACGAAGAGGCAAAGCCAGCCGTCTTTTCATCGTAGCTACAAACATCGTCATACACACGCACATAGAATGTGTTATGATTTACAGAAGGGTTATATCCCTCGAACGTACATGTCTTGTAAGTATGGCGAACCGTCTTGAGAAGCTTATCTGTCGCAGCGTCATACAACTCGTATCTAGCCGGAGTACCGGTGGTCACCTGCGCTGTCAACTTGATGTCTCCATCATTAGGGGCACAATAAGTGTATGTAGAAGGTGTCAATGTGACTCTCAGAGAATCAAAGACATCCAACGACTGTACATTTGAAGTCACGTTAGGACAGATGCTATCGACAGCGACAACGGAAATGTCGTGAGATCCGATCGCAAGCGCACCAGAGACATATTTCTTCTGCAACTTAGTCACATCATCGACAACACGATTTCCATCGTACCAAATGAACTCCTTGATGAATCGTTCCGAACCCGCAGGAGTAATCGCGGAGACGTTAAATTTCACATCACCAGCCACACAGGCCTTGTTCTTATCCACATCAAGGGTCAATTCGTATGGAGTCTGGACATATATGCTGGAGCGATCGGACTCAACCGGACCGCAGACACCACCGTCATCCACGCGCACATACAGATCCAGCACATCACCAGGAGCCATGCCCTCTGGGAAGTCTGTCGAGAAGAACACATTGTTTTCCAATTCCTTAGAGACGAGGTCATACGTCTTACCCTTGTACACATAGTGGAAGTCATGGTTCAACGAATAAGCACTGGAAGGATCAATAACCACCTTTGTCTTCACGCGGTCATCCACAGAACAGAGGTAATTGTCATCAACCGACAATAGTGGTTCGAACTTTTGATTGACCATAAAGGAGTCATCCTTACCTGCACCACCATTCGCCTCGTTATAACATACATTATCGTAAGCAGTAACAGTGAAATACATAGCCTCGGAGACGGTCAACCATTTAGCCTCCTCCAAATTCAACTTATTACCAGTAGTTGTAGTCGTAAGCTCAGAAGGCGTAATGCGTTTCCATACATACTCCTTGATATGATTCTGAGCATCCGCTGGCTCCGTAAATGCAGTCAGTGTAACTTGCTCTTCCGTCGCAGGCATACATATCTTATGGGAAGGAATAGAGAGCATCAAATCAAATTTAGTATTGAACTCGACCTTAGTGGTATCCACCGATTTCACCGTATCCATCTCACAATGATTGTCATATGCGGCAACAGAGAAGTTCGCCGTATAACCCGCATTGAAGACCTTAGAGTAAGTATCCTTCGTCAAGAGGATCGAATCCTCCTTCGTGACAGCGAAGATCTCGCCATTGTCATACCAATAGAACTCGGAGACATTGTTTCGAGCATCTTCAGGATCGACAATAGCCTTCAGAAGGAAAGAAGCGGAATCGACCGATTCGATACAATAGGCGTCCGGTATATCCGCCAATCTAACATCGAATCCACCCACACGTACCTCAACCTTTACAGTATCACTGAGGTTAGGATTAACGCCACTCACGCAGATACCATCGAACGAGGAGACAAATACCTGGACGTCTTTTCCCTTATATTTTTTCAAGTCATTATAAGTCATCTCCAAATGGTTCTCATTCGTTGAGATGATATTATACAATTGCTCCTCAGATGACTTATAGTGCCAGATATAATTACCCACCTGATGAAGAGCTTCATTTGGCTCTATATCGACAGAGATACGCAGAAGCACAGTGTCCGGATCGATATCATCTTCTCTCGGAACGCAAACTGACGATCCATTGTATTTAACGAACATCTCATATGGAGAATTGAATCTGAAATCAAGATCGCCATCAGATCTAACGTCATCACAAATTTCATCTTTCGTCACCAAATAGATCTTAGCGTCCACGCCTGCGCGAACCAACCAAGGGAAACGCTCTGAATTAATCACAAGCACAGAATCCGCATGGTCACCCGTGTACATCACCGTATCTTTTCCATTGACAACCGCATGCCATTCGAATTTCTTCACTTGCAACTCAGAAGTAGGAGGAGTGAAAGAGACATGTACGGTAGCGCTATCCCCATCCTCGCAAGTAGTCAACTTGCTGGCGGTGAGGCTAGTCTTATACTTGATGCTAACAGCCACTTGAAGAGAATCAGCCACATCGTCACAAATGTCATCGCTCGCCACCAACTTGTAGAAAGAATTACCACTCTCACCTACAACGAACGAGTGAGAAAGACCCGTTCCACCAACAAACTCACCATCCTTATACCACTTGTATGACTTGATCAAGTTTGCGGCATTAGGGTCAGACAAAGATGCATTAATCACCAATTTGTCTCCATAAGCCAGACACTCCTTATGGTCATCTCCCTCGTCAGCGAGGGTGAATTTATAACCATTCAAATATACAGAGTCAGCAACGGAACGGCTGTCGGCACTACAGAATTGGTCATAAGCCTCGATGGAATAAGTCTTCGTTGTTCCCGGAACAAACACGCTCGGATAATGCTCCTTGTCGATAACGATTTCATAAACATTGGTCGAAGTATCCGTAGGAACAGCAAGTATAGAATCTTCGCCGCTATACAACGTGAAGTAAGACAAGTTCGTCAACGCCGTCTTAGGGCTAATCGTAGCCTTCAGGGTAAAGGAATTAGCGGAGTTCAAGCATATCTTATCATCCAAAGCCTCAAGAGACAATGAAATCTCGCCCTCACGGATTTCAACCTTAGCCCCAGAAGTGGTATCATCATTCATAATGGTTCCGCACTCCGCAGTCTCAGTAGAGATGAGCTCGACATTCATTGTACGACCTGTTCTATCCTTCAGATCCTTATATTTCAATCTCAAATGATAATCAGTTGTCGTTGTATCCACGACATCTGTTCCGCCGAAGGTCAACCTCCAATTATAGGCTTTAATGTTATGCCTTGCGGCTTGAGGTTCAACTCTCGCACGTATATTCATCAATTCCGTATCATCAGCCTGACCTGGAGTCACACAGACAGGGTTCGAACTTGGGTCAACCCACAATCTATACGACACATTGTATACTCTGAAAGGAACCAGCATCGGATCGGCAGGCGCACAGAATTGATCGCCGTCATTGATCACCCATATTTTCAGTATTCCGCCTATCGTATCGGTTTTATCCAAGCCATCAGGATAGAAGATGCGGGCGGTGTCATTGACGATGACCTCACGTCCAGGGATTCCCCAATCCCATTTAAGACCAGCTTCCGGCACATCCTTGTATACTTGGACAAGCACAGAGTCACAACCATGGGTACTAGCCGCATTGTAGTCTAGATTAACGACATGTTTCGCCACCAACGTGAATTTTTGTTGATGGGTACATCCACCCTCATCGATACCACCGAATATGATCTTTGACATGCCTACAGAGTCCGTATTAGCCACCAGATTCCAATTCCGGTCAAATACCTTCACGTTATATGCCCTATCGATGATGAAATGGATTTGGTCAGAATCAACGCCAGTCACCTCCACCGTGTCGACCAGCAGCTGACCCGTTTCGCTCATCCAGTACATATTCCATGTGTGATCTTTCCTCGTCAACTGACGACATCCCGTAACAGTAACAGTATCATCGACAACGAAGCAAACCTTCTCTTCTGGATTATCCCCACACATCGGGCCACCGAAAGTATTCTTTATATCAATGTCGGAAGTTGCCACAAGGAACTCGTTACATACATCTCCAGAGTGCAACTCCACATCCCTCAATTCATCCACACTCGAGCCAATGATTACCCTATATTGTATATCACCCACGAAACGAGGATCCGTCACAGAAATAATCGCATTAGTCTTTTTATAGTTGGAATCATCCGAATAATCCTTCATGTCCTCCCATGACTGGGTATCCTTATCGAAATATTGGAACAAGTAAACAGGATTTTGGATGTAATCACCCTTCTGTTTCGCCACCAATTCCACGTCACGACCGTCACAAACGGTAAGTGCGCCCGTAATCAACTCCCCGTCCACCTTGGCTGAAAGCTCAGCCTTAGGCAAACATACGGAGAAGGAGATATCGTCCAAAAGCAAGTCGTTACCATTACCGGAAGGACCATTGTTGTAGAGGACAACCCACAAAGACTGCACCTTTTGCGAAGGATCCAACTGCACGTATTGATTAACCTCATGCCATTCGTCAGATCCCGCTGGTATATCCCCAGATTCAATTTCATTATTCAAGATGCTTGCGACAGGAACCGTTCCCATCGTCCTATAGGCATTAGGCAACACATCGGTGCCTTCATCCTTCAAAAGATACACCGACACGTTGATAGGATTTTGCGCATAACCTTCCGAAGTAAACGCCTTAGCCGTCGCATTCTTCACCGCCATACTGAACGCAAAACGATCGGCTGGACAACCCAAATGCACACGCTGCGCATAGATGGCGGCTTTACTCTTGGAAGTCTCACCACAGTTCACAAACAACATGGCGCCGTTCACGTTACCTGTATTATCGGTACAATCCACATAGGAGTTTCCGTCATGATGGTCAACGGAATCCGGATTCGCCACGATGGCATAATAACCGTCCTGCAGACGGAAGGCCTTATTCCTACCCTCATACTCCGTCCAAGTGTATTCCGGCAACAATGGGTTCGCCTGCAAATACAAGTGACCATCTGTACCCACGAACTGGTTAGAGCTACCATCCAACCTTGTAAATTGGGTAGCCGGCACCACATATCCGTTCGGATCAGGTGCGATATATCGCTGAATATGGAACGTGGTGGTTCCCTCATTCGGTCTCGTCTCCAATGACCCACCCGCTCTCGGATTTCCATCTCGATCCAAAAACCTTACGCCATAGAATCCAGATCCATTATTATAAGGGGAATTATTATTATGATATGCGATACGGGTCATATAATCCACACCACTATTATCGCTGGAGTGATTTCCCGCATAGCCTTCGAGTCTACCATTTACCAAACCAGCAACACCACCCGTCAATGTCATGTCATTCACATACACTCCTTTATCGGAAACGTATGTGTGTTCATCGATGAAGTAACCGAAGGACTCATAGAACAACGTCCTCGTCTGCAATCCACGGCAGTCTCCATTGTCCTCGCAATTAGGTGCCTCGTAGAAGAAAGGAGAAGTATATTCATCCTTATATTTAGCACGGTAATATCTGTCCTCCGTAGGGAATACATTCAGACGATTGCTCGCATTTGTCTTAATGGTGGTCCATATGTCTCCATCCTCGGACATTTGCCATTCAAAAACGTTATTACCCAAATCCGGCAACATATCCTCACCGATTGCAACCAACGAGTTGGAATCCTGCATACACATTTCCGTAGGATAGAAGGAAGAGATATAGAATCCGCAACCTGACACCTTCACTTCCGCATCACCAGCGAACAGCCCATCGACGTAAAGTTTGTATTTAGTCGAATTCAGAGGATTCAACGAAATAGTAGGCTCAGTGGTTGTGGCGAGCACCTTCCCGTTATTACGTCTCCACTCATAAGTAGTACCCTCCGTATAGTTGGAAGTAAGAACCACAGGGTCACCCGGGCAAATGTTCGTGACGCTGGAAGTGACCTTATAGCCGCAATCCGCCAAAGACAGGCCCACCTTTGCGGAGGAATAAGAGACAAGTCCCGATGAAGTAGTATACTTCAGCAACATCACAATAGAGTCCGTAACCGTATAAACGAAACTATCACGATCATTATAGGTAGACAACCACGTCGTATCTTTGCCGTCATAGGAGAGCAAACCCCAACGCTTAGAGGCGCTTGCGTCACCGTTCAGCACCCTGAACCTCACATCACCTCCGGTAGTTTTACACACCCTATCCTTATCAGCATCGATCGTACCGCTACAAGAGCCATAAGCGACGCTTACGGAATTGGTCGGTCTGTCGTAGCTAACGCAAAGGAAGCCTGAAGTCTCGTCGTTGATCTGTACTTTTACAGCTTTGTCTTTCTCAAGCACCCAACCCTTCGTGTTTTTATAACCCGGCAAATAGATGGTGTCAGCTTCGATATCCGTTTCTATGACGATTTCTCCCCTGAATTTATCCAAAGTGAACTGGTAATAATCACCGATGACATCCAATTTAGTGACCTTACCATTCCATCCGCCATCGGACCTAACCTTCGTAAATTCCGAAAATACAGGCATACAACCCAGTGTCAAAGCTGCAGCCACCAAGAAGAATTTCGATAAATTCCTTAAAAAGGACATTGTTTTCATGTTTTTCATGCTCTTCGAACTATGTATCTTACGCAAGTTTCTAAACTCAATTACAGCCTCGGATCCTCATGGCTCCCACAAACGAGCACACAAAGACGGGCGAATATACAAAAAAATTACACACTGACCCCCAAATTGACATAAAAAAAGTAAAAAACGTTAAAAGTTCTCGCTAACGCAATGACTTTTAAAAGCAAAATTGGGTAATCTATATTTATTACATCCCCAATTTAAAGGTTTTTTAACGTTAAAAAGATTGCATCGTGTAAAGTTTTTTGTAGAAACCGTCCATAGCGATCAGCTCTGCATGGTTTCCTCTCTCCACAATTTCGCCATCTTTCATCACGCATATTTCATCAGCATTCTTGATTGTGGACAAACGATGCGCCACAACGATCGTAGTCCTCGTCTTCATCAGACGCTCCAAAGCCTCTTGCACCAACACCTCGGACTCGGTGTCCAAAGCGGACGTAGCCTCATCCAAAATCAATATAGGAGGGTTTTTCAATATGGCGCGGGCGATACTGATTCGTTGCCGTTGTCCACCGGAAAGGCGTCCGCCCTTATCTCCGATGTTCGTCTGGTATCCGTTTTCAGTTGCCATGATGAAATCGTGGGCATTGGCGATCTTCGCCGCCTCAATGACCTGCTCTTCCGTGGCATTGTCCGCCCCAAACGTGATGTTGTTATAAATCGTGTCGTTAAACAATATCGCTTCTTGATTCACATTTCCCATGTAGGAACGAAGGTCATACGTGGTCATGTTCTTCACGTTGACACCATCGATCGTGATCTCCCCCTCAGTCACGTCATAGAACCTCGGCAAGAGATCTACCAACGTGGATTTGCCTGAGCCGGATTGACCCACCAATGCGATCGTCTGCCCCGCCTTCACCGTCAGATTAATGTCTTTCAGCACCCATTCGTCGACATACTTGAACCAAACATTCTTGTACACGATCTCATGTTGGAAAGGCTTAACCGGCAACGGATTCGTCACCGCCTTCAACGGATTGGTGGCGGCGAGGATCACGTCAATACGTTCCAACGAAGCCATACCCCTCTCCACGCTATACATCGCTTTGGAAAGATCCTTGGCAGGATTGATGATGCTATAGAAAACGACCAAATAATAGATGAACTCGGCGGCGGACAATGTACTGTTTTCATTCAAGATCAGCACACCTCCGAAAAAGAGTACAATCGCGATCGTCACCGTACCAAGGAACTCACTCATCGGATGAGCCAGCGAATAGCGGCGGTTCACCTTATTCACCACGCGACGCAACCCGTCGTTCATCTTATTAAAGTGACGTATGACAGCATGTTCCGCATTAAACGCCTTGATGACACGAAGTCCGCTCAGCGTCTCCTCGATTTGGGAAAGCAACTGCCCCAACTGCGTCTGGCTCTCTTTGGATTGTTTCTTCAAAGAGCGCCCCACTCGGCCCATGATCAGGCCTGCGACCGGCAGCACCACCATTACGAAGAGGGTCAAGCGCCAACTAAGCAAGAACATAATCACCAAGTATACGATGATCATCACCGGGTTTTTAGAGAGGAGCTCGACGGAGCTCATGATGGAATTCTCCACCTCACCCACATCGCCGATCATACGGGACATGATGTCTCCCTTACGTTTGCTTTGGTAAAAACCGATATGTAAATCAACAATCTTGCGGTACATCTGGTTGCGAAGGTCCCGCACCACACCCGACCTCATCGGGATGATAAAGAAGCTGGCCAAATAGGAGATAGACGTCTTGAAGAATGTCAGAACCACCAAAAGGATACTCAATAACATCAGCGTATTCATCGCACCATGATCGATCACATAATGGGAGACCCAACAATAGGCATTGTTCTTAATGACGCTCATGTCCCACGCAAAGGGCATGTACTCATACACCTCCGTGTTCGTCTTGAAGAGGATCTCCAGGATAGGGATCAATAAAGCGAAGGAAAATAGGCTAAAGACCGTCGACAGAAGATTGCACAATATATTCAACGCCACATAGCCCTTGTACGGGCCAATGAAACGTTGCATCAGCATGATGAAAGGCAACTTCTTCCGCTCCATCAAGACAGCCATTAAATACCGAAATAGTTATGAGGGGTGATCGCACGCAATTCAGCCTTCACGGAATCGCTCACCTCCAAGGTGTCGATGAAGCTCCTTATCGAATCTTCCGTGATACCCGCATTGGTCCGCGTCAACGCCTTCAACGTCTCGTATGGGTTAGGATAGCCTTCACGGCGAAGGATGGTTTGTATACCCTCGGCCACGACCGCCCAGCACTTGTCCAAATCAGACTGTAAGGCAGACTCGTTCAAGAGGAGCTTGCCGATACCCTTCAACGAACTTTGGATAGCGATGATCGTATGGGCGAAAGGAACGCCCACGTTACGCAGAACCGTAGAATCGGTCAGGTCACGCTGCAGTCTGGAAACCGGCAACTTAGCGGAGAGGTGTTGCAATATTGCATTGGCGATGCCCAAGTTACCCTCCGCATTCTCGAAGTCGATCGGGTTGACCTTATGAGGCATGGCGGACGAGCCGACCTCGCCAGCCTTAATCTGCTGTTTGAAATACTCCATGGAGATATATTGCCAGAAGTCGCGGTTCATATCGATCATAATCGTATTGATACGCTTCAGGCAATCGAAAATGGCGCCCAAGTTATCGTAGTTGGAGATTTGGGTCGTCCACTGCTCACGAGACAAGCCCAGGACATCGTTCACGAAGTGGTTGCCGAACGCCTTCCAATCGAAGTGAGGGTACGCCACGTGATGCGCATTGAAATTACCCGTAGCGCCACCGAATTTCGCGCTGCAAGGGAGAGACTTCAACTGGTCGAATTGAGTTTGAAGCCGACTCACAAAGACCATAATCTCCTTCCCCAAACGAGTTGGAGAGGCTGGTTGTCCATGAGTCTTCGCCAACATCGGAATATTTTTCCAATCCTCCGCTTTCTGCGCCAACTCTGAGATCAAACGCTCCATATTAGGGACGTACACGTTCTGCAACGCCTCTTTGATGGAGAGGGGAACGGATGTGTTGTTAATGTCTTGAGATGTCAATCCAAAGTGAATGAACTCCTTGAACTGCTGCAAGCCGAACGCATCAAACTTTTCCTTGATGAAATATTCCACCGCCTTCACGTCGTGGTTCGTGATCTTCTCGATGTCTTTGATTTTTTGGGCATCCGCCAAGGAGAAATCTTTATAGATGCTTCTCAGTTGGGAGAACTTGCCATGATCGAAAGACTTCAGATTGTCCAGCGGCAATTCGCATAGTGCGATAAAATACTCTACTTCAACACGAACTCTGTAACGAATCAACGCAAATTCAGAGAAATACTCGGACAAGGATTCAGACTTGCTTCTATACCGACCATCTACAGGCGATATTGCTGTAAGTGCACTCAATTCCATAATAACATTCAATTTGAATCGCAAAGGTAATGAATAAACATGAATAATTAAGAGTTAAACGGTAATTTTTAAGAAATTCCACACAACGGAAACATATTTATATGATAATCACAATTAAAAAATCAAAAATCAACAACTTCCACGAGAAGAAAAGATAGTTCCGCAAGAGGGCTCGAATATCTTTAGGCAAACGACTCTCACCTCTCCCCTACCGAATGGTTCAACAAGGGATTCGTGTCAGGAGAAAAATGAGGCGGAGACTCGTCCTTTCGGGCAAGTCTCCACCATGCTTATCGATCATGTGCGACAGACGCAACTAATCTATCGAGACTACAATAGGGGAACTACTTTCCTCTGATCAACGTGAAGTGACCAGTGAACTGCTGACGGATCTCCGGCACATTGATCAAGTACCAATAGTCGGTGGAAGGCAATGGGTTTCCATTGTAGGTACCATCCCACTCCGACATTTCGCCATCGAGTTCGGCGACCACCTTACCCGTACGGTCAAATATCTTCACAGTGGTTTTCGGATAAGCCTCCAGGATAGAAGTCACATCCCACACATCATTGGCTCCCGATCCGTCAGGCGTAAAGTAATCCTCTATCGCCAAAGGCGGTTGTGCGATATTGAAGACGGAGACACCAACGCACCCCATCTCATCCCTTGCATAGGCGGTATGCAATACCTTATAGGCAAGACCCTCATAGGTGTTATCGCTTTGCCAATCCTGATTATCCATCTTATATTCGAACGAGCCCATGCCTCCGGACGCCACTTCCACCTTACGGGTTGTAAAGTTGATCGAGTCGATATACAACACTGGAGTAGGGATCACCTTCACGTTGACGGAGGCGGTTGCATCGCCACAAGAGGTGGTCGACACCTGCAAAGTGTAATCACCGCTCAGGGTCGGATCCATCATCAGTTTCAACTCTCTCGAGACGATCTCACCTTCAGGATCCGTCCACACGAAACCGCTGTACTCCTTACCAGTCACCGTAGGAGAGATTGTGATGCCGGAGCCCTCACAAATCGTCTTATCCTCATCCATCGTGATGGATGGTTTCTCCTTGACGGAGACAGGGATCTGATCCTTCACTGGGCAGAGGCCCTTCTTGCTTATGGTGAACTCATAGGAGCGAGACTCGGTTGGAGCGACCACGATAGAAAGGGCTTTGGATCCATCTTCCGCCCACTCCACTTCAACATCCTCCTCATCCGAAGAGACCTCGATCGTCACCTCATCGCCCGAACAGGAGACCGCATTCTCCGTCACCGTATAGATTGCCGGAGTGACTATCTCGACGCTAAGCGTATCACTTGTCGCCTTTTGGTTGCCATAAGTAACTTCCGCGAAATAGGAGGCGGAAGCCTGTGGATAATCCTTCAACTCAACACCGTCACCCGACAGTTTAGAGAGATTGCCTTCCGCATCCAAAGAGTACCAGGACAATTGGTAGAGATCCGGGTGCATGAGATGACCTGTGCCCGTCGTATCGGCCGTAACCGTCACGCCATCCTCCACGCAAACGATGTCAGAGGAGACGGTGATAGAGACAACCGCCTTAGCGTCAACCAGAACTTGCAGCTCTGTTTCGGAATCACAATAGCCATCTGCGGAAAGTGTCACAGTGAACAACTCGTCAGCATGCATATCAGTGATCTCGAACGGATTACCCTCGCCCGTATGGGAAGCACCCTTCCATGAAACCGAAGCATCGGCAGGCGTCAATCCGCTGATTGCAAGAGAAGCGGAACCGCCATGAGGAATTTCAACCGTAGCCGGCTCGTTATATGAGACAAACGGTTTCACCACGAGTCTTGCAGTCGTCTTCGTATCCGATGTCTTCGCCAAACAGATACCGTTGCTTACCTCGTAGGTATACACACCGCCATCGGACTTGCGTAGATCATCCAGTTGCAAAGAGGTCTGGCCGGCAAATTCCGTCAATTCATCACCATCCTTCAGCCACTTGATGTATGCGCCTGGCATCGAAGCGTCATAGCCTGTGATCGTAAGTGTGGCAGAAGCGGAAGATTTCTCGCAGACAGCAGTATCCAACAGAGTGAAGTCTGCCGTCAAAGAGAGCGGATAGACCTCCACCACGATCGTATCCGAAGTCTCGCACTTATTCACGAGAGAGACGACGTAAGTGGTTGTCGCAGTCGGAGAGACAGAGACACCCGTGCCATCACCCACCGAATTACCGGAGAGATCCGTCCACTTATAATCCGTACCTTCATGCGTGGTGGAGAGTTCGATTGTCTCACCGCCACAAGTCCTAAAGTTATGGGTCGCCTGACCGTCCGCCAGCACATCGCCTGTCAGTTCACCCTTGCCGATCGTCACGGTAACCGTCGTGTCGAGGTGGCATGCGCCTGCGGAAGCTGTCAAATCGAATGAATAAACCTTTCCGAAGAGGCCCGTCTCATCCTTGGTGTCCAACACATCACCAGTGCCCGTGGCATCCCCACTCCACACATACGAAACAGTAGCGGTGGTGCTTGTCGCGGAAGCCTTCAGATGGATGTCTCCATTCGGGCAGACTGACGACGGCGCATCCACGACAAGGTTGGAGATGTCGTCTATGGTAGCATTCACCTCCATCGTGTCGGAGGAGCATACACCCACGATATTCGGCTCGGAGAATATTGTGTAATAAGCGTTTGCGTAGAAGAGCTTGCTCTGCGCCAATGACAACTCGGCGTCGGAAAGGCGGTTCGTGCAAGCCTTGTTAGCGTAGAAGTACAATGTGGATGTATCCTCCACATTCGCCAGATGGATATACTTGGTGATATCGATCTCCTCGCCACAAGTCTGAGGCAACGCATCCACCTTGATTTCAGGGTTCGGGAAGACAGTCACCTTCACCTCCGCCATGGAGCTGACCGATCCGTCGGACTTCTGTTTTTGCGCCACCTTATAGACGGTCACGCCCACCGTCTCAGTGCTTGGCACAGGGGCAGCATCCAAAGGAGTCGTATAATTATCTTCCGGAGAGAACCACACCAATTCGTAGTCGATGTCCCTCACCTGACCCCTGTTCGTATTGATGCTAGCGCTATACTCCAAGGAAGAGGCCTTCGCATGGTGGCAGTAGTTCATCGGGAAGGTGTTCGGTACCAGCGCATCGCTAATGATCACGGAGACACGCACCGTATCACTCAGACATCCGCTATCCTTATGACGCTGTTTAACGTAGTATACCAAATTCACATCCTTGTTCTCCTCCCAGCTATTGTCTTTCTTCGGGGAAGGGTCGGTCGTGCCCAACTCATTCAGATCCTTATCGAACCAAACCAGTTCATAATCCGTGTTGTCGGAAGCGGAGACAGCGCTCGGATCCTTCGTCAAGAGAGACTCGAACGAGCCATCCGCCGCAGCCTCTTGCTTCAGATAGTTCACGGAAAGCGAACCCGTCGCCACAGGGACGAAAGTGCTCTGAACCGCGAACTTAGCCGTGTCGCTCACGCAGACATGATTTGCATCAATCTCGTACGACTCCACCACACCATAGGAAACCACCTCGGTCTGGGTTTGCGCCAACGGAACACCCGTCACGCTCTGTCCATCGACATACCAGAAGAAAGAAGACTTGTTGGAATCATAGAGGGAAGAGGTGCTCTTCACCTGCAACTGCTCATACTCCTCGCCCTTGCAATACTGGGTACGGTTCATGGAGATATCAGGTATAGTAATCTCCACAACGGTCACCGTAAGCGGCACCTTACCGCTCTCGTTGGTAGGATTACCCACCTCACGTTGGCTCACGTAGTAGGTTATTGTACCTGCGGCAGAGGTGATAGGAGTGCGATCCGCGTCAGAAGTCAACTCATTGCCATCGGCGTCATAGTAGACCACCTCCCAAGCGGAAGAAGAATTGTTCACCTCGCTCACCGTCGCCGAGATAGGCAGAGCGCTCTCGTTCAAGCAATACGTCACATTATCCGGCACAGGCACGGAGCTTCCGCTCACGATGACAGTCACCGGCAATGAATCGCTCACACAACCCACTGGTTGGGTGCGTTTCACGTAATAATTAGAAGTGACCGTAGAGCCGGCGGAAGGAACGCTTGGCGTAGGAGGACCCTGCAATTGTTGCCCGTTCTCGTCGAACCAGATGTACGTATAATCCGGATCCAGATCCACGACGGACGGATCCTGTTGGATCAAATTCTTATCGAAGGAGCCATTAGCGGCGGTATCGCCCAACAAATAAGAGACGACACCCGTTCCCGTCGGAGGAGTGATCTCCTTCACTGTGAACTTCAGTTGGCCCAAGGTCTTGCTCTCGCAACCCGACTGTGTACTCAGGGAGTAGGAGAAGTTGTAATCGCCAGGGGCGGTGATGGCATTGACATCCGGCAAAGATATCGGTTGGTCATCCGCGTCGAACCAAGAGTAGGCGACCCCATCAGCGATCATATTGTCGATTTCCCTATTCATAGAAGTGACGTCCGCGTTGCCCTTACAGAAGGTGCCCAGATCGAAATTCGAACCCTTAGGCAGCTTCTCCACCATCAAGATCAGCGTATCGCTAGGAGAGTAGCAAGGCAACTGCGTGAGACGAGAGATAACCTCCACCGAATACTTGTACCTGCCAGCTGCGATCGGTTTCGTCACAAACGTGTTGCTGGAAGTTGAATCGAGGCGTACGCCATCCTCATAAAATATGTAAGTATAACTACCCGTAGGGCCAGCCACCAAGATGGCAGAGTCGCCAGCGCAGATCGCATCATCCGAGATGGAGAGCGTCACATTCGGGAGCGGGCACTCCTCACCGCAACCGCTCACCGCCTGGGCCATGATTTTATTATGAGCATGACCAAGGAGTTTAGCCTTTGCGATGTTGAATATTTTTTCAGAGCACTCTTTCACCGTACCTTTCCACGTCACCGTGAAGGTGTCACCGAAGGCGATCGGGTTATTCGCCAGACCCGTCCAAACGATAGAGTCACCATCCGCGCCCTTCAGCAAATTACCTGTTCCTGCAGCGGAGCCATTATGGGTCGATTTGAAAGAGCTCTCATCAACCTCCACCTCAGCAGGGACAAGGTCCACGATGGAGAGGTCGTAGGCGTAGTCGGTATGGACATGGATGTTAGAATAGGCGAAGTTTCCGGAAGCGCCATTATCGAAACCGAAATAACCATCCTTCTTCGTCAATCCTTCAAAAGAGATAGATGCGGAAGTGGCAGTATCCTTATTCACCCATATGCGAAGCACATCGTCGGTCAGATTAATAGCCAACTTAGACGACGACTTAGCCTTGGCGATAATCTTAGAATCGACCTTTCTATTCCCATCGTAGCAGGTAGCCGTCAAACCACCATATTCATTCTTAAAGGTCACCTTAATATTATCACGGAAATAGATGGAAGTTTCCTGGTCGTCCGCAACAGACCACTGCGCCTCCACATAGATGTTATTGGAGACCTTTTTAAACTCGGCCTTCTGGCCCTGAGAAAGACTTATTTTTCCTCCCGTAGCGGAAGCGCCACCAGAGAAAGACCAATCGCCTGTTTTAGACGCCGCGTTCTCGAAGATAGCACCGTGAGTCTGCTTATAACCAATCGTATAAGTAATTTCATCCCCCACCTCATAATTATCCTTGTCCGCAACCTTCGTCAAGGTTGTCGGGATAATCGGATCTGGCACTTTCGCACAAGTGACCGTAATCTTAGCCGTATCAGAGATTGGGGAGTTTTTATCTCCCTCAATCCAGGCATAATTCAAAATGTCCTCGTCCGGCGTTTCACATGTGTTCCCAGAAGGGAAAGATGCCGTTGCCGTATATATAATAGAACCTTTTTGTTTCACCTGTAACTTCGGAATAGACCAGATGATGATATCACGTCCGTCCGATGTTTTCTTCACCTCCCATTTGCCACCAAATTCAGGGTCACTTAACGGGCACTCGTTCACGAACTCACCAAATTTCAATCCTTTTGGAAGGGTATCACGAATCACTACATTATCGACATCACGGCCAGCCATAGGACCATTACCTAAGATACGACGCCACACGTAACCATCATATTCCTCAACCAAAATATTTGGCACTGTTTTATTGGACTCTGTACAACCACAAGTCAACCACTTGGTCACAGGTTCTTCTATAGCTTTCCCATTCTCGTCTAACTTCTGCCAAGAAGGAGTTACTGGATAAAACAGGCCGTCCTTAGATGAATTATACGACGAACTCCACGACCAATCGTCATTCCAATTAACATTTCCATAATTACTTGGATACAATGCCCAAATACCTCTCATTGGAGATGTTCCACCCTTGTGAACACGTCCTCCAGCACCACCAAAGAACCTTGCAAGATGCATAGTCGTAGTTACTAAAAGAGGTGCAAATTGAATACACATACGTTGGTTCCACTTACCATACTCATCACTTCCTTCCACAATATTTTCATGTGATACAGTAACGCCCTCATCACTAGCAATAGTTTTATTACCCTCATAAATTTCATTAGACAAGCCCCAACCTGAAGTACAATCCCCCTCTCCTGTATAACAATTCATACTAGCATCATACAAATAGTAGGAAATACGATAATTACCATAATTTATGTAAGGTTCAATTGCATCATTCCACAAACGAACCATCAACTGCAAGCGAGAGCCATCTATTCCATTTGCAAATGAAACATTTACACGAGGACGTCCACCATCAATCCAACCAGCCTCTGATGAGTTTTCAAATTTAATGGTATATGTTGCCATGTTACCATCATTCACCTTTCTTCTATCGACCTCTTTTGAAATAATCAAAGAGCGAGCCACCACATCAACACAGTTACGCTGCATGGTAGCAGTCTTGAAATTAGGATATTCGTTGGATGTCCAACCCAATCCATTAGAACAAGTGATTTCAGCAGTAGTACAATACCTGCCAGATGCCTTATCACCCGCACGTAATTTGTACCAAACCTGACCAACGGTTTTTGCCAAATTACCAGACTTAAAATCTAAAACGACACCCTCTTTATTATCACTTTTAAATCCAGACACAGTTCCTATATTCCATGTGACCGTATGTGTTGCTGCATCATATACTCCACCAGAAGAGGCCTCAACAAAAACAAAATCAGATGGAACATTCTCGACTATCTTCACATTTTCCGCATCAACCGAACCATAATTACGATAATCTAGAACAAATTTAATTTGATCGCCTGTATAACAATATGTAACAGAGTCCTCAATAGACCGATAAATTTTCATATTAGCCATTGGATTCATCTGACTCGGCGCATGATAGTTACCCGATGTTACCATCATACCTAATTGACGAGCCCAGCCATGCATATAATGAGGGACTCCTGTCAAATAATAATCTCCTTGTCCCTTACCATAATCCCACTCAATTGCACATTGTCGATACAATGAACCCATTAAATCATAATCTTGAGCAGAAACAGCGGCGAAAGAACCCGTTCCATTTTGCCAGTTAATAACCATAAAATGAGCAGGATCTGTAGTTGCTCCGGTTATTGGGTCATACTGCCACTCGGTTGTTGCCGGTCCAGAATATGGTATTTTAGGATCTCCATAAGTCATACATTCTCCATCGACCCAACCAATAGGATTATTCAAAAATTTACTTAATCGTACAGCAGCATCATACTCAAATGTATTGGAACCCTCTTCCACTTTATGTGTTTTCGGATTCCATGTGCTGGTCGGATTACCATGCCACATGTGGTTACTAATTGTACGCCATGAACAACGATAATCCTCTCCTTGGTTAAAGTTTGTATATGAAAATGATCCATTTGAATTCATCTCCACCCAACCTGCCGTCGGTATTGCTTTGGGAGATTTCGAAATCAAATCCCCTATCAACCAATCAGAAGAAGCCTCACCCCTCTTAAATTGGTCTATATCAAACTGTGGAATATTCTCTTCGTTTGCAATTTCCTCAAAAAGTTCCCAAAACTCTCTGAAATAGGCAGGAGCATAATAATCAATGTGTTGTGCGGCAGGACCAGGATTTACATCTTTTGATATTGGAGTACCTGCAGGAAGCACTTCATTCGTAACGGATTCTCCAGCAAGCACATAAACAGATAAATCATAATCCGTTCTCAGCGGATTGGATGAAGTACACCAATCCGTCAACTCCGTCCATGTGTTTCCGCCATTAGGATAACCATCCAAGCCAATAACACCAGACTGAACCAATTTCACATCTCCCTCCACCTTAGACCTTGAGCACAAAGTCACCAAGCCTCTGATAACTTCAATCATCTCCTTCTTATACGAAATCGGATTGCCATTATAGTCTTTTACAATATCTCCATCTTCATTTCTCACGAACTCACCCCATTGCTTATATGCGACATACAATGCCAAAGCCACATCGACATCACCATCAGCCGCAGAATCGCCACCCTCATCATCTCCAATGGTAAATATACCATAAGTATAATTCGGTGCTATTTTACTTCCATTGTTGTATCTAGTCGATCGGTTTCGATAGTGATCATGCACCCAAAACCAATAACCATTGAATGTCACCTGGTCAGCCATATAGGCAGCAGCAAGCAGTCCATAACCCTGGCTTTCTGTACATCCATAATATCCTCCAGAGGGGTCAGTTGTCTCTATATACTTAATTCCGGCATACTCCTCCCCCGTGTAATTAAACTCGTTAGCATGAATCTGATAGGCATCTCGTATGTCCTGCTCCAATTCGGCATGGACAACACCTTCCGCATTTTTCGTACCCAGGTTACCCAGTCTGTGACTCGTTCCATAAGTGTACTCCAAGAATTGAGGGAAAGGGAAAGCAGGGTTACCCGAATTGATATGTACTGGCACAGCCGCACCCACCCTCATCGACACCATCAACAGGAGCGATAAGAGCGTAATAATCTTTTTATGAATAGTTATAAAGTGAACCATGGTTGAATAATATTTTCGTTTAACCTATTATATAAAATACTAAGTTGCAAATATAGCATTTCCTTTGAAAGTTTAAAACATTTTAACATACGATTTCTGAGGAGTTCATCCCGTGCCCTCCCCAAGAAACTCTCATACACCTTTCTAACGTTCATCACACCTTTTATTTCAGCCCGTACTATACGGGAATACATTTACACTTTATCATGCGGGGAACGACATACCCGTTATTCCTCTACCGTCTTCACCATCTTCTTGTCACCAACCACATAGACGCCAGGCATCAAGCCCTTCAACGCATCTGTCTCAAGGACATGCTTTTTCACAAGAACACCCAGGGTGTTATAGACATCCACATACGGATCGTCCGACGGCACAAGAGACAAGCCCGTCCCCTCCTTGTCGACAATGATCAACGGCGCGGAGCTGACAGACTCTTTATCACTGGAGGCATGGCTTCCGCACGCTATATTCCGGCTGGGACCACCCACATATCGACACTGATAGGAGAATCCATCCTTCGTGCCTAAGTCCATGCTTCCCGCGGAATAGGTCACGATACCCGCATAAGGCTTACCGTCAGCTGGTTGGAACGTCGCGGAGGTGTTCTCCTCCATAAACTTAACGAACTCGAAGCCCAGCGGAATGGTGTCAGTCACCATGACATTCTTCGCCACATCACCGTTCACGAAAGGACTGTTGCCAAGGATCTTACGCCACACATAGCCATCGAACTCCTCCACCAAAACATTCTTCGTGAGCTTCGAGACCCCATCACAGGCTGTGCGCAAGAGACGGTCCACCGGCTGAGGCTCCTCCGAGGATTGGTAGGAAGGTGTAACAGGGAAGTAATAACCTTCGTCACTGTCATTGATCAATTGGGAGAAGCCCGCCTTCCAATCGAGTGTCTTCCAACTCGCATCATAGAAACGGGCCACCACACGCAACGGGTACTTCGTTCCCTCGCAATTGAACTTAGCGGCTCCGGCCATCTCGTTCAAGTAGTAAGTGGAGACAGCCAGGGCATGAGGGAATTGCACGGAGAACATACGGGTGCCATCCGCCAAGACCTCATCCTTAAAGACAAATTCGCTGGCGTTCGTACCCATCGTCGCACCATTCTGCGTGCCCTCGATCAGGTCGAACGAGCACTGGAGGTTGGTCGCGTCCTTCAAATCCTTGAAGACCGTGACACGGTAGTTACCATTGTCGATATAAGGTTCCACCGCATCATGGTAGATCTTAAACATCAGGTTATATTGCGCACCCTTCACCTCGTCAGCCAACGCCACGTTGACGTCCGGTCGTCCGCCCGTCAGCCAAGGAATCGTATCGTTCGAGAGGTTCACACTGAAGGTGACGACGTCCCCTTTAGCCACCTCCGTCACGTCCGACGTCTTGGCTATCGTGAGATTCGTAGGGATCACCTCGATCAGGTTGCGCTGCATCGTCGCCGTGACATAGTTCGGGTAGAGGTTCGTCTTCGAGCCCAATCCGTTGGCGCAGGAGATCTCGGCGGAGGCCTGGTAGCGACCAGCCGCACCGCTCTTCGCCACGCATCGGTAAGAGACCGTCCCGATTGTCTTCGAGAGGTTCGGAGCGGAGAAGTCGATCGCCTCGCCCACCATATTATCGCTCTTCAGACCCGCCAACTGGTCCATGGTCCACGTCACCGTATGGGTCGCGGCATCGTACTTTCCGCCATTGTCCGCATCCAAGAAATAGAAATCGGCCGGCACATTCTCCACGATAACGACGCTTTGCGCCTCCACGGAGCCATAGTTACGGTAGGAGAGCAAGTAGGTGATGGTATCCCCCACGTGGCAGCAGGACATGCTATCCTTCAGCGCCCTATAGATCTTCAGGTTAGGCTGCGCCTTCATTTGGGAAGGCGCGGGATAGTTACCCGTCAAGGCCATCAAACCCGTTTGGCGGAACCATCCGCTCATATAGTTGGAGATCCATTGCTTGTCGGTTGTTTGTCCGGCAGCGTCCCAGTTCTCGTAGATCACCTTGAACAGATCGCCCATCAGATCATAATCCTGAGCACCGACAGCGGCGAAAGCGGCGGCGCCCTTCTGCATACCCAATGCGGAAGTGTTCGCATCGTCGAGGGTAGCACCCGTCATCGGATCGATCTGCCAGCCCATCATCCTCGGGCCCGAATAAGGGATCTTCTTATCCCCCTTCGTGTAGCAAGTGGATCCAGAGCCCCAATGGGCAGGGTCACGCATGTAGTCGGACAATTTCACCGCCGCATCGTATTCATATTTGTTCGCACCCTCCTCGACCTGGTGGGAGACAGGGTTCCAAGAGTAGTCGGGGTTGCCGTGCCAAACATAGTTGCTGATGGTACGCCAAGGACAACGATAGTCCTCACCGTCCTGGAAGTTGGAGTAGGTGGTTTGGCTACCGTCACGGTTGCAAGTGTTCCAGCCAGCGGTAGGCAAAGAGGTTTTGTTCTTACTAATCAAATCGTTGATCAACCAGTCGGAGGAGGCTTCACCACGGCGGTATTGCTCAGCCTCCCACTCCGCGGTGGCACCGATCTCATCCTTCAAAGCAAGGATCAGGTCGTGGAACTCACGGAAATAGGCGGGTGCGCAATAGTCGATATGCTGTTGGTCTCCCCCCTCTTTCGCAAAGAGAGGATAGACAGGAACACCATTCCATTCGATGTAGTTCTCCTTCTGCAAAGCCCAGTCCGTCAGCTCTTTCCAAGTATCACCACCCCTCATATAGCCGTCCAGACCGATCAGACCCGTGTTGACGGGGAGCGGGTTATCCCCAGGATGATTGGTGCTCATCGCCACCAAGCCCCGCACCACATTGATCATCTCCTGCTTATAGCTGATAGGGTTTCCGCAAGCATCCTTGACGACCTCCCCCTTATCGTTCCGCATGAACTCGCCCCACTGCTTATAGGCGACATAGAGCGCGAGCGCCACATCGACGTCACCGTCCGCCGCCGTGTTGCCGCCCTCGTCCGCGCCGTCACTGATGGCGAATTCACCATAAGGATAGTTAGGCGCGTTATCGGTACAATCCTTGTATCGTTTCGTATGCACGCGCCGTTTGTCGTGCGTGCACATCCAGTAGCCGTCGAACGTCACTTTGTCCGCCATGTAGGCAGCGGCCAGCAAAGCGTAGCCATCGCCCTCGGAACAGTCGTAGGCGGCCTTGTAAGGGGTCCAGATATATTTTATGCCCTCATGTTCATCGCCCGTGTATTCAAACTCGTTCGCATGCTGTTGGTAAGCCGTACGGATAAGTTGTTCCATCTCGGCATGGGTCAGACCCTCCGGGTTATTCGTTCCCAGGTTTCCGCCACACGCATACTCCAAGAACTGTGGGAAGGGATAGGCAGGATTACCCGAGTTGATATGGACAGGAACGGCGGCGAAAGAAGCCAACGTCCCGAAGCACAAACCGGCGCACAACGCCAACGATTTCTTTAGACAACGATTCATAATGGTCACAATTTTATACTTATATAAGCGAGGGGATCACCCCTTCGGTCATTTCAAATAAAGGATGGACTCGGGGCCCATATTGAACAACAGATCCAGCACGCTCATGTCAGGCACGAAGCCGAACTTCTGGTCGAAGACCTGATAATAAGGCCTCAACGGGAGGGAAGAATCTGTTTTGGGGGAGAAAGCCTCCCGCAAATCCAGGGAAGAAGTTTCCGCCAGATAATCGTCTGTCAAGGAGAGCTCCGTTTTCAGTCCGATCAGCTCCATCACAACCCGCATCAGCTCCATGTTCAGGTCGATGAGGAACTCCGTCTTCCTCGTGTAGAAAGGCTCGAAATCGTCCTTGTAGTATTCAAAGAAAGGCGAAGAGTTATACGCCGAGGCGATCGCCCGCCAGTGCACCTGTTGCCAGTTCTCCACGTAAGCGATCCGCAGGTCCTTCACGCACATCTTACCGCCCGTGTTGACCACCGGCACGGAGAGGTCCATCACCCCGTTGCCCGTCAGGATCCTACAGCGGTTGCGATAGGTCTGTTTATGGTAATGGTCATGTTGTTCGATAGCGACATGATCAGCGGAAGCGACCGCCCGATAGTAAGAGACGGGACCCAAGTAGGCAGTGGAGAGGTAAAGAGGATCTTGCGCCATCGTCACCTAACGTTTTGCGTCCTTCTTCTTAGCCGACAAGTCAGACGGCCGTTGTCTGTCTAACGGAAGAGCCATCACATCCCACGTCTCGGAGATCTCCCAATTAGCACGTAGTTTGAAACTCTTAGGGAAGTAATAGACCTTTTCCGGGAGGCGACCCTCCCTATATTTTCCAGTATCCCACACCCCATTATGGTTTTCATCCATGATGATTCTGGCGAAATACGTACTTGGGCTCAAATGTTCAAAGGTAAGCACATTATCCTTAACAGGGAGGGATCGCACCACCCCACCCGACGCATTCAAGAGTTCGATGAAGGCGTTACCAGGCACATTCTTCAGTTCGATTGTCACCTTACCATACAGGTGCTCGCCTAAGATCTTGAATGATATGAGGATAGAGTCGTTATGATTCCCGTAGAAGTCGTACGCGCAAGCCGAGTCGACCATGATTTTGTAAGAGCTGTCGGGATGGAACTCGGGGGAAGATATGACATACCTCCTGCAGTTGTCGCGGGCAGTATCCTTCACCACCGTGAAAGGCAAAGGGGTGCGGGTAGAGTCATTTCCGCGGTACAGATGGACTTTCCCCTCGTCGAAAGAGGAGAGCGGTTTATCCCAAATCAGTTCAGGGGATTCCGTGATATTCACCGTAGAGAATTGTGCCAATTCAAGGAGGTTCGTCCGGTGCAACTTACGATTACGCCTCAGCGCCTTTTTCACCCTCGCCTCCTCCTGTTGAGCAGCCTTCAGTTCATTCTTCAGGAAAGAGGAAGACAACATGGCCCGGACCGTATCGGTGCAAGGGATCAGCACGCCCGCGGAGTCCGTTTTCTGGTAGGACAAAGACAAAGCGATTGTATCCTTACGATAGATATTACTGTCAGTTATCCAATAGAGGACGGTATCAGCCAGTTGGTTCGTCTCCACCCGATACCAATCCGACACGGCCGTGTCTACCAAAGAGACCTTCGGCAATGTCCCCTCCATCTTCTCGAAGAAGAGGGTGAACTGATTCCTGGCAGGACGTTCAATCTTCTTAAACTGTTGGAATTTCACCTTCTCATGGAAGAAACGCAGGATGATGCTATCAGGGGAATACTTTCGCACCTCCCTTTTGATGATCGTGTCGATTCGCATGGAATCGCCAAAGATGGTATCGAAATGTTGCTCGATCTCAAGGGATGGGATATCCACATCCGCCTCCTGGACAGCGATACCCTCTCCCGATTGATCGAAATAGAAGTTGTTGTTCATGTCCTCAAGGGCAAAGATCCTATACTTCTTCTTCGCCGCGCCACGGATATGGAAACGTCCGTCCGCCTTGGTCCTCGCAATACGTTCAAAGGGTTGGCTGAGGAACATGGAATCCGAGCCATCGCTATAGATGCCGACGAGCGCCCCTTCCTTCGGGGAAAGATCCTCCGCATTCAAGACAACACCCGAGATGACCATGCTGTCCAACTGGTCGCCCGTCGAAAACGAGTACTGGAAATTGTTCACCAAGTTATTCTCCGTGTAATCACCAATCGAGCTACCGAAGTCCAGCGTATAGGTTGTATTGGGCTGGAGGGAATCCCTCAGCTCCACAACGATTTTCTTTCCGATAGCCTTGGCGGAAGGGTTCAGTTTCTGGGGAGGAGAGACCGTCAAATTCTTCATCGGGTCATTCAACTGAAGATATTCATCAAACAAGATCTCCACACGTTTGCTCTTCACATTCAGAGCTCCGTTCTGAGGCTTGCTTCCCAGATAATTCGGGGGGTATGTATCTGCGTTCCCACCTGTCGGACCCTGAGCCATGTTCGCACACGCGCCCATCAGCAGAATCAGCAAAGCCGACAGCCATATATGTATAAAAATCTTTCTATCCATTTCACACCAAATTAGCGCGAAGATAGTAATAAGAATTAAGAATTAAGAATTAAGAGTTAAGAGTTTTTGAATCGTTGATTTGACATGGTAGAAACAAATAACATTCATTCCTTCCCCCAATCAGGAATTAAAACAGAGGTGACACAGCCTCACGTGACATGCGCCACCTGCGGGCTGTATGCCCTATAATTTTGAATTTTGAAACGTTGCTCGACTGATTTTTAATTTTTAACTCTTAATTTTTAACTTTTAATTCAAAAAGCATTACCTTTGCGTCAAAATAACATACTTGTTTAATTTGCATAATCATGTGGAAAGAATTCTTTTTTTTCTCGAAAGGAGAACGGAACGGACTGATTGTTTTAGTCTGTTTAATACTATTGATGTTCGCGATAAACTTCTGTCTACCCTCTCAAACGACGATGCCCAACGAAGTGTCAAACATTAAAGGGCAGACAGACAGCCTATTAGCGGTAGGCCAAGACACCACGCTCGCCTTTCTTAGAGACACCAGTTGGCAGAGGAAAGAGTCGTCGGCCCCAAGAGGCCACTACCCTCATGAGCGCACAGCGACAAATAGGAAGAGGGGCACATCTGCAACAGGGAAATGGACGACAACCCAGCAGGACAGGAGGAACGACGCATGGGCTCAAAAAAGGAGCGCATACGAACATCTCAGAATCGAGCTAAACAGCGCTGACACGACCGAGCTGAAGCAGCTACGGGGAATCGGCAGCAAGCTTTCCCAACGGATTGTGAAATACAGGAAGAAAATAGGCGGATTCACCCGCAAAGAGCAACTGAAGGATATCTATGGGCTGTCGGAAGAGACCTACCGGCACATCCTGCCCCACGTATGGGTGGACACGACCGCAAGGGTCACAAAGGGGTCCTCAGGAAGTGACTAGGAAACCTGTATGATATCAACGCTTGCTTTTGCGCCACTTCTCAATGTTCTCCTCGAACTTCTTCACCTTCTTGGCGCTTTTGTTCGCGCGGAACCAATCGGAAACACGGATTTTTTCAGGGATATCCGCACCTTCATCGATCAAACGTCTGGAATCACCCGTCTTCACGATTTTCACCCTATCGTACAATTGCAAGCCAGCATCAAAGGTGGAGAGGGAGAGCGTATCGCCCGAAAAGGAGATCCGCTGGAAGTAGCGGCTGTCCGTGCCCCATTTCGCCACGTCGCCATGGAACTGGAGCATGTAATCCTTTCTGGAGCAATAGGATACCAGACGGAGCGGTTCCGTCATTCCCTTGCCTGAAGAAGTATCCACATTGAAGCGGGCATACCCGTGCTCATGGCCTTGCAGCACGAGGTCCACACCCTTCTCGCAGACCAAATCGTCAAAGAACTGCTTGACAACCCAGTTATTCATGGAACCCTTGATGGAACGTATCGGATGGTGGAGCACCACGATCTTCCACTTCTCCTTGCAGGCGGAAAGCTCCTTTTCGAGCCACATCCGCTGCGACCAGAGGCGCCAGAAATCCTTGTTGGAATCCAACAGGAAGAAACGGGCATCGCCCCGCTTGAAGGAGAAGAGCGCATTATCGTCCGTAGCCTCAAGGTCATAGTAAGGGAAGACCAGCGGGAAGCGTTCTTCCAGCTTACGCGTAACGCCTTTGAGATATTCATGATTACCCGGCACGGAGACGATCGGATAGGAAGACGCGTAAGTAGAGAGCGATGCGAACACCTTCTTCCAATACTTGTCCATCGGCCGTTCGATCAGGTCGCCGCCGAACAGGAGGAACGAAGCATCCGCATTATGCGCCATGATGTTCGGAAGCAGGGAGTCGAAGGCGTTATCATCCACCTCATCCTGCACGTCGCCGAAATAGAGGAAGGAGAAATCATCCGATGCGGCCGGCGTATGGAACTGCATCCAAGCCGACGTGTCTTGTCCGACGCGCACCCTATAATGATAATCCGTGTCCGTTCTCAGGGAATCCAGCAAAACCGAGAAGTACGCCGCGACGCCCGCCCGTGAGCGGAATGGTTGTCCCATGGTCTCGTAGACCAGCGTGTCATGTCCGAGCGTATCGCACAGATCCAGCCAACCCAACTGCGCCACGGAGTCACACTGCCAAGAGACATAGCGTGAGGATTCCGAAGGGCCAACTGTCAGAAGAACTCTTGCGGGATGATGTTGAATATCATAACCCGGCTCAGGCGGATTGCCGAACCAGACATCCCATCGCTTGTAACAGAATAGTGCGATGGCGATGAACAAAACCGCCAGAACAAGTTTCTTCTTCGTCATATTAATAGCCTAATATCTTCAACATAGACTTGTAACTCTGCTCCTTAGCGAATAATTTAGTATAGTATTCGCCATTCTCGTCCACGTCGACCACCACCATCTTAGGCGCAGGCAACAGGCAGTGTTGGATGCCGCCGTAACCACTCAAGGCCTCTTGGTAAGCGCCCATATGGAAGAAACCGATGAACTGTTCCCTACCCTGCGCCATCTTAGGGAGGAAGATTGCGTTGGAGTGGACCTCCGCATTGTAGAAATCCTCGCTATCGCAGGTCAGGCCGCCCAAGTGCACCCGTTCGTACTCCTGGTCCCAGTTGTTGATGGCCAGGAACGGGAAGCGCTGGTTCAAGCCCCAGGTGTCAGGCATCGTATTGATGAAGGAGCTGTCGATCATGTCCCACAACTCACGGTCGTTCTGTTGCTTCTGGTTGACGATGGAATAGAGCATCGCACCGCTCTCGCCCACCGTATAGGAACCGAACTCAGTGAAGATGCGAGGCTCCGGCACGCCCTGTTGCGCACAAGTGTTTTTGATCTGGGCGACGATCTCCTCCGCCATGTATTCGTAATCGTAGGTGAAATCCATGTGGGCTTGGATAGGGAAACCACCGCCGATGTTCAAGCTATCGAGTTCCGGGCAAATCTTGCGCAACTCGCAATAGAGGTTGATTCCCTTGCTCAACTCGTTCCAATAGTAGGAAGTATCCTTGATACCCGTGTTCACAAAGAAGTGTAACATTTTCAGTTTCACCTGCTTATTATTCTTTATCTTCTCCTTATAATAAGGAAGGATATCTTTGAATCGGATACCCAAGCGGGAAGTATAGAAATCGAACTTAGGTTCCTCCTCCGTGGCGATACGGATGCCGACGTTCAATGGTTTATCAAAGCCATCGAGTAACATATCCAACTCGTCCTTGTTGTCCAGAATCGGAATCACATTCGTGAAACCCTTGTTGATGAAGTCACGTATATTGTCTATATATTGAGGTATTTTAAATCCGTTACAGATGATGTATTTATCCTTTTTAAGATGGCCGGATTCCTCCAAGCATTCCAAAAGATTCACGTCGTATGCGGAAGAGATCTCCACGTTCACGTCATGCTTCAGCACCTCTTCCATCACAAAAGAGAAGTGCGAGCTCTTCGTGCAGAAGCAGTAGTTGTAGTCCGCCTGATAGTCCACCTTCGCCATAGCCACGTTGAAGAGACGCCTCACGCGCTGGATGTTCATGGCAATCTTAGGCAGATAGGAGATGCGCAACGGCGTACCATACTGTTTGATGATATCCATCAAAGGGACGTTAAACCAGTAGAGTTCATTGTCATTGACGCTAAACTCCTCGTTAGGAAACTCGAACGATTGCTCGATCAAATCAACGTACTTGTTTTTCATTTCCAGAAAATTAAGTAAACCAATTTAAATAAATGCACTCAATGAAACAAATCCGACTCACTCGGATTGCGCCAAAAATTACAATCCGAAGAATTCGGATGCAAATCTATATATAAATCAAACACATTATTCATTTTTGGCGGAAAACTTTTTGTCGGGTTTAGACGCACGCATAATCGACCACGTCGAACTGACGTTTCATAAATCCCTAGTGTCGCCCCGTTGGGGCTCATGTTGCGTCACGTGCCCCATTGCACAGGGGTTTACACCCCTGCCTGGGGGATGCCGCCCTTCCAGGGCTAAACTACATCGAGCTACCGTTTCAAAATTGACTTCGTCGAACTAACGTTTCATAATTCATAATTGCCTATCGTCTACGGTCCAAAACCCATTTTTTTCAAAAAAGAGTTGGTAAACTCGCATATATTTACGAAAATTGCAAAAGGATTCGATTGTCAGAACAAAAAAGTATCTAACACATTCTTTTTCAAGTTGAAAGCATCGGTTCTAAAAGTTAAGGAGACATAAACCATTTCTAATATCATTATGATGAAAATAAAAACTATTATTGCATTGTCGGCCCTCTCCATCACGGCGGCCTATGCGCAAGACAGCATCGTCTTGGACGATTTCGAAAGTGACGCTAAAGGCTGGGAAGACGTCAGCGGCGCCTTCAGTGAGATTGTAAGCAATCCTTCTCCGGACAATGTCAACAGTTCATCCAAAGTGCTCAAATGCACCCGTCCTGTCGGCACGGACAACTGGGCGGGCGTGATCCTCAGGGGTGTCTATTCCCTCAACATCGGTTCCGGCGACAACGACTACTCCTATGCGACGGTGAAGTTCCTCAAGCAGACCCAGGGAGACGTCGCCTTCAAGCTGGAGTCCGGACCGGCCGATAACTACGAATACAACACCGCCTACCTCGGCGGCAACGGATGGACCACCGTCACATTCGACCTGAAGAGCGCACCGAAAGGCACCTACAAGGACTTCTTCGTCATGGTGGACCGTGGCGACCTGCAACGTGACGCGGTCGTCTACATCGACGAGGTCACGCTCCTCAAGAAACTCGATCAACAAAGCTCCTCGACCTACGACCCGAACTCACAAAGAGGAACGGGCGAAGTGGACGGATATAAACTCGTTTGGCAGGAGTTATTCGACGACGGCAAGCTCAGCAACGTGTGGAACATCGAGGAGAACGGCTACGGAGGCTACAACAACGAATTGCAATACTATAGCAGAAACAACATCGAGGTCGGCAAAGACTCCGAAGGAAACGGTTGCCTCATCATCACAGCGAGGAAAGAGCAATCGAACGGTAAATCGTGCACTTCAGGACGTTTGAACACGCAGGGCAAGATGAAGTTCTGCCACGGCAAGGTAGAGGCGAGCATCCGCCTGCCAAAGACCGGCAACGGACTCTGGCCAGCCTTCTGGATGATGGGCGACGAAGTGGGAAGCTGGCCGGCCAACGGAGAGATCGACATCCTGGAAATGGGTAACGCCGAGGCTTTCAACAGAGGCAGCCAAGATCGGTACTTCAACGGCGCATGCCACTGGGGACCATCCTCCAACGCCCACGAGATGAGCACACAGAGCGTCACTTGGGACTACTCCCTACAGGACGGGGAATTCCACCTCTACACACTCTACTGGGACGATCAAAGGCTCGTCATGTACGTCGACCAAGACCGCTACCCTAACGCAAGACCCTACTTCCAACTGGATATCAGAGACAGAAGCTCACAGAGAAGCGCAGGAACTTATTTCCATCATGAGTTCCACCTCCTCTTCAACCTGGCGATCGGCGGTGATTTCCCTAAAATCTACGACATCAACCAAATCAGCGCATTGCAAAGCGGTGAGGCGAAGATGTACGTCAACTACGTCAAGGTATACCAGAAAGGCATCCAAGGGGAGAGCTACACCGGACCAGTCATGGAGTTCACCGGCATGGAGGAGTTGTGCGCCGCACAGAAGGGCCTCAACGAATTGAGCGGGACCATCTATAACGTGAACGGACTATTCGTGAAGGCATTCAACGCAGGCGAAGCGTCTGTCATCGAAGATCTCAAGGAGGGTATCTATATTATCCTTTTGGAAAACAACGAATCAATTAAGATCATCAAGAGAAAATAAACAACCTAAGAAGAGGGCAGGCGAACAACTCGTCTGCCCTTTCCTATAAAGTTCAACTAAAAAATTATCAAGAAATGAAAGAAGAAGTAAAAAATTATCTATTCCTACGGAAGATGTTAGGAATACTTTGTGGTTTATTGGCTCCGACCTGTCTCCTATTCGGTCTTTTCGGAGTAGAGAATAATCTACCAGGCTGGTACATGAGCATCAGCGCCACCTACTATGCGTCGTCAAAGATTTGCATGATCGGTTTATTGTTCACCTCCTCCGTATTCTTCATGTGCTATACGGGGTATGACTGGAGAGACCGCGTGTTGGCCATCATCCAATCCGTCACAAGCATGATGATCATCGCCTTCCCTTGCCGGACTCCAGGCGCACCAGCGACAGTGGGCATCTTCGACCTCCCGCTCGAAGTCAGCCACACGATTCACACGATTGGCGCATTATTGCTGTTCGTGGCCTTCGGTGTGAACATACTCTTCCTATTCACCTTAGGAAATGAGCAAAACGAGCAGAAAAGAAAAAGAAACACCGTGTACAGGGTGTGCGGCATCACCATATTCGCCTTTTGCCTCTTATTGGCCTTGCACAAGACACCTCTATTCGACTGGGTTCCTGATTGGTTCCCTTACACATGGTTCTGCGAATTCATCATGCTTACCGCATTCTCCATCTCATGGTTGGTGAAGGCGGAGTCGATCAAAATGTTAAATGATATAGAATGATATCGGACAGGGTGGTGGAGATTATTCCACCACCACCTTCCGTCCGTTCACCAAGTAAACGCCGGCAGGCAATTGACAATCTGCCAAGGCATTAGCCTCAACGCCGAAGGAGCGTATTAGGCGGCCATCCAACGTATAGATATAGACATCGCAAGCATAGCTGGAACAAACGATCACACGTCCCTTCTCCGAACATACCGTGAAGAATCCTGAAGACATCTCATCCGCCACACTTGTCACTATGTCTTCCGTAGGCATGCAAACGGACAAAGAGATATCATCCAACAATAGGTCATTACCATCACCTGAATATCCGTTGTTGTAGAGCACCACCCACAATGAGTTCACTTTCTGATCGCCCGCCAACTGCACATATTGGTTAATCGAAGTCCAATAACCGGTGGCGGCAGGGATGTCACCTGATGTGACCTCATTGTTCAAGATATCTGCGGCATCGATCGTCTCCTCTCTCCTATAAGCATCCGGCAAGATATCCGAACCGGTATTATCCCTCAAAAAATAGACTGCGACATTCACAGGGTTCCTTGTCACACCACCTGTTCCAAGCTTCGTCGATGCGGCGTTCCTTATCCGCATACTAAATGAGAAGAGATCCGTCAAGCTATCCAAATCCACACGACGCGCATAGATGACGGGTTTGGACATGTTCGTCTCACCGCAGTTCACAAGCAACATAGCGCCATTCTCATTACCCGTCGCATCCAGGCAGTCCAAATAATCCGCATGCCCATGATTATCCACAGAATCAGGATTCGCCACGATGGCATAGTAACCATCCTGCAAGCGGAAGGCCTTATTTTTGCCCTTATTGTCCGTCCAACTGTACTCAGGCAATATAGGGTTCGCCTGTAAATACAAATGTCCGTTAACACCCACGAACTGATTCGTATTACTACTACCTGACAATTGCGTAAACTGAGTGGCTGGCACCACATATCCATTCGGATCAGGAGCCACAAATTTCTCTATATGGAACGTGGTGGTTCCCTCATCAGGCAACATAGACAACGTTCCACTCTGAGTTTTTCTCACGCTATAGAATCCAGACCCATTACTATCCTCCTCTACGAACATAATACGGTCCATATAATCCACGCCGGATGTATCGCTGGAATGATTACCAGCATATCCGACAATGGTGCCACTCTTCTTTGCGGCGACACCACCCTTCAGCGTCATATCGTTGACGAAGACCTCCTTATCGGAAACGTAAGTGTGCTCATCGATAAAGAAACCGAAGGTCTCGTGGAAGAGCGTCTTCGACTGATATCCCAGGCAATCCATCGTGTCCCCGCAGTCCGCAAC
>JAEEGG010000887.1_pt1 | contig 86050 bp, 69 predicted proteins | sample 9134161 | NCBI WGS metagenome assembly JAEEGG01 (sample SAMN16246543, study PRJNA631951) | gut metagenome | biome: gut microbiome; feature: rumen; material: CR-attached | host: Bos | place: Iran: Karaj | collected 2018-10
AACAGGATATCGATGTCTATTACCCTGGAATGGTAAATCCTATTCCCCTCGGCATCATATTCAGGAATATCCGTACGTCCCATCTCCCTCTCTATGGCTTTCACCTGATAAAGAGTCCAGAGAGGGCTTTCGGCGGGAATGCGGTACAAGACGGCGGCATTCAGAAACGCGTTTCCGGAGAAACCAAACGGCTCAGTCTCAATTATTTTGGAAAGAGCGGAATAATGTGTCCCGAACGCCTCGTCCATCCGGCGAAGCGCCTCGGAGATGTGCTTTTCCCTGTCGCCAAGGTTACTCCCCAAAGAGAAATAAACGTTCACTAATGGCATTTCAAAACCACTATAGAATCATCCTTGAAGAGGTTCTTGGGAAGGTTGATAACTGTCTCACCCTCAACTACTGACATCTCTATCGGCTGCCCGGTCTCCAAGACCTCGCATTTCCCCGACAAAACGGCCGGTACCGAAACGGAAGCCACCGGGGAAGTGAGGAATATATAGAGGTTCTTACCGTCCGCGGTTTCCTTTTGGGTCGTGTAAATACCTTCCGGCATCTTATAGCTCGTGGGAGAAGCCCCGAATACCGCCTCCCCGTTCACATCCAGCCACGCGCCCATTTCCCTCAGCCTACGGATAGCCGGAGCGGGTAGCGTCCCGTCCGCCTTGGGACCTACATTAAGCAGATAATTGCCCCCCATCGAGGTGTTATTCACCAGATAACGGAGCATCCTATTGGCGGGCTTCCAGTTATAATCCTTGCCATGATATGCCCAGGAATTCTGCATAGTGGCAGGAGTCTGCCATGGCTTGGAGAGCATCTCCTTGGGATAAGAATTGTCGTGCATCTCAAGGAAATCGATATTATCACCCGGATTAGTATAGCAAATACGACCATTGATAAGACATTTGTCGCTGAGACTCCTTACCAATCGGATGAGCTCATCCCTTCGTTCGGGTGTAATGTGATTCTCCCAGTCCCAGGTGTCGAACCAGAGCAGGTCAGGGTCGAATTTCTCAATCAGTTCCTTAACCTGCGGAAGTGATTTTCTTTGCCAATATTTCTCGAAATCCTCATCATGCCGCCAGGGATACCAGTAAGGCATCGCTCCGTCGGGATCTTCCCAATCCTGCCAGTGTGAATAATAGAAACCATATTTAAGGCCATATTTCTTGCAGGCTTCCACCAGTGGGGCTAGCAGGTCTTTCTTGTAAGGTGTCGCAGCGATGTCAAAATCAGATACATCGGAATCCCACAAAGCGAAGCCGTCATGATGTTTTGCGGTGATTACCAAGTACTTCATGCCGGCGTTTTTAGCCTCTCTTACCCAACTGTCCGGGTCATATTTCACCGGGTTGAACTCATGAATAAGGCCGTTGTAGTAGTCATCAGGAACCTCAAGACGTGGCTTGATCCATTCGGCGTACCATGTGTTTCCCTGCGGGAAAGTGGTGTCCGGCATTGTGTGACCGTTATACGTTCCTTCGAGGATGGAATATAGCCCCCAATGCATGAACATGCCAAACTTGGCGTCCTTGAACCACTCCACTTTGGAAGGATCAAGTTTCAAAGACACTTCTTTTGGAGTGCTCTTCTCAGCACATCCGACACAGAAACAGCCTATCAGGATAAAGATGGCAACAACTCTTTTCATAGCATTAAACTACTGATGGTTAATTGGTTCCGGCTTATCGGAATAAATAATCATCGAGCGGACCTCAACAGGATGGGCCTTGTCGGGGTTCTTGACCTTGAATGAGACCTTATGGGCGGCGACAGGAAGATCGTACTTGAAATAAAGGTCGAGCCTGCGGTGGTTATTAGAGGCCGGAAGTTTCACAACCTGGTCGAGCACGCCATCAAGATATACCTCAACTTCAGCGACATAGCCAGTCAGGGCATCCTTCTTGTCAATGGGCATCAAATAAGTGAAGACCACACCCTTGCCGTTGAATTCCTGCTCTCCAGCATCCTGAATAGGCTTCCTGATCTCAACCCTCTTTATTGGCCAGTGACCCTCGAACCCCTGCTCCAAACGAACAGTCTCGGGTGTCTGCACCTTGATTGTAACATCGTTATCTCCTACCTTGCCGTCATATCTCTCAATAACCTTAAGAGCCTGATTGAAGGACATCTGATAAGTCTTGTTCATAGAGATGTCCGTGTAAGCCAGATTCCTGTCCTCAACCTCAGCCATGCCCTTTTTCCAATAATCGGGTATGCCATTATAGCCAAGGATAACACCAAGAATACCTCCAGAGGAAGCAGGGTTACAATCGGAATCCTTTCCACAGCGTGTCGAGACATCGATCGTCTTATAGAAATCGCCCTGTCCGTAAAGGAGACCCATGATGATGTAGGCGCTATTGATCAAGGCGTCGATGTTGGTGGTGCCGAAAGCGCCCTCGGAGCAGCCGATATCAAAGCCCCATTTGCGCTCGACTCTGGCCCAGGTCAACTCCCAGTTGTCCGGATACTGCTTATGCCACTCTATCACATCCGCCATGCACTGGTAGTACTTGCTCTCTTTAGGAATAGTCTTAAGAGCCTCGGAAACAATGAATTCCACGTCATCAGAGACAAAGGCGAGGGAATACATGGCGGCGACATACACACCTCCATACCAGCCATCTCCATAGTTCATCATGTGCCCAATCTCATCGGTGAAATGAACGGCGGCGTTAGGCATTCCGGGAGCCATGATTCCGGCGTAGTCAGCCTCGATCTGGAAGTCGATATCATCGGCATGAGGGTTGTTTTTCCAGTAGCCGGATTCAGGTGGCATAATTCCGTTTTGGATGTTATTCCTGGCGGCTTGATTGGCATGCCAGAGAGGATAATCCGCCGTTGAGAAAGCTTTGGCGAAAGATTCAATAGGTGCGTCAAGTCCCTCTTTCTCAAAAACTTCCACGAATGTGAGGTCCATGTAGATGTCATCATATAGGCCGGGAATACGGTCATAATACCATTGTATCCTGTGCTCCGGCCATTCGATGGGAATATTGTCGTTTATCAATGTGCTGTAAACGAACTCAGTCGGTCCGCCATAGGTGCAGCCGATCATCTGGCCGGCCCAGCCTCCCTTGATTTTGTCCATGAGTTTCTCTTTTGACAAGGTCACTTCTGCCGGAAGGGTAGTCTTTTCGGCTTTTTCCCCACAAGCGCATGCCAAAAAGGCCACAAGAGCCACGGAAACAATTGATAATCTTTGCGTTTTCATATTCTTATAATTTATTGTTCAGACACTTCCTCTCGATACGGCATAGCCACCTGCGCTCCGGCCCTCTGGACGGCGACCGCTGCCGCTTTTGTGGCGAAAGACGCCGCTTCCATAAGGTTTTTACCTTCTGAGAGAGCAACGCAAAGCGCCCCGCAATAGCAATCCCCGGCTCCCGTGGTATCCACAGCTTTGACTTTTCGTGCGGGTACGAAGGTTGTCCCGTCTTCCTGACAGACCAGAGATCCTTTGCTTCCCATCGTCACTATTAGCCTTCCAACTCCCTTGGACATCATCGCTTTGGCGGCCTCGGCGGCGGTTTCCTCCCCGTTCACGGGCTTCCCTGAATATTTAGCCAACTCGTGTTGGTTAGGAATGAATAGGGAAATGTGGCGGAATATCTCATCCGGCAAATCGATCGCCGGAGCAGGATTCAAGACCACTGTCTTTCCAGCCTCGTGAGCTATTTTAGCCGCCTCAAGCACCGCGGGAACGGGGATCTCCAGCTGCATCAGCAAAATGTCGCACTCATCAATCGCATCCTTGCAGGACCGGATATCTTCCTCCGTATAGTCATTATTGGCCCCAGAGGCCACCACAATGCAATTCTCGGCGCTTTCATCAACCGTAATGAGAGCCACGCCCGACGGCTTGGATGAGATCATCACCCCAGACGGGTCGAGTCCTTCCTCGCGGAAATGGCGGATCGTGTTTTCCCCGAATATGTCATTGCCGACTTTACAGATGAATTTCACGTCGCCTCCAAGCCTTTTCGCGGCCACGGCTTGATTGGCACCCTTTCCTCCCGGGCCCATGACGAAATCATTTCCGAGGACGGTCTCTCCGGGAGCAGGCATCTTTCCGCAAAAGGCGGTCATGTCGGTATTGGTGCTGCCTATCACCAGAATCTTTCCTTTCATATTGGTTATTAGTTTTAAATATCTTATTCTGAACTATTTCCTGTTTGCGGGTGGCGTCGTTATGACCTCAATGAAATGATTTCTTATCGCGTTTGCCTGGGCATTATCAATGGTGAGATAATACCTCGAACCGTCTGGAGAAGGTGTGAATATGGTTCCTCCTTCGTCGGTTACTTTGATGAGACCCGGCTCAGAGACGGTGAACCACTTATCCCCTTCAACAGCGTAAAGTACGGCTGTGGGATCCCAGGTCTCCCTGTCATAAGGCATCCGCATATATGCTTTGTAAGCCTCGACCATAGGGTGCGGCCCGGCCCAGCCGAAATCGTTCTCAATACTCGTGGCTGGATACTTTACCGCACATCCGACATCAAACGGGGATGTGACTATCGGAGTAGGCCACTCTGAAAACACCTTCTTGGCGGCAGGAACATCTCGGATAATATTATATTCATGATACTCAGGATCAGAGACTTGCCCAGCCATTGTGACAAGTAATTTGACCTTTTTCTCCACAAGGGTTTTCCCGTCCAGCTTGGAATACTCATCCGGCCCTGTTTCCAGAAGCCTGGCAAGGTTTGTAGAGAACCCCACAGATGCTATCGTGACAGACTTATCTTTAGCTTTTGACAGGATTTTCCTGTAGAGTTCCACGGCTTCCGGAAGGGTGTCATATTCTTTTAACGTCCTGGCAAACAATGGTTTCCTGTTGTCGTCTTTAAGATTGACCACCGCCTTGGCGTAGTTTACACCATCGTTTTCACAGAAAGCTCCCTTTCGTATGATTCCTATGGGAATATCAGGATGGCCATACCAAGTGTTGAGAATGTCCACGAACTCTCCTGGAGCCGGTCCTTCCTTGTTGACGCACACACCAAGCAGGTTGATTTGGCCCGCTTCGTGGTACTTGTAAAGTAAGTCCATCGCCAGGGCGTCGTCCACATCGTTCCCGATGTCAGTCTCCATAATGAAATTGATTCCCGAGGGTTTTGAACATCCCGCAAGGAGGATTATCGCTATCAGTAAAAGTGTCTTTTTCATCGTGTTAAAATATATGGTTATCAATTGTTTCCGTTATTTACTGATATCATCCAGCCCGAGTTCCAGCCGAGCCTCATCTGAAAGCATCGACTGATCCCATGGCGGCTCGAAGGTCAATTCAACCTCACAGGCAGTTATGCCTGGAACATCCGCGACATTCGCCTTGACTTCAGCCAGGACCTCGTCAGCCATGGGGCAGGTCGGGGCGGTGAATGTCATCTTGATGAATGCCTCGTGTTTTTTGTTGATAATCAATTCGTAAATGAGGCCGAGATCGTAAATGTTGACCGGGATCTCCGGGTCATAAACTTGCTTCAGGGCCATCACGACATTATCATATAGAGGCGCCAATTCCTTGGCATCCTCCGCAGTCAGAACGTCATCTTTTGAGATGCTTTCAGTAGCCAAATCCTTGATTTTTTCAATCATTGAAACCAGACCGTTTGCCCTGGTCGGGGAAAGGTTCTCTTTGAGGCCAATCTCACCGATGAAACCGAAATCATCTCCCGCGATCTCTTCCGGAGTTCTCCCAGAATAGACACTGATCAAAAGCGAGATAATTCCCTTTGTGATTATGGCGTCGCTGTCAGCCTTGAAGAAAATCTTGCCGTCTTCAAGCTTAGAGTCAAGCCAAACTCTTGATTGGCAGCCCTTTATCAACTTATCATCGGTCTTGTTTTCTTCGGGATATGGTTCAAGGTTCTTTCCGAGTTCGATGAGGTACTCATATTTGTCGAGCCACTCTTCGTACATCGAGAAGTCTTCTATAACTGCCTTCTTGGCTTCTTCAAGAGTATTCATTCTTCCTGTTTTAAACCAACATCTTCACTGCCTTTTCAAGGGCTTTAACGAAGTATTCCACTTCCTCAATCGTGTTGTAAGGAGCCAGCGAGACTCTTAGCATACCAGTGACGCCAAAGCGATCCATTAGCGGCTCGGCACACATCTGGCCCGACCTGACTGCTATTCCCATCTTGTCAAGGATCAGCGCCAAATCTTCATGGTGGGCGCCTTCCACAACAAAAGAATATATCGGAGCTTTGCTCTCTGTTCCACGTGGAACGCCGAATGTTTTGATTCCCATTGTCATCCTGAGCGAAGCGAAGGATCTCTCCAGATACTTCTCCACATGCTTTACTTCTCCTTGTAACTCACTATCTTTTAACAACTTCAAAAAATCAATCGCAGCCTTTAGCGTCGGAACGGCGTTAATATTTTGTGTTCCTGCCTCAAATTTTCCAGGCAGCGGTGCGTACGTCGTGCCGGAAAAACTCACGTTTTGGATCATCTCCCCGCCACCCTGATAAGGAACCATACGCTCGAGCCATTTCTCTTTTCCGTAAAGGATACCGGTACCGGTTGCCGCATATATCTTATGTCCCGAAAAAGCATAGAAATCGCAGTCAAGGTCTTGCACATCGACATTTTCGTGGACAATCCCTTGTGCCCCGTCCACTAAAACAGGGCAACCCTTTGAGTGACAAATATTTACAATCTCTTTAACAGGATTAATTATTCCAAGGACATTGGAAATATGGGTCACGGCGACAAGCTTTGTCCGGTCGGTGATCAGGTTCTCAAGCTCGTTAACTTTAAGATGGCCCTCATCGTCCACGCCAAGGACTTTAAGTGTCGCTCCCTTTCTCTGGCAGAGCATCTGCCAAGGAACTATATTCGAATGGTGCTCCTCTTCTGTAACGATTATCTCATCTCCTTCGCCGACGAAAACCTCGCCGAAAGAAAATGCGACCAGATTAATGGAACCCGTTGTGCCTGAAGTGAATATGATTTCTTTCCTAAAATTGGCGTTAATATATTCACGAACAACCTCGCGGGTGCTTTCATATTCCTCGGTGGCGTCAGCCGCAAGTTTGTGGACAGCACGATGGATATTAGCGTTAGTCCCCAAAGCAAGGCTTTCCATTTGCCTCACGACACTTTCCGGACGCTGAGCCGTAGCGGCGTTGTCAAAATACACCAGAGGCTTCCCATACACCGTCTGGGACAGCGCTGGAAACATCTTTCTTATGTCCTGGATCCTCATCTGACTTCAATCCTGTATATCATACAAATTTAATAAATCATTTGTATATTTGAGAAGAAATTATTGATCATGATCGACTACATCAAAGGGACAATAACAGAACTATCTCCCGCAGAGCTTGTACTTGAAAACAACGGTATCGGCTATAGTATTTTGATTTCTCTGCAGACCTACCAGGCGCTACAAGAGAAGGAAGAAGCTAAAGTTTATATTTTCCATTATCTCCGGGAGGACGTGGAAGATTATTATGGCTTCGCCACGAAAGACGAGCGGGAACTGTTTGAGTTGCTCATCAGCGTTTCAGGAATCGGTGTATCTTCCGCCAGAATGATGCTTTCATCGCTATCAGCAGAAGAGATACGTCAGGCTATCCTGTCTGAAGATGTGGCCAGGATCAAGAGTGTCAAGGGCATAGGAGTAAAGAGCGCGCAGAGGCTTATAATAGAACTCAAAGACAAGGTCGTCAAGGGAGAAGGTGCTGATTCCTCAGAACTATTTGGTGGCGCCGCTCGCAGCGAGATTGTAGAGGAAGCGTCCAGGGCTCTCGTTATGCTCGGCTTCGCTAAGCCGGCTGTCAACAAAGCGATCCAGGCTATTCTCAAAGCCAATCCCAACGCAAAAGTCGAGCAAATTATAAAATCCGCCCTACAAATGATGTAGTTGTCATTCTGAGCGTAGCGAAGAATCTAGCGACCGAAGTAGACGAGGAGAATGGAAATGTCAGAAGGGGAGACTCCGGAAATACGAGAGGCTTGTGCGATCGTGCGAGGTTGGTAACGGTTGAATTTCTGACGACATTCTATAGATAATCCTGGGATACCATCGAAATCAAAACCCTCGGGAATCTTAAGATTTTCAAGTCTGGAGATCTTCTCCGCCACCGCTTTTTCGCGTTCAATATATCCTTTATACTTAATTTCAATCTCGACAGCCTCGACAACTTCTTTCGGATTAATTGTTCCACGTGGAACAATTTTTAACAATTCAGAAAGACTCGTCTCTGGTCTTGCTGCCAATTCCGCGACCTTTTTGGAATCGGTTAATGGTGTAGAACCACATGATTCCAAATAAGAATTCACATCGTTAGCTCGGGCTTTTGTCGTGTAACACCAATCTCTCAAAACATCCACCTGGGAGCGCTTGGAGGCCATAATTGTGTAACGCTTTTCAGATGCCAGACCAAGATTGAAAGATTTTTCCGTAAGACGAAAATCAGCGTTGTCCTGCCTTAAAAGTATTCTATATTCCGCTCTGGAGGTGAACATTCGATAAGGTTCATCCACACCTTTGGTGATTAAATCATCTATCAAAACACCGATATATGATTCGTCTCTTCGCAGAATAAAGGGGTCTTTTTCTTGAATTTTTAATGCGGCGTTGATGCCAGCCATCAAGCCTTGGGCAGCCGCTTCCTCATAACCAGTCGTACCATTTACTTGGCCGGCGAAATACAAACCATCAAAATCTTTCAGCTCTAAAGTCGCTTTCAGCTGCGTCGGATCGAAGTAATCATATTCAACAGCATAGGCAGGTTTGAATATCTTCACATCCTCCAGTCCTTTTATCGCATGCAGGGCATCAAGCTGAGTTTGCAAAGGTAAGGAAGACGAGAATCCTTGGAGATAGTATTCGTTTGTGTCTCTACCTTCAGGCTCTAGGAAAAGCTGATGGGAATCATTGTCAGGAAATACTCGTAGTTTGTCTTCGATGCTAGGACAATAGCGAGGTCCACGGCCAGTTATCAATCCGTTAAGAAGAGGGGAGTCTTTGAATCCTTCCCGAAGAATATCGTGAACCTTCTCGTTGGTATGGAGAATGTAACAAGGCATCTGTGGAGATCCGCCTTGAATCGAAGAAGGCACATCAAGATAAGAGAACCTTACCGGTTCGGCATCTCCAAGTTGCGGAAGAAGGCGAGAGGTGTCAACTGATGAAATGTCGATACGAGGGGGAGTGCCGGTCTTCATCCTGCCGGTTTTTATCCCGAGACTTACCAACTGTTCGGTCAGGCCATGAGACGCAAGCTCTCCGATCCTGCCTCCTTCAAAAGTTGTCCGGCCGATGAAAAGTTTCCCCCCGAGGAAGGTGCCGGCGGTCAAAATAACCGCTTGAGACTTAAAAATTGCCCCGGTAGTCGTGTGGACCCCGGCGATTTTCGAATTCTCAAAGAGGAAAAAGTCTGCAAAATCGGCGTAAATATCTAATTTACAATGAGTTTCGAGAATTTTGCGCCAGCGTAGGGAAAAAGCCTGTTTATCGCACTGCGCCCTCGGACTCCACATCGCCGGGCCTTTCGAGCGGTTCAGCATCCGGAACTGGAGCGTGGTGGCGTCCGTCACCAAACCCATCATCCCGCCAAGGGCGTCGATCTCCCGGACGATCTGACCTTTGGCGATTCCGCCGACAGCCGGGTTGCAAGACATCCTGGCAAAACTCCGGAGATCGGCATTAAGAAGCAAAACGGAGCAGCCGAGATTAGCGGCGGCAATCGCAGCCTCACAACCGGCGTGTCCGCCGCCGACAACAATTATGTCGTACGAATCCCTCACCGGCTATACTATATTTCTTAATTTAAGGTAATAGTCTTCCTTTTCATGGATCTGCCTCTCCTCCTCGGGTGTGTGATCATCATAACCGATAAGATGAAGAAGACCATGAACCATCACCCTATGCAGCTCTTCATCAAACTCCGCTCCGTAAGCGAGGGCGTTCTCCCGGACGCTGTCAACACTGATGAACAGATCGCCTGAGAGTTTCTTTCCCTCACAATAATCGAAGGTGATAATGTCGGTGAAATAGTCATGCTGGAGATAACGCATGTTCACGTCGAGGATATAATTGTCAGAACAGAAGATAATATTAATGTCTCCGATGGTGCGGATCTCACTCCCGGCAACCATCTTTAACCACCTGTTATTCGCTAGTTTATCCTTTAATGCGAACTTTACATCCTCAGAGAAATACCTTATCATAGCACGATGTTTGCAAAAATCGATACAAATCTACAACTATTAATCCAAAAAATTTGAAATGAAAATTATTATTTCTAACTTTGGAAGCCTATTGTAGACAATAAACTCACTGAATATGGAAGTTAAGAAAACCGAAAAAGCCAATCTTGAGAACAGGAGACTGCTCTTTACAGAGATCGGACTCGTGGCCGCACTTCTTGTTGTCTGGGGAGCTTTCTCCTACGGAACAAGAGAGAAAACCGTCGCTGTCTTCGGACCTGAGGATCAAATCGTGGAAGTCGAGGAGATGGTTCCTATTACCCAGGAGACCCCTCCCCCGCCGCCCGAGGCACCTCAGATCCCTGTTCTGTCAGACCAGATCGACATCGTCGAGGATGACATCAAGGTGGAAGACAACTTCATGAGCCTTGAGGATGATGCCAACCTAGGTGTCGAGATCATGGACTATGTGGAGGAAGTCAAGGAGGAAGTCGTTGAGGAAGAGGCTATTCCGTTCCAGCTCGTGGAAGAGAAGCCTTCTTTCAATGGCGGAGACGCCAACGAGTTCTCCAAATGGGTCAACTCCAAGCTCGTTTATCCTGAGATCGCGAAGGAGAACGGCGTCCAGGGCCGTGTGACTCTTCAGTTCACGGTTGAGAAGGACGGTTCAGTGACCAATGTCAAGGTCCTTAGAGGTGTTGACTCGTCGCTTGACAAGGAGGCTGTCCGTGTTGTCCAGAGCTCCCCGAAGTGGAAGCCCGGCAAGCAGCGTGACCGCGCCGTCAAGGTGACCTACACCTTCCCTGTGATCTTCCAGCTCCGCTAAAAGCGGAAAACGCGACAGAAAGGCCGTCCCCAACCGGATGGCCTTTTTTGGTAAAGGATAAGTGACACGGAATGACAAAAGAAGAGAAAATAGAGAAAGCTGTATTTGTCGGAATAATCCGGCAAAATGAGGATGAACGCAAGGTGATGGAATACCTTGATGAGCTCGAGTTCCTGGCCGAGACGGCGGGAGCTACGGGCGATAAAAAGTTTGTCCAGAGGCTGGACAAACCAGAGAACTCCACCTATATAAGATCCGGAAAGCTGCAGGAAATAGCTGATTATTGCGAAGATAACAAGATTGATTACGTTATCTTCGATGACGAGTTAACCGGCATGCAGCAGCGAAATATCGAGAAGGTAATCAAGGTAGGATATGTTATCGACAGAACAAGCTTGATTCTTGAGATATTCGCCCAGAGGGCAAAGACCTCGTATGCGAAGATGCAAGTGGAGCTTGCCAGATACAACTACATGCTGCCAAGGCTGGCGGGCATGTGGACCCACTTGGAGAGGCAGAGGGGAGGAATGGGGACCCGAGGCGGAATGGGTGAGACCCAGATAGAGATCGACCGTCGTATAGTCAAAGAGAGAATATCTAAACTAAAGGAGCAACTGAAAAAGGTTGACAGGCAGATGGCTACCCAGAGAAGCAACAGGGGATCGATGGTCCGCCTGTCGCTTGTGGGGTACACCAATGTCGGCAAAAGCACAATAATGAATCTGTTGGCCAAGTCTGACGTGTTCGCCGAGAATAAATTGTTCGCCACCCTGGACACCACGGTAAGGAAAGTAGTCATTGAGAACGTGCCTTTCTTGCTAAGCGACACCGTCGGCTTCATCAGGAAACTGCCAACCCAGCTTGTAGAGGCGTTCAAAAGCACACTGGACGAGGTCAGGGAAGCTGACATATTGCTCCACGTGGTTGATATCTCACATCCAGGCTTTGAGGAGCAGATGGAAGTTGTCGAGAGGACGCTTCGTGACATCGGTGCGGCAAACAAACCCGTCTATGTGATATTCAATAAGATAGATGCTTATGAATATGAAGAATATGACGAGTTTTCGCTGACTCCTAAGGGGAAGGAAAACCGGACTCTGGAAGATTTGAAAAACACGTGGATAGCGGAGGAGAAGGCTCCGTGCATATTCATGTCCGCCATTAACAAGATAAATGTGGACAAACTTCGCTCTGACCTTTATAAGATGGTAGCCGAGATCCACGCCGGCCGTTATCCCTTCAATAACTTCCTCTGGTAGGGAATTATGAGAACGCTTAGGTATTTCTTGCTATTCATTATACTTCTTTTTGGAGTATTGTCTTGCCGCGATGTAAGGCTCTCCGACATCGAGTCCTATATCGATGACCGCCCGGACAGCGCCCTGGCCGCTATCAGGGCTATCGACACGACCGCCCTTCGTGGCCGCGCGGTCAAGGCCAAATATTCCCTGCTTCACGCCATGGCCCTGGACAAGAACTACATAGACACCGCCGACACCAGGATTGTCCAGCCAGCCGTTGACTGGTACTCCCGCCACGGCAGTCCGGAAGAGAAGATGAAGGCGTATTACTATCAGGGGCGGGAATACCATAACAATAAACAATATGATCAAGCAGCTGTTTCTTATGCTATAGCACTAGAATCTATAGATGAATCTAATGATTTCAACTTGAACGGAATGCTTTATTCCGCAATGGCCGATGCGCTGACTTTCACATTGGATTTCGCAGAAGCGTCATCTTATTTTGACAAGGCGATATCAAGTTTTAGGAAAAGCGGCAGAAAAGACTGGGAGAACTTAGAGTTGTTCCGTAAAGCGCAAAACCATGTGAACACGAAAGACTGGGATAGTGCGCTGGCTCTATTTCAAACGTTGCTTGAGGACGATTCCATATCGGTTGGATTACGGGCTAGAATAGAAGGCGATTATGCGATGGCCTTAGTCGTCGGCCCTAAAAAGGATATGGAACGAGCGACAGGTCTGTTCAAGGATGCTATGATGGACAACGGTGGTAGATTAATGAACATTAACCAGGTTGGAGCCTATGCTTATTCGCTATTTCTGACAGGGCAACGAAAGGAATCCGAGTCCACGATGGCTTACCTTGAATCTATCGCAGGTGAGCACAACCTTTATTATCTGTTTTGGAGACACGGAATTCAACAAGCCCAGGGGGATTATAAGAATGCGTACTTGTCATTATTGGAGAGCAAGGAACAGTCTGATTCAATCAACACGCTCTTGTATGTTAAATCTGCGGCCAATGCGCAGAGGACATATCTTGAGAACCGTACTTTGGAGAGCAGGATCAATGATGGTCGGCGTAAAAGGATATCTGTTTACTTGTCTTTGGCTGTATTATCTTTCTTATTCATGCTGTACCGAGGGTTCAAAAGAAAAAGGAAAGAGCTTGAGAGAGAGTGCGACCGTATGGTTGAAATAAAAGAAACGCTTGAGTCCCGATTGTCAGATATGACCATGGAAAAACATAAAGCCAAGTTCACATATCTTTCAGAATTGTATAAAGTATATCAACTGGTGGACAAAAACGAAAGCGAAATGTCCATACACAAATCGTATCTCGCCCTAAAAAGGATCGTAAGCGATCTTGAGAATGACAAGGCTTCCCAGGTGCGGTTCGAGGCGTTGGTCAATCACGAGACAGACAATCTCATGAAACATTTCCGGGAAGAGTTTCAAGGGTTGTCTCTGCAAGAATACCGTCTTACAAGCTTCGTCTTTGCGGGTTTTGACAACACAATTCTCTCTTATTTGCTGATGCTTTCTCCCTCAAATACTCGTACAACAAAATCCCGGATGAAAGCAAAGATTGAATGTTCAAAGGCCGCACATAAAGAGGAGTTCCTCAAGTATTTTTCACATTAAAAAGGGTGTTTTGTGAGCTCTTGTAACAACAATCTTATTGCGCAAATTTAAAACCTTATTACAAGGCCCTCAGGGGCCTTTTTTTTCTGTCTTCTTGTAACGGTAATCTTCGTTACAAAAGGCCGATGTTACCTGATAATCAACCTAACTTTGCAGAAGAAAAAACCACACAAGTATGCGCACAAATAACGTTAACTTTTTCTTTCTATTTTGCTTTTGTATTTCCTTGTTTATAAACGGGAATTCCGCAAACGCTTCAGTCGCAATCGTTCCCAGTCAGGACTCCATTATTGTGATAGATCCGATTCCGATTTTGTTTCCTGATAACAATATCCCCAGATTGCCGGTTCTGGTCCCCATATCCGCCAGCTACGAGCCACTGCTGTCGTCTGTTTTGTTGACGTTCACATCCAACCTCGGCGAGATTGAGATTGAGGTTTTGAACACCACGACCGGAGGCTATGACTCCGGCATGATCGACACACAGTTCCTTTACGCATATTGACTATTAATATGAATAATATTATTATTACTGGAAATAAGTAGTATCTTTGGGTATGCGTTTACCAATAACCATATTCTTTGTTTCCGTTTCGATTCTCTTTGCTTCTTTGGTTTCCGCCCAGGAACGACAAGACACATTGAGCGCGTCAACCGTGACGGCAGACGTTATCAGATCGATTTCGTTCTCCCAGACCGGACACGAGCGGATGGAAGCGTTGAAGTTCGACCTGGCTCCTGTCTTGGGATCTCCGGACATAATCCGTACCCTTCAGGGTTTGCCGGGAGTAGCTATGGGAAACGAAATGTCATCAGGATTGTATGTCAGAGGCGGAGACGGCTCTGACAATCTTTTTCTATTTGACGGCGCGCCTGTCTGGCAGACGGCCCACATGGGCGGGATGTTCTCTGTGGTAAACAGCGACATACTTGATCACGTTGATGTGTATAAAAGCGGTTTCCCTTCCCGGTTCGGAGGGAAGATCTCTTCGGTGGAAGACATTTCCGTCAAGGCCGGAGACTTTGATCAGAAGCATGTAAAGTATTCTTTCGCCTTGACAGATGGCCGTATCACCCTTGAGGGTCCATTCCGGAATAAGAAGACTTCTTATCTTGTCTCATTGCGTCAAAACTGGATGTCACTGCTGACAAGGCCGGCACTCAAGGCGGCCGGCAACTTGTTCCAGGATAGGATGACCAACTATTTGTCAGACGGGTGGTACGGTTTTACGGAAATTGACGGAAAGATCAGCACGAGACTATCAGGCACAAGTTCGTTAGAGTTCTCCTTATTGGCGGATGTGGACTTCCTCAAGTACGGGGACCATTATGGCGGTGATGGAACGTCCTGGTCAGACCATGGATTGAAGCTTTCTTCAAATTGGGGAAACATGGTTGCCGTGGCGGCTTGGAAAACTAATCCGTCGGATAAATTCTATTCAAATCTCAGGGCATATTATTCGAGAGGTTATGCCAACATTTCGACCAGATCCGATTATTCTGTCGACGACCAATATCGCGAAGGTAATTCCATCTCCAAGGAAGGGAATAACAGTGGAGTCGAGAATCCTGGATTAAGATGGGACTCTGTCTTTATTCTGGGGAAGGGCGCTCGAATAAGGTTTGGCGTTGAAGGTAATGGCTATATTTCCTCACCGCATAGGGTATATTCTTATGAGGAAAAACAAAGGATGAAGCATCCTGAGGATCCCGCGAAAGAAGAAAAGGAAATGTCTGTTACGGCGCAAACAGATTTGGATCGGACAATGCATTACGCTTCGGGATCTGTGGCGGGATATGCTTCCTTAGAGTGGACTCCCGTACGGTGGTTCAGTTCTGACGCGGGCTTCAGGTATGATGCTTATTTTGCGAATGGAACAACTTATAGCTATCCGGAGCCTCGATTGGGGGTTAGCCTGAGGCCGGTCAATTCTGTCGCTATAAAAGCTTCTTATGCAAGGATGTTTCAACCCTTGCACATGCTCTCGTCATCCTCGTTTGATTTCCCGGGTAATTGCTGGATGCCGAGTACCAACCTCGTACAACCCGCGGTCGGCGATCAGATCGCCGTCGGGGCAGACTATTCCGGGAACAATGGCTGGAAAATCGGGATTGAGGCTTATTTGAAATATATTGACCACCTTCATGAATATGGTGGTCCAGTCCTGATATATCCTCCTTTGGATGAATGGGAAAACCTGTTTGTTGACGGAAAAGGACGGGCTCGCGGAATAGAGGCCAGTGTGTCAAAAGAAGGGGGACGGGTGTCCTTCGCGGCATCGTATTCATATTCCATCAGCGAACGCTTGTTTGAGGATTTTTATGACGGGTGGTTCCCGGACCGTTTTGATAACCGTCACAGCATCCACCTTTCCTTCCGCTATCGCGTTCTGAACGGCGAGATTTTCGCCGATTGGTTCTATCACGGCGGGAATAGGATGACCGTACCCGAATACTATTATCCGACAGATTCTCCGGAGGAGTACGCGATTAATGGTTTTTACACACAGTTTGATCTGGCCGGCGTTCCGTACCCGAATAACTGGCAGTTGCCATCCTACCATCGTCTTGACTTAGGCTATTCCCAATACGGAAAAACCAAACGTGGCAAGAACCGGGTCATCTCTGTCGGGTTGTACAATGCCTACAACAGGAAGAACGTCAATTTCGCGCGGGTCGATAAAGGCATCGCTACCCAGTCTCCGTCTATCATTTATGTCTCGGCATTCCCGATAATGCCTACTCTCAGATGGTCGTATTCATTCTAATCCTTACCTGAAATGAAGAAGTTCATAATCATATCGTTGTCTTTGTTTGGCTTCTATGCCTGCCAGGTGACCGAGGAAATGAATACAGGAAACGACCTGGATTCCATGCGTTTGGAGTGTATGCTGACTTCGGATGACTCCGATCCGGTACACTATCTATATCTTGACAGATTCTACGCGATCAAGGAAGGACAGTATTACCGTCAGAGTCCGGATCTCATCCATCCGGTTTTCAGCGTAGAATCTAATGGAAAGAGTGTTCAAGTTGTCGAAGACGCTTCCCTTTAGGGTAGATATATTCTTCAAGGAGATTTCAATCACGGGGATGAGATATCTATCCGTTTGTCCGGGAACGGTGTCTCCGACGCATCCGCCCTTACAAGCATTCCCGAGGCTCCGACAAACGATTGCGTTCAAAACCTCTCAATCAAAGAGTTTGTCAAGAATAATGTCGGTGGCGCAGGGTTGATAGAGTATCACATCTCGTTTATGTTGAAAGGAAGTGACTCTTATTATGGTTTGGCACTTGTGACCGGGGAAGGATCCGATATTCAAGAGACAGCGCTTGTTCCCGACGGTGTTATCGAGATTTTGGCTGGGGAGAAGCCAGAGTTCTCGACATCCTTTCCTATCTCTGCCCCAATCTTGCGCTTGACTGACGGCAAGATTGTCAATAGAAATGCTTCAAGGGCGTTTTATGTTTTGTCTGGCGCCGTGTCTGAAGATAATTCTCCTGTTTCCGTCTCTTCGGTAATCTCCGTATATGGTACTATGTCAGCAAAACCCCGCGTCCGGGTTTATCGTTTGACAAAAGAAGCCCACCGGGCATGTATGAGCGTGTTTAGCGGCAGCAGAAATGATTTGGAGGGGTTCGGACTCACCTCGGCCGCGTCTGCGTGGACTAATGTCAAAGGGGGACAAGGATACTTCTGCGGTTATTCCTTCAAAGATTTCCAGTAAACCTGTTTCTGAACATAGAAGTCAGTGTTTTTATACTGATAGGGTTTTGTTTTTTATTTATATTTGTAACAAGTCCAAGTTACAATGAATAAAAAAATTAAGACCTATCTCGTTTGTGTCGCACTCTTGCTGGTGGCGGCTTTCGGTTTCGTACCCGAACAAACCTTTGAAGGAAAAACGGTCAATGCTCCAGATTTTGTCGGATATCTGGGGATGAGTCAAGAGACCAATGCCTGGAACGCGTCACACCCGAAAGACCATACCGCATGGACCGGTTCTATGTTTAGCGGAATGCCGACAATAATGATAACCGGGAACACTAAAAATGATCTTACCCGGCCTGTATTCGACTTGCTAAGTCTAAAAAAAGCGACACCGGCGAGCACTCTTCTTCTTTCTTTGCTTGGTGCGTTTCTGCTGATGCTTGTGCTGGGGCTTGATCCGATATTGGCTGTCGGAGGTGCTATAGCGATAACATTTTGCGCATACAATCCACAAATTATCCAAGTTGGACATAACACAAAAATGAGGGCTCTGGCCTTTGCGCCATGGGTCCTTGCGGCGGTTATATTCACTTATAAAAAAGCTCTGGACAATTCTGGTGGAAAATGGAAAGACTGGCTGCCTTTAACCCTTCTCGGGGCCGTTCTGACTGGTTTCGCTTTCGCGTTTCAAGTGAAGGCAAACCATGTTCAGATAACCTGGTATCTCGGGCTGATAATCGCTGTCTATGTCATTGGACTAATTGTCTGGATTTGCGTATCAAAACAGCGTTTGAAAGCTCTGTGGGGCCGTTTCCTGACGGCATCCGCCTTACTTTTGGTTTTAGGAACGGCGGGGTTGGCAACCAATGCATCCGGTCTTCTCCCAACTTGGAAATATACTTCACAAACCACTAGGGGTGGTTCAGAATTATCTGACCAAAACGATAAAGGTTTGTCGCTTGAATACTCTACCGCATGGTCATACGGGTGGAATGAGATTCCTAACCTAATCATTCCGAACTTCAACGGAGGTCCTTCGATTGGACCGCTTCCGATGACTTCCAAGACAGCGGATTACTTGAGGCAGTCAAATAAGAACGTCAGGAAAGATATTAAATCGCAACCCTTGTATTGGGGTTCACAACCTAACACGGCCGGACCAATGTTCTTAGGGGCCATAAGTGTTTTCTTGTTTATCCTCGGACTTTTGGTCTGCGAGGGAAAAGACAAGTGGTGGATGCTAGCCGCGGCACTATTGGCGATAGGTTTAGCGCTTGGTAACAACCTGATGGGGCTGACAAGATTCTTCCATGACCATGTGCCGTTTTACAACAAATTCAGAGCGGTGTCTATGTCGTTGGTAATCCTTCAACTGATAGTTCCGGCGCTTGGGTTTATCGCTTTGAAAAAAGTGCTGGACGGCTCTGTCAACAAGGACGATTTCGTTAAAAAAGGTTTGATCGCCCTGGGTATTGTTGGTGGTATCTGCTTGATTTTCTTCATATTCCCTAGTCTGGCAGGAGATTTCCACAGCTCGGTTGACTCTAACTATTCAGAGAACTATGCGGAAGCGCTGGCGGCAGATAGGAAAGCTCTTCTACGGAAGGATGCGCTGGTATCTCTTATATTTGTGTCTGGCGCTTTCCTGATTCTGCTCTGGTCTTTTAACAAAAACAGGAATGAGAAGACAAGAAACATTGCCGCTGTGGCCATTTGCTTGCTGATCCTTGTTAACCTGTTCGGTGTTGGAAGAAGGTATCTCAACTCCGATCATTTCCAGACAAAAAGAGCCTTCGCGAAAACCCTGGCACCTAGAGAGGTGGACAAGCGGATGAAAGAGGACGACGCTCTTTCTTTCAGGGTCGCCGACTTGACTGTAGACGTGTTCTCTGACTCCAAACCAAGCTACTTCCATAAAAGTATTGGAGGATATAATGCGGCAAAATTGAGCAGGTATGACGACCTTATAAAACGACATCTGATCAACGAGCTCGCTAGCGTTTCGGATGTGATCAACAAATCAAAAACTTTTGATGATTATCTGAATAATCTGCAGCCAATTCCGGTACTCAGCATGCTGAATACCAAATATTTTATCTTTAATGAAAACGGGCTGCCGCTGCAGAACCCGCAGGCTATGGGTAACGCATGGTTTGTGGATTCAGGGTATTACACGAAAACGCCTGATGAGGAAATTGACGCTCTCGGGATAATAAACCTGAAAAGGACCGCTGTTCTCGGACCGGATTTTAAAAATGTGAAAATTCCTCCGGCCATAAACGCATCAGACACACTCATTTTGAGTTCCTATGCTCCTAACGAGCTGAAATACATATACAACGCTTCAAGTCCCAGGGCTATCATATTCAGCGAAATTTACTACCCTAACGGATGGACCGCAAGGCTTGAAGACAACACTCCGCTGAAAATATTCCGGGCAGACTGGACTTTAAGAGGTATACTAGTACCTGCCGGTGACCACGAGATCACTATGCGGATGGATCCGCCGTCTTACAAAATAGGAGCAAAACTATCTCTGGTCTCTTCTATTTCCCTGTATATAATGCTTTTGTTGGCAGGAGCCGGGCTGTTATTCAAAAGGAAAGACGGGGGAATCTCTTGAGTAAGAAATACTTAGTCCGAAGGAATATATATTTGAAAAAAGGCTTTCCTTCTTTCAGGGCTTTAATGATATTGAATTCTCCGATTTCTTCTTGTAAAGGACAGAGCACATTTCTGGTGTGAAGTGTCTGTGCCAGAAGTGTTTCCGCTTTTTTAAGATCAGTTTCTTCCTCAAGGAATCCATTAGGGAAAAAGCCCGGAACAACCTCTTCAAGAAGCCGGGAGGCCAAATAGACCGTCTCAACAGATTCGGTAGTCAACGCGTTTGAACGAATAGTATCCCAATTGAGGCCGCCTTCCCTTTCTTTAAGGAACTTAAGATCGAAACAAAGGTTGGCGACGCTCCTCTCGCTAGTTTTGTAAGTCACATTCTTCCAGAAGTTTACCAGGGAAATAAACACCATATCTTCCGGGCAAGGGACCTTGACGGTCAAAGAAGAGAAAGGTAGGGTTATGGCTCTTTTTGCTAAAATATCGTTGAATAATATCTCCTTTCCGGTACCCATCGGTATGAAACGATGGATGTCCAATACATTCTGTCCGGTTTTCGGATCGCGAAGGCCTGCGCTGTGGTGTGTTTCTCCTATAATATACCCCAATCCACGAACAGCATCCAGTGCTTCTCGGAAATCATCTCCTGGAATCAAAATATCGACGTCTGACATCCATCTCGTCCATTCAGGACGATAGGATTTCATCGCCCCGCCTTTAATCACGATAAACGAAACCCCTCTCTCGTTAAGCGCGGAATTAATCTTTGAGAAATGTGAAAGAAGTTTCAGATGTCTGTCACGACATCTTATTCCAACCTTGGCGAGAAGTGGTTTAACTTCCTCTGGGAAAGATATTTCCGGGTGGATAGTTGCGAAGTTATAGGCTATCGTTAAACTTGCGGAAGAAGGATTCGTGAGACCGTTTTCTACCAATGCGGAGTCAACATCTTCTTGAGACACAATTGGCAACTGTGTGAGGCGAAGGATTTTCAAATCCGTCTCGCTAAATAAATCCAGCGCCAGCTTTGCCAAAATAGACTCCACCTGTTCTTTGCCCATCATAAATGTATTCTATAATTCAAGCCCACAAATGTAACTAATATAATTTGTTAAGTATCTTCGTTTTACTATTTTTGTTAAAGCATGAGTGATATTGCCATTCAATTTGACCATGTTGGGAAGCTTTACAGGTTAGGACTTGTAGGGACTGGCACATTGCGCCATGACCTGAACCGCTGGTGGCAAACAAGAATACTCGGGCATGAGGATCCATATCTTAAAGTCGGCGAGATCAATGATCGGACCCAAAAAGGATCTTCTGATTATGTGTGGGCCTTGAAAGACATCTCTTTCGATGTGAAAGAAGGCGATGTCGTGGGTATAATAGGAAAGAATGGCGCGGGAAAATCCACATTGTTGAAGCTCCTCTCGAGGGTCACTTCTCCTACTACCGGTGTTATCCGGGCAAATGGCAGAATCGCTTCGCTCCTTGAAGTCGGCACCGGCTTTCATAAAGAGATGACCGGAAGGGAGAATATTTACATGAATGGCTCTATAATGGGTATGACCAGGGCCGAGATCAACAGGAAGATAAATGACATCGTGGAATTCGCCGGGGTGGAGAGATATTTGGATACTCCCGTAAAGCGATATTCAAGCGGAATGACTGTTCGTCTCGGCTTTGCAGTGGCTGCGTTTCTGGAGCCGGAAATACTTGTGGTAGACGAGGTTCTGGCGGTCGGCGATGCGGAGTTCCAGAAAAAGGCCATCGGCAAAATGCAAGACGTCGCAAGCGGGGAGGGGCGTACGGTTCTCTTCGTGAGCCACAACATGGGCGCCATCAAAAGCCTGTGTAAAAGAGGTTTGGTGCTTGATAATGGCGAAGCTGTTTTCGACGGAACGGCGGACCAGGCGGTGGATTATTATATTAAAGATTCCGCCGTGGGTCCTAAGCAGAGAATACTCGACGCGATCAGTTACCGCAAAGATTATATTTCTGTTTCTAAAATAACCATTAACGGATCTGAATCAAATCAAATATCCCTAAATCATCAGCAGGAGTTCTTGGATGTCGTAATCGAAGGGGAGACACAGAATCCTATAAGGTGCGAGATTAAGCTTATAATAAAAAAATTAGACGGGACCCCAATGGCTTCTTTGATGGAAGGGCGCTATACGGACAAGCTGTACACGTTTAAGCCCGGACCTTTTGAGGTTGTTAAGCACATACGTCTGCCGAAATATCTCGCCAATGGTAATTACTTGATAGACTTGGATTTATATCAACCTTCCACGCATGATTTCTTCCGTGCCAGAAATTGCGCCAATCTACATATTGAAGGTTTTTTTGATCCCTACACTCGTTCCTTGATATTAAGCAACGAGGGTTTTATTGGCTTGGAATCAGAATGAAAAGAGGCGATCTTCTCATAAAAGACATATATGAACAAGCAGGTCGTTCGCTTGGGGATGTGGATAGGATGTTTCTAGACTTGACCTTGGACGAATCATGTTCACAAGCCGAACTTGACGTCTTTCTTAGGGAATGGGACATCGATAATACGCCAATAAGAACTAATCTTCTTATCGCGCTTCTAATGAAAAAACGGCAAGACCTTGTGTTTCCGGATTCGGTCATTCCACGGTTAAATGGTGTGCTTTCTTATTGCCGGTTTAAAGAGATTCAGACAAGGGCCGTATTATCAAATGCCGCCAACTTGCTGAAAGAGAAGAATATCCCGTATCTTTTAACTGGAGATATGGCAATGAGGAGTTATTTCCCTGATTATCAACGTTGGATCAGCGGTTTAGATATCCTTGTGCCCGCTTCGGAATATGACCTCACCCAGAAAACCCTGTCCTCGATGGTGAAAGACAAACAAGTTAATCTACACAAGGCTTGGAACGATAGCCTTATGCGCAGGGCAAACGGACAGCTTCCTTGTCCTGAAGATCTTGTGTTTATGGACTTGGTTGATATCTATGAGACAATCCTCAGGAAAGGATCCTTGAAGAATAACCTGAATCTTATTTTAGACATAAATAAGCTGGCTGAGAAGAGCGGAGGTCTTGATCACGGAATAATATGGGAGAACGCATGTTCGGCTGGGGTCGAATTCCAAGTTTTATTCGCAGAGGCCGTGGTGGGATCTGTCCTGAATGGTGTGCTTCCTGATAACTTGCCCGAATCTTCATTATCAGAAAAACAACTTGAAAAAAAGTATGTTGATTTTTTATTTAAGAGGGATATTATTTATAGGACCGGAGAGACTAAATCATCTGGGCGGAAATTGTGGGTCGCGGTTTTGACCGCTGGTTCAAATGTCGGAATTATCCCTTCGGCTCTGAAAAAATATATTTGGACGCTCCAAATACTTCAACATCAATAATAATAAGTATATTTACAGAACATTTTTATTTGCTTAGAACAAACTATATCAAGAATGAAATATAAGCTTAACGAGCCAAAGATGCTTGCCGACATCACCGAAGGAACGGCGATCGTAATTAATTCCGTAACAGGTATTTACTATGGTATGAACTACTTTGGTACAGCTATATATGAGAATCTTTTGGCTGGATGCGCGATAGACGATATAAATACTGCTGTAGCCGCCCTTCCGGGTGCTCCGGCAGATGTGGAAGAAAAAATATGCGCCTTCGTCGACAAATTAATCGCTTTTGAGATCATTGTGCCCGATGAATCCTCCGCTACAAAACCTGCGGCCATTGACCCCGTGATAGCCGAGGCGGACTCTTTCACTCCGGCATGTAAGGATTATAAAGATATTCAGGAACTTCTCTTCGCTGACCCGATACACGAAGTCGATGCCGACGAGGGATGGAGGCCGGAAAAATGAAGGTCTCTGTAGTAGTCCCGGTTTACAATACTGAAAGATATCTGCAACGATGTCTGGACTCTATTCTTTCCCAGACCTTTAAAGATTTTGAGGTCTTGTGTATAGACGACGGTTCGTCAGATAAGTCTTGGGAAATCATTGAATCTTATGCCGTTAAAGACGAACGGTTCCGCCCTATACAACTTAAAGAGAATCACGGAGTTCCGTATGCCCGCAACTTGGCCCTTGATATCGCCGGAGGAGAGTACGTTTATTTCATGGACTCCGATGATTGGATAGATTCCGGCTTGATCGAAGCGATGTATAACGCGGCGATAAGGACCGGCAACTATGTTGTGATAAACCGGAATTGGTACAAAGAATATGATGACCCGGCTGAGAGAAAACCTTCTGGAGACTTCGGGTTCATAAAACCTGAGCCTGGTTATTATTCTCCATCATTGGTCCAATCTCGCTTTTTTCCAGTTGTCTGGACCCGCTTGTACAGACTGAAATACTTAAATGACAATAATATACGCTCTCCCTTGCTTAAAGGCGGAGTTGAAGATAATTTTTTCACTTCTCTCGCTGAGATTCTCCAAGAGAAGAGTTATATCTTTTCCGGCCCGTATTATCATTATTATCAAAGGGCCGGGTCACTCGTCACACAACCTGGCGCAGGATTCCGTCATTTCGAGAATTATCGTTTGTTTTACGATGAGTTAAGGGCCAGAAATATTCCAAGAGGAAGGGCAAGGTTGTATTCTGTCCCTCGGAAGTTGGTGATGGAGAATGAGTCGCAGTATAATTTCATACGTTCTTTTTTCGCTGACATCGTTGACGAAGTGAAGGTGTTTCCTAAATATTACAGCTTTGTTGACATGTTCTTGTTAAAAGAGATGCTTTCTTGTCCTGATTATTCCGAATGGCTTTCAAAGTATAATCCTTCCGCTTATCTAAGTTATTTCAGCTACATCAAGAAAAACGGGGATTATCCGTCAACTGTTTCCATACCATGAATATTCTTGTTAGTTGCAATGATAATTACCTGATGCCGTTAGAGGTGATGCTGAAATCGTTCTTTGATTCCAACCCCTCGCCTATTCCTCATCAGATATATATGCTTCGCTCCGCTCTTTCAAAAGAAGCGGATGACGAGTTAAGATCCGTTGTGACCTCTCTTGGAGGAGAATACTTCAGCATCCTGGTTGATTCTTCTGTCTTTGCTGGCGCCGACACAAAGGCTTATATCTCTAAAGAGACATATTTCCGGCTAATGGCCGCTGATTATATTCCAAAAGAGATCAGACGGATTCTTTGGCTGGACGCGGATATTATTGTCAGGAAATCCTTAAAAGAATTATATGAGATAGAATTGGAAGGAAAATGGGCCGCGGCATGTTCCTATGGGCCTTCCATGATTTCCCTTATCCGTCGGAACGCCGAATCTTTAGGACTATCTCAACCCGGAAACTATTTCAATGCCGGGGTTATGCTGTATGATCTTGACGCCATCAGGAATGCTGATATCAATTCCGCTCGAGATGCTTTTCTTTCTGAAAACAAGGATCGGAAACTGATGTTTCCTGGGCAAGATCTTGTGAATGCTGTATTTGACGGTCATATTAAGATTGTCGACTACCGCCTTTGGAATTCCATGACCCATTGCATAGCCAGAAAAGAAGATCTGGTGTATGCGAAAGAAAACGCCGCCATTGTTCATTTTCCGGGTCGGGCGAAGCCTTGGTTGTTTAATGATATACATTTTGCCGACGAATGGGATGAGGTGTATAAAGGGTTATACCATAAGGACTTCCAGAAGGAAAGATTATCGTATTTCAGTCTAAAGGCTTTATTTGGCGATAATAATGAAGGAAATAATCTTGATTCAAGGAAAAGTATTAAAGTCTCTGTAATAATCCCCGCTTTCAACGCCACTTCAACTCTGACCAGGTGCCTTGACAGTATTATCCCGCAACTGGATGACTCAATGGAACTTATTGTTGTGGATGACGGTTCGTCAGACGGTACTTTCAACTTGCTGACCGGACGTTACAAGGACGTCAAGCAGCTGATACCCGTGCGTGTGGCTCATAACCGGGGGGCTGCGAAAGCACGCAATGATGGTTTGAGGCTTGCCAGAGGGCGTATGATAGCTTTTTGTGATGCGGATGATGAGTGGCTTCCTGGTAAACTTGCGGACCAAGTCGCGGTCCTGGATGAGAATCCGGAAACAGACATTGTGTTCATTCTAGACCGGAATGTAACTGATGACACCAACACTGGTTCTCGTAGATTATTGGATATGTCTTTAAAAGACAACACTTTCCATTTAAGATCTTGTCTTGCGAGGAAGTCTCTATTTGACAAGATTGGTGTTTTGGATGAGTCCTTGCCAATGCGTGACGATACCGAGTGGATCGTAAGGGCTATCTCTTCAGGAGCGAAGTATCAGATTGTGGAAAAAGAGCTTGACATCAGACATATCAAAGGATCCGGTTTGTCTGTAAATACTCTTCTAAACGAGACCGAAAGGGGCAAGAAAAGACTGGAGGCCTTTTTGCTGGGTATCAGAAGGAAACACTTCATTAACAAGCCTTTATATGATTTGAGCATACTCATCCCGTGCATGAATGCCGAAAAGTATCTAGAAGAGGCTATTCTGAGTTGCAAGTCCGAATTCAGCACAGAGATTATTGTTGTTGACGACGGCTCGTCCGACGAAAGTGTAAAGGTGGCCGTTAATACCTTGAATAAATATGGTTTAGTCGGAACTGTCGTTTCAAGAAGTCATTTAGGACAAGCGACTTCCAGAAATGAGTCTCTCGCCTTGGCGAGAGGTAAATGGATTATTTATCTTGATGCTGACGACCGTTTCGTTCCCGGGGCTCTGGACAAAGCGTTAAGACTGGCGGAATCATCGGATGAATCTACCAGTCTATTGAGTTTCCTCGCCAAGGATTTTATCTCAGAAGAACTTACTCCCGAACAGAGCGCTTCATTAAGTATAAATCCGGAACCCTACAGAAGGATGCTGGCCGGATGTATGCTCTGTCGTAAATCATTGTTCGACAAAGTCGGAGGCTTCGATGAGTCCCTGTCTAGTTCTGAAACGGCACAATGGGTTATCGCCGTCCGAGAGTCAGGTGCTGGTATATTCGAATCAGACCTAGTGACTCTGGACAGGCGATACCACATGAACAATTTCGGCCGGATAAACCGTAATGTTCAGATGAGAAGTTACTTCTCTATCATCCGTTCCAGGATGAAAAAAGATAACTTCATTTAGCTTTTTAGTCCCTGAATTTAGCTTTAAGGAACTCTCTGTTGAGCCTGGCTATATGCTCGATCGAGATGCCCTTCGGGCACTCCATCTCGCAAGCGCGGGTGTTGGTGCAACCTCCAAATCCGAGCTCTTCCATCTTGGCGACCATATTCTTGGCCCTGGTGGCAGCTTCGGGACGGCCCTGAGGCAGGAGGGCGAGTGAGGATACTCTCGCGGCGACGAACAGCATAGCTGAACCATTCTTGCAAGTGGCCACGCAAGCTCCACAACCAACACAAGCGGCGGCGTCCATGCTCTTCTCCGCATTGTCATGAGGGATCAGAATAGTATTACCATCCTGCGCGGCTCCGGTGCGGACAGAGATGAAACCTCCAGCCTGGAGAATCTTGTCGAACGCGCTACGGTCAACAACCAAATCCTTGATGATAGGGAAAGCCGGGCTCCTGAAAGGCTCCACGGTAATGGTTGCCCCGTCTTTGAAATGACGCATGAACAGCTGGCAAGTCGTCACATGATCATCCGGACCATGTGCGCGGCCATCAATGTACAGTGAGCAGGCTCCGCATATTCCCTCACGGCAATCGTGGTCGAAAGAGACCGGGCCACTGCTCTGGCAACCCCTCTCTACAGCCACAGGATCATTACCTTCCCGGATGAGCTGCTCGTTCAAGATGTCGAGCATCTCGAGGAACGAAGCGTCCTCCTCGATTCCAGAGATGTGGTAGGTCTCAAAATGACCCTTTTCACGGGCGTTCTTCTGACGCCATATCTTAAGATTGAAATCCATATCCGGTTATTCTTTGTAGTTTCTGGTTTTGACTTCGATAAACTCGTATTTGAGAGGCTCCTTGTGGAGTTCAGGCTCTTTGTCCTCTCCCTTGTACTCCCAAGCGGCGACGTACATGTAATTGGCGTCATCCCTCTTGGCCTCGCCTTCCTCGGTCTGGCTCTCGACACGGAAATGACCACCGCAGGACTCGTTCCTGTTTAGGGCGTCACGAGCCATCAACTCACCAATCTCAAAGAAATCCTCAAGCCTAAGGGCTTTCTCGAGTTCCTGGTTGAACTGGTTCTGCTCGCCGGGAACGCACACATCCTCATAGAATTCCTTCTTGAGTTCCTTAATCTCCTCGATAGCCTTCTTCAGTCCTTCCTCGCTGCGGGCCATTCCGACATATTCCCACATAATGTTTCCAAGTTTCTTATGGAGGGAATCAACAGTCTTCTTACCCTTTATAGCGAAGAGTTTGTCAATTCTGGCCTGGACAGCCTTCTCGGCCTCATCGAAAGCGGGATCGTTGATATCTGTCTTAGGCTCGGCGAACTTGTTGGACAGATAGTCGGCGATTGTGACAGGTAACACGAAGTAACCGTCAGCGAGACCCTGCATAAGGGCAGAAGCTCCAAGACGGTTTCCACCGTGGTCGGAGAAATTAGCCTCACCAATAGCGTACAGTCCAGGAATAGTGGTCTGAAGATCATAATCAACCCAAATACCGCCCATAGTGTAATGGATGGCGGGATAAATCATCATCGGCTCTTCCCAAGGGCTGACATTGTTTATCTTGAAATACATATCGAACAGGTTGCCGTAGCGCTCCTGAACCCTCTGATGACCAAGCCTCTTGATGGCGTCTGAGAAATCAAGGAATACGGCAAGGCCGGTCTCATTTACTCCAAAACCAGCATCGCACCTCTCTTTGGCGGCGCGGGAAGCTACATCACGAGGAACAAGGTTTCCGAAAGCAGGGTAACGACGCTCGAGATAGTAATCACGATCTTCCTCAGGAATTTGGGAAGGCTTGATCTCCTTCTTGCGGAGTTTCATAACATCCTCCATCTTCTTGGGAACCCAGATACGTCCGTCGTTACGGAGAGACTCGGACATAAGAGTAAGTTTGCACTGCTGCTCTCCATGAACAGGAATACAGGTCGGGTGGATCTGGGCGAAGCAAGGATTGGCGAAATAGGCGCCCTTCTTGTAGCACTGCCATGCGGCGGATCCGTTGCTGTTCATAGCGTTGGTTGAAAGGAAATAGGTGTTTCCATATCCTCCAGTAGCTATTACAACAGCATGAGCTCCGAATCTCTCAAGCTTGCCGGTCACGAGGTTACGTGCGATTATACCCTTTGCCTGGCCATTTACTATAACGAGGTCAAGCATCTCATGACGAGGATAACTTGTCACGGTTCCGGCGGCAACCTGACGGTTCAAAGCGGCATAAGCGCCGAGAAGCAGCTGCTGTCCGGTTTGTCCACGGGCGTAGAAAGTACGGCTGACCTGGACACCTCCGAATGAACGGTTGGCAAGATATCCGCCATATTCACGGGCGAAAGGAACTCCCTGTGCCACGCACTGGTCGATAATGGCCGCACTAACCTCAGCGAGACGATAAACATTCGCTTCACGGCTGCGGTAATCGCCTCCCTTGATAGTGTCATAGAAGAGACGGTAAACAGCATCATTGTCGTTCTGGTAATTCTTGGCGGCATTGATACCTCCCTGAGCGGCGATTGAGTGGGCCCTTCTGGGAGAATCGCTGATACAGAAAACCTTGACATTGTAACCAAGTTCACCTAGGGAAGCGGCTGCGGAAGCTCCTCCCAAACCGGTACCTACTACAATGATCTCAAGTTTTCTTCTGTTGTTGGGATTGACGAGACGAAGTTCCGACTTACGTTTGGTCCATTTCTCAGCCAAAGGTCCGTCGGGAATCTTTGAGATTAATTTATCGGCCATATTTCAGTAGTTAATGATATGCGTGTTAAGAAACAGTCTGCAATTTTAATGATTTTTATCGTATAAAACAATTCAAGACACCACTTTCGGAAGTTTACGGATATACATAAGTTTATATTTCCGGTAAACCTTTCTGGCGAAGCGATCATATTTCGAAGCGCCCATGGTTCTTGAGAAACTGTTATCTATTGTTTTCTCAACTTCTCCACACTCTTTTATACATCCGTTTTCATAACCATATATTCCCTTGATTACTAGCGACTGACTGCAAATCTGAGCCTCTTCTCCACCTCTTTTTTCTTTCATATAGGAAGGAATATGGTCACTTTCAAATACTTTCAAAGGAATATAAACACTGGTGACCGGACATCCGAGAATAGTCCATGCCACAGTCAATGATGGATCCTCACCAGGAAGCACACCTTCAAAAACAATCGCTGAAGCAGAAATGTCCCTCATTATAGGTTTCCCTGATCTGGATATGGCGTTGAACAACTCTTTATGGCTTATGCTTGAAACATCCAACCCTGCCATAATACCCACAGCTTTCTCAAACCTGTCAACGCCCTTCCTATCCTCGACACGACCACTCCTGGTGAAGTTAGTCACAACCATATAACCACCCGGCTCATCTACCACATCATATTTCTTGAAAGAATGGTTATTTACCTCATAATAAGCGGCTTCCCCTTTTGAATCTATTATTCCGAAATTAGCCTCAACACCCCAAGGTTTAGGAAGAGACTCCAGAAGGCGCTCAAAATCAGCCAAATCGGCACATTGTCCAAGAGCTTTGAACATCAATACTCCTTCCTGATCCATTTGGGAAGCGGGAACAGCATCATCCTTAAGGTCATAAGTTGCCGTATTCATTATACAGAAACCTGCGGAGTTATGCCCTGACCATACCTCTCCTCCTTTTGAAGAGGAATTCACAAGTCCTATGAAATTGTAAACAGGCCCTTGAAACCACTGCATCCGGTTATTGAGTTCTCCGGTATCCCTATGTTTGAGCATAATCGGACGGCCATCCGCCCTGGCATTACCGGAGATTATAACAGAAGTGCAGCAAAAAGCATCTGCTGACAGCAGCAACAAAGCGGCTATAAATAATACTCTAAAACAACGTGCCATTTTCTGTTTTATTAGCCTCAAGTTCAGCATCCATCCCAAGATGGCGATAAGCCATCTCGGTGGCTATCCTACCTCTTTGGGTGCGCACTATAAATCCTTCTTTAATCAGGAACGGCTCATATACCTCCTCATAAGTACCTTGATCCTCACTGATCGCTGTGGCTATCGTATTGGCTCCAACGGGTCCTCCCTTGAAAGTCGATATAATTGTCCTCAATATCTTGTTATCTATAGAATCGAGTCCTCTCGTGTCTATCTTAAGTTTGTTCAATGCATACCTGGCTATATCAAGGTCAATATGGCCGTCTCCCATAACCTGAGCGAAATCCCTTACCCTTCTCAAGAGAGCATTGGCTATACGAGGAGTTCCACGACTCCTGAGAGCTATCTCCCTCGACGCGGCGTCATCTATGGTAACATTCAATATCCTTGAACTTCTCTTCACGATCCAGACCAAATCTGAAGTGTCGTAATATTCTAATGGACAAGTGATTCCGAATCTGGCTCTAAGTGGCGCGGTCAGCAAGCCGCTCCGAGTTGTGGCTCCTACAAGAGTGAATGGATTAAGGGAAATCCTGACAGATCTGGCTCCAGGTCCTTTATCTATCATAATATCAATCACATAATCCTCCATGGCGGAATACAAATACTCTTCCACTTCAGGGGATAACCTATGAATCTCGTCTATGAAAAGAACATCTCCTGTCTCTAAAGATGTAAGCAGACCAGCCAGATCTCCAGGTTTGTCAAGCACCGGCCCGGAGGTGACTTTCATATTCACCCCCATCTCGTTAGCTATAATGTGCGCCAATGTGGTCTTACCTAATCCGGGAGGACCATGGAAAAGGACATGATCGAGCGCCTCACCTCTCATCTTGGCAGCCTTTATGTATACATTGAGGTTGGAGACTATCTCTTTTTGTCCAGTGAAATCTTCAAGTTCTTGCGGGCGGATTATTCCGTCCAAATCCTTATCTTTGTCAACGTTTGTATCGCGAGGATCGAAGTCTGTCATCAGAGAGTCAATTTTCAAATACAAATATATTGATATTTTTTGTAAGATTTGATGGTTTTGTATTAGTTGTTGAAATGTTGATAACTACCTTAATGTTTTAATAATCAATTATTTTGTAGTATTATTTATCAAAAAAGGATTATTGGAATCATTTTTAAGGAATGTGTAAAACCCCGTGGGATTCTGAAACCAACATTAATGATCCGGAATTCAACAATGGTATCAACATGTTTTCAACACGAATTTGACCATTGGTGTTGATAAGTACAAAAACAGTCGCCGGATTAGCTTCCGGACTGGCGGAAAGAAGAGAAGTTTATTGTAAGGGACTCTTCCTTTCCGCCCGGTGGTTCGTTGTCAGTCAGGTAGCTAAGTCAGGTACCCATGTGGTTATCCTCCCTGATAAGGAAAGCGCTGAGTATTGTGCCTCTGACCTTTATGGACAGGTTGATGGGGACATAGTTTTCTTTCTCCCTGATAGTGGTAGGGTTGTTGAGAAAAGTAATTTCAAATCTTCTGTCAGTGTCCAGCGGACTTCCGCTATAGGAAAATTGATAGAGAATAAGGATAATAAGTCCAGGCTGTTTGTAGTCACATATCCTGACGCTCTGAAAGAAAAAATACCTGAAGTCAAGGATATAGAAGGATCCATCCTGAAATTATCCACAGGTACAGAGATATCTCATGATAAGATAAAGGAAATACTTGTCTCACAAGGATTTGAGAAAGTTGACTTTGTATCCGCTCCGGGTCAGTTCTCAATAAGGGGATCTATAATAGACGTTTTCTCTTTTTCTTTCAACTATCCTTTCAGGATTTCATTTTTCGGAGATGAGGTTGAAAAGATCCATGTGTTCGATTGCAATACCCAACTCTCAAAAGAAGAAAGGAAAGAAATAGAGATATTCCCGGATCTCGCTGGAGAAGATGCTAATGATGGATTAATAAATGTGTCAGATATTTTCCCTGCCGGGACGGTAATATGGGCCGATTCTTCTGACATGTATAGAAAAGATGAATTTTTCAAGAATTTAGACCCTTTTAAAAAGGTATTCTTGGATGTTCCTCTTGAAGTTGATAATGATGAAGTCATAAAATTTGACATATCTCCCCAACCTGTTTTCAATAAAAATTTCGAATTGCTCTCCGCTGATATAGCGAAGAACATGGAAAGGGGATATAAGGTTTACATATTCAGTGACAAGAAGTCCCAGATTGACCGCCTTGAGTCAATTCTTAGAGAAAACAAGGGACTTCTTCCGGAATTTGTACAAGGAAAGAATATCCATGCCGGTTTCATAGACAACGAGGATAAGATATGCTGTTACTCTGATCACGAGATATTCGACCGTTTCCACAGGGTGAGTGTACGCCGTACTGTTGAAAAGAGCGAGCAACTGACACTCAACGATTTGACCGCTTTCAACATTGGAGATTATGTGGTTCATATAGATCATGGAGTCGGTGTGTTTGGAGGTCTTGTCCGGATGAGGGATGATAAAGGAAGGATGCATGAGGTAGTAAAAATCATGTACAAGGATGGAGACGTTGTGTTTGTTTCTGTCCATTCCCTCAACAAAATATCCCGGTTCAGGTCTAAGGATGGGGAACCTCCTAAGATAAATAAGCTTGGATCCAAATCATGGCAGACCCTAAAGACTAGCGCCAAGTCAAGGATTAAGGATATAGCGAAGGATCTTATCCAACTATATGCCAAAAGAAAAGCCTCGAAAGGATTCGCTTTTTCCCATGACAGTTATCTTCAGGAAGAACTTGAATCATCATTCATGTACGAGGATACCCCGGATCAAGAGACAGCGACAATCGCTGTTAAAAGAGATATGGAGGACACGAGCCCGATGGACAGGCTCATCTGTGGTGATGTTGGTTTTGGAAAAACGGAAATAGCTATCAGGGCCGCCTTTAAAGCTGTAGTTGACGGAAAACAAGTGGCTGTTCTTGTGCCAACCACTATTCTTGCCCTGCAGCACTACACCACTTTCTCCTCTCGTCTTAAAGATTTTCCCTGCTCTGTTGACTATGTGAGCCGTCTGAGAACCACCAAAGAAGTCAATGATATCAGGAAACGGCTTGCAGAAGGAAGCCTCGATATAGTGATAGGTACCCATAAGATGCTAGGGAAAGGATTCGAATTCAAGGATTTAGGTCTTTTGGTGATAGATGAGGAACAGAAGTTTGGCGTGTCCGCGAAAGAGAAACTACGTCAGCTTAAATCATCTGTCGACACCTTAACCCTCACAGCTACCCCTATTCCTAGAACCCTTCAGTTCTCCCTTCTCGGAGCCAGGGACTTGTCTATAATAAACACCCCTCCTCCGAATAGGATCCCCACCCAGACAGAAATAATCCTATTCAACGAGGAAGAGATAAAAAGCATCATAAACTACGAGTTGGCGAGGGGTGGGCAAATATTCTTCCTACATAACAAAGTAGAGGAATTACCCTCCATTTATGAGATTATCCACCGGTTGGTTCCTGACATGAAAATATGTGTCGCTCATGGTCAGATGGAACCTAAAGAGTTGGAAAACAGAATGTTGGATTTCATAAGGGGCGACTATGACATGCTTCTTTGCACGACCATCATAGAAAATGGCCTGGACATTCCGAACGCCAACACGATAATAATTAACCAGGCCCAGAATATAGGCTTGAGTGACCTGCATCAGCTTCGAGGCAGGGTTGGAAGATCAAACAGAAAGGCATTCTGTTATTTGATAGTTCCACCTCTTGTTTCCATCACTGAGGATGCCCGCAGGAGATTGAAGGCTATAGAGGAGTTCTCGGATCTCGGGAGCGGTTTCAACATAGCTATGCAGGATCTTGATATACGTGGAGCGGGAAACCTTTTGGGAGCCGAGCAAAGCGGCTTTATAATGGATATGGGCTATGAGGCTTACCAGAAGATCCTTGCGGAAGCGATGGAAGAACTTGGAGTGGAGACAGGAATATCTTCCAAGAGAAGCGGTGAGTCATTCTCAACAGACTGTTCTATCGAAACTGACCAGATAGCCATGATTCCTGATTCTTACATAGACATAACAGCCGAAAAGATAAGGATTTACAAACAACTTGACAGTCTTTCAAACGATAAGGATATTGATCGTACCAAGGAAAGTCTCAAAGATAGATTTGGTGATATTCCGATCGAGACAGAGAACCTGTTCGATGTGGTTAAAATAAGGAACCTTGGTGGAAAACTCGGATTTGAGAAGATAATCATCAAGAATGGTATGATGATACTGTTCTTCATATCGAATCCGATGTCCCAATATTACAAGACAAAAGTATTCGCCGATGTTCTGGCTAAAGTCGGAGCGAATGAGCGCCTCTTCAGCCTGAAGCAGACTGAAGGAAAACTCAAGATAGTCACCAGAGGAATCGATTCATTGCCAGTGGCGCTTTCGACATTGAGAAGATTACAATAAAAGAAGAAAAGTTATGGCTAATCTGCTGGTTGAGATAGGTAACACCGCTTTAAAAGCCGTTTGGGCGGACGGGATGACTCTCGGGAAAACATTCCGTTACCAAGGGGAAAAGATGTTCCATTTCGTTGATTCCCTGGTTGAGAAAGAGAAGCCGACGGTAATGGTCGTTTCTTCCACTATTGATATAACCCTTGAAGTTGAGGAAAGCCTGGCCAAGAAATGCGGCAAGCTGGTTATTCTTGACAGAAACCACACAGCCACAGCGACTTCCAATAATATTCCCGAATACTTATCCCCAGATAGGGTAGCCTCTGTGATAGCAGCACGTTTTCTGTTTCACGGAACCGGCAGTGTCGTGTTTGATTTTGGCACGACCTTGACCGTGGACGCTATAGGAGCTGACGGGGCTTATGAGGGAGGTAACGTGTCTCTTGGCTGCAGGACAAGATTTAAGGCTTTGAACCGATATTCAAGAACACTCCCCCTTGTGGACACACCCTTAGAGACCAAGCCCTTGGGCGACTCGCTGGCTTCTTCTATTGAATCCGGAGTGATAGGCGGCATAATGTTTGAAATACAGGGGTACTTGTCTCATTTTCCGCAAAAAACACCGGTTTTTACGGGCGGGGACGCTTTATATTTTGCAAAAAGAATGAAAAACTCCATCTTTGTAATCTGCAATCTTGTGTTGATGGGGTTGGCCATAATAGCTGACAACTATGCTGAGAAGAACGGTTAGGAACATATTCCTGGGTCTTGTGTTGATCCTCTGCTCCCTGCCCATGATGGCGCAGGATGAGGCTTACGGTGCCTACTCTCCGTATTCCATGTACGGAATAGGAGATCTGGCCCGTTTCGGCACCGCATACAACAGGAGTATGGGAGGCGTTGGAATAGCCACAAGGGACAAGAGGAATATCAATATACTCAACCCGGCCGCAGTCACAGAGAGGGATCCTCAATCATTCATGCTTGACTTCAGCCTTGTCCAAGGAAACAGGTATTACGCCCAGGGAGACATCAAGAGTTCAAACAACACGTTTAACGTCAATAGCATAATACTTTCCACTCCAGTATGGAAGTCTCTAGCCATGTATGCTGGAATAACCCCTTATAGCAATATAGGCTACAAGATATCAGCTTTTGTGGCGGATCCTGGCATCGTGTCCCAGACAGGGGCTATTCTCAACACAGTGCAGGGATACGGTGGCTTGACCAAGGCTTTCCTTGGCGGTGGATTCTCTCCTTTCAAGGGATTCTCCCTTGGCGGAGAAGTCCAGTATATTTTCGGGAACCTACACAAAGACAACTCATTGTCGGTTTCATCGTCTTCTTACAGAAGCATCAAGAGCGGCTATACACTCACTCTTGGCGCCATGACCGGAAAAGTCGGTGCGCAGTATGCGTTCCCGATTTCAAATAAGGCCTCAGTGGTTCTCGGCGCGACTTATGAGTTTGCCGCTGATTTGAAGGGAACTGTTGACAAGTTTGAGGTTCAGACCATATCTTCCTTAAATGATTCCACCCCGTCCCCCAGGACATATTCGGACAAACTCGTGAAAGGACAAGTCCGTCTCGCTAATGAGCTTGGTTTCGGCCTGGCTTTGAAAGGAGGGGATAAATGGACCGCCGAAGTAAACTATCTCCGTTCTGACTGGACTTCTACTGGAATGGACAAGGTAGCGGGTTTCGCTAATGTTGGCAATGTGGCGTTCTATGCTTCAAAGGCTCAATCCATCCGCGCCGGAATGTCTTATGTTCCCAATAGAAATGACATTAGATATTATCGTAAAAAGATAACTTACAGGGCTGGAACTTATTGGGATCAAGCGTATTGCAACATCGATGGAAAGAGCGTGGACGCATTTGGTCTGACTTTTGGAGTTACCCTTCCAGTATTCCAGCTCAGCAACGGCTTGACACTGGGTGTGGATATGGGCCAGAGGGGTGTCCTGAGCGGGAGTTTGGTAAGAGAAAGATACATCAACTTCAATATAGGGTTGAATGTGCACGACATCTGGTTCATAAAACAGAGATACGAATAGAAACAACGAATATAAAACAGAAAGACCATGAAAAAGATCACTCTTGTACTTCTGGCATTGGCCATGTCGCTCGGAATGAACCTTTCCGCGCAGGACAAGTACGGACCTAACAAAGACGAATGCATCAAGTATCTGTCTTACTATCAGGAGTATTACAAGGCCAAGAATTATGATGACGCCCTTCCTAACTGGAGGACGGCCATGAAACTTTGCCCTCCCACCGCGAGCCAGAACATGCTTCTCAATGGCATGACTCTCCTCAGCCGTGAGATCAACAAGACTAAGGACGCCGGCGCCCGCAAGGCACTTGTCGACTCTCTCCTTATGTTGAACGACCTCAGGGCTGAATATTATCCCAACTACGCTGTCGCCGCTATGAACACCAAGGGCCAGTATATGACCCAGTTCTTTAAAGATCCCAAAACCCTTTATGAGGGTCTTGGCCAGATCGTCGCGGCCAACAAGGAGCAGACAAAGCCCAGCCTTCTCCTTCTCCAGCTGAACTCAGCCATTGATATGTTCAAGGCTGGAAACCTCGGCGCGGAGGAGGTTATCAACACCTACCAGAACGCCATCTCGCTGATTGGCAAGGCCGAGCAGACAGAGGAGGTAACCAAAACCAAGTCTGACATCGAGGGCCTGTTCATCACCAGCCAGGTGGCCAGCTGCGACAACCTTATCGCCCTGTTCACTCCTCGTTACGAGGCTGATCCGGACAACATCGAACTTGTCACCAACATCGTAAAGATGATGGGTAACACCGAGGGTTGCCAGAACAACGACCTCTTCTTGAAGGCTGTCACAAAGATGCACGCCAATGAGCCTTCAGCCGCTTCCGCTTATTACCTTTATAAGCTCCACGCCGCTAAGGATGAGAACACCACGGCTGTGAAGTATCTCGAAGAGGCTCTCGCATTTGGAGATCTTGATGCCCAGACTAAGGCCAACTATCAGCTTGAGCTTGCCGCATTCTGCACCAAGAACGGAATGAATGGCAAGGCTTTCGAGGCCGCCAGGAAGGCAGCTGATCTTGATCCCGCAAATCAGGGTAAGGCATATTACCTTATCGGAACCATTTGGGGTTCAGTTCGTTGCGGTGGCAATGAGGTTCAGAGAAGGGCCAACTACTGGGTCGCTGTTGACTATCTGCAGAAGGCTAAGGCTGCCGACGAGTCCCTGACCGCCGACTGCAACAAGCTCATCGGTCAGTACAGTGTCTATTATCCGCAGAAAGCTGAGGCTTTCATGTATGACATCGTGGACGGCCAGTCCTACACTGTCAGCTGCGGCGGAATGACCGCCACCACTGTGGTCAGAACCCAGAAGTAAAAGCCAAGGTTGGGACGTTTGTCACATACCATCACGATGATTGCAACCGCATCAGCGGTTGCTTTCGTCGTTTATTCATGCAGCAACAAACTCTCTGAGGCGGCAAGCCTTGATTTGACAGAAACCCCGATTCAGACAGTAGACAGCCTGTTCATGGTCCAGACCCGCAACGGAGGTTTGAAGATGAGGGTGGAAGCCGATGTGATGGAGCGATATGAGAACGACACGTGTGCTTTCGAGTTGTTTCCAAAGGGCCTTCATGTGTTCGCGTATTCAGACGAGGATCTGCTTGAGACGGTGCTGCACTCAAACAACGCCAAACACTTCAAATCCAAGAAAAATAACACTGAATATTGGTCGGCTTTCGGTAACGTGACCGTACAGAACATAGTCCGACAACAAACTCTTGAGACCGACACCCTGTATTGGGACCAGGCGAACCAAGAAATATACACGGACTGCTATGTGCGCATGTTCACCCCAGACGATTTCATGCAAGGATACGGTATGCGATCCGACGAGATGGCAAGGAACTCTGTGCTGTACAGGCCCTTCAACAGTTATGTCTATGTGCTCTCAGACTCGACAAAGGTAGTGGTCGACTCGGTCAACTTTATAGGCCCTTTCCTTAAAAAAAGATGATTAATTGAATAAAAATCACTATCTTCGCGCCCCAATACCTATTTGTTTGAAATTATAGAATAAAACAATACACAATGGCGATTCTTCAAAAAACTCGCGAAAAGGCCGGACTGGCGGTGTCTATCATCATCGCCTTGGCCCTCTTGTCTTTCATCATCGATCCCGGCACTCTTGAGTCCGCTATCCAGATGATGTCTTCAAAGAACAATGTTGGTGAGATCAACGGAAAGTCTGTTTCCTATACTGATTTCCAGCAGGATATAGACACCTTCACAACTATCAACGAGATAGTTACGGGGTCTACATCTCAGGACGATCAGCAGCAGGAGCAGATTCGTAACGCCGCATGGCAGAACCTTCTCGACAAGTACCTCTTCACGAAGAAGGCCGGAGAGGCCGGAATCAAAGTAGGAGAGGATGAGATGAAGGCCCTTCTTGCCGGCGATATGATTTCCCCTGTCATTGCCCAGAACCCCGCGTTTTTGGACGAGACCGGCGCATTCTCTAAAACAGCTCTTCAGAACTTCATTAACAACGTATCACAGGACAATACCGGCAGGCTTGCCGCATACTGGAACTATATCCAGAACACCGTCGGCACCCAGCAGTATTATGCCAAGTACGGCTCGCTCTTCAACCAGAGCAACAGCCAGAGCCCCCTTATGCTCAAGAAGGCTATTGAGGAGAACAATGTGACGACAAATGTTGATTTTGTGATGGTTCCTTTTGGTTTTATGCCCGATACCACCATCAAAGTCGCTGCCGCTGACATTAAGAAATACTATGAGGATCACAAGGACATGTTCAAGCAGAACGCTTCCAGGGACATCGAATATGTGGTGTTCGAAGTGAAGCCTTCTGATGCTGACATCCAGGCCGCCAGGGAGTCGATGAATAACCTCTATGAGGAGTTCACCACCACCGACGCCATGAAGACCTTCCTCGCGAAGAATTCCGAGAAGCCACTTGATGAGTATTGGTACAAGACCGGAGAGTTGAGTTTCGTCAATAGCGATATCGACACTTTCGTGTCTGAAAACGCCTCTGGAACATCCCCGATTTACGAGGACAACAATAATGTCTTCTATGCCGCCAGGATTATGGCTACCGCCCAGATTCCTGACTCTGTGCTCGTAAGGCATATCCTTCTCCGCGGAGTCAACCAGGCCGAGCAGGCAGACAGCCTTCTTGGCGTTCTCAACAAGGGTGGCAACTTTACCAGCCTTGTGGCTCTCCATTCCGATGACACCCAGTCCACCTTCGAGGGTGAGCTTGGTAGCCTTGGTTGGATGACCCAGAACTACATGGTTCCCGGATTCCAGTCCGTTTTCACCGCTCCTGTCAATAAGCCGTTTATCCTTAAGACCCAGTATGGCACTCATGTCATCGAGGTTACCAAGAGGACTGCCCCCGTGGCAAAGAAGCAGGTCGCGATTCTCCAGAAGAGCTCCCTCGCCAGCAACGAGACTTTCAATGAGTATTATGCCAAGGCCAGCAAGTTCGCTAATCTTGCGGCTGGAAGCTACCAGAATTACCTCGCCGCTGTCGATTCTTGCGGAACTTATTCACATCCGATGAACGGTGTGCTTGAGAGCACATCCAACTATGGCGCCATCGACCATGCCAAGGAAGTCACAAGGTGGGTCTTTGACAACAAGGTTGGTAAGGTTTCCCCGATCATTACGGTCAACAACAACTACTTCTTCGTGACCACTGTCAAGGGTATTCACAAGGAAGGTCTTGCGACGCTTTCCGAGGTCAACAGCATTATCAATCAGCAGCTTTATGGCGAGCTAGCCAGCAAGAAGGCCGCCGAGGATGTGGCTGCCAAGATCCAGGGAATGACCGATCTTCAGGCTATTGCCGAGGCTCTGAACACCACAGTTAACTCTGGTGTTGACGTGAGGTTCGCCTCCATGAATGGCCAGGGACTTGATCCCAAGTTCATCGGTGCCGCCTCTGTGGCTCCCGAAGGTAAGATCTGCGGTCCTGTCGCCGGAACTATCGGAACCTATGTGTTCAAGGTGAATTCCCGCGAGACCGAGTCCTTCTATACCGAGGAAGACGCGAAGAACTATGCCGCGCAGATGAACTCCTACGCATCTCAGATGATCCTTCCGGTCATGATGCAGCAAGCCAACGTCAAGGATTACAGGGCACGTTTCTTCTAGGATTTAAAGACAGGAATAAGAAAACCGGCAGGTGTTGACCCGCCGGTTTTTTTGTGTTTGAGCTGAATTTTACTCTCCTCCGAAGATCTTGATGAGAGCCTCTAGCTTCTCGCGAAGTTTCGCTGTGTCAATGCTCTGGGTGAGCCCCTCCACAGATTTGCGAAGCCTGGCGGTATCTATGCTCTCAATAATCCCCTCGACACCGTTTTTGATTCCGTCGACAGACTCCTTGATAGCGGCGGTGTCAATCTGGTCTATGATATCATTGATGGTTTCAGGAATACTCTCAAGGATGTCACCAAGGCTATCGGACGCCCCTGATACTTCTTTCTCGAGCACCATCGCACCATAGCGCCCCATAGATTTCATCACTTGAACTTTCTCAGAAGTTGAGAAACTGTCCATGTTTTCCTCCCATTCCTTCACAAGAGCGTTATATTCCTCTTGGGATTTGGCCCATTGCTCATCGGTGTAGTTCTTGTATTCAGCCTCAGTCTTCTCCACGAACTCGTCCATGCGTTCAGGAAGACTTTTGGTGGTCGCGCAGCCTATGGCCAGGATGGCGGAGGCCGCAAGTGCTGTCAAAATAGATATTTTCATTTTCAAGAAGTTTAGACGTTAAATAGGAAATGCATTATATCTCCGTCTTGTACGACGTATTCTTTTCCTTCTGTGGCGAGTTTTCCGGCCGCTCTGGCCGCGCTCTCGCTGCCCAAGGTCACATAGTCATCATACTTGATAACCTCTGCCCGTATAAAGCCTTTCTCGAAGTCTGTGTGTATAACCCCGGCGGCCTTCGGGGCTTTGTCTCCTTTGTGGATGGTCCATGCCCGGCATTCGTCCGCGCCAGCCGTGAAAAAGGTCTGCAGCCCAAGCAAATGGTATGCGCCCTGAATCAATCTGACCACACCCGACTCCTTCAGCCCCATTTCTTCCAAGAACATCTGACGATCCTCGTAGCTGTCCATTTCCGCTATCTCGGATTCCGTCTTGGCCGAGATAACCAGAATCTCCGCATTCTCGTCTTTAACAGCCTCCCGGACAGCGTCCACATATTTGTTGCCTGTCGCCGCTGACGCGTCATCCACATTACAGACATACATCACCGGTTTGTTCGTCAGCAGATACAAATCTTTGGCCAAAGCGACTTCTTCCTCGTTGGTCAAATCAACTGTCCTGCAAGACTTTCCCTGTTCGAGAGCCTCTTTGTAACGAAGCAGCAGATCAACAAGTTTCTTGGCGTTCTTGTCCCCTCCCGTCGTCGCCTGTTTCTGGGATTTGGCGAGCCTTGACTCAACTGTCTCAAGATCCTTAATTTGAAGCTCAAGATCAACAACTTCCTTGTCCCTGACCGGATCCACACTGCCGTCCACGTGGACGACATTGCCATCATCAAAGCAACGTAACACATGCAGGATAGCGTCGGTTTCCCGAATATTTGCCAGGAACTGGTTGCCAAGCCCCTCTCCCTTGCTAGCACCTTTGACGAGCCCCGCGATATCAACTATATCAACAGTCGCGGGAACCACACTCTTAGGCTTGCACATGTCAGCCAGCACCTCTAATCTCTTGTCCGGCACATTCGTGGAGCCTAGATTCGGCTCAATTGTGCAAAATGGGAAGTTGGCGCTTTGGGCCTTTCCTGAGCTCACGCAGTTGAACAAAGTTGATTTACCGACATTCGGAAGTCCGACTATTCCACACTTCAAAGACATATCCCCTTGATTTATAGGTTCTGTTGTTTTTTATTGTAGACAAAGATACGAATCATAAGAAAATGTTTTTCTGTTTCTGTTCTTTTTTTCCGTTTCCTTTGGCCATATTCGCTGTCGAACAATTCTAGTCACAAGTAAAGTTTAGGTTTAATACTATGTTTTTGAGTCTTCTCATCGCGGGCGCTCTCTGGCGGGAGCCACAGGCGCCAGTAGGGGAAGACTCTTTATTGGTTATGTTTTGGAATGTGGAGAACTTTTTTGATTGGAAGCGGGACACCGTCCTTTCCAGCCCGTCTGAAGAAGAGTTCACTTCATTCGGAAAGAGACATTGGACCAAGGCGAAGTTCAACAGAAAATGCCATGCGATCGCGAAGACAATTCTTTGGGTGGCAGACGAGAGAGGTGGTCTTCCTGATGTAATCGGTTTCGCCGAGGTTGAGAACAGGTTCGTTTTGGAAAAACTGTTATCTGAAACGGTCTTGCGTCGGCTGGATTATTCTATCATACACTATGATTCCCCGGATCCCCGAGGAATAGACGTTGCTCTCCTTTACCGTAAAACCAGACTGAAGTTACTGAGTTCCAACCCGTTGAGAGTATATTCGAGAGACGGGCCACCTTTATTGACAAGGGATATCCTGTATGCCGGGTTCGAAACGGCCGGCGGGGACAGCATAGCCATTGTCGTCAATCATCATCCTTCAAAATATGGAGAAGACTCGTCCTGGCGTCGGGAGGCGGCAATGATAAGACTTTCCGAAATCACGGATTCGTTAGCTAAGGAGAGCTTTGGAAACATTGTTGCCACGGGAGACTTCAATGACACACCCGAGTCGACGAAAGAGTATTCAGTCAATATGAAAAACCTTGCCGCTCCGTTGGCCGCCAAAGGCATCGGAACTATCAAATATTCAGGCAGATGGGAGATGATAGACATGTTTTTCGTCTCCCCGGCAATAGTCCAAAAGTTTTCCTTTATTGAGATGAGAGTAGAGAAAGTTCCCTTCCTGACGGTCCGGGACAACACCCATTCGGGAGAAAAACCTCTTCGCACTTACACCGGACCAAGATATACTGGAGGGGTGAGCGATCATTGTCCAATAACGCTCGTTATTAGATAATTATTTATTATTTTTGTAAGGATGGACAGACGATAACGCTCTAATTACATAATTATGGAAATGAAAACCAAAATCAGGGAAAAATTCAAGACCCTCTATGAGACGGAAGGGGAAGTGTTCGCCTCCGCCGGAAGAATCAACCTCATCGGAGAGCATACCGACTACAACGGAGGTTATGTGTTCCCCGGTGCTATTGATTGCGGCATCATGGCCGAGATCAAGCCTAACGGCACAAAGAAGGTCAAGGCCTTCTCGTTGGACTATGATGAGTATGTTGAGTTTGGCCTTGAAGAAGAGGACAAGCCGGAGCAGCAGTGGGCCCGTTACATCTTCGGAGTCTGCCGCGAGACCATCAAACGCGGAGGCAAAGTTGAGGGCTTCGACTGTGCCTTTGCCGGGGACGTCCCCCTTGGCGCCGGTCTCTCATCATCTGCTGCCCTCGAGAGCACTTTCGCGTTCGCTATCAACGAGCTTTTCGGTAACAATATTGACAAGTTCGAGTTGGCGAAGATCGGACAGAGCACAGAGCACAATTACTGCGGGGTCAAGTGTGGTATAATGGACCAGTTCGCCTCCATTTTCGGAAAGAAGGGCTGCTTGATCCGTTTGAACTGCAAGACCTTGGAGTACAAGTATTTCCCGTTCGATCCCCAGGGCTACAAGCTTGTTCTGATCGATTCTTGCGTAAAGCACGAGCTGGCCTCATCCGCTTATAACAAGCGCCGCGAGTCCTGCGAGAACGCCGCCGCCGCGATCAAGAAGAATCATCCCGAGGTGGACTTCCTGTCTGACGCTAAACGCGTATGGCTTGAGGAGGTCAGGGAAGAGATTCCCGAGGAAGACTTCCTGAGGGCAGAATATGTGATAGGCGAGGTCCAGAGGGTTCTCGATGTCTGCGACGCCCTTGAGAGGGGTGACTATGAGACCGTGGGCGAGATGATGTATCAGACTCACTTCGGCATGAGCAAGCTCTACGAAGTCAGCTGCCCAGAGTTGGATTTCCTCAACAAACTGGCTCGCAAGTGCGACGTGACCGGCTCCAGGGTAATGGGTGGCGGCTTTGGTGGATGCACCATCAACCTGGTCAAGGATGAGCTTTATGACGGCTTCATAGCCGCGGTCAAAGAGAAATTCCCCGCCGAATTCGGTCACGATGTCAAGATTTACGACGTTGTGATCAGCGACGGAGCGAGGAAAGTCGAATAAGGATTTTACCTGAAGAACCTGGCGATCCACCCCTGATCAATGCGGGGGAATCCTCCAGATGGTTTCAAAGCAGGGTTGCGTCGGATTATTCCGGCGCAATCTTCATATACGTTGAATCCGATTTGAACCACCTGCATGTGACCTTCGGCCGGGTAAGTGAAAGACAGCTCGTTATCTGGTCCATCTATGCGGAAAAACTTGAACGGAGCTTCCAACGCGGCCTTGTCACCACCTTTCTCCGCAAGTTCCATCTTGGTGACATACTTGCACATCTCGATAGCGGTGTCGTCAAGCCCAGCGTCATGAATATTTACTTTCTCAATCAAGGAGCCGACATCATCCACCCGTCTAAAAGTGTAGCCCTCAAGGGCCTCGGAAGCCTTAATCAAACTATCTTCAATAATCCTGACCTTGTCTTCTCCAACAATTCCAGGAGGGAGGAGCCAGACCATCAGCTTCTCTTCCGGATCATGGTAAATGGTCTGCCCGGAGGCGAGGTTGGTCTTGCCGCAATGTGGGCATTCCCAAAGGAATATGGAGCCATCTTTGACTCCGGTTTTCAATTCGGGCTCCTCGGCGGTGTTGATCCCGCTATAATAGGCGACCTCGTGCTTTTCCCCGCAAGAAGAACAGGTGGCTAATAATTTAGTTATCATTTATTTCCGTTTATCAATCCATACCCAAAGACGGTACATCAGCCATCCCCAGCAGAGAAAAAGAACCACATGTACCCAGTAAGGCACCGTCGTGTGATAGCCCTCGTCTTTTATTATATTCTCAAATCCCGGGATGTCGGCATAATAGTATGCGCCGGCTCCAAAATCATATTCCGGCACCAGTCCAAGGTGACGGCCCATTATCCAACCGGCACAAATCAAAATGGTCACCACCACGAGGATCGTGACCACTTTGAATATCTTCTCTTTCGTTGTCGCCACTACTTGAAGAGGTCGAGGACGGGAACGTCAAAGACCACTCCTGAGAGCAGGAACCAGACGGCGAACAAGGTGAGGGCGATGTTGAATACCTGGCCGACAATATAGAGCCAGAGCACCTTTCCGCCATGCATCTGCTTGGCCAGTTCCTTGAAATTGGTGTCGAGTCCGATGCTTGTGAAAGCCAGAACGAAAGCCCAGTTCTTGTATTGGTCGAGAACGCCATTGATTTCCTTAACGGCGGCACCACCGAAGATCGGCTGGATAAGGAAAGAAGCGATCAGCGAGGCGACGAAGAAACCGATGATGAATTTCGGGAAACGGGTCCAGATCTCACCGGCTCCGACCTTCTTCTCAGAAGTCTTGTCAACCCTTGTGGCGAAGAATATAGCGACGGCGAAGGCGATGAATCCGATCAGGATATTCTGGATCATCTTGACAAGGGAAGCCACCTGCTCAGCCTCGGGGCCAAGGGCGCTACCAGCGAGAACCACGGCTCCGGTTGAGTCGACAGTTCCTCCGATCAAGGCGCCACCCATCAGTTGGTTCATTCCGACAGCCTTTATGATCATAGGCTCGAAAACCATCATCAAAATCGTGAATATAATAGAAATCGAGATGGCGATCGAGAGGTCATCCTTCTTTGCTCCCGAAGCGGCCCCCGTGGCGATGGCGGCAGATGTGCCGCAAACAGAAGTAGCTGAGGCTAAAGTGATTACCAGCGGCTTATTGTCAATCTTCAGGATCTTTGTCCCGAGCCACCACATGAAGATGATGACGATAGGAGTGACAATCCATGCGATTCCGAGTCCATAGAGTCCGAACTTGGCGATGTTGGAGAAGAGCACCGAGAAACCCATGATGACGAGACCGGTCTTGATGTAGAACTCGGTTTTGATCGCGGGTTTGAGCCAATCGGGGACCCCAACGGTGTTGGATATCAACAGACCTATGAGAAGCGCCCAGAAAGCCCATTCAAGATAGCGGTTGAGGGTGAACTCAGCGCTGATGAAACGCACGACCAAAGCTATCACAAACAGACAGAGGAAAGCCGGTATGTACTTTTTGACACTCCCACCCTGAAGTTTGACTCCAAGAGTGAATAGCGTGCAGAGCACAACCACCGTGACAATCAGTTTGCGCCAGAAAACCCAAGCGCCAAGTTGCTGGGCGAGAGGAACCGCCTTTGTCGCGGCGGATTCGCCAACGGCCCATGTGGAAAACTTGACAGCCGAGAAATCAAAGGCTTTGGTAAGGACCGCGACGCAGGCGATAAGGATCACGATGAAGCCGATCCATACGGCTTGCCAGTCCTCTTTTCCCCAGAAGGCGGAGACATTCTTGCTTTTTTCCATATAATTGATGAATTAGTAAAATGTTCTACTAATTCACAAATATAAGAAAAAATCATAACGAAACACTGAATATCGCTCCGAAGTAATCTTTCATGAGTCCCTCGGTTTTGAATTTCCCGATCTCTTTCCAGAAGTTTCTGGCGTAACGGACCCCGATCTGGGTGTCGTAAGGCAGCCAGAAAAAGTTGCCGAGATTGAGCGCGAGATCGGCGCCGACGCTTATCAAATTCTCTGACTGGACCTTCGCGTTGTTTATGAGGTACTTGTCCGAGACATCGAACTTCGCGTATGAATAGTCAGCGAAAGGCGTGAGTGTGAAATTCTTAAGATAGGCTATAGGGCAGATTCCAGACCAATCCAGGTTGAGGAACTTTATAGCGTAGTCAAATGTGAGCTTGTATCTCATCGGCGAACAGGAATTCAGGACAGACCTTATATTGCTGTCCGCGAAACCCCTCGGGACAAAGTTGACAGGACTGTCCGGGAAGCTCACTTCACCGCCACCAACCTTTGCTCCGAAAGTGGCGGAAAGCCGGATTCCCTGGTCCTGCAATATGCCGGGAAGATAACCGTAAGTGTAGATATAGGCTGTATTTCCGTAATAAAGGGAATGGCCGGGCCGTGTCCTGAGTCCGACTTCCGCGCCGATTCCAAGCGAAGGATATGCTTGCGCGGGGGCTTTTGTCCTCATCACGTAACCCCTCAGGGAGAAGTCCAAGGTGGAGACATAAGAAACATTGTCTTGGTAAAGAGTCGAGACTTCTTTGACTGTTTTTTGCCCGTCGGTCTCTTCTTCAACCCGGAAACTGATCTTGTCGTTTATCCGGTCGTTGGTGAATCGGTACTTGACCTGCGGAACAAGCCCTCTCGAGATGCCTCCAGAGCTGAAATTGAAAGGGATATACAGCTTCAAAGAACTATCCAGATATGGTCTTGAGGCTATCCTTTTTCCGCCGGTGAATATGGCAACCGCATTATCTTCCGCCCGTACTTGCTGAACCCTTTGGTAGTATTTAGCGGCCCTGTCACCGAAATCAGCGGACAACTCGATGACCGGAAACAAGCCGTTATAGGTGTATTTGATATGGCCGGAATGTCTCCATATTCCTTCCATGTCAGGATCCGTATGAATATTGTAGCCTACGAACCCGGCGCCGTCTCCGACCAAGTTTTGGAAAATAGCCGTCGCGCCAAGAGAAGTGGTCTTGTAATATTCGTCCAGGCTGGTGCTTTCCACATTGTCATAGTTGAAATACACCGGAGCCCAAGAGTGGATTACAGGGGAAAGTTTCCTATGGCGCCTCGGCTCAGAGAACGAAGGTTCGGATTGATCAAAGACAGTGTCCCACTCATCTCCGGCGAGGGCTTTCTCCTGTACGGACAGCGTCTCGGCTACATGATACTTATGAATATCTTCGAATGCTACCGTCTTCAGGGTCAAGTCCTTAACCGGAGTGGCGTAAATCATCCACCCCTGCTTGTAAGATTCGGGTTTGTCCGAAGGAGCCAGAGAGGAATAGAACAAAGTGTCGGCGGTGTTATTGAAAACAGGAGAGGAAATCCCATAGCGGGAGGATGTGACTTGGCTCAGTTTGCCGGAACCGATCTCAAGCAAGTACAGCTCGCGCGCTCCTGTCCGGTCGCAGATAAAAGTCAGCGACGGCCCTTCGGTAAGTCCGGCTCCTTGGAAAGGCCGAAGAGTTGTCAATTCAACTGGTTGAGGACCAACTATTTCTCTTAAAGGATCAAGGGCGTATATCCCCATACCATGCTCTGAAAGGCCGGCCGCATAAAGTTTGTCATTTACCCATGCGGCTTCCGTAAACTGCACAGAATCAGGTGCTTCTATAAACCTCTCAATAACCCCGTCAGAAGAATTCAGGACCACAATCCTGGATCCTCCTTGTTGCGGATATTCTGTCACGGCTACTTTCTGCCCGTCGGGTGATGGGGCCGGATTGAAATACCGTCCGGAAGTTGTAAGGTCATGGACCTTTGCGGGGTTGGATGTGTCCACAAAACGGATTCTGGAAGATCCTCCGAGAGACCATCTAAAATGGGGAACATTCTCTGACCACCATACCTTGTCTCCCGCCCTGTCATAAGCCAATGGGCTGGTATAGGAAGCGAAAGACCGTACCCTTGTCTCCTCTCCTGAAGCCGAGGATCTCACCAAGCTGTTCGCGACGGTAAGCCCGCCTTTCTTTGACCATAGGACGCCATCCTTGTCAATCACGGTTCCTGAATATGCCGTATGCCTCCAAGGAGCGGTGGAGACTTGAGAGGCGACCATGAATGGTCCTCTGGCGTCCGCCTCCGCATTCCAGATGTCATGGTTCGCCGCGAGAATAGTGTTGAAAGACTTGGTGAGGTTCATCCCGCTGGTGGATTTCGCCGTCTTGTTCAGGACGAACAGCCCCATCTTTCTTACTCTTGAGAAATATTCCTGGGTGAAAAGCGGATCGTCAAAGAAGACTCTCATTCCCGAGACAAGCAAGTAGCCGGCCCGGTAATGGTCAGGTGTGTAGTATCTGTCGGAACCCAGAGACCATCTCCAGTAATCCCGGTAGTCCCCGCGATCCAGAGCCGGGACCATATATTCCAGGAACGAGGCTTGACGACCCCTACCAGACTGTGTCATAGCTGTTTCCGTCGTGACCGCATCTCCCTCCAGCAGGGTCGGTCCGGGGTAGATGCCTGCCACGGCTCCAGCCACCAGTTCACCGGTAAGATAATTGAAAACCTTGAACCCTCCACCGGCTCCGGCCTGCATCTGGGAAGCGTGCCGTCCCTCATGGATCGCTAGAAGTTTTACCCAGGGAATAGGTGTAGGGGAATATGGATCCTGGACAGTGTAAATGTCCATTCTTTTGGGCGCCCATGCGACGGAGGCGTTGGCGACCGGGTTGAAACTATGCAATACGACAGGTAACCGTCCCGAGTGATATTCTCCTATTCTCATCCCAGAAGACCATCCTACCGCTGTCCTGGCCTTTTCAAGCCAAGACCCGTAGACTACGGCGAGGGAGTCCTCGCCTTCCGGATAAACAAGCCTGAAGTTAGGAGAGTCTATCCTCATCCACTTCACGTTTCCAGGATCCTCTCCTGTAAGAGAGAACTGTGCCTTCAGCGTGCCGCATGAGAGGGCGAGCAGGAAGATAAGCGCCAATCGTTTCATTTGTGGGACGAAGATAAAGAAATCTGATAAGTTTTAAGTAAATTTGTGAGAATAACTGTTTTCTTTATGCGGGTTTTTCGAGGGTTTTCCATAATTCTGGCAGCGGTTATCCTTTTCGCCTCTTGCGGCGGAAAGGTTAAGACCCCGACGCTCCGGAGCTTCCCGCCACCACCTCAGGTGCCTTCTGTCGTGACTGATCCGCAGGAAATCGCGGGATACGTCGCGACCCATTTCTGGGACGCCTTTCTCTCGGGAACATATCCTTGCGACTCTTCTTTGGTCAATGGCGTTCCCGCGGACGATGTCGAATCTGCAGTAGGCCGGTTTGTTACGATACTGGAAACCGTGTGCGAACGCCCTGTCGCTATCAAGGCAATGGACGCTTTCTTCCAGAAAGTCAATGATTTCCAGGCTAAGAATCCATCTTCAAACGTGTACGAATATTTTTTGAGGATGGTCGGGAAATATCTTTACGACCCTAATTCCCCGGTGCGTGACGAGGATTTGTACCTGCCTTATATCAAGGGCTTGGTCAATTCGGATCTGACCCCCGAAGATATGAAACCCGCATATTCAAGGGATGTGCGGATGTGTTCCTTGAACCAAGTTGGGACCAAGGCCGCGGACATAAAGTTCACAGGTCTTGACGGCAGGGTCCTGACCCTTTACGGGATAAAGTCTGACAATGTACTGCTGCTTTTCTCCAATCCCGGTTGCCCCAATTGCGAGGAGGTGATATCTACCCTTACTGGAAACGAGCGTTTTAATGAGGCGATCAGTACTGGCAAGCTCACGGTGGTCAACCTGTACATCGATCTCGAGGTTGACAAGTGGAAAGCCTTGGCTTCGGAATATCCCCAGGCGTGGACAAACGGTTACGATCAGGACTATACCATCCGGAAAGACTTGACTTACAACGTCCGGGCTATCCCTTCGTTATATCTTTTGGACAAAGACAAGAAGGTGATTATGAAAGACGCGCCGATTGAGAAGGTCATCCCTTATCTTGAGAATATTTAAACACTAATGATATGAAGATCACAAAGGAAATTTGGGGCAATGGCCCTGACGGAAAAGAGATTATTCTTTACACCATCCAGAACGGGAGCGGCGCTTTCGTCAGGCTCTCGAGTGTCGGAGCCGGAATCGTCTCCATAGCTGTCCCGGACAAGGACGGAAAACTTGCTGATGTGGTCTTGGGATATCCTGAGGCGGCCAGCTATTTCGCTGACGGCCCCTGTGCGGGAAAATGTCCTGGAAGATATGCCAACAGGATCGCCAAAGGGAAATTCACCCTTGAAGGTGTCGAATACACCCTGCCTATTAATAATGGCCCCAACCATCTTCACGGAGGACCTCAGGGCTTTCAGAACCAGGTGTGGGACAGTAGGATAGCAGGGGACGCGGTGGAGTTCATGTATTTCGCGGAGGACGGCGAGGCAGGATATCCGGGCAACATGAAGGTTGTCGCACGTTACGAGTGGGGAGACGACAATGCCCTCAAGCTCTATCTGACCGCCAGGTCCGACAAGGCCACCGTCATCAATCTCACCAACCACGCTTATTTCAACCTCAACGGAGAGGGTAATGGGGATATACTCGGCCACGAGTTGAAACTCAATGCTTCCGTATACCTTCCGACAGACGAGACCCTGATCCCGCTTGGTGAGCCGGATCCTGTCGCCGGAACCCCTATGGATTTCCAGGAATTCAAGAAGATTGGAGCCGAAATCAAGGAGGATTTCCCTGCCTTGAAGTATGGAAAGGGATATGACAACTGCTGGATGATAAATGGTTACGAGCCTGGCCAGCTTCAGTCCGCCGCCAAGCTGTATTCCCCCCAGAGCGGCCGTCTGCTGGAGGTGCTGACTACCCAGCCAGCTGTCCAGGTCTACACTGGTAACTGGCTTGCGGGTTGCCCCATGGGTAAATGCGGACGTTCCTACTTTGACTATGAGGGAGTAGCCATTGAGTGCCAGCACTGCCCTGATTCTCCGAACAAACCCGAGTACCCGACCACTGTCCTGCGTCCTGAGGATACTTTTGAAGAGGCTATCATTTGGCAATTCTCTGTGGTATGAAGCAGTATCTGGACTTGTTGAGAAGGATTATGGACGAAGGTGTGGTCAAGCATGACCGCACCGGAGTCGGCACGAAGTCTGTTTTCGGCCATCAGATGAGGTTTGACCTGTCGGAGGGTTTCCCCCTTCTGACCACGAAAAAAGTTCATCTCAAGTCTATTATCTATGAGCTCCTCTGGTTCATTTCCGGAGACACTAACATCAAATACCTGAAGGATCATGGTGTCTCGATATGGGATGAATGGGCGGATGAGAACGGAGATCTTGGGCCCGTTTACGGACACCAATGGCGTTCCTGGCCCGCTCCGGACGGCCGCTCAATAGATCAGTTGACCCAGGTTGTGGAGACTATCAAGAACAATCCCGATTCCCGTAGGATTCTTGTCTCCGCATGGAATCCCGGCGAGGTCGACAAGATGGCACTTCCGCCTTGCCATTGCCTGTTCCAGTTTTATGTCGCTGACGGTAAACTGTCTTGCCAACTCTACCAGCGCAGCGCTGACACCTTCCTCGGCGTCCCGTTCAATATCGCCTCCTATGCTCTACTGACCATGATGATCGCCCAAGTTTGCGGTTTGAAGCCAGGTGAGTTCATCCACACCACCGGTGACACCCATATCTATCTGAACCATTTCGACCAGGTCAATGAGCAGCTCTCAAGGCAGCCACGACCTCTTCCGAAAATGGTTCTTAATCCGGATGTGAAGAGCATTTATGACTTTGTCTACGAGGATTTTACACTTGAAGGTTACGACCCCTGGCCTGCCATCAAGGCCCCCGTGGCGGTCTAACTGTCATTCTGAGCGCAGCGAAGAATCTAGTGAAAACGAACAAAAAGAAAAGAATATGGAAAAATGTATAATAGTAGCGATAGCGGATAACCGCGCCATCGGAAAAGCGAACGCCCTGCTTTGGCATATCGCGGAAGACATGAAATATTTCCGCCAGACAACGACAGGATGCCCCGTGATTATGGGTTGGATGACATTCCAATCCATTGGAGGTAAGCCGCTTCCGAAGCGAGACAATGTCGTCATATCCATTTTCCCTTGGCCCGACAAGCCGGAGGGAGTCAAAGAGGTGGGCAGTCTCGAGGAGGCTTACAGCGTGGTCGATGGAGATAAGGTCTTTGTCATGGGAGGTGGTGAGACTTATCGTCAGGCCCTTCCGACCGCTGACAAGCTTTATATCACCCATGTCCATACCACAATCGAGGACGCCGACACCTTCTTCCCTGTGATAGACCCCGCTATCTGGGAAGTCGAGTCCACAACCCCCGTGGCTGTCGATCCCGAGACCGGCTACGGCTACGAGTTCACGATTTACAAAAGAGTGTCATTCTGAGCGAAGCGAAGAATCTAATAACGAATAAGACAAATGGCGACAACAAGAGACCATTTCGGCAGCAGAGCGGCTGTGATTATGGCGATGGCCGGCTCGGCGATTGGGCTGGGCAATATCTGGCGTTTCCCCTATATGGTCGGGGAATACGGTGGAGCGGCTTTTATCCTAGTCTATATCCTCTGCTCCTTCATCCTTTCTTTCCCGATATTCCTGTCTGAGGCTGTTATAGGGCGAGGTACTCACGCCAATGCGATCGGAGCCATGAAACAGCTGGCTCCTCGTAGCGGTTGGATGGCCCTTGGCTATTTGGGAGTCATAACCCCGATGGTCATCGTCTCATATTACAGCATCGTCGGAGGATGGTCAATTGAATATTTCTTCAAGTCTTTCACATTGAATTTCGGCGAGTTCCGTCCCACGGGATGGGTTCCGCTCATCTTCAACACGATCTTCCTCGCCTGTTCCGCAGGCATCGTCGCGTTCGGAGTCAAGGACGGTATAGAGAAGTTCAATAAGATATCCATTCCCCTCCTTTTCGTCCTCATTGTGCTGATAATGATTTATTCAGTGAATATGCCGGGGGCTGAAAAGGGAGTAGAATACTTGGTCAAGCCTGATTTCTCCAAACTTACCGGAAGGACCTTCGCTTTCGCTCTCGGACAAAGCTTCTATTCGATGTCTCTCGGTATGGGAATCGTGGTGACATATTCCTCGTATGTCCATAAGGATGAGAACCTTGTGGCTTCTGGTGTAGGAACCGTTTTGGCGGCTTTGTTGTTCTCTATCCTGGCCGGATTCGCGATTATGCCGGCAGTTTTCTCCGCTGGAATCGCCCCGAGCAGCGGCCCTGGCCTTGTCTACGAGACCCTCCCGCATGTCTTCTCAGGAATGGGCGCCACGTATCCGATAATCGGCACAATTGTCGCCGTGCTATTCTTTTTCTCTGTGGTTGTAGCGGCCATGACTTCCAGCATTTCCCTCATCGAGGTGGGTGTGGCTTTCCTTGTTGAGGAGAAAGGAATCAAAAGACGCACGGCATGCTTGCTGGTGTTCCTTTTGGCGTGGGTTCTCGGAATCGCCAGCGTGTTCTCCATGAACGCTTTCGGCAAAGTGGACGCGTTCTCTTCCAATTTCCTGCTGACTGCCGGTGTGCTTCTGGTTGTCCTGTTCGTCGGCTGGAAAATGAAAAAGGAGGCCGTCCGGGAGGAGATCACCAACCGTGGAACCGTCAACAATAAGATATTTGACGTGTTCTACTTCCTCGTCCGGTACGTCGCCCCGATAGTGGTAGTCATCATATTCATCTCAAATTTCGTGTTATGACACAAAGGGAGCATTTCGGAAGCCGTGCGGCGGTTATTATGGCTATGGCCGGATCAGCTATAGGCCTTGGCAACATCTGGAGGTTCCCCTTCATTGTCGGGGAATATGGTGGAGCCGCTTTCATCCTGGTATATATTATCTGCTGTTTCCTGCTGTCGTTGCCGATCATGCTTTCCGAGACGATTATCGGCCGCAGGACGCATCAGGGAACATTTGGGGCAATGAACGCCCTTGCTCCAGGAACCGCCTGGAAATGGCTTGGGCTGTTGACGGTGCTCTCCCCGTTGATTATCCTATCTTACTACAGTGTTGTGGGAGGCTGGTCTTTCGCGTTTTTATGCAAGGCTCTCGCACTCCAGTTCCAACCAGATAACGCCGAATCTGTCACCGCCATGTTCGGAACCTTCTCATCCTCAACATGGTGGCCACTCGTGTGCACTATGGTATTTCTCTTTTTGACCGCCTTGATAGTGTACTTCGGGGTCAATAAAGGGATTGAGAGATTCAGCAAGGTCTCTATTCCGGTACTGTTCGTCCTGATAGTGATCATAGCGATTTATTCCATGACCTTGCCAGGAGCCGGGGAAGGAGTCAGATATCTGGTCAAGCCGGACTTTTCCAAGCTTACTCCCGACGCTTATGCCGCCGCTCTCGGACAAAGCTTTTTCTCTTTGTCCCTCGGAGTGGGAACGATGCTCACCTATGCGTCCTATGTGAGAAAGGATGAGAAGATTCTCGTTTCGGGTACGGGCACGGCTTTCTTCGATTTGTTGTTCGCCATCCTCGCAGGTTTCGCTGTGATGCCGGCCGTTTTCGCCGCAGGAATCACTCCGAGTTCCGGTCCCGGACTGGTGTTCGAGACCCTTCCTTTCATCTTCGCGAAGATGGGTGCCGGCGGCCAGATCATCAGCGCTGTGGTATCTATCCTGTTCTTCCTGACCATCCTGGTAGCAGCCCTGTCTTCTTCTATCTCAATGATGGAAGTAGGTGTGGCTTACTTGGTTGAGGAGAAGAAACAGTCCCGCCATAACGCCACGATCATCCTCTTCCTCATCACCTTGGTCGTCGGAATCCTTTGCTCGCTGTCCTTCGGAGTATTATCAGACGTGAAACTGTTGGGCAACACAATATTCAATTTCTGCGACCGCCTGGCCTCCAACTTCCTGATGACTATCGGCGCCCTACTTTTCAGCGTTTTTGTCGGCTGGAAAATGGACAAGGCGGCGGTCAAGGACGAGCTTACCAACGGAGGAAAGATCAAGAGCTCCGGCAAACTGTTCCCGATTGTTTATTTTCTCATCAAATACGTGGCCCCGGTTACAATAGCGGCCATATTCATCATCGGTCTTTTGGGATAATATGAAAAGAGTCAATCGTTTGCTTTTGGCTATTCTGGCCGTATGCGCCGTTTTCGGGTGCTCCAAAGAAGGCCAGACCATCTACTTGAAAGATTATATGGACAGAGCGTCTGCGGAAGACGCGATGCCTGCCATCAGGGCGGCTCTTGACGACTGTGTCCGTTTGAAAGCGGCTAAACTGGTGCTGCCCGAAGGCGTTGTCCGGGTGAAGCCCGCCCAGGCTTACGAGGAATATCAGTACATAAGCAATAATGACCCTTCGATGAAACGGATCGCTTTCCAGATGAAGGGCCTGAAGGACTTCACTATCGAAGGCAACGGAACGGAGTTGCTTTTCTCCGGCCATATATCCCCTTTCAATCTGGAGGGTTGTTCGAATATATCAATAAAAGATCTGACTATTGATTTCACCAGGCCTTTTGTGTCGGAAGGCGTGATCACGGCTGTCGGAAAAGGATTCTTCGAGCTTCAATTCCCTGATTATTATGAGACCACATTCAGGGAAGGCAACCTTGTGTTCCTGGATGCCGACAAAGACACCTATCCGTATTCAAGCCTTCTGGAGTTTGACAAAAATAAGAAAGAAGTGGCCTACCATGTCCACGACTATTGGATCTGGACGGAATCCTCCCAGGCGACGCAGGTTGGGCCGAACAGGTTCAGGTTCTACCGCGATGATTATGGCGAAGCGACCGTCGGCAATGTGATGGCTCTTGGAGCATCATCCAGGAACAACCCGGCGTTCACACTTCTTGATTGCGACGGATTCAACCTGACGGACGTGAAGCTTTACAATTGCTGCGGAATGGGAGTGATTGCCCAGAGTTCCAGGGATATAGAGCTTCTGAGGATGGATGTGGAACCCACACCCGGATCGGATCGTGTCATCAGCATCTCTGCCGATGCCACGCACTTTGTCAATTGCAAGGGATATATCCGGATGATAGACTGCGTGTTCAAAGGCCAGAAAGACGACGCCACGAACGTTCACGGCTGGTACATGGCGGTTGAGAAGATACTCTCACCTGACAAATTGCTCCTGCGCTGGAAAAACAGCGGACAGTACGGAGTCCGCTTCATCAAGCCAGGCATGACCCTGGAGATTGTCGATAGCCAGATAATGGAAGCGAGGACCCGAAAGGTTGTCAAAACGGTAGAATATCTCAACTCTGAATATGCGGAAGTCACTTTCACAGAGCAACTTCCCGCTGAAGTGAAAGAGGGGGATGTCGTGGCAGAGGACGATGAGTATCCCGATGTTTTGATCAGTGGCTGCTACATCGGAAACAACCGGGCGAGGGGACTGCTTATCGGCTCAAGAGGCAAGGTTGTGATCGAGAAGAACACCTTCCATTCTCCTGGCACGGCGATCCTGTTCGAGGGTGACGGACGCTATTGGTACGAGCAGTCTGGAGTCCGTGATGTCGTGATCCGGGACAATGTTTTCGACAACTGCATGTACGGTTCCGCCACATGGGGCAGCGCCGTCATCGCCGTGGGAAGCGGAATCCCGGACATGGAGCATTCCCGTTACCACAAGAATATACTTGTGGAAAACAACATCTTCCGTGGCTTTGACAACAGGATAGTCAATCTGTACTGCGTTGACGGGTTCACTTTCAGGGGCAACAAGATCGAGTTCACAGATGCTGACTATCCCGCTAACGCCTCGCCTGAAGACCGTTTCATATTCAAGAATTGCGACAACATCAAAGTTGAGGACTAATGAGAAAGGTTCTGTTATTAATAGCGGCGCTGCTGGGAGCGGCAGCGGTCTCAAATGCCGAGGTCAGGCTGCCAGCCGTCCTCGGGGACAACATGGTCCTGCAGAGAAACTCCGAAGTCAACCTATGGGGTTGGTCAACGCCTCGTAAGAAGGTCAAAATCAAGACTTCATGGAACCATAAGAAGTATAGGGTACGTTCTGACGAGGAAGGCAAATGGCTTGTGAAGGTGGCAACAACCGATGCCGGAGGGCCTTATTCAATTACTTTCTCTGACGGCAAGAAGACCCGGCTTGAGAACATCCTTCTTGGAGAGGTTTGGATCTGCTCCGGCCAGTCCAATATGGAGATGCCCGTCCAGGGCTTCCTGGGGCAGCCTTGCCTGCATGCCGCCGAGACGATGCGTGAGGCCAGGATGTATCCTGATATTCGCCTTTTCACCGTGGCGAGGGACTCGACAGACGTTCCCAAGGACAATTGTGTCGGCGAATGGCTATGCTCCGATCCCAAGACGGTAGGGGCTTTCAGCGCTGTGGGCTACTATTTCGGACGTTGCCTCAACCAGTATCTTGGAGTCCCTATCGGCCTGATAACCACCAACTGGGGCGGCACTAACATCGAGGCTTGGATGTCTCCAGAGTCCAACAAGAAACTGGGCGTGGATGAGGAATATACCGCCAAGAATTGGGACGAGTACTATTTCCCTGGCTCCGTGCTTTACAACGGAATGGTTGTCCCCATAGAGAATTACACAGCCAAGGGTTTCATCTGGTACCAGGGAGAGTCCAATAGGGGCAATTATAAGGAATATGCTGACATGCAGGCTGAGATGATCCGCCAGTGGCGGGAGGCTTGGGGAGATGAGAAGATGCCGTTCTACATCACCCAGATAGCCCCTTACCGTTATAGCGGTCCCGAGAAGCGCCGTTCGGCCCTTCTGGTTGAGAAGCAGATCAAGGCGACGGAAATGGTCCCTTATTGCGCCATGGCCAGCACTACGGATGTCGGAACATATTCCTTGATTCACGAGCCGGACAAGCTTTCTGTCGGTGAGCGACTGGCTTGGCTGGCGTTGTCAAGGGACTACGGGATTGAAGGTGTCCCGGCTGACGCTCCGACGTACAAGTCGATGGAAATAGTTGACGGAAAGGCGGTTATCTCTTTCAATAATCTCTGTGAGCCGAATGACCAGTCCGATCCGAGGAGTTTTAACTGGCTTGATGACCAAGGGCAGGTGGTCCGTTCCGTCAAGGGGTTTGAGATCGCCGGCGCTGACAAGAAGTTCCGTCCGGCGAATGCCCGTCTGCTTTGGTTGGATAATCAGGTCGAGGTATGGTCAGACGAGGTGAAGACTCCGGTGGCCGTGCGTTATTGTTTCAACAATTATTCAGAGACCAATTTGAAGACGACTCTCGGCCAGCCGGTCGTGCCTTTCCGCACTGATAATTGGGATATTCCGGAGGAAGAGATTGATTAATCTTTCGTTTTTTCACTGGTTTTCACTATCTTGTCACAAATAATCGCTAAAACATGAAATCTATTATCTACATCATTGGTCTGGTGCTTGCCGTATTGGCTGTCATCGACATTTGCAAGAAGCCTATTTCGGTTGTTGGAAAAGTTATCTGCTCCGTTATTGTTCTGCTTACGAGCTGGATCGGCCTTATTGTCTACTATCTCTGGGCAAAAGACCACATCACCGAGTGGTTCAAATAATCATCGGCCTGACCGTACAACTGGCGCGGGACTTCTTCACGAAGATCCCGCGCTCTTGTTTTGAAAAACAATCATTATATTTGCTCATCAAACTTTTTATAACCTTTGCGAAATCGAGGTTGAGGTTTTGAACACTACGACAGGGGGATATTTCTCCGACTTCGTTGATACTCAGTTCCTTTATGCGACCATCCCGATTACAATGGAGCTAGGACACTACATCCTTCTGTTTACCCTACCGTCAGGACGACAATATATAGGAGAATTCGATATATAAATCATTATTTCATGCAAGAATTTGAGAAAGATGGATTTATATAGTAGAGTATTATTGTGTTTTTTGGAGTAACAAACCTTAATTATAAATAAAGTAATCATGAAAAAGCATTTTTCCATATTACTTATTTGTATTCCGCTGCTATTCAGTTGCGAGAAGAGCGATAATCCCTCGGACAAACTTATCGAGCGGAAGGACTTTGTGCTGACGAGGTCCGAGATGGACTTCATCCAGGAGAACAACGGGTTCGCGCTTGAGCTTTTCAGGAGGGTGGCTAAAATGGAGGGCGACAGGAGCACGCTTATCTCCCCGCTGAGCGTCACGATGGACTTCGGGATGGTGAGCAACGGCGCCTCCGGGAAAACCCTTACGGAGATCAACAACGTCCTCGGTTACAAGGACGGATCCGTGGAAGGGTTAAACGCTTTCTGCAAGTCGATGCTCGAGCAGTCATCTAAGGTGGATCCCTCCACTACTGTCGAGATCGGCAACGCCGCGGTGATCAACAAGAACCTCGTGCCGTTGAGGGACGCCTTCACAAAGGCCATCAAAACCTCCTACGACGCCGAGGTTGTCTACAAGAATTTCGGCAAGGATGACGTGAAAGGTCTTGTCAACAAATGGAGTGACAAGAAGACCCACGGGATGATCCCGTCGATCCTGGATCAGCAACCCGGCGCCGACAGTTACGCCTATTTCTTGAACTCAGTGTATTTCAAAGGGATATGGACTGAGAAGTTTGATAAGGCCAACACCAAGGAAGAAGAGTTCAAGCTCGAGGACGGAAGCCGCTCGAAAGTGCGGATGATGTGGCAGAAGAATGATTTCATATATGGCGGTATTACTGGAGTCTGTGATGCCCTGTGCCTTCCTTACGGCAACGAAGCTTACAGGATGGTGATCCTTCTTCCCCAAGAGGGCAAGACGATCGAAGACGTGAAGGCCGGACTTGATCTCCACTCCTGGAACGTTCTGATGAGTGACATGAAGAACAAGACCGAAGTGGACGTTAAGATTCCTGTTTTCGAGACCTCGACGGATCTTCTTGACCTGAAAGACGCACTCTATAGTATGGGCATTAAGGGTGCGTTCTCAATGGGTTCCGCCGATTTCTCAAACATGACAAACGCAAAGGTCTATGTCAATGACGTGCTCCACAAGGCGAGGATAAAGGTTGACGAGCAGGGATCAGAAGTCGCTGCAGTCACTGTTATTGGAATGTCAGGTGCCGCTGGTCCGGGATTTAAGACGCCTGAGTTCCACGCCGATCACCCGTTCATCTACGCCATCACGGAGGTCAGCTCCGGAGCGATCTTCTTCATCGGGCAGTACACCGGCAAATAAGGAACAATTATATGGGTCGTTGATTAGGCTGAGTGTTTCAATAATGATAAAAGGATCTACTATAATCTTTCCACGGGACAATTGAATTAATAATCGCCTTTTTCATGCAAGATTTCAGAACAAGGATCCGGGTTAATCCTGTTCATCGGAACGTACAGCGGAGCGGATAAAGAAGGAACAGAGAGCTGAAAGAATTCACCCCAGCGATCAACCTCCGCTACGCCTTCTCCTTCTAGAAATACTGGATTTACTTTGGTCTTAGGAAGAAAGGCAGAGAAGAATCTACAAATCAAAAGCACGTAACCCTTGCTTCCTGCGGCCTACATCGCATATTCGTATGCGGATCTATGCCTTAAAATAGGTGCCTCCGCAAAGGAATCACCCTTCCAGGCATCTGCAAGGCATACTACTCTGCCCTTGGTTTGTATTTTTTTTAAAATCGACTGTCTTTCGGGAGCTGAACTCGCAGCCGCACCAGGTCTGATTGTACAGGGCGCAGGACTTTATCAGGAAGTTCCTGCGCTCTTGCATTCCGCCCTTGCGCCAATTCTGACCCCACCAGGAAACAGAAGTTCCATCGACGGCCAGAAGGCCTGCTGAGTCAACCTGGGTGAGGTCTTTCCAGCGGGATGACGCGAGTGTGGTGGTGAGGATGTCATAGCCGTTGGCGGAGGCATATTCCGCAGCTCTCAAAAGCCGGAACTCGAAGCAGGCCTGACACCTTGGCCCCCGTTCTGGCCCGGCCCAGGCGGCCCCTGCCTTTGAGCGCACATACTCCAGCCAAGCCCCGTGATCGTATTCATCATCAACAACTTCCAGCCCAAATGAAGCGGCGTACCGGGCCAGTTCTTCCTTGCGTTTGGCATATTCCTCAAAAGGTACGATGTTCGAGTTGCTGAAGAACACTCCGGGCCTCAGCCCCTCCTCGACCATCCATTCCAGTATGGCTGTCGAGCAAGGAGCACAGCAGCAATGCAGCAGTATGCGGCTTTCTCTTAAGTCGCACCCAGCCGGCACATCAGGCTTGAAACAGCATCCTTCGAAATGACCCATTGTAATTTTAATTATATCACCGCAAATATATCAATCAAACAAAGAATAATCGCCATAATTAACAGGAAGAATAGCGATATTTGTCTTATGTTGTATAAGAAAAGAATGAATGCGATGAAGAGATATCTGTTTTTGGTGGTGGCTCTGCTGGCTTCTCTGGCGGGCGCGTATGCAAAGAATTATCCTGAATGGCTGGACCGGGCGGTATTCTACCAGATTTATCCGTCTTCCTATATGGATTCCGACGGAAACGGCATCGGCGACATCCCCGGGATTACTTTGAAGCTCGACTATATCAAGAGTATAGGGGTGACGGCCATCTGGCTGAATCCGGTTTATGAATCCGGCTGGATGGACGGTGGTTACGACGTAATCGACTATTACAAGGTGGATCCGCGCTTTGGCACGAACACCGACATGGTCAAACTGATCAGTGAGGCCCACAAACGCGGCATCAAGGTTATCATGGACCTCGTCGCCGGCCATACGAGCAATCAGAATGCTTGGTTCCTCCAATCCATGGAGGAGGACCCGAACCAGCGCTACAGCGACTATTATATCTGGACAGATGAGATCAGCGAAAAGGACAAGGCCGACATCGTCGAGCGATATCGCCAGCCGAACCCGCAGTCCAGTACCATAGGCAACTTTGTAGAGAAGAACGCTCCGCGGGCAAAATACTACTTCAAGAATTATTACGAAGCCCAGCCAGCCCTCAATTATGGATTCGCGAATCCGGATCCGAACCATCCCTGGGAACAGCACATCGACGCTCCCGGCCCCAAGGCCGTCTGGCAGGAACTCCAGAACATTATGGTCTTCTGGTTCGACAAAGGCGCCGACGGCTTCCGCGTGGACATGGCCCAAAGCCTCATCAAGAACGACGAAGGCCACCGCCTGACCAGCGAGAAGTGGAAAAGCCTGACAGCCTGGATCCATGAGCATTACCCCGAAAACGTCCTCCTTGCTGAGTGGTCCGACCCTGAAATATCTCTCCCTGCGGGTTTCGACATCGACTTCTTCCTTCCCTGGCGCAGCGCTACCGGCTACACCAAACTCATTCTTCCCGAGCCCTACGGAAAGCATGCGACCAACTACTTCAACCTTGCCGGCAAAGGCGAAGTCCGCGAATTCGTCGACTACTACTCCCGCACGGTCAAGACCCTCAGCCAATACGGCTACATGGCCCCGCAGACCTCCAACCACGATGTCCAGCGACCCAACATCCTGACCCGCAACACTATCGACCAGCTCAAAGTCGCAATCACCTTCTTCCTCACCCTTAAAAGCATCCCCTTCATCTACTACGGTGACGAAATCGGCATGAAATATAATCCTGACGCCCCGGAAAAAGAAGGCTCATGTGAGGTCTTCTCCTCCGGCTTCGTCAACGAGCGCTCCGGCTCCCGCACACCCATGCAATGGACCAACGGCAAAAACGCAGGCTTCTCTACTTGCGAGCCAGAGAACCTCTTCCTTCCCGTCGACACCGATAATGGTGCGCTTACAGTCGAGACCCAGGACGCCGATCCGAACTCCTTGCTGAATTACGTCCGCAAGATCCTGGCGCTCCGCCAGGACTCCCCCGCCATGAGCAACACCGGCGACTGGGAATACGTTTCCGATCCGGATCAGCCCTACCCGATGGTATACAAGCGCTTCGCCGGAGACGAATTCTACCTCATCGCCCTGAACCCCAGCGGCAAAAAGGTCACCACCACTTTCCCGACCCTCGGCCGCGCCAGGGCCATCCCCTTCTCCACCGTCGGTAAAGCCACCTTCAATTCCGGCAAAACCACCGATAAGTTGACCCTCAATCCCGTCACCGCCGTCATCTACCGTCTGGAAAAATGACCGGATGCATAGTTAACCGGAAGAGGGAGTTACGCAGGCAAGAATTCCCCTTATTCTCTGCCCGCAGAGTACCAACATCTACTAAATACGTCCTTCCCATAGGCCTTTTCCTTCGACGCCCCCCCCGGCCCAGATGGTGCCGATTCAGGGACACCTGGAACGGCTCGGCAGGGATTCCGAGACAGGTGGTGCGGAAGAAGGGACACCAGTGCCATCCACCGCTGGCTGCGGGTCAGGAAACAAAAAAAAGATAAATCGTCATAAGAAACAAAAAACATTTTACGTCACAAAACGCCGTCCTCTTCGTCTTATTATAGGCAAGGGGACGATTTTTGTTGAAATAGTGTTGCAAATAAGAAAATAATACTTACATTTGCAGTGTATTAGTTTTGTAATACACTAATAACAATAAAGGCGAGGCCTAAAGAAATGTAAAATTTTATTAAATAATTATTGATTTTCGATAATTATTTATATTTTTGCGAAAACGAACAACAAAAAATATGCTGATAGAGCTAAAAGACGTCCACAAGACATACTTCGGAGCGCAGCCGCTGCATGTTTTGAAAGGTATCAACCTCGGGATCGAGCGCGGAGAGTTCGTGTCCATCATGGGAGCCTCTGGATCCGGGAAGTCCACCCTTCTGAATATTCTCGGGATCCTGGACAATTATGATTCCGGAGAATACAGGATCAATGGGAAGTTAATCTGGGACCTGAGCGAGGCGAAGGCGGCCGAGTACCGCAACAAGATGATTGGCTTCATATTCCAATCCTATAACCTGATCAGTTTCAAGACCGCTGTCGAAAATGTGGAACTGCCCCTGTTCTATCAAGGAGTCAGCCGCCACAAACGTCATGAGATGGCGATGGAATATATTGAGCGCCTGGGACTTAAAGATTGGGCCGGGCACTATCCCAACGAAATGTCTGGCGGCCAGAAGCAAAGGGTGGCTATCGCCAGGGCGCTTGTGACCAAGCCGGACATCATTCTGGCTGACGAGCCTACCGGAGCCCTCGATTCCAAAACTTCCGTAGAAATCATGGATCTTCTCAAGGAACTAAATGAGAAAGAGAAGCTTACGATCATTGTTGTCACACATGAGAGCGGAGTCGCCAACTACACGAACAGGATCATCCATATAAAAGACGGTGTCATCGGCCAGATAGAGGAGAACAGGGCACATGATTCAGTCAGGTTCGGCTCTGACGGACCCCTTAAATAAAGCGGTAAAAGATGCTGGATCTATTCTCGGAAATATGGAGTACCCTGCGGCAGAACAAGCTGCGCACGACCCTGACCGGCCTTGCCGTCAGTTGGGGTATTATAATCATTATCGTTCTGATCGGAACCGGCAACGGCTTGATGAACGCGCTGCTGAACAATTCGATGGACGAGATCCAGAATATAATCTCGGTCTTTCCTGGCGTGACCAGCAAGCCCTACAACGGAATCAAGGAAGGGACAGGGGTTCGTTTCAATTACAGGGACATTTCTTTCTCTGATCAGTTCAGCGAGAAGATAGACAGGGCTTTCGGCAATCTGGAGTTCTCGGATACGATAAGCTTTGGCCGCGAGGCCCTTTCTTCCGAAGTCTACGGAGTAGATCCCCTAATTAAGGATGTTTGGTGGGTCAAGATGGTCGCCGGTCGCTTCATCAACAAGAAAGACCTGGATGAAAACAGCAAGCATATAGTCATTGATGAGGACGCCGCCTCTCAATTGCTTGGAGATTCAAAAGACTATTCCCAGCTGCTTGGAAAGCATATCACGGTTGGAAATATCCCGTTCAAAGTCATTGGGATAAACGAGTCTAAAGAACAATCCTGGGGGCATGACGCTTATATTCCCTATACTACGGCGAAGACTATGCGCACCGAGGGAGCATGGCTCAACAGGATCACACTTGAGTTCCATGATCTTGAGACAAAAGAGGCTAACGAAGAATTTGAGAAAGCCTACAAGAGAGGTATCAACATATTCCACGGCTATGATCCCGAAGACACCAGGACGACCTATCTGAGCAACGCTTACCTCAATAATCAAGAGATGAGCAAGGCGATACGTATCATACGTCTGGCTCTGTGGATTCTCGGTTTCCTGACCCTTCTTAGCGGAATAGTCGGAGTGTCCAACATCATGCTGATCACCGTCAAGGAGCGCATCCATGAGTTCGGCATCCGGAAGGCGCTGGGAGCCAAACCAATGTCAATCATGAAGTTGATAGTGGTCGAGAGTGTTGTGATAACCGCCGTGTTCGGTTATATAGGCATGGTGTTAGGGATGGTGGCGGATTTCGCTTTGGACAAGACTATCGGTTCCCACCCGATGGATCTGGGTATTACCCAGCTGTATATATTCAAGAATATTGGAGTCGGATTCGATGTCGCTATTGAAGCCACGTTGCTTCTCATCGTGGCAGGAACGATCGCCGGTATCATCCCGGCCTGGAAGGGCGCCAGAGTTCGTCCGATAGAGGCTTTGAGAGCGGATAAATAGGAGGGAAGGTCATGAGATTCGATATCGACAGATATAAAGAGATAGTTGACACCCTGTCACGCAACCGCAGCAGGACCCTCCTGACCGGTTTCGGAATATTCTGGGGCATATTCATGCTGCTCATCATGTTGGGTGGCGGGAACGGTCTCAAAACCATTCTCAATGAGAATTTCGAAGGCTTCGCATCCAACGCCATCATGGTTGGAAGCGGCAGAACCTCAAAGCCTTACGGTGGTTTTAAGAGGGATCGTTTCTGGTACATGGACAAAAATGACATCGACGCCATAAAGACCCTTATTCCCGAAGCTGACATAGTCACGATGATGGATGCCGACTGGGGAGGAGCCATAGCCTACGGAGAGAATTCATATTCCGGAATCGTCAAGGGCATGACCCATGAATATCGTGGAGTTGAATCTCCAAAGATGATGTTCGGACGCTGGCTGAATGAGGTTGATTGCACCCAGGAAAGAAAAGTCTGTGTGATTGGAAAAAGGGTGTGGTCCAACCTGTTCCCTGATGGAGATGATCCTACCGGCCGTTTTATCAAGGTCAAGAACTCCTACTTCCAGGTTATCGGTGTTGACGGACGAGACGGAGGAATCAACATCAATGGAAGTCCCGCCCAGAGCGTGGTGATTCCCTACCAGCTTATGGACAAGATGAATAACAGGGGAGGAAGGTTTGACATCATGTGTATGACAGCTAAGGAAGGAGCTGATTCTGAGGAGTTTCAAGAGAAAGTCAGAGCCCTTTTGTCAAGGCGCCATTCAATCGCCCCGGACGACAAGAACGCCATGATGATGCTTGACACGGAGAAGATATTCAAGATTGTGGATAATCTTTTCAAGGGAGTAAACATCCTTGTCATCCTGGTCGGACTCGGCACCCTTTTGGCCGGAGCCATCGGTGTGTCCAACATCATGATGGTGACCGTCAAGGAACGCACGACAGAGATCGGCATCCGCAGGGCTATTGGAGCCACTCCGAAGATGATCCTGTCGCAGATTATCACCGAAAGCGTCGGTTTGACAGTGCTGGCCGGAATGTTCGGAATCCTGTTCTCTGTGCTGATCCTTTGGGCCGCGGGGAATGTTGTGTCCAGCTTGCCGGATTTCTCCGATCCGATCTCTTTCCAGATCGGTTTCTGGATCGGTATAGCGGTGTTTTCACTGCTTGCTGTCCTTGGGGTCCTGGCCGGCCTTGCCCCTGCCCTTAGGGCCATGAATATCAAACCTGTAGACGCGATGAGAGACGAATAATAAAAACAAAAAGATATGAGAAAGAACCTTAAGTACATCATTCTGGCGCTGGTCGCCATCATCTTCGTGGCCACATTCGTGGCCCTGTGGAAGAACTCCAGGCCGAAAGAGATCCGTTACGAGCAGTTGGAAGCTACTGTCAAGGACATCCAGAAGACATCCGTCGTGACCGGAAAGATTATCCCCAGGGACGAGGTCAATATCAAGCCTCAGATCAGCGGTATCATCTCAGAGCTTTACAAAGAGGCTGGAGAGAATGTCGTTGAGGGAGAGATTATCGCCAAGGTCAAGGTTATTCCCGAGATGAGCTCATTGAGTTCCGCGCAGTCAAGAGTCCGCCTGGCTGAGATCAACCTCAAGCAGGCCCAGACCAACTATGACCGTGAGAAAGCCCTGTATGACAAGAATCTTGTCAGCGCCGAGGAATATGACCAGGTAAGCCAGGCTCTGGCCCAGGCCAAAGAAGAGAAGGCCGCCGCCATCGAGACCTTAGAAGTTGTCCGCGACGGAGTGTCGAAGAGCAACGCAAGGTCGAGCTCAACTCTCATCAGGTCAACTATTTCCGGATTGATTTTGGATATTCCCGTGAAGGTTGGAAACTCTGTGACACAGAGCAACACGTTCAATGACGGAACGACCATCGCTACCGTGGCGAATATGGGTGATTTGATTTTCGACGGCTTCATCGATGAGACAGAAGTCGGTCGTGTCCACGAGGGCGTGCCGATGAAGATCACAGTCGGCGCCTTGAAAGATGTGACCTTTGACGCCGTGATGGAGTTCATATCCCCGAAGGCCCAGGAGAAGAACGGGACCAACGAGTTCGAGATCAAGGCCGCAGTGACCGTCCCTGACAGTATAACGGTTCGTTCCGGCTATAGCGCCAACGCTGAGATCCGGCTTGAAGGCGTGGAAGGAGTCCTGTCTATCCCTGAGAGCGCTTTGTCCTTCGAAGGTGATTCTACCTTCGTCTATCTTGTGAAGGGTGAGAAGAAATATGAGAAAGCCCCTGTTGTCACCGGTCTTTCCGATGGAATCAACATCGAGGTCAAGTCTGGCCTTAAGGAAGGTGATAAGGTACGTGGCAACCAGATAATCGAGAAGAAGTGATGAAAAGAATACTTTTTTTACCCATAACCGTTATTTTGATGTCCTGGGCCGCTTCTGGCCAGACCCACAGCGGCCCCTGGACTTTAGCCGAATGCATCCGTCACGCTCAGGAGAATAACATTACCCTCCAGCAGACGGAACTGCAGGTCAAGCAAAGGGAGATCCAGCTGGAGACCGCCAAGGGCAGCCGCTTGCCGATGGTCAGCGGTAGCGCCAGCGAGAACTTTTCCTTCGGACGAGGTCTTACCGCGGATAACACTTATTCCAACACCAACACGACCAGCACCGGCTTCTCTCTTGGCACTTCCGTTCCTGTTTTCCAGGGCTTAAGGATAAGCAATGGAATTAAAGAGAATGAGTTGGGCCTTAAAGCCGCCACCGCCGACCTGCAGAAAGCCAGGGAGGATATGAGTGTGTCGGTCGCCCAGGCCTATACCCAGATACTGTATAACATGGAACTGCTGGATGTGGCCCTGAACCAGGTCGGAATCGACTCCCTTCAGCTGGTCAGGCTCGAGGCTCTGCTTGAGAACGGAAAGGCCTCTACTTCCCAGGTTGCCCAGCAGAAGGCGGCCCTTGGGCAAAGCCGCTTGTCGGCCACCCAGGCCCGCAACAATCTCAATATCTCCCTTCTGGACTTGTCCCAGCTTCTGGAACTTCCTGATCCTGAGGGATTCTCCATAGTCCGTCCGAATGTCCCTATCGATGGGATCCTGCTTGGAAATCCGGAGGACATCTATGCTGAGGCCATTCAGAACAAACCTGCCGTGAAGGCCGAGATGTTCCGCTTGGACGCCACTGAATTCTCAATAAAGAGCGCCAAAGGTGCTTTTCTGCCTTCATTAAGCGCCAGCGGTGGAATCGGAACCAATTACTACACGATGAGCGCGGCTCCTTCGGCTGTTTTCTTCGACCAGATCAAGAACAACTTCAGCCAGTATCTTGGCCTTTCGCTCAGCGTGCCGATTTTCTCCGGATTCCAGAACCGGAATCAGGTCCGTTCCGCCGAACTTGCCAGGACAAACCAGAGGCTCCTTCTCGAGAACACAAAGAAATCCCTTTACAAAGAGATTCAGCAGGCCTATTACAACGCTGTGGCGGCTTCCGAGAAGTACCGTTCCAGTGTTGACGCTCAGGCCAGCGCCAGGGAGTCTTTCGAACTTGTCCAGGCCAAGTACGAGAACGGCAAGGCCAACATTACCGAATTCAACGAGTCAAGGGACACTTGGCTCAGGGCTGAGTCCGATCTCGTGCGTTCCCGCTACGAGTATCTCTATTCCGCCAAACTGCTTGATTTCTACCGGGGTCGTCCGATGGAGTTCTGAAAAATCATCATTATATTTGGACAATGTTCCGAATATTAATTGATGATTATGAGAAATAGAACTTTACTTTTCCCCACCATGGCCGCGCTGGTGATTCTGTCAGCGTGCAGCCCCAAGACCGTCAATTCGAGGCGTGGAGTAGCTGATGACCAGCCCGATGGTGGCGCGTTCACCGAAAAGACCTTCCCGGTGGTCACTAAAGTCGCTCCGGACGGGGAAGTCACCCTTCGTTTCTACGACGCCCTTCCCGATGTTGCCTACATCTCAGCCGCTGATTTCCAGTCTATTGTGCTGCCTGGATCGACAATGACCGTCACCCATACCGGTGTCGGGGAATACACTCTCGCCAATAGCGACGCCAAGGCGGTTGTGAACGTCAACAAGGATGTTTTCGTGTCCTCTGATTTCGACGCTTTCACGAATATGATGAGCCTCCTGCAGCCCGGAATGGCCAATGTCTACTATGACGGTATGCCCTTCATCCGATACAAGAGCATCACCATGACACCGGCGGTCTCCACTGTCACTTTGGATTTCGCGAAATATGGGATAGACATCCATGCTGATGGCAAGGGCGCGGTCTATTTCCCATTTGCCACACTGGCCGATATGTATTCCGACCTGTTCTATCACCACGCCGGTTTCAATGGTGAGACGGTTGTGGCGAACACGTCTGTCAACGAGGTGAGTCTCGCCAGGATAGATCCGGACTACAACAAGGCCCTTCTGGCCAACAGGACCCGCTCCGCGTCCTTGGCGGAATTCACTTATAAGGAACTCTGCTTCGCCATGGATCATTTTTACGGATTCCCCGGCCGTGTCGCTTTGAATGACAAGCTTATCGCGAAAGGCATGGACAAGACCCTCGAGGAGGATCTCAAGGCGGGTCCGACAATCAAGAAACTCTTGAAATCCACTGATTTGGCGGAGTTTATCGTTGGTATGGGAGGATTGAACGCCCTTTACTATGAGGGACATACTTCAATGGATATATCTTCAGCCATGGGCCGCGACCGCTCTCAGTATGAGGAGCTAGCCTCCGCCATCAAGCGTATCCAAGAAGAGAATAAGGATGTCATGGATGCCATCAGGGAAGGTCGCTCCACTATGGGAGGCCGGTCTCTTGAGGTCATGGCGGTACGAACCCTGCGTCCACAGAGCTATGGCGACGCCCAGGCCACTTACGTCAAGAAAGGCAACACGGCTGTTTGTGTGTTCAACTCGTTCAACACCAGGGCAGAGGACGCTTGGAAAGCATATTATGCGGGAACGGGTCCCAAACCCAATATTGATGATAACAAGGGAGACTCGATGGTTATATTCCTTGATGCCCTCAACAAGGCCGAGGCGGATCCTGAAGTCGAGAACTTCATTGTTGACATCACCTCCAATGGTGGTGGGTCCGCGGACATAGTCATGGCCATGACATCCCTGATCATGAACAAGAGCTATCTTTGCTACGACAATCCACTTACGAGACAAAGGTCCATTGTGGAGTATGAGGTTGACCGCAATTTTGACGGTGTGTTTGACGAAAAGGACAAGGATGTGAAGTACAATCTCAACTTCGGAGTCTTGACCTCTGACATCTCTTTCTCTTGCGGAAACCTTTTCCCCTCAATGCTTAAGGATGCCGGCATCCCCGTGATAGGCGAGAAATCCGGTGGCGGAAGCTGCGCCATCCAGGCTATGTGTACCGCTGACGGGTTCTGTTTCCAGATATCGTCCTTCCGCTCAAGGCTGAACTCGCTTAAAGGCGAGAATATAGATACAGGAATCCTCCCCGATATTCCTATTGACTGTAACTCCATGGTTGAGGTTGTCGGGCCCAATGAAACCAAGATGACCGTCAAGAATTACAAGGATTTCTATGACATCGAGAAAGTCGGCCAATTAGTAAAAGAAAGAGCTAAATAATTCAATATGAAAAAGTTATTCGTGCTATTCACAGTCTTGTGCTGCGGTGTTGCCGTATGGGCTCAGGATGATGAATATTCAAGAGATGAGTGTACAAGCCTGGTGGTCGGGCGTCTCGCTTCAGCCGATGGCTCTGTTATAACCTCACATACTTGCGACGGTGTCTCCCGTACTTGGATCACTGTCGAGCCTGCTGCCGATTATGGCAGAAAACAGATGATGGACATTTACAAGAACACCCGCCGGACAGCCTTCAAGGGCGACACGACTGGTGTTCGTTTTGCCGGACAGATTCCCCAAGCGCGCCATACATACGCCTACCTTAACACCGCATATCCTTGCATGAACGAGAAACAGGTGGCGATGGGAGAGACCACATTCTCTGGGCCGGACACCCTTCGCAACGGTGGTTCGATGTTCCTCATCGAGGAGCTTGCCAGGGTTGCCCTTCAGCGCTGCGACAACGCCCGTGATGCTATCCGTATGATGGGTTCCTTAGCTGAAAAATACGGCTATGCCGATGGAGGCGAGTGCCTTACGGTTATTGATAAGAAAGAGGCGTGGTTCTTCGAGATCCTCGGCTGCGGACGTGGCAAGGTAGGTGCTGTCTGGGCCGCCCAAAGGGTGCCTGACGACGAGGTCGCCGTCTCAGCCAATATTCCCAGAATCGGTAAGATAGACAGGGCCAACAAGGAATATTTCATGGCTTCCGACAACGTTGAGGCCGTTGCCCTTGAATATGGGCTATGGGACGGACAGGGAGACTTCGTGTTTTGGAAAGCTTATCATAGCTCCTATGGTGACGGCAAGAATTTCAAGGAGAGGGAATATGTGATACTCAACAGTTTAGCTCCTTCTCTGAAGCTTTCCTATGACGCTCCTGAGCTTCCGTTCTCAGTCAAGCCGGACGCCAAGGTTGATGTCCGCAAAGCCATGGAGGTTCTCCGTGGGACATACGAGGGACTTGAGTTCGACATGACCAAGAATCTCCTTGTCGAGGTTCCCGGAAAAGATGGCCAGCCAGCCACCAAGCAGGTCAGTCCTGTGGCCAATCCTTGGCTTACGACAGACACTCGCAATATGATTAATGGTGTGGCTCCCGGTGCGGTGGAGTTCGCTCGTACGATCGCTGTCGCCTGGTGTTCCCATTCGACTGTCATCCAGGCTCGCGATTGGTTGCCTGACGAGGTTGGAGGGGTCTGCTGGTATGCTTTGGACAATCCTGGAGAGAGCCCTCGTTTCCCTATATTCAGTGGGACAACCGAGCTTCCCGCGGCTTTTGACACCTGCGGAATGAGGCGCTATGTCCCGGATGGGGCGCTTTGGACTTTCCGTCGTCCCAACCGTCTCGCCACCTTGGCTTGGCAGACCAACAAAGAGAGAGTCTATAATGATATTCAGACCATCGAAGAGCTTGGTTTCGAGGGACTTCCGGAAGTTGAGAAGAATCCTTCGACTTCAGTGTTGAACGCCTACACCGCCAAAATCTACGATGCGGCGGCCGCCCTTTGGAAAAAGCTGGAGGAAGACCTCTGGATGAAGCACGGAAGGGGCTTCTGATTATTTCCCGGTAGCGATATCCCAATAAGATGTCCCCTCTTCCATCAGGGCGAGGGTTGTGATGATCCAGCTTTGGATCCATCCGGTCAGGGTGCTTTGAGCTCCCCATCCGGCATCGGCGTTGGATGCCCAATAATCCCAATCACGATAGTTGAATGCCCTGAACCAGGCTCCGTCAACGCTCTTGTGTTCTTCACTCCTCGCTTGGATCCTGACAAGGAAATCGCCGAGGGAATCCGCCATTTTCCTGATTTGTGGATCTCCTGTGGCGCAAGCGGCCTCGTTTAAGGCGAACACGGCGAAGTTGCTGGTATAGAGCATGTCAGCGACAGGATCCCCGTTACGGAATATCAACGGAGCCTCACCGTTCCCGTAGTCTGAGTTCTTTTTTTCCGCACCGTAATTACCCTTGGCAGGATCTCCTAACTCTTCCCGTATCGCACCGCACTCGGCTTGATTCTTGGCAATGTCAGCCACGATTGTGTCTATCCACGCTTTATGTTCCTCGGTTGGACTAACCCGATATAGCCAGGCCAGAGGCAGAAGCATTCTCGCCCTTTCCTGTTGGATGCCGTTGGTCCAGCTCCATTCGTCCGGGTAGGCGGCCATTGTCAAGGATATGGCTTTCTCGGTGAGATCCAAGTATTTCCGGTCCCCGGTGTTGGCATATTGCCAAAGGTAGCAAGCCCAAATCCAACTTTCGTAATGGGGATGGGGATTAATGAGATCCCTGTTCTGATAATACTCCAGGCCGTTCTTTTGGATGTCTTGCTCATGGAGACGTCCGCCTCGGAACCCGTTCTTCCCCGTGGTGTTGAAGTTGGCGTCAATAGCCTCAGCGATCTTTTGGTCCCATTTGTCAGTTCCAAGGATTTTAGCGGCCAGGATCGTTCCGAGTATGGAGCGGGCGTTGTCATCCCCGTAATAGACCCATTTATGGGTGTATGCCCAGCCTAGCAGTCCGTAGGTAGGACTTTCCGGATCGTCTCTCGGGCCATCCCGGAACTCTTTGAACGAGTAATCAGAGAGACGTTCCGCGATTGCTTTATATTCTTTATTATCAAGTAGTTCTCCAGCAATAGCGAAGGCCATGGCGGACTCTCCTTGAATATCGTCCCTGATCCAGTAGCGGTAGGCTTGGCGGCCGTCTTTGTAGATGGCTGAGCAATGGCCTTCCAAGACGCCCAAGGTGCCGTCCCCGTTCGGTGCGTCCGCCGGTAGTTCTGGTCCTACAGGCATCGTTCCGTCACCCATATAGCGCATCAGCCATGATTCTTTCCAGTCCTGGTGAATCAGGAAATGTCCGTTAAAGAACCATTCGATGCCTTTGGCGATCGCGTCTTTTTTCGCTGTCTTAGGAAGTTTCCCGGTTTCTGAATATGTCGGAGTTACGGTTGTAGGCCATTCCTTGAATGACACTTTCTTTTCGGTCAGATCCGAGATCACTGTTTCCCAGAAGAGTTTCCAATTTCTCTCCGGCATGAACCTCAACTTGGCGAAGTCGCTCAGTTTCGAGGTGCTTATCCAAATATTCTCGTTTGGCTTGAAAACCAGTGGGCTGCTCGGTGTGTCCTCCAGGCCGAACACCGCTGTGTCAAATCCGGCGACTCTTGCGATAACCATCAAGGGATCAGCCGCTTCCGTTTTATAATAAACAGCCCTGTTGATGGACAGAAGATCCATTGGTTTAAGGTTGTCACCAATCTGTTTCGTGACCACAACCCTCTCGACTCCGATCTCTTCCAATTCGGGTTCTGCGGCCCCTGAGCTTGTCGAAGGGGCCGAAGGGCCAGGAACTGTAGCGAATTCAGCGAATACCTTCAAGTTTTTCGACTTGATGGTCTCAAGGTTTTCCGTGCTGATTGCCTGAGTTTTCTCGGGATATTCATTACTCAAAAGCAAGACCGCGGAGCCTGGCTTGGCCTTGTCCAGAGCGTCCTCCACGGAGCCATATTCATAGACTCTCGCCCCCTCTTCTTGCAGAAGTCCTACAAGGTCATTGTCCGTGGTTTTGCCTGATACATAGATGTTTCTGTGTCTCAACGGGTTCTGATTCCCGAAGATATAAATGAATAACCATGCGAGCAGGATTATTCCGAGAATTTGTAGAATCCTATCTTTCATTTCTTATAGATTCCAAATATTGCCGAGCCTGATCCAGACATGGCGGCATAGATCGCACCGCTGTCGTAGAGTGATTGTTTGATGGCCGCCAACTCTGGATGCGCCTTAAATACTGTCGCCTCAAAGTCATTGACCAGTAAATCTTTCCACTCCTCTATCGGCCTCTTAAGCACATTTTTAATGCTTCTGTCTTCAAGGGGTATGTGGGGAACGATTCCGCGGTAGGCTTCGGCTGTGGAGACTGAGATGCCTTCCGGGACGAGAACCTTGACCACATAACCATCCAAGTCCAGGCCGAACGGCTCCAAGATTTCCCCTCTCCCAGTGCCGATCATCGGCTTGTTCCAAATGAAAAAGGCGCAGTCGCTGCCGAGCTTGGAAGCGTATTCAGCGAGTTTCGCGTCGGACAAGTTCAATTCGAAGAGTTCATTGAGGGCTTTGAGAGTAAATGCGGCATCGGCGGATCCGCCTCCGAGTCCGGCTCCGACAGGGGCGTTTTTTCCCAGGAATATTTTGACCGGTGGAAGTTGGAAATCTTTGGCTAGCAGGAAGTAAGCCTTTGCGCAAAGGTCTTTCAGCGGCTCCCAATCGACCCCCTCTTCTCTAGCTATTGTGATCATCAGTTTCCCATCCTCGCTGATCCCTTGCGCCAATTCGCCGCCCAGGTCCGGCTGCCCCTCCGGATCCATTAAGCCACCATAACGAGCGAATAGAGAGGCGGAGGTGCGGCTGTAGTCGTCGCCTTTAATGACTTCCAGTGTGTCTCCGAACTCATGGCAGGGGACGAATAGAGTCTCGATGTCATGGTAGCCATCGTCTCTTTTCCGAAGGACATTCAGCCCGAAATTCAGCTTCACATTTGTCCGGAGAATCATTATCTCTACACGTTATTATTGCCGACCAGTGAGCGTATGGCGTTTTCTATTCTTGTGGCCAGAATCTCATCATCGATGCCGGAAAGGACCGGGGCCACGAATGAGATCATCTGCAGCACCTTGGCCTCTTCTTCCGGGATGCCTCTTGATCGCATGTAAAACCGCTCATCTTCATTGAGTTTACCGACCGTGGCGCCATGGGAACACTTCACGTCATCTGCATAGATCTCCAGCTGGGGCTTCGTGTTGACAAGCGCCTCATCAGACAGGACTATATTGTGGTTTTCCTGGTAGGCCTCGCTCTTCTGCGCGTCTTGCGCCACTATGATCTTCCCGAAGAAGGAGCATTTGGCCTCTCCTGATGCCAATCCGTTGAACAGTTGCCGGGAGATGCTTCCTCCGGCGTGGTGGTTCATCGCTATATTGAAAGTAACCTGATCTTTTCCTGAACTTAGGTATAATCCTTTCAGGTCCACGGTCGCTCCAGGTCCGGTAATATCCACGGTGACAGGTATTTCTGCGGAAATGCCAGGCAGAACGACAAACGTCACATCCAGTCTCTCCCCAGCCCCGACAACGAAGTTTTCCGGCCGGGAAGATTCAACGACGATTACCGCCGGCCGGTCGCCCGAGCCCGGCCGCGTCCATTCTCGCTTCGCCCTTCGACAAAGCTCAGGGCTTGCTGCGGCTGAGTACGGCCTAAGCTCGGCGGCCGCTCCGGCGGGGTTAGAACTGTTCGAATCCATCGCTTTCAATCTTATCGATCAGTTCCCTTCCGCCATTAGCCACGATCCGCCCGTCCTTAAGGACATGAACCTTGTCTGGCTGGACATATTCCAGAAGCTTCTGGTAATGAGTGATAACTATAGCTGACTTCTCGGGTGTGTGCAGGGCGTTGACCCCGTCCGCCACAATCTTCAAAGCATCCACATCAAGTCCGCTATCCGTCTCGTCAAGGATGGCCAGGACAGGATCCAGCATCGCCATCTGAAAAATCTCGTTCCTTTTCTTCTCACCACCTGAGAAGCCCACGTTGACCTCTCTCTTCGCGAACTCGGGTTTCATCTGTACCAGGGCCATTTTCTCTTTCATCAGCTTCAAGAAATCCCCGCCCTTGATAGGGTCCAGCCCTGCGGCTTTGCGCCTTGAGTTAATAGCGGTCTTCATGAAGTTGGTGATGGACACACCCGGTATCTCTATCGGATACTGGAAGGATAAGAACATTCCCGCCCAAGCCCGTTCTTCGGGCTTCATTTCCAACAGGTTCCGTCCCATGAATTCGATAGTTCCAGCCGTAACCTCATAGTCGGGTTTTCCAGTCAACACAGCGGAAAGGGTACTTTTCCCGGCTCCGTTCGGTCCCATCACGGCGTGGATTTCTCCACGGTTTATTTCCAGGTCAATCCCTTTGAGGATCTCCTTATCACCGATGCCGGCATGAAGCCCCTGTATTTTCAATAATGTCATTATGGCGTTTATTTTATTGTCAATCTTTATTTTCCTTCTCTATATAGCCTGTACCAGGTCCAAAGCGACCAGAGGCCGTTAATCAGGTACAGGGCGCTCACTATCGGCATGAATACCAGGCCGGCGCTCAAGTAAAGGGTAATGTTGGCGGCATTCACGACAAGCCAGACAATCCAGCAGTCCCATTTCTTCTGAGCCGAAAGGAACTGGGCAAGCAGCGTCAGCATCAGCACAAAGGAATCCAGCCAAGGTGTAGGATCTGGACTGAAAGTCTTTGTCCACCAAGAGGTTCCAAGCTGGCTCAATACATATCCCCAAATAGCTCCGGCGACAACCACGACAGTCAGTGCGACGCACCATCCTCTCATGTCAAGCCTGCTGACCTTCAAAGCGGTCTCGTCCTTAGCGCTCTTCTCGTCTTCTTTCGGGTGGGTCCACCTCCAATGTCCGAAGGCGTTTATTCCGAATGCGATCGGTTGGAGCAGCATCGCCGAATACAGATGCCTCTGCCAGAACAATATGAACAGCAGGATGTTATACAAGTATCCGACCCAGAAGTTGTATTTGCTGTTCCGTCCGGCCAGCACCACGCAGGTCAGTCCGGTGATCACGCCGACCAGTTCCAGCCAGCTGACCCCCGCCCCGCCCATCGTGAAAGCGATATTATTTATGTCGAATATATTCATTATCCTATTGATCCTTCAAGGGAAACTTGGAGTAGTTTGGTGGCTTCGACGGCGAATTCCATCGGGAGGCGGGAGAGGACCTCGTGGGCGTAGCCGTTGACAATCAAGCCGACAGCATCTTCGGCGTCAAGCCCTCTCTGGTTGCAGTAGAACAACTGCTCGTCGCTGATCTTCGAGGTTGTGGCCTCATGCTCCACAATCGCCGTCGGGTTGAGGCTCTGGATGTCGGGGAAGGTGTGAGCCCCGCATTTCGAGCCGATCAAGAGGCTGTCGCACTGCGAGTAGTTTCTCGCCCCGATCGCGCCAGGATTCATCCTGACGAGGCCTCTGTAACTGTTTTCACTATGTCCTGCGGAGATTCCCTTGCTGACGATGCGGCTCTTGGTTCCTCGGCCGATGTGGATCATTTTTGTCCCGGTGTCGGCCTGCTGGTAGTTATTTGTTACGGCCACAGAATAGAACTCAGAGGTGGAATAGTCGCCCTTGAGGATTGTCGAGGGATATTTCCAAGTGATGGCGGAGCCGGTCTCTACCTGGGTCCAGCTCAAATGTGCCCCACTACCCTTGCATATTCCTCTCTTTGTCACAAGGTTAAGGATTCCGCCCCGGCCTTGCGCGTCGCCAGGATACCAGTTCTGTACCGTGGAATACCTCACATCAGCGTCTTTCTCCACCACGATTTCCACCACGGCGGCGTGAAGTTGGTTCTCGTCTCTCATCGGCGCCGTGCAACCCTCCATATAGCTTAGCGAGGAGCCTTCTTCCGCCACGATCAGGGTCCTCTCGAACTGCCCGGTTCCAGCGGCGTTGATCCTGAAATAGCTCGACAAATCCATCGGGCACTTCACTCCTTTCGGAATATAGCAGAAACTACCGTCGCTGAACACCGCGGAATTGAGCGCCGCATAGAAATTATCCCCGACCGGAACCACGCTGGCGAGGTATTTCCTGACGAGATCCGGATGCTCCTTGACCGCCTCAGAGAAACTGCAGAAAATAATCCCTTTTTCGGCTAATGAAGCTCTGAATGTTGTAGCGACACTGACTGAGTCGAACACCGCATCGACCGCCACGACTCCAGCCAGGGCTTCCCGTTCCCGAACCGGGATTCCCAATTTCTCGAAAGTCTCCTCGAGTTTTGGGTCGATCTCCTTTGGCCTCTCTGAGTCTTTCTTCGGGGCCGCATAATAGATAATATTCTGGAAATCAATTGCTGGCAGATTAAGATGCCCCCACGTGGGCATTTTCATTTTCTGCCATTTGCGGAAAGCGTCCAAACGGAACTCCAGGAGCCAGTCCGGTTCCTGTTTCAATGTTGAAATCGTGCGTATGATGTCCTCATTTAGGCCTTTCGGGATGAAATCCTGCCGGATGTCCGTCACGAATCCTTCCTTATATTCCTGTGAGGTAATCCCTTCAATAATCTTGTCTTCTTCTCTGCGATCCATCGTCGAAACTCAATTATGCAAAGATAATGAAAATAAGTATCTTTGTCTCGAAGCGATAACATTGACGAATATGAATACTTTCGGCAGTAATTTCAGGGTTGAGATCTTCGGCGAGTCCCATGGACCGGCGATCGGAGTGGTCGTGGATGGTGTCAAGCCGGGCATACCGCTCTCCAAAGACGATTTCATGGAGGACATTCTCCGCCGTAAAAGCGGGGCGAAAGGCACGACTCCCAGAATCGAGGCGGATGAGCCCGAGATTCTAAGCGGAGTCTTCGAAGGTCATACCACAGGAGCTCCGATTGCGGTCATATTCCGGAATACGAATACTAAATCCGCTGATTATAAGGAATTTCTGGAAGTCCCACGTCCTGGTCACGCGGATTGGACCGCATCGGTCAAGTGGAATGGCATGAATGACCCGAGAGGTGGTGGTCATTTCTCCGGAAGGTTGACCCTTCCTTTGGTCGCGGCCGGAGTTATCGCCAAGAAGCAGTGCGGATTCTCTTTCAATGCCGGTTTGGTCGAGATCGGTGGAGAGACCGACAAGTCCAAATGGGATTCCTTGTTGGAGGAGACTGCGAAGGAGGGGGATTCTATTGGCGGAATAGTTGAATGTAGGGTCGAAGGCCTTCCCGCAGGTCTTGGTGAGCCGTTTTTCGATTCTGTAGAGTCTCTTATTTCCCATGCCGTATTCTCTATACCCGGAGTCCGTGGCATCGAATTCGGTGACGGTTTCGCCGCCGCCCGCCTCCACGGCTCCGAACATAACGACATTTTGCCTATTAAAGAGAAGAATGGCGCTGGTGGGGTGAATGGTGGGATCTCGAATGGGGCTCCGATAGTTTTCAGGGTGGCCTTCAAGCCGACATCCAGCATCTCCAAGCCGCAGAACACATTGAATATCAAGACAGGAGAGACGGTTGAACTAAAAATCAAGGGGCGCCACGATGTCTGTTTCGCCCTCCGCACCCCGGTGATAGTCGAAGCTGTCGCCGCGATAGTTCTTGCCGATTTGGCATAAATAAAACCGGGTCTCAAGGGCCCGGTTTTAGATTCTTCGCTTCGCTCAGAATGACATATTCAGAACGATAGGATACTAGTCTTTATAAAGGCCAGTCCTGGAGAGCTGGTGGTCAAGATTGGCCAATCCATAGACCACAACAGCCGTAACAGTCGCCGAATGCTCCATGTACTCGGGAATCACCTTGTTGTAGATGTCCCTTTCCGTGTGCCAAATCTCCTGATACTCAAAGTTATATCCCCTAGGATCAGTCTCCTGGAAACCGATTGTGGGAACACCGTTCATGGCGAAGTAGGCATGGTCGCTACCACCTGCTGAAGTAGGTCTCGGACGAGGCTCGCCATCCCTCTTCGTGACAGTGAACGGGATCTCGGGATTCAAGTCCATGATAGGTTTGCAGATCGACACGTAATCGTCGTACATCGCCGGAGGAACAGTCACACCAGTCGACATTAACGGGCCGCCGTCACGATTGATGTAGTTGGAAATCTTCTCAAGCGGGACAGTCTTGTTCTCCACAAAGAACTTTGAGCCGAGCAAGCCATACTCCTCACCGGTCCAGATGCAGATCATGATTGAGCGCTTCGGTTTCGCACCAGCTGTAGCGAGCAGCCTGGCGACCTCCATGTTGAGGCTGGCCCCGTTACCGTCATCAACAGCTCCGCCACCATTGTCATAAGAATCGAGGTGGCCGCCGGCGAGCACATATTCATTGGGGTATTTGCTGCCCTTGATGATGCCTATGATGTTGTGGTACTTGACAGGTCCGCGATAGAAATGGTTGCGGATGTCAAACTCCAGTTGGAATATGTCCTTTCTCTCTACTTTCTTCTTGATAATGTCGAACTGGGCCTCGTCCAGGCAGATGTCGCATACTTTGGGGAGGTTCTCCATCGTGATGTTATAGCAGTTAGCCCTATCATACATGATCCTGAGAGGAACCTTCGCCGAACGGATGAAACCGGCCACCCCGGCCTCGACCATCTCCTTGTAGAATGGAGCCACGACGGTCTCATAAGGGATCATCTCTTTAGGGGTCTCATCCCTGTGGGTCATGTTGTAACGGCGGATCTCCATATTCTTTATGTCGATCTCCTCGTTTTTCTTGATAACTTCCGCCCTGTTCTCATTGGCCTTGTCAGACCAGTCGATCGCCATTCCGTTGGACTCGGCGTCAAGAAGCACCCATGCACCCTTCAAGGCGCCCTTCATCTTCTCGAATTCCCTCCTGGAATGAGGCTCAATCAATACGATTCCAGTCTGTTTGCCCTTGGTAGGTGCTGTGTATGAAGGGGTTCCGAAATGGAGAGCCATTCCGTCCTCGCTCAGCATACGACCGAACCAAGGCCCGCGGTCGAAACCGACATTGATCTCACCGGCCTCCTGGACCATAACCTCCAGACCCCAGGACTCGAATTGTTCCTTGACCCAAGCCTCTGCATGGGTGAGAGCCGAGGAGCCTACCGGACGCCCGCCAATGTAATTGGAGAGATGGTTGTTATGCTCCATCACCTTGTTGTCAGTCTGGCCGATCTCAATGATTTTCTTCACGGTCTTGTCCTGGGCCATCAAAGCCGATGAGGAAAAGACCGCTAGGGACACGATAATCCCTAAGCAGATAGTTCTTCTCATAATAATTGATTTGTCAAGTGTCTTTACGCGAAAATAACCTTTTCGCCGCAAATATCAAACTATCTCGACTTTGAGATCTTTGGTCAGGGTGAGTATCTTTTTCACCAATGACAAATAGTCTTTCTGGTGGGAACGGATCTGGAACACAGCCCTTCCCTCGGTTATGGCCATGGAATCCACGTCCACGCCGGACTTCTTGAATGTCTCCGCCAATGACACCAGAACCTCCGGGTCGGTTTCCGTGATCGAGACAGAGAATACTTTTTCTCCTATTTTCCTGGTTATGAAATGCATTGTCTCAAGGCATATTATTGTCATTAAAGTTGCTGCTATGGAGATGTCATACATCCCGCTACCGCATGCGAGTCCGATCGCGGCGGCAACCCAAAGTCCCGCGGCAGTCGTTATTCCCCTCACGACGTTTTTCTGGAATATAATCACACCCGCACCGATAAAACCGATTCCTGACACCACCTGTGCCGCCACTCTCGCATGGTCAAACTGGCCGGTGAAGGCGAATTGCGAGATAATCATGAAAAGCGAGCTTCCAAGGGCAACAATAAAGTGCGTGCGCACTCCAGCCTCTTTAGCTCGGAATTCGCGCTCGAATCCAATCAGGCCTCCGAGCAACCCGGCCACGAACAGCCGGAGAATAAGGTTCCACTCGATAGTCATAATAGTGTCAGTTTAAAATAATCCAGGAGTTATTTGCAGCCATTTTAGCAGGGTTTCTCCAAAGATAAGGATCAGAATCCAGGAGAATGTCATCATAGTGATACCGAACTTGAAGGCGTCTGTCGCCATGATTACTTCCAATTCTTATAAGGGTTCTTCATCAACATGGAGTTGTAGTACTTAGCGTCACCTGTGACCTCTTCTCCAAGCCATGCGGGCTTGTCAAAGGTGTCATTCTCGTCGGTGAGCTCTACCTCAGCCACGGTCAATCCCTCGTTGTCGCCGTAGAACTCATCCACTTCCCAGGTGTGCTTGCCGTCAGTGTTCTTGACAAAATAACGTGTCTTGTCAATCACGCCCGGCTCAGCCAGCTCAAGGAGGGATTTCACCTCATCCACAGGGATTTCCTTCTCCCACTCGAAACGGCTTGCTCCAGAGGCGTTTCCGATTCCCTTGACCGTGATGAAACCTTTATCTCCCTTGACTCTGACACGCACCGTCCTCTCAGGAACGCTGCTGAGGTAGCCTTGGGTAATCCTTGTGGCTTTGAAGGCTTCGTTCTTGAAGTCACCTTTGACCAAGAATTTCTTCTCTATTTCCTGTCCCATATTCTTACTCGTTAGCTAAAGGTTTGTCTATCATACCAATAACCCTCTTGATGGCCTGGAGCAGGCATCTCCACCATCAATGCAGGGAAAATGATGTCGTTCCGCGCCGATGTGGAGGCTGGCACTTACTCTTTGTAGAGCATTTTATTAAGAAAACACTGGATAGTGTTGGACATGAGACAACAAATAGTCATGGGTCCTACGCCACCTGGAACCGGAGTTATCACAGAGGCTTTAGGCTCTACCGAGGCGAAGTCAACATCACCGCAAAGCTTGCCGTTTTCATCGAGATCCATACCCACATCAATGACCGCCGCTCCCTCTTTAACCATGTCACCGGTAACGAATTTCGCTTTGCCTATCGCGGCCACCAGGATATCAGCTTGGCGGGT
>JAEEGG010000889.1_pt1 | contig 85978 bp, 72 predicted proteins | sample 9134161 | NCBI WGS metagenome assembly JAEEGG01 (sample SAMN16246543, study PRJNA631951) | gut metagenome | biome: gut microbiome; feature: rumen; material: CR-attached | host: Bos | place: Iran: Karaj | collected 2018-10
TGGCATTTATCAACCTCAACTCTCGATTGCCATGATGAAGGATTGGGTCAAGATTCCCACCCCCATTGGTTTCATCAGCCCAAAGCGTCCATTGTTCCTTATCCAGTTCAATAACAACATCAAGATATTACCCACACTCACTGCATCGGCAAACCTAAGCCTAACGCCCAAGGGCGATAAAGAGAACATGTCGCTGACCAAAGCGGGTGTCAACCTTTACCTGAGTGTAACAAAGACATTCTTCAACGACCGCTTGTCGATAAAGGTGGCAGGTCACAACCTCCTTGACGCGCAGGAGCACATCGACCTGAATTATGGCCTGCGCCAGCTGCATCAAGACAGCCATCGCGACTTGCGCGAGCTGCAAGTGACTGTGCGTTATAAGTTTAACGCCGTTCAAAGCAAATATCGCGGTTCGGGTGCCGGCAGCGATGAGAAAGCCCGCCTAGGCAAGTAGAAATCACAGAGAAAGACTCATTTTACCAGCTTCATAATACTATTTTTTTTCTTTCTGGGATGCGACATTTAATAGTGTCGCATCCTCTTTTTTAGGTCAAAAACAAGTTTTTTTAAAAAACTTCACGTCAATAACGTTAGTTATTGGAATTGTTTTAGTAACTTTGCAAGTTATAAACTATGTCTAGTAATTAATAGATTAATATTATTGCAGATGACGACAGGGAGATGGATACGCTTTGCTTGCATTCTAGGCTTGTGGCTATTTCTGGTCTACATAGTGTGGACCCGTGCGGAGCATAATTTCATGACGGTATTTGCTATCGTTGCAAGCGCAATCATCGTCTTCGTGCCACTCTACAAAAAATATATCAGGAAATAAGTTATAGATGTCGACCAAAGAATATATACAAGAGCATTTTCCATTATTGGCCCAGATTGACAGTCCAGCTGACCTGAAGAAGATGGATATTGACCAGCTGCCAGCGGTGTGTGCCGAGTTGCGCAAGTTCATCGTTCATGAGTTGAGCGAGAACCCAGGTCATTTTGCTTCGAGCATGGGAGCCGTGGAGATTGCTGTGGCGTTGCACTATGTGTTCAACACCCCCGACGACCGCCTGGTATGGGATGTGGGCCATCAGGCCTATGCTCACAAGATATTGACTGGGCGTCGCGATCGCTTCTCGACAAATCGCAAGATGGGTGGTTTGAGCGGTTTTCCCAATCCCAGTGAGAGCGAGTACGACACTTTCCAGGCTGGTCATGCCAGCAACTCCATCTCGGCAGCATTGGGAATGTCGATTGCCAGCGAGTTGCAGGCCAATCCCGACCGTCGCGTGGTTGCAGTGATTGGCGATGCTTCGATTAGTGGAGGTTTGGCATTTGAGGGCATCAACAATGCTTCAATCCACAAAAACAACTTGCTCATCGTGCTCAACGACAATGATATGTCGATTGACCGTCCTGTAGGTGCTTTGGGTGAGTATATGACCAAGCTCTCCACATCGAAGGGATACAACGACTTCCGCTATAAGACTTATCAGTTCATGCGCAAGCATCACATCATAGGTGACAGCGGCAAGGGCGTGGTGTTGCGTTTCAACAATGCGATGAAATCATTGCTCACTGGTCAACAGAACATATTCGAGGGTCTTAATATACGCTACTTTGGCCCCTTCGACGGTCACGATGTTAAAAAGCTAGTTAAGACCTTCAGGGATATAAAGGATATGACAGGTCCCAAGCTCATCCACCTTCACACTGTGAAAGGTAAGGGCTATGAGCCAGCCGAGAAAGATCCAACCACGTGGCATGCACCTGGCAAATTTGATGAGGACACTGGCGAGCGAATCAAGGGCTCGAGCAGCGGAAAACCGCTGAAGTTTCAGGATGTGTTTGGCAAGACACTTGTCGAGTTGGCCAATGATGATCAGAACATCGTGGCAATCACTGCCGCAATGCCTAGTGGCACCTCGGTGTCGATGATGCAGGAAGCTTATCCACGTCGCACCTTTGACGTGGGCATCAGCGAGGGGCATGCCGTGACCTTTGCTGGTGGTTTGGCCCGTGAGGGGTTGCGCCCCTTTGTGGCAATCTACAGCGCCTTCCTGCAGCGTGCCTATGACTCGATTATCAACGACGTGTCGATAGCACACCTTCCCGTGACCTTCTGCCTTGACCGCGCTGGTCTGGTGGGAGAGGACGGAGTAACCCATCACGGCCTCTTCGACTTGGCATTCATGCGTGCTATACCTGGAATGACTGTAACCGCTCCAATGGACGAGCACACCCTGCGCAACCTCATGTACACAGCGCAGCGCATCGTCGAGGGACCGTTCTCAATACGCTATCCTCGCGGTAGCGGCAAGATGGTAGACTGGCACAATGAGATGCACACATTGCCGTTGGGCAAAGGTCGCAAACTGCATGACGGGCATGATGTGGCAATTTTGAGTCTTGGCACCATTGGCACTAATGTGGTCGAGGCTTGTGAGTCGCTACATGAGCAAGGCATTGATGTTGCCCACTACGACATGATATACCTAAAGCCCATCGACGAGGACATACTTGACGAGGTAGCAAAGAATTATAGTAAAATCATTACCATCGAGGAAGGAACTACAACTGGTGGCCTGGGTGGCGCCGTTGCTGAGTGGCTTAGTGGGCATGGTGTCGCTACACAATTAGTGCGAATGGGCGTCCCCGACGCTTTTGTCGACCAGGGCACCGTCAAGGAACTTCATGAGCTGTGTCACCTCGATGCCAAGTCAATAGAGCAGCAAGTAAAACAACTCCTAAACCATAGTACCCCATGAGAATCGTGATAGCCGGAGCTGGTGAGGTGGGCACCCATCTTGCCAAGATGCTCTCAAATGAGGAACAGGACATCATTGTCATCGATAAGGACGAGAAGAAACTTCATAATCTCGACAACTATAACCTGATGACGATGCAGGGCAGTGCACTCTCACTTGATGCGCTCAAGAGCATTCAGGTGGGTGCTGCCGACATTTTCATAGCTGTTACACCCCACGAGACCATCAATGTGATAGCATGCTCAATGGCCAAGAGTTTGGGATGCAAAAAGGCTGTGGCACGCATCGATAACTATGAGTTCATGAAGCCAGAATCTAAAAAGTTCTTTGCATCCTATGGTATTAACACCCTAATCTACCCTGAGTATCTTGCTGCTCTTGAGGTGCAGACCGCCATGCAGCACACATGGGCACGAAACTGGTTTGAAATGCTTAATGGCGAGCTTGTGGTGGCAGGCGTGAAGGTGCGTGATAATGCCCGCATAGTAGGTCATAAACTTAAAGACTTGGTGGGTATTTCCAACTTCATGCACGTCAACGCAATCAAGCGTAACCGCGAGATTATCATTCCCGGTGGTAATGACGAGGTGCTGCACAACGACATCATCTATATCGCTACCACACCTCGCAACATCGACGATGTGATAGCAATTTGCGGCAAGGAGAAGCATGTTGTTGAGAGTGTGCTCATCATGGGAGGTAATGAGATTGTGCGTCAGATCGCGCAACTCATCTGCAACAAGTACAAGGTGAAGATCATGCACAACGACATGGATCAATGTCAGCGCATGGCCGACGAGTTGCCCGACTGCAACGTTGTTTATTACGAGACAGGCGACACCGATGTACTGGAAGACGAGGGCATTGAGGACTACGATGTGTTTGTGGCGATGGGCGACAGCAGCGAGAGCAACATTTTGAGCTGTGTGATGGCAAAGGAGATGGGCATGCGCAAAACGATTGCTCAGGTCGAGAACCTTCAGTTCTTCAACGAAGCTGAGAGCCTCAACATTGGCACCATTATCAACAAGAAACTTATAGCCTCGAGCACCATCTTCCAGATGATGATTGATGCCGACACCGAGAACTCCAAGAGCCTGGCTCTTGCCGATGCCGAGGTTGCCGAGCTCGAGGTGGGCGCTGGCGCCAAAGTGACCAAGGCTAAGGTGAAAGATCTGCGCTTGAGTTCCGACATGACCATTGCCGGTTTAGTGCGCAACGGTGAGGGTTTCCTCGTTACTGGCGATACTCAGCTTCAGGCTGGTGACCGCGTGGTGGTGTTCTGCCTTGCTGGCGCTATTCACAAAATAGAAAAAATGTTTGGCTAACAATAATTGACTGACAACTGACATGCACATGATGATGCAACATAGGACGTTCTCGCAAACCATCAACTTTCCCATTGTGTTGAGAGTGGTGGGGTGGCTGCTCATGATAGAGGCTTTCTTCATGTTGGCTCCACTTCTTGTGTCAATCATCTATAAAGAGCAGTGGATTGCTATTTATTTTGGCATTGCGGTTGTCGTAACATTCTTGGCAGGGCTTTTCATGAACTACCGCATCAAGCCCAAGAGCAAGGCCATGCGCAAGCGTGAGGGCTTGTTGCTCACAGCAACGGTGTGGGTGTTCTTCTCTCTCTTCGGCATGATTCCGTTCCTGCTCTCGGGAACAGTTAGTGGATTCACCGACGGCTTTTTTGAAACAATGTCGGGGTTCACAACGACAGGAGCATCGGTTATTATAGATGTTGAAGAACTGCCACGCGGTATCCTCTTCTGGCGCTCGATGATGCAGTGGATAGGGGGTATGGGAATCATTCTCTTCACCCTTGCTGTTTTACCAATGCTCAACTACAAGGGTGGAGTTTCGCTTTTCAATAGCGAGGTGACGGGTATTACCCATGAGCGCATGCGTCCACGCGTGAGTCAAACTGCCAAGAGCTTGTGGATGATTTACCTGGTGTTCACGGTGGTACTTGCTTTGTTGTTAGGATTCGGACCTATGGGATGGTATGATGCGATATGTCACACTATGAGCACTGTTTCTACTGGCGGCTTCTCTACCAAGAACAATGGATTGCACTATTGGCACGACTACTATACCGACATTGTGATTATGATTTTCATGCTAGTGTGTGGTATTAACTTTGGAATTATCTACAAAGTAGCTGTTCAGCGTCGATTCAGCGCTATAAAGCATAGCGATACCCTTAAGTGGTATTTGTCGATTGTGCTAGTGGGCTCAATTATCGTTTTTGCACGAATTGCCTACATGAGCTTTGTCGATACATGGCACTACGGCGCAATATTGGCAACTTTCGACACAATATCGGCAATCACGTCAACAGGTTTTGCGACCTACGATTATGAGCATGAGGGACAGTTCATTTTCTTCTTCTTGATGCTACTGATGATATTTGGTGGGATGGCAGGCTCTACTGCCGGTGGTGCTAAAATCGACCGACTTGTAGTCCTGCTCAAGAATGTGAAGAACGAAATGTACAAGGTTGTCCACAGCAGTGCTGTCAAAGCAGTGCGTCTTGACGGCAAGTCAATCCCTCACATGATGGTGGAAAAGATTCTTGCTTTCTTGTCGGTGTATTTGGTTGTGATGGTTGTTGTGGCTGTGATTCTTACGTTGTTTGGCATGCCAGCATTTGATGCCCTGTTCAATTCTCTGTCGGCGATAAGCAACATAGGATTCGGCTATGGTGAGATGACGGGAGGATTTGACAAGTTTGCCAATTTGCATCCACTTTGCAAGTGGCTATTGGCCTTTGAGATGTTAGTGGGACGTCTTGAGGTTTTCACTGTTTTGGCACTGTTGACACCAAGCTTCTGGAAGCGTGATTAAGCTGCTTTCTTCCCACACGAAACGAGAAAAGAAACGAGTATATTTGAAACGAGAAAAACTGAAATGAAATGAGTAAAGATGATTTCTATGATGAGTATGGCGTCGACACGTCGGCCATCAAAGAACGCGAAAAGAAAAAACGGCAGGCTCAAAAAAAGGCTACTGATGAGGGTGAGCAGCTCTCGGTGTGGAAACGGTTTCTGAATTTCTTCAGGAACGGTCGCACTCGCATTGCTTGTGGAGTCGTGCTGATGATGTTGGGAGTGTATTTCCTTATCACTTTTTTGTCGTTTGTGCTCTTTGCCGGCGGCAATGACCAGGGTAAGGTTAATAATAATTCCATCATAGTAAATGCCGACCCGGCCAACGCCACCCAGGCTGTTGACAACCTAGGTGGCTCAATAGGTGCCTCGACAGCACAGTTCTTCATCAGCGACGGTGTTGGACTTGCCGCATTCATTATTGTAGTGTGGTGCTTTGTGCTGGGCATGAGACTCATGCGCAAAAAGCGCACCCAGTTCTACACCTATACCCTGATTTCGGTCTACAGCATTCTCACGTTCTCGATGCTGTTGGGAGCATGTTTCTATTATGCCGACTTCTCATTCTTTCGCCTTGGCGGTAACTTAGGATATTATGCCAATCAATGGCTTGTGGGCCTGGTGGGTATGCCAGGCATGATAGCCATTAATGTTATATTACTCATCTTCTGGATACTGGTTTGCTACAACACTATCATGTTCATTTTTAAGCAAGTGAAGAAAGTGAGGGAACTCAGACGTCATGATGACGACGAGAGCCTGATGAGCAACCGTAACCACAACGGCTCGACAGGCTTCATGGGCGATGACCAGAGTAATACCAAGAAAGAGAAGAGAATAAAAAAACTCTTTGAAAAGCCCAAAGTCGAGAAAGAAGAGGAGCCTAAACCCGCCAAGAAAAGCGAGCGCCGCCCACGCAAGAAGAAAGATGATGATGCCGAATTTAAAATAGATCGCGCCAAAGATATAGAGCAGGCTAAGGGGATCACTAATCCACATGACCCCACTGGGGAATACATTCACTATCGTTTCCCAACGCTCGACCTGCTTGCCGACATCAACACTAATGTTGATAATGTCGACATTAATGAACAGGAGAGCAATAAGCGTCGCATTGTTGATACTCTGGGTCAGTATGGTATTCCCATCAAGACCATTACTGCCCATGTGGGCCCAACAGTCACTCTGTTTGAGATAGTCCCCGAGGATGGCGTGCGCATCAGCAAGATTCGTGGCCTTGAAGATGATATAGCGTTGAGCTTGGCTGCCCTGGGCATCCGTATCATCGCGCCCATGCCAGGCCGTGGCACCATTGGTATTGAGGTGCCAAACCATGATCCTCAGATTGTGCCCATTCGTGAGGCGATTGCTTCACGCGCCTTCCAGGAGAGTAAGGCTGCGCTGCCTATGGTTCTAGGTTGCACGGTGACTAACGATGTGTTTGTTGCCGATCTGACCAAGATGCCTCACCTTCTTGTTGCAGGTGCCACTGGTCAAGGTAAATCGGTGGGATTGAACACCATTATCGCATCGTTGCTCTATAAGAAGGGTCCAAGCGAGCTAAAGTTTGTGCTAATCGACCCTAAGAAGGTTGAGTTCAGCCTATATGCTTCGCTCGAGAAATATTTCTTTGCCAAGATTGAAGGCGAAGAGAAGGCAATTATCACCGACACCGCTAAGGTGGTTCAGACCCTTAACTCGCTCGTTCAGGAGATGGAGAACCGCTACCTCGTGCTTGAGGAAGTGGGAGAGCGCAAGCTCGAAGACTATAACCGTCGTTGGCGCAAGGAACTGCGTCACAAGATGGATGAGAATGGCAACTTCTACAAGTTTATGCCCTATATCGTGGTGATTGTCGACGAGTTCAGCGACCTTATCATGACTGCTGGCAAGGAGGTGGAGACACCAATCGTGCGCATTGCTCAGAAGGCTCGTGCGGTGGGCATCCACATGATTATTGCTACTCAGCGTCCATCATCTAATGTGATTACCGGCCTGATCAAAGCCAACTTCCCGGGTCGCATAGCATTCCGCGTGATGCAGATGGTTGATAGTCGCATCATTATTGACCGTCCAGGCGCTCAGCAGCTCATAGGTCGTGGCGATATGCTGTTCTCGGCCAATGGTGAAATTACACGCTTGCAGTGTCCGCTCATCGACACGCCTGAGATTGTGAACATTTGCTATTACATCAAGGAGCAAGAAGATGCCGACACTGAGGTTAGCCACGAACAGCCCTACATCCTGCCCGACTATGAAGGCGATGGCGGTGGTGGCTTTGAGGCTGGCTCGGGAGGCGCTGGCTCAACAAGCGACCGTGATCCACTGTTTGAGGAGATAGCCCGCTTGGTAGTACAGAAAGATATGGCGTCGACATCATCGCTGCAGCGCAGCTACAACATTGGCTATAACCGTGCAGGCCGCATTATGGACCAGCTTGAGGCAGCTGGTATCGTTGGCCCTGCTAGCGGTGGCAAGCCCCGTAAGGTGCTCATGACTCCTATGGACCTAGACCAGTTGTTCTAGTGTAGAACTTAGGTGTTCTGTTTGTTTAAACCAATTGCGGGGATTGTTGTCAAAAAAAAGAAACATTAAGAATTATGAGAAAAACAGTATTATTGATATTATCTTTGATATTGATGTCATCGGCTGCCAGTGCGCAGTCGCCATCGAGTGTGGTCGATAAGGTGCTTGGTGCTCTTAAGGGTAGCAAGGCATTAAGCGCTAGCTACACCGTATCGTCACCTCAGGGTTCTACAAAGGGCACTTTGGTGATGAGCGGTAAAAAGTTCCGTGTGCTCGCTAGTGACGTAAAGTGCTGGTACAACGGCACTACAATGTGGTCCTATTCGCCAGCAACCGACGAGGTAAATATCACTACCCCTACTGCTGCCGACCTGCAGATGACCAATCCTTACAGCGCTGCTCAGAATTTTAAGAGCTGCTACATCATCTCGAAAGGGGGTACGGGAAACGGAACTTATACCGTTCGTTTCACGCCCAAGAAGAAGAGCAATGTTAAGCACATGCTTGTGACTGTTTCAACTGCTAATTGGCTTATCACAAAAGCAGAGATAGTGCAGACCGATGGCTCCAAGAGTACTGTGACCATTGGCAACTACAATAAGAACGCTAGTGCCTCGGCATCAACTTTTGAGTTCGACAAGAGCCAAGTTCCAGCCGGCACCGAGGTTGTTGACCTGCGCTAATATTTTCTTTGATTTAATTCGTCACTTTAATACCTTTTTATGGAAAAAGTTCAATGTTTGATAATCGGTTCGGGACCAGCGGGATATACTGCCGCAATCTACACCGCTCGTGCCAATGTGAAGAATGTGCTGTTTGAGGGCTTGCAACCTGGCGGCCAGTTGACCACGACAACTACTATCGAGAATTTCCCAGGATTCCCCAGTGGGGTAGAGGGCTATGACCTGATGATGAAAATGCGCGAACAAGCGGTGAATGTTGGTGCGGATGTTCGCTCGGGCTTTGTACAAAGCGTAGACCTGAGCAAGCGTCCTTTTGTTGCTACTCTCGATGGCGGCGAGACCATTGAGGCCGATACTGTGATAGTTGCCACTGGCGCCTCGGCAAAATACCTTGGTCTTGATGACGAGAAGAAGTATGCAGGGCAGGGTGTTTCGGCATGCGCTACCTGCGACGGATTCTTTTATCGCAAGAAGGTGGTTGCTGTAGTGGGTGGTGGCGACACTGCATGCGAGGAGGCACACTACTTGAGCAACCTGGCTAGCAAAGTTTATATGATTGTTCGCAAGGATTATCTGCGTGCTAGCGCCGCTATGCAGCAGCGCGTGAAGGAGAAAGAGAATATCGAAATTCTGTTCAATACCAACACTCTGGGCCTCTTTGGCGAGAATGGGGTAGAGGGAGCACACCTTGTTAAATATAAAGGCACTGATAAAGAGGAGAAATTGGATATCGCTATCGACGGTTTCTTCCTTGCTATTGGCCATCAACCTAACACGGCGTTCCTGAACGGACAGCTTGAGCTTGATGAGCAGGGCTATATTGTGACCGATAAGGTGACCACATCTACGAGTGTGGAGGGCGTTTTTGCCGCTGGCGACGTTGCTGACCCGCGTTACCGTCAGGCAGTGGCTGCAGCAGGCACAGGTTGCCGCGCAGCTCTCGATGCTGAGAAATACCTTGCAGCACTTTAGAGTGCAGAGTTGAGAGTATGGAGTACAGAGTGGAGAGTTCAGAGTACTTTAGAGTTTTTTGTTCTCTCCTTTTTCTGATTAGACCCTATGGAGGCGCTGCAACAAGCATTAATTGACTACGGATACTGGGGCATGTTGCTGTCGGCAATTCTAGCCGGCAGTGTCGTGCCCTTCAGTAGTGAGGTTGTGATGCTTGGATTGCTTGCTGCTGGACTTGAAAAATGGCCGCTAATTATCTGGGCTACGGTGGGTAATGTGCTTGGTGCCATTCTCACCTATTACATGGGCCGCCTGGGCCGCATAGATTGGATAGAAAAGTATTTCCACGTCAAAAAAGAGAAACTCGACAAGACGCAGCACTGGCTTCAAGGCAAAGGTGCATGGGTTGCCTTTTGGGGCTTTATTCCCGTGTTTGGTAACGTGCTGCTTATAGCGTTGGGCCTCATGCGTTCCAACATTCCGATTACGTTCTCAAGTATGACCGCAGGCAAGTTCCTACGGTATGTATTGCTTGCCTATGGAATCTCGCTGGCTTTATAGCCAGCTTTTATTTTTGTGTGAGGATTGTGATTGCAGGATCGTGGGCGAGTTGGGCAGGATTGGTTCCAAGTGCTCCCTCGGGCACTGCCATGCCACGTTTTGCATAATGCTCTCGCCAATAATCTAGTATGTGGCCGTTAGTGTCGTGGAACGACATGTGGATGAGAGGGAATAGTCGTTGACCTTTGCCATTTACATAACTCAGCTGCACGAGTTCGCTGCAATAAATCTCTTGTGTGTCAATCATGTAAAGGTCATCGTAGGGTTTGCCCAGGTGCTCTAATGCATTGCTCACGCTCTGGTCAATGCCGCTACGGTCGTGCAGCCTTCCAATCAACATTCCCCCTTTACTCATGGTTCGCTCAAGAAACTTGCCGTAGGGAGTCAGCATCACACCCTTATCTATCGCCTCAAGAGCATAGAGTTTATCGCTAACCCATGTGGCAATTGCCACATGATAGATGGGTAGGGCGGTGGTGTCGTGCACGGTGGCGTCGCTAATGGCTCGACCTGTAGTAGAGCTATAGGCGAATAGCAGGTCGCCCTCTTGTGGCTCGCTAGCGACTTGCTGCGCAATGACAGTTGTGGAAAGCTGTGTCAGAAATATTAGAATGGAAATGAATTTCTTCATGAGTATGGGGTGATTATTGTTGACGCAAAGATACAAAAAAACCGCAAGAAATGAATTCTCGCGGTTTCTTTTTAGGTCTTTTAAACGTGCAGTGAAATTACTTGCGGATACCAAGCTCTTTCTTAGCGATGAGTGCACGGTAGCGGTTGATGTCGGTGCGGATAAGATAATCCAACAGACGACGACGCTTACCTACAAGCATCTTAAGGGCACGCTGAGTCCTATGATCTTTCTTGTTGACCTTCAAGTGCTCGGTCAAGTGGGCAATACGGTATGAGAATAATGCTATCTGAGCTTCAGGTGAGCCAGTATCAGTATTGCTTTTGCCGTAGGTGCCAAAGATCTCTTTTTTCTTGTCTTGATCTAAGTACATCGTGTAATTGTTTAAAATTTTTCGCAAAATTGCGGTGCAAAGGTACAACAATTTTTTTAATTAACAAGCACTTGAAGGTGTTTTTTGTAAAAAAACATTATTGGCTACTCTTTTTGTTCAGAAAAAAGTGACTCTGGTTAAATATAATTAAAATTATTGATAAAAAAATGTTCTATAGTAGTTTATTTTAAATTAAAAGCAGTACCTTTGCACACAGTTTAGTAAGAATAGTGTAAATAATTTTCAAGTGACCGAGAGGTCACGATATATAAAACTATAAAAACAAAGCATTATTAACCCTTTATTTGATTCTAACTCAAGGCTATGGATGAGAACATAGAGAAAAAACCGAAGAGGCCCCGCATTGGCGAGGTTCGTCCTGTTGCGGACGAGAATGAGATGTCTACTACTCGTGTAGAGAAAGTTGATTACAATCGTGAAGAACCAACCGCCGAAGAGAATGGCGGAGAGTATCAGGGTGGTTATCATCAGCGTGGCAATTACCAGCAGCGTGGCGGCTATCAACAGCGTGGCGGTTACCAGCAACGTGGCTACCAGCAGCGAGGCGGTTATCAGCAACGCGGTGGCTACCAACAGCGTGGCAACTATCAGCAGCGCAACTACAACCGTCCACAACAAGGCGGTTACCAGCATTATCAGCAACAAGGTGAAGGTGAGGGCCAGCAAGGCAACTACCAGCAACGCACCTACAACCGTCCACAACAAGGCGGATATCAGCAGCGTGGCGGTTATCAGCAACGCGGTGGCTACCAGCAACGTGGTGGCTATCAGCAGCGTGGCGGCTACGGCAACCAGCGCAACCAGCGTCCTGGCGGCCGCAAGATGCAGGGTCCACGCCCACAGATGCGCTTCACTCCTCGTCCACAACGCATTGAGTATGAGGAACCAATGATTGATCCTAACACTACCATGCGCCTTAACAAGTTCATGGCTAACGCAGGCATCTGCTCGCGTCGTGAGGCCGATGAGCTTATCCAGAAGGGTGTAATCAAGGTTAACGGCCAAGTCGTTGATCAGCTCGGCATCAAGATCTCTCCTAAGGATATCGTAGAATACAACGACAAGGTGGTTGTAGCCGAGAAGAAGTGCTACGTATTGCTCAATAAGCCTAAAGACTGCGTGACAACCAGCGATGATCCCAACGGCCGCAAGACCGTGATGGACTATGTTAAGGGAGCTTGCGAGGAGCGCATCTATCCCGTTGGACGCCTTGACCGCAACACTACTGGTGTGCTGCTGCTCACCAACGATGGCGACTTGGCATCGAAGCTCACTCATCCACAGTATGTGAAAAAGAAAATATATCAGGTTTGGGTCGACAAGCCCATCACTGAGGACGACATGCAGCACATTGCCGACGGTGTAGAGCTCGACGATGGTCCTATCCATGCCGACGCAGTGAGCTACGTTAGCCCCACCGACCGCAAGCAGGCAGGTATCGAGATTCATTCGGGTCGCAACCGTGTGGTTCGTCGCATTTTCGAGGCTCTGGGCTATCACGTGGTGAAACTCGACCGTGTATACTTCGCTGGCTTGACCAAGAAGAACCTAGCCCGCGGCAAGTGGCGCTATCTCACGCAGGAAGAGGTTAACTACTTGAAGCAAAATTCGTTTGAGTAAATCAATAAAAACCCAATAACACGACTGCCCATCTCCCACAATACCATATGGTTGGGCATGGGCAGTCGAAACTTTTTAGCACATAACACATTATGGCATTAAAACGAACTAAAATTGTTGACGCCTTCAGCGGTGAGCTCGAGGGACAGCAAGTGTGCGTCAAGGGATGGGTTAGAACCCGTCGTGGCAACAAGCACATCCAGTTTATCGCTCTTAACGATGGCTCAACCATCAACAACCTGCAGGTTGTGGTTAGCATGGAGCAGTTCACCGAGGAGCAACTCAAGCCTGTTACCACTGGCTCGAGTCTTTGCGTGATTGGCACATTGGTCGCCTCACAAGGCAAGGGGCAGAGCTTTGAGGTTCAGGCTCAGGAAATCGAGGTTTATGGCACTGCCGATCCCGAGGAGTATCCTTTGCAGAAGAAAGGTCACACGCTAGAATTCTTGCGTGAGATTGGTCACCTGCGTATGCGCACCAATACCTTTGGCGCCGTGTTCCGCATTCGCCACCATCTGGCTTTCGCTATCCACAAGTTCTTCAACGACAAGGGATTCTTCTATCTCAACACCCCGCTCATCACATCAAGTGATGCTGAGGGTGCTGGCGAGATGTTCCAGGTCACTACTCTCGACGTGAACGAGATGCCTCGCACCGAGGATGGCAAGATCGACTACAGCAAGGATTTCTTTGGCAAAATGACAAGCCTCACCGTGAGCGGACAGCTCGAGGGCGAGTTGGGTGCAACATCATTAGGTGCAATCTATACCTTTGGTCCTACTTTCCGTGCCGAACATAGCAACACTCCACGTCACTTGGCCGAGTTCTGGATGATAGAGCCCGAGATGGCATTCTATGATATCAACGACAATATGGACCTTGCCGAGGAGTTCATCAAGTATTGCGTGCAATATGCTCTCGACCATTGCCAAGACGATATCGCATTCCTCAACAAGATGTACGACAACACACTCATTGACCGCCTCAACAGCGTGCTCAACTGCGAGTTCGTACGTTTGGCCTATACCGAGGGTATAAAGATTCTTGAGGAGAGTGGCGAGAAGTTTGAATTCCCAGTTAAATGGGGCGTAGACCTGCAGAGCGAGCATGAGCGCTACCTCGTTGAGAAGCACTTCAAGCGTCCTGTTATCCTAACCGATTATCCTAAGGACATCAAGGCGTTCTACATGAAACAGAACGACGATGGCAAAACTGTGCGTGCCATGGACGTGCTTTTCCCACAAATTGGTGAGATCATTGGTGGTTCTGAGCGTGAAGCCAACTACGACAAACTCATGAACCGCATCCAAGAGCTTCACATACCAATGAAGGACATGTGGTGGTATCTTGACACTCGTAAGTTTGGTACCGTGCCTCACAGTGGCTTTGGACTAGGCTTTGAGCGCCTAATCCTCTTCGTGACTGGAATGGCCAACATTCGCGATGTCATCCCATTCCCACGCACTCCAAACAACTGCGAGTTCTAAAAGCAATTATTATACTTGCTTTTTAGCATAACCAAAACTATAAGCGCCCGGGCTTTGAGTTCGAGCGCTTTGTTCTTTTTTAAGTGAAAATTGTTTAGAAGCGGTAGCCGATTGCGATTTGGGCATTGCCATTCTTGCCTTCAAACGTTTTAAATGCTTTGGTCAAGCCCAATGTATAACGGCCCTGAACAAAGACGTCGTCGGAGATGTTGTAGGTCAATCCCAAGGCAGCTCCTACATCAACGGTTTTGGTGTTGTCTTTATAGTCTTGAGTCCCTGCCAGATGGCCGCAATCCTTGTAGGTCAATTTACTATAAACGTTAATGCCTAATTGAGGGCCTAGGTCAATGCTCAAAGATGGAATTACATAATACTTAAACATCACTGGAATGTTAACATAATTAGTGTTGTATTGTGTATATCCGTCTTTTTCAATGGTGTTAGTGTTTAAGTTTGTATCATAGAGGTCTTCATTGGCTCCCTGAGCAGCAAACACAGCTTCAGGAGCGATAGAGAATTTGTCGGTGAGACGATATTCGAAGAAAACACCTGCCTGATAGTTGAAGACACCTTTGATATTTTCAGTATGCTTCCCCCAGAAATGGGTGAAGTCAACACCAATTTTTGGGCCGAAAGTGAATTTTTTTTGTGACATTGCTGCGCCAGCCGACAATAGGATGCACATTAAGGCTAGGGTTATTTTTTTCATAATTCAAAATTTTAATTGGATAGAGACATTGTTGCTTTTCGCAAAGTTACAACATATTTTTTAGAAACAATACATTTTGTTTAGATTCTTTTTTTGATGGATGATTGTTGTGTGTTTTATGCGTGGCTTAAAAATGTTTTTATAATGCGTGTGGTCTTTAAAATTAAGTTAAAAACGTTGCGTAATTGGTGGGTAATTTCTTTATTAGAAGAAAAAGTGCTATCTTTGCATGTTAATTTAAGAATACTATACACTTGACAATGGATATAAACAAAGTATTATTCATCTCGCAGGAGATATCGCCCTACGTTAAAGACAATGACATGTCGTTGGCTAGCCGCATGCTGGCTCAGGGTGTGCAGGAAAAAGGTATTGAAGTTCGCACCTTCATGCCAAAGTATGGTTTTGTTAATGCACGCACCAAGCAGCTTCATGAGGTAAAGCGTCTCTCGGGCATGAACCTCATCATCGACGACACCGACCATCCACTGGTTATCAAGGTTGCGACGTTACAGCCTGCTCGTCTGCAGGTGTATTTCATCTACAATGAGGACTATTTCACCCCCGAGATTGTGGACTCGTCGACTCCACGTCCAAAGGAGCTTGAGATATACTCTCATCCATCGGACAACGACGAACGTTCTATCTTCTACGTGCGTGGCGTTCTTGAGACAGTCAAGAAGTTGCGTTGGATACCTGCAGTAATTCTGTGTAGCGGGTGGATAACTGCACTTGCTCCATTGTATATCAAGAAGTTCTATAACGACGACCCATCCTATCGCGATGCTAAGGTTGTGCTCTCTCTCTTCGATGAGGATTTGGTTGAACCGCTCAACGAGAAGTTGGCCGAGAAGCTCGCCTTCGATGGCTTTGAAGCGGAGGATATAGAGGCTATCGTTGGCAAGGCAGCCACTTATCTTGATCTTATGAAGCTTGCGATAGCTAACTGCGATGCAGTGATGCAGTGCAGCTCCAATGTCAACGAGCAGGTTCTCGAGCTAGTCAAGGATTCGGGGCTTCCATTCCTCCCCTATGAGGAGTTGGAGCCTGCCGAGACCGTGAACCGCGCCATGGAATTCTTTCACAGCCTGTAACTCTTGAGGGTTATAACATTATCGTTGCTTAAATGATGAATATGAGAAAATTTATTTACGTGTTAATGTTAACCATCGCTGTGGCGATGGGCTTTAACTCGTGTTCCGACGATACAATAGGAACCTCAATCTCCGACATTCATTCGGCATTGATTGAGGACTCGAGTTTTGTCTTCACTGGGAAGTCGGTGCGTAGCACTCACCTGCGTTCGCGCAGTAGTATACAGTTGCTTGGCAACGTTAATGCCGAGGGCTACGGAACATTGACTAGCGATGTCGTTGCCCAGTTCATGCCTACCACAACAATCGACACTGTGGGTGTTCATGGCGGCACCGAGTGGATTGATTCGTGCTTTATCACCATGCGCGTTGCTACTGGCGACGTCACCGGAGACACGCTGGCTCCCATGCGTATGGATGTCTATAAGCTCAACCAGCAATTGCCAGTGCCAATCTATTCCGATTTCAATCCCAGCGGTTACTACAACACTGGCGACCTGATGGGCTCGATAACCTACTCGGCTAACGAGATGAACCGCAAGACTACCTACAACTCGTCGGGTACGGCGTCGATTACCTACTATGAGGTTAATGTTCCAATTCCTGTGAGCTATGCCCGTGATATTTTCATGAAATATAAAACTGATCCCGCGACATTCAGCACACCAAAGGCTTTCGCTGAATATTTCCCTGGAATCTACATCACTAATAGCTATGGTCAAGGTCATGTGATGAACTTTTATGACATTGAGTTTGTGACCTATTATCGGAAATATGAGAAATTGACCGAGACTACCGACACTATTTATCCTGCCAAGTCGCAAAGCTACATGGCTGTGACGCCCGAGGTGGTGTATAACAACAACATTACGCTCGATGTCGATGATCAGGTTGAGGACATGGTTGCCAATGGCGATGCTATCGTGATGGGACCCGCCGGCTATGAGGTGAGAGCCGACTTCCCTATTCAAGAGATTATCGATAAGTTCAAGGCTGGTACTCAAGACGGTTTAGGCGTTATTAATAGTCTTGCCCTCGAAATTCCTGCCGAAAAGGTTGTCAACCGATATGACATAGCACCGCCCAAATATCTGCTCATGGTGAAGGAAAGTTATTGCGATGAGTTCTTCGAGAAGGACACGTTGACCAACAATAAAGATGCTTTCTATGCCGAGTATAGTGCTGATGACGACAGTTACCTCTTCACTGGACTGAGGAGTTACGTGTTAGACATCATCAACAACAAGGGTGGGGTAGCGCCTGAGAGCGACACAAAGTTTGTTATTATGCCCATCGACGTGACTACCTATACCAACGCAACCACATCGTCTTATTACTACTATTACAGCAGCAATGCTAGTACCGAAGTGGTCACAAAAATCGCTCCTGCGGTTTCCAGGCCATGCATTGCGCGGCTTAAGCTAAACAAGGCAAAGCTCACGCTTGTCTATAGCAAGCAGTCGCTGTATTAGATTGTGATAAGCTCAAAATCACATAACACATAGCGAGTGCACGAAACTCGCGTCAGCCACAATAGCTCAGTCGGTAGAGCAACGCATTCGTAACGCGTAGGTCACGGGTTCGAGTCCCGTTCGTGGCTCTCTTAAAACGGCCATCGAGGCATTGCCTCGGTGGTCGCTTTTTTTATGCCATGGTGTCGCTTGTGGATATCTTTTTCAGGCTGTTAAGTTTTTTTTAGTGCAATATTTTTTGTGCGTTGTGTTTTTTGCAGTAATTTAGCAAGTTAAATATAAATATAAATACTATTTAATATTGAAATGAAGAACATATTATATGCTATAATACTTGTAATAAGTTTATTGTCAAGCATTAACGCGGCAGGGCAATCAACCTTGTTTGATTTCCCAGTTGCTCCCGATACGTGTTCCAATATCGAGAGTCGCTGCAACTACAGCGTGCAACATTTTTGGGACAACTGTAACCTCACCAAACCCTTTGAGGCAAAGAGCGACAGCCTGTTGATGGATGCGATGCTCACCTATTTCGACATTATGAAAGCTGGTGCCAATGTAAACGTATCGTTGTCATCGGTCAGAGATCTCATGTTCAAGTCTCAGGCTAATCATGATAATTTCATGAAGCTTCTTACCATTGCTGAGTATCTGCTCTACTATCACGACTTTGATTTTATCGACGACTTATATCTTGCCTTTGCAAAGAGTGCAACCGATGCCACTTGGCTCAAGAAGGACGTGCGCAACCACTTTGTTGAGCAAATCAAGCGCATAGAGTCAAGTAAGCTTGGCTCACCTCTCCTTGATTTTGAATTTACCTCAATCACTGGAGTCCGCAAGCACCTTGCCGATGTGAAGACTGCAGCCAAGCTCTATGTTCTTATGTTTAGCGACAATAACAGTGGCAGTTCCATTGAGCGCATGCGCTTGAGCACCGACATTGCTTTTGGCAAGGCAGTTGAGAGTGGGCAGATTGAGGTTGTGAACATCATGATTGGTGATGCTCCTAAGAAATGGGATGCCGATTCACAGTCCTACTCATCGACCTGGATTGTGGGCGCCAGTAAGGAGGCTGCCGAGAAACTTGACCTGCGCATGATGCCTTGCATCTATATTCTCGACGAGAACCTCAATGTCATTGCCAAGAACAAGACTGTTGATTTCGTTAAGAATCTCATGTCGAGTTAAATCACAGAATCAATGCTATATCAGAATTAATAAAATACATCAAAATGATAAATATACCAAAGTGGTTAAAGACCTTTTTCATGTTTAATGCGGGTCACACCTATAGCAACCTCTCTAGGTTGTTCTTGAGGTTGTTTACCGGCATTATGTTCCTGCAGATGGGTGTGAGGCAGATGACCCACCTCGAGGAGTTTGCCAACGTGGCTATGGGTTCGATGGGGCTTCCTAGCGAGAGCGCACTGGTGGCCATCATCGTGCTCGAGATCGTGTGTGCCGTGTTCATCATATTGGGTCTGTTCACTCGCTTGGCGCTCATTCCATCGATAGGAGTGATGATTTATGCCGAAACAGTGATGCTGGCAGCCACCAGCGTTTCGAGCGCAGGTCAGATGTTTATTTTTGAGCCTGGCTACCCCATCATGTTCATTGGCATTTTTGCTTACATGCTGCTGGCAGGACCTGGCAAGATTTCCCTTGACTACCTTATTGCTATCCACACTATCAGCGAGAAGGACGATGATGAGAGCGAGGTACTTGAAAAAGCATAACCCCAACGAATAACAAAAAACAAATGAAGATAGCGGTTCTTATATCAGGCGGAGTCGACAGTGCAGTAGTGGTGCACGAGCTTGTTCAGCAAGCTCAGCACGACTTGCAGTTGTTCTATATTCGCATTGGTATGGACAATGACGAGGGCGACTGTAGCGCCGAGGAGGACATCGAGATGTGTAACCTTATCGCTCATCGTTACGGCTTGCCCCTCGAGATTGTGTCGCTACATCAGGAGTACTGGGACAACGTTATGGAATATGCCCTGCGCACCGTCAAGGCTGGCCTTACTCCCAACCCCGACATGATGTGTAACCGCATGATAAAGTTTGGGTATTTTGAGCAGCGCTGGGGCAAGGACTTCGACCTCACGGCTACAGGCCACTATGCCACTACCTGCGAGATTGATGGCACCAAATACCTTGCTACAGCAGTCGACCCAGTCAAAGACCAGACCGACTTTTTGGCGCAGATTACTTACGACCAGCTCCGTCATCTTATTTTCCCGATAGGCTCGATGCCCAAGTCGCGTGTGCGCGAGATTGCTCAGGAGGTAAAACTTCCCAATGCTTCTCGCAAAGACAGCCAGGGCATCTGCTTCCTTGGGCAAATTGACTACAACGATTTTATTCGCCGTCATCTAGGCGTGAAACGTGGTCCAATCATTGAGATAGAGACAGGACGCAAGTTGGGCGAGCACAATGGCTACTGGTTCCACACTATAGGCCAACGCAAGGGCTTGGGATTGAGTGGTGGACCTTGGTATGTTGTGAAGAAGAACATTCAGGACAATGCCATCTATGTGAGTAACGGCTATGGCACCAGCAAGCAATATGGCCGTGAGATTAATCTTGATGAGATGCATTTCATCAGTGGTAACCCATGGATGGGGCAGGGCGGCTCGCATGAGATAACGTTCAAGAACCGTCACACACCACATTTTGCCAAGGGACGTATCACCCAGGTCGATGGGCTTCAATGGCTCATCGAGAGCGATGAGGACATCCAGGGCATAGCGCCAGGTCAGTTTGCAGTCATCTACGACAAGGACAGCCATTTGTGCTACGGAAGCGGGGTGATAACTCTTTAATTATTTTTGACCAACGAATAACTATCAACCGAATAAATGACAGAAAACAAAATAGAAATGGACGTGATGGGCATCACCTACAGTCAGATTCAGCAGGGTGCCTACGCTTTGTTGCTCAAGCAGCACGATGGCGATCTGCGGGTGCCCATTGTGGTGGGTGTGCCCGAGGCTCAGGCTATTGCTATGCGTCTTGAGCATGTCATTCCTCCTCGTCCTTTATCTCACGACTTGATGGTGAGCATGTTCCATGCCTTCGGCATTAGCCTTGATGAGGTGCTCATCTACAAGTTTAGCGAAGGTGTGTTCATGTCGAGGTTAAAACTCTCGACTAAAGAGCACGATCTGGAGCTCGAGTCACGCACTAGCGACGCCATTGCACTTGCGTTACGAACCAATGCACCCATCTACACTACTCAGGAAGTGCTAGACAAAACTGGCTTCCTCATCAAGGATGGAGAGAAGGGAAAAGTGGCTGTAAAGCCAAAGCGCACTCTTGCCGACCTTAGTGTTGACGAGTTGCGCCAGAAGCTGTCGCGTGCTGTCGAACTCGAGAAATATGAGCTCGCGGCTAGCATCCAGAAAACTATCAACGAGAAGCTGGGTAATGAGCCAACAGCCGAAGAATTATCTGAATAAATAAACAATAAAATATTAATCTCCAAAAACCGAAAAACTATGAATCTAAAAGTTCGCTTAATCATCATGAACTTCCTGGAGTTCGCCGTTTGGGGAGCATACCTCACTTGCATGGGCAACTATCTAGGAAAAGCTGGCATGGGTGGTGAAATTGCTTGGTTCTATGCTATCCAAGGTATTGTTTCAATCTTCATGCCAACACTTATGGGTATTATTGCCGACAAATTCATTCAGCCACAACGGATGTTGGGAATCTGTCACCTGCTGGCTGGTATAGCTATGATTGCTCTGTTCTCAATGGGAGCATCGGCAGCTGAGCCCAATAAGGCAATGTTTATCACACTTTACACTTTGAGTGTGGCATTCTATATGCCAACTTTGGCACTCAGCAACACTGCTGCATTCACCATCATGAAGGACAACGGTATGGATACTGTGAAAGACTTCCCACCAATTCGTGTGTTCGGAACCATTGGTTTTATTGCTACTATGTGGTTTGTTAACTGTGCTACTCTCGACAATGGCAGTTTCTTCTTTACTCTTGCCGAGAACTCCAATAAATTCCAGTATACACACTATCAGTTCCTCGTTTCAGGAATCTTGAGTGTAGTCCTCTTTGCCTACTGCTTCACGTTGCCTCAATGTAAGCTTGTGAAGAAGGAGTCTCAGTCGCTTGCCGAGACAATGGGTCTAAGTGCATTCAAGCTCTTCAAGAGCAAGAAAATGGCGATGTTCTTTATCTTCTCTATGATGCTTGGCATGTCGCTACAGGTGACCAACGGATATGCTACTCCGTTCCTAACTCACTTCAAGGGTATGGCCGAGTTTGCCGACACATTTGCTGCCAACAACGCTACAATGCTGGTGTCGTTGTCACAAATTAGTGAGGCATTGTGTATCCTCCTCATCCCATTCTTCTTAAAGCGTTATGGTATCAAAGTTGTAATGCTTATTGCAATGTTTGCTTGGGTCTTCCGCTTCGGGTTCTTTGGACTTGGAAATCCTGCAATGCCAGGCGTGATACTATTTGTGCTTTCATGTGTAGTCTATGGTGTTGCTTTCGACTTCTTCAACGTGTCTGGTGCGATGTTTGTTGATAACGAATGTGACCCCAATGTAAAGGCTTCGGCTCAGGGTTTATTCATGCTCATGACCAATGGCTTGGGTGCAACTATCGGAACTCTTGCTGCAGGAGCCGTTATTAACAAATTCTGTAGCTGGAATGAATCTGGTTTCCTTGTTGGTGATTGGCAGACTCCATGGTTCATCTTCGCCAGCTTTGCTCTTGTAGTTGCTGTCGCATTCTGGGTACTGTTCAAGTACAAACACAATCCTGCAGCAATTGATAAAGACGCTATTAAGCATTAAGAAGAATAATTCTTTATTAAATTTAGAGAATAAAAAGATATGCATCGATTTTTCGCCCCCGACCTAGCCACTACGCTCACTCTTCCAGAGGAGGAGTCGCGTCATTGTGTGCGAGTGCTCAGGCTGGTCGAGGGCGACGAAATCGAAGTCATTGACGGTGCTGGCACGCTTTATCGTTGTCGCATCGCAATGGCACATGCCAAGCATTGTGGCATTGAGATTCTTTCTCAAAAAGATTGTCCGCCGCACTGGGGTAGTAAGATAATGGTTGCTGTTGCACCAACCAAGAACCTCGACCGCATTGAGTGGATGGCCGAGAAATGCACCGAGATGGGTATCGACCGCATCACTCCGCTGCTGTGCCGACACAGCGAGCGCAAGGTACTCAAGACAGAGCGCCTTCACAAGATTCTGGTTGCTGCAATGAAGCAGTCGCTCAAGGCACAACTGCCGCAGCTCGATGAGCTTACACCCATTGGCGACCTTATTGATGAGCACAGCGATGCACAACGATTCATCGCCTATTGTGATGAGTCGTTGCCACGCAACGAGCGCCGTTCACTAGCACAAGTTTATGACCCTAGTCATGATGCAATGGTGATGATAGGCCCAGAGGGCGATTTCGATCCTACCGAGGTGGAGGCAGCCTTGAATGCGGGTTTCGTGCCGGTTACGCTTGGCGATAGCCGCTTGCGCACCGAGACGGCCGCCCTGATGGCGGTTGCCATGATGCACACCCTCAAAATGAACAAATAACGATTAACGAAACTATGCTCAACTACTTGACATCATCAACAGGTAACTTCTTCCTCTTGGCTGGCCCTTGTGTTATTGAGGGGGAGGATATGGCGCTCACTATAGCCGAAAAAGTACTTGAGTCGGCTTCTAAGCTCAATATACCCTATGTCTTCAAAGGCAGTTATCGCAAAGCCAATCGTTCTCGCCTTGACTCCTTCACGGGCATAGGCGATGAGAAAGCGCTGAAAATTCTGCGCAAGGTGGGCGATACGTTCAACATTCCTGTGGTGACCGACATTCACACTCCAGATGAAGCCGAAGTGGCAGCCCAATATGTTGACGTTCTTCAAATACCGGCTTTTCTGTGTCGCCAGACCGATTTGCTTGTGGCTGCGGCGCGCACCGGCAAAATGGTGAACATTAAGAAGGGACAGTTCCTTTCGGCCGAGTCTATGCGTTATGCTGTTACCAAGGTCAAGGAGTCGGGCAATAATCAGGTGACGATAACTGAGCGTGGCACAACTTTCGGTTATCAGGACTTGGTAGTTGACTACCGTGGCATTCCTGTCATGCGACAGTATGCCCCAGTAATAATGGACATCACTCATTCTTTGCAACAGCCCAATCAGGCTAGTGGCGTAACTGGAGGCCGCCCTGAACTCATCGAGACTGTTGCACGAGCTGCAATAGCTACAGGCGCCGATGGCATCTTCATTGAGACGCATCCCAATCCCGCTGTGGCCAAGAGTGATGGGGCCAACATGCTGCAGCTCGACTTGCTCGATGGTCTACTCTCTCGCCTCACAAAACTGAAAATGGCAATCAATGAAATTGACAATAAATAACTAATAATAAATATTTTAAATTATGAAATTGAGAAAATTCTTTGTCCTGGCTGTGCTGATGGCTATGTTCACTTGCTTCAGTAGCAATGCTCAGGAAACCGACAAAATCACACAGGCGGTCATGAAGGTCTATAACGATTACATCGAGAAGAACCCCAATGACTATAACACGCTGTTCATGAGGGCTAACCAGCTCTATTACAACCATGACTATGCAGGAGCTATGACCGATGTAAACCGCGTTATTGAGCTCGCACCTTCAAAGGAGACCGAGTTGCTCTTCGATGCCTATCTGCTGCGTGCAGCTCTCTACGAGATCAATGGCAATCTTTCGGCCGAAGGTGAGGATATCGATAAAGCTGCCGCTATCGACCCCACTAATCTTGCTTGGGTCGACATGAAGGGTAAGTGGGCTTATCGTACTGGCACCTACGATGTTGCTAAGAAGCAGTTTGAGTCTATCTTGCAGCAACAGCCACGCAACTACGACGCTATGTACAAACTTGGATGCGTAGCTGCCAAGGAAGGGGATAGCGAGGAGGCCATGAAGTGGGTCAACAATGCAGTATCGCTCTATCCAGCTGAGGCTCAGGTTTATCTTAACCGTGCATCGGTTCAGGAGATGATTGGCAAGTATCGCGATGCTTGTGACACCTATCTCATTGCAATGAGTGCCACCAACGACAATGGCGCATCGATCAACCGTCTCGTTGAGCTCTCTAGTGACCATTACGAGGACGTGATGGCTTCGCTTCGCAGCGCTACCGATGATAACCCCCGTGTGGGCATCTTCTACCGAGTTCGATCGGCTATTGCTCTCAACTACAAGCACTATGGACAGGCTCTGCGCGACCTTAAGGTTATCACCGACAATGACCTCTTTGAATATTCAACCATCTACAATGATGAGGCTACATGTTTGTTCCAATTGGGTGACTACGACCAGGCCTATACCTATGCCAACAAGGCTATTGCCACCGATGCTACCAACCCTGATGGTTACATCCTGCGCAGCATGATAGAGCTGCGTCAAGGCAAAGGCGGAAACTTTGCGACTGCAGCCAAAACACTCGATCAAGCTCTCGTACTCAACGAGAACTATGTACCAGCATTGCTTGCCAAGGCCCGTCTGCTAATCGCTCAAAAGAAGTATAAAGATGCTCTTCCTGTGATTACCAAGGCTATTAACGCCGAGGAGACTAATGCCGAGGCTCTGCTACTGCGTGGATGGCTCAATAAGAACCACCTTAAGAACGCCGCTGCAGCAAAGGCCGACTTTGAGAAGATGCTTACTCTCAATGGCGATGCTCTTGAGTCGCTGCGTGGTTTCGCACTCCATGAGTTGGGACGTGACAGTGAAGCTACTGCATGGGCCGAAAAGGTGATTGAGAACTATCCTGCCACTGGTGGCGAGACCTATTACTATGCCGCAGCTTTGCAGGGAGCTATGGGCAACAAGGCGCAGGGCATTAAGTACTTGGAGTCGTGCCTTGCTAATGGCTACGGAGGTCTTTACGACATTAAGTTCAACAATGATCCTTACGTAAACCTCGCTCCGTTGCGCAGTGAGCCATCTTTCGATATCCTGCTCAGCAACTCGCAACTCAACTTCCAAGAGCGATGACAATATTCCCTAAATCCCCCATCTGCCATCAGGTGGGGGATTTATACTTAAAACATACCATTTAAAACTACTTACACATTGTCCACCCTCTTAATCTTCATATTAGCAATCTTATTGATGGTTCTAGCCATCGCAAGGTGGAAGATTCATCCATTCCTCGCCATTATAGCTACGGCACTTGTGCTTGCGGTGGTGCTCGGTGTGCCATTGAAGACCATCCCCGATGTTATTGGCCGTGGTTTTTCAAGTATCTTCACTGGCATCGGACTGGTAATAATCTTTGGCACAATCATCGGCACTGTGCTTGAGAAGACTGGTGCCGCGGTAGCCATGGCGCGTGGTGTCGAGAGGGTAGTGGGGCGCAGGTTTCCACGTTTGGCTATGATGTTAATTGGCTGGATTGTGTCGATTCCTGTGTTTTGTGACAGCGGCTTTGTGCTTGTGAGTCCCATTGGTAAATCGCTCGCACGGCGCACCGCTCAGCCCCAAGCAAGCTTTATGCTTGCACTTGGTGCAGGTCTATTTGCCTCGCACGTATTCATACCACCCACTCCTGGTCCCGTAGCTGCCGCAGGGATGATGGGCCTTGACGACAACTTGCTAATGGTTATTGCCGTGGGTGTGGTCATCTCGCTGATTTCTCTAATTCCCGTCTATTTCTTTGCTGGCAAGATTGGAAAGAGGATAACAACCGCTGGTGTTGACATTGACGAGGGACAAAACATTGAAGAAACCAAAAATGCACCATCGGCTTTCATCTCGTTTCTGCCCATCATCGTGCCGGTACTGCTAATGGCTATGGGCAGCTTGGTGTCGCTTGTGGTTATGCCCGAATGGCTTGCTGCAATCTTAACCTTCCTGGGCAAACCTGTTATCGCTATAATGGTAGCATTTTTGTGCTGCTTGCCGCTTCTCGCCAAACGTAGAATGCTTAAGGAATCTTACGGTATTATCAACGACTCGCTAATGACTGCTGGCCCCATTATCTTCATCACTGCTGCTGGTAGCGTGCTTGGTAGTGTGATAGTTGAAAGCGGGTTTGTCGAGATCTTGAAGCAATACACTGGCACCCTCTCGGCGCTGGGAGTCATCTTCCCCTTCTTGATTGCGGCCATCCTTAAGTCAGCGCAGGGCTCGTCAACAGTGGCGATTACAACCACGGCTAGTCTAATGGGAATGTTTGGCGATGCGGGCTCCATGATGCACGCCTTGGGCTTTACTACGCCACTTGCTGCCACCCTCGTCGTGATGGCGATAGGTGCCGGCGCAATGACCGTATCGCACGCTAACGACAGCTACTTTTGGGTAGTCACTGGTTTTGGCGGAATTCGCACCACCGACGGCTACCGCTCCTTCACCCTTATGACATTAATCATGGGCGTCACTGCAATTGCTCTAATAGCACTCGCAGCACTACTTCTCCTCTAAATGAAGAATGCCCAATGCACAATAGCGCCACATTGAAAAACACTTTCCACAACTTAAACAAGAAAAAATGAAAAAGATATTTCCAATATTATGTTTCGTTTGCCTGAGCATGTTTGTTTCTTGTTCAGGAGAGCAAAATATTTCAAGAAATGACTCAAATGCAAAGGAGTCAGTTAATGAGAAAAAATTGACATTTAATGATAACCTTTATGTTGATACCATTAAAACAGATTCAAGTAAAGTAAGAATTTCTTTTGAATGGGATGATATAGATGGACCATGCCCAGTTGGTCGTCTAGTAATAGAAGAAGACAACTTCTCTAAACGACCGGTTCAAATAGCATTATATATTTTCGAACAAAGAAAAGATTCATTATTTCTTCATACTGAATGGGAAGACAATGTTGACACATGCTATATAAGAAATATATCAAATGATTCCTTAGTTATAGTACATAAGAACAAAGATTTGTTTTATACAAATCGAGACACTACGGTATTATATAGAGGGTCATCCAAATAATTAAAGTGGGAATTCATTTTTTTTATCATGGCAGAATTATTTGACACAATTGTTGCGGATTTGATGCAAATAGATCAATTTGCAGTTTATAAATTTCGAAAAAGAGATTCTATGCTTTTATACAAAAAGGATGGAAAGAGACTGTCAATAGAATTAGACCATTGGATTGATGATTCTTCATCCTCATTGGTTATATATCCTATTTATGGAGTCAGATTTGATGTCTTACATAAATGGTTTGAGAAATTCAGTGTCAACACATTACAAGATCAGCGAGATAGGGCAAGCATTTCTTTCTCAGGTGATATGTTATGTCAACAGGAGGAATTCTATTTTAAACAAAATAAGAGACATTATATAGATGATTTTTATAAGCTGCAAACGCAACTTCTAAAAAATTCTGAATATGTTTTTTCAACATACTCCTCCTTAGAAAAACTATATGCTAACATTATTGAGCCTATATTAAATAAGAATGTACAACTACTCGACGTTGGGGCTGATTGGATTTTTATTGATTTAGCATTGTGTAAACTTATTCAACCAGATAAATATAATCAACTAAAACAAATCCTTCTTGACCACATTGAATTCATGTATAAACGTGGAGAACCCAATGTGTTGGATTATTATGGTCGACTAGATGAAATACTCTCATATTTGGAAACCTATCGTTCCACAACTTAAACAAGAAAAAATGAGAAATAGTATAATTAGTGTTTTATCCATCAGTATTGTTGTCTTTTCGACATTATTCATTAGTTGTAATCGAACGAGAACCTATCAAACGTTCGACGAATTCTCTATGAGTGGCATCGGCGAGCCGGTCAAGAAACCTTATGTTAGTGTTTACGAGAGTGACTCAAAGATTGTTGTGAGACGATCAGATAGAATGAATTCGCCGATTATATATACGAAAAAGGGTGATGTCTGGTATAATGAGCAGTCTTTTAATCAATGGAAAGATAATTCTTTCTACACAATATCATTGTCTGAAAAGGATTTGCCAAACACGTATTATAGATTTATACATAATGATAGCATTATTGAATATAACGAAATATCTGGTGATGGTCCAGTGTTACGCAGTCTAATAATCCGTACTCGCGATAATATAACAGCAATTAATATTGATGGATTATATCCTGATTTTAATGTAGACCATGACAATATGTTGAATGATTTAAATCAAATCATATCGACATATAAAAAAAAGGCTGACAAAATAATCTCAACATTCAAAAATGATCCTGTTGCGAGGTTGGATGAGTTCTATTTTTATGACACTTATACACGTGAATTTAGAAATGACAGTTTGTTTTTTATCCCGAGTCCTCACAGTTATGGAAAAACAATAAAATACAAACTATCTTCACTTGGCGAGTATGGTACATTACCAGGTCTAAAATTCAATTATGGCTTAGAAATAGAAAATTAGTGCTTTTGGGATTAATCTGTTATCTAATCTTTGTTGTCTTTCTGTTGTGTATGTTGTTTGAAAAAATTCCGGCGTAAGCCGGCTTTTCGACGAACTCAGTTCGCAGCTTTTTGAGATTATGGATGTCAGTCTGTTTAATATGTTGTGCCTGTTGTCTTTCAGTTGTGCTTGTTGTTTGAAAACAGTATCGTAATTGTTGTCTGAAAAAACTCTTCCGCTTTTTTAACCTTGCCCCCTATATTAGTGTTTTTATATCTTTGCTCTTACCACCAAGGCAAGAGCTCTTTGACATACTGCCACCCTCATCTTCAAAATTTTTTTTAATTTTGTCCCAAGCGATGCAAGTGAGTCAAGCGATGTATTAATTAAAATAATTTTAGAGCCATCGGCTCTCCAATTTCCACTCCGCAAGGAGTGGCAAAACCCTATTCCAACGTATGTGCAATTTTAATTTCATTTTTAATTTAATTTCTCGCCGCAGGCGACCCTACCAGCCTCAAGGAATATTTCCGGCGCAAGCCGGCAAGATTGTGCATTATGAATTATGCATTGTGCATTGAATAAGCCGCCCCAGCGGCTTCACTTAACACTTTACACTTAAAATTTGAAACTTACCGCCTTTGTCCCACCCACTTTCAATCATTAATAAAAACACAAGAAGTCGTTTGTTGTTTTTAAGCAAAGCCACCTCCATGATTAAAATCTCTCAATTCAGAAAAATTTTTTTTGTAAAATTGTCCCAGAATTTCCTCCGCGCTACAAACCCCACTTACAATTTATAAGTGAATACACTGAACACACTGAACACGGTGAACACACTGATTCCACTGATTCCAGTGATTCCAAGTGATTCCATGATTCCCCCGATTCCATATTCCCATGCATTTGCGAGATAATTAGCTGTTTCCGTTGTTTGAAAAACCACCGAGCTAGCGAGGCTTTTTAACACCGATAGGTGCAGCTTTTCGAGATTAAAAATATTTTTGTAGTTATCCCGTTGTTTTTGTTGTTTGATAATAGGCCGATATGATGATTGAATTTGTTGAAAAAATCTTTGCCAAAAATAGTGATAAATTGTAAGATGTTTTGTATCTTTGCGAGACTTAACTAAAACACTTTAAAATATTATGGCAAAAATTCATGGAGCAGTAACGGTCAACACCGAGCGCTGCAAAGGCTGCAACCTGTGCGTTGTGGCCTGTCCCAGCAACGTGCTTGACCTAAAGAAAAATGAAGTAAACAACCGAGGTTACCACTATGCCTATATGGCAGAGCCTGAAAAGTGCATTGGATGCTCGAGCTGCGCGCTCGTGTGCCCCGACGCTTGCATTGAGGTATATCGCGTTGTAGAGAAGTAAACAAGTAATCAATCTTTAAAAAACAAAACCGTAGAAACGATGAACGATAAAGTAACATTAATGAAGGGTAATGAGGCTCTCGCTGTCGCTGCTATTCGCTATGGTGCTGACGGCTATTTTGGTTATCCTATTACCCCGCAGTCGGAGGTTCTCGAGAAACTTGAAGAAGAAATGCCTTGGGAGACTACTGGTATGGTAGTCCTGCAAGCCGAGAGTGAAGTGGCTGCTATCAACATGGTGTATGCTGGCGCTTCGTGCGGCAAGACAGTGCTTACTTCTACTTCCAGCCCAGGCTTCAGCCTGATGCAGGAGGGTATGAGCTACATGGCAGCTAGCGAGGTTCCTGCATTGGTGATTAACGTAATGCGTGGTGGTCCTGGTCTAGGTACTATCCACCCATCACAGGCCGACTACTTCCAGGCAGTTAAGGGTGGTGGCCATGGCGACTATCGCTTGATTACCCTGGCTCCTGCTTCGGTACAGGAGATGGTTGACTTCGTAGCACTTGGTTGGGACTTGGCTTTCAAGTATCGTGCAGTATCAATGATTCTTGCCGATGGCGTTATCGGCCAGATGATGGAGAAAGTGGTGCTCCCCGAGCAGCGTCCACGTCACACTGAGGAATGGATTCGTGAGAATTGCCCATGGGCTGTTAACGGCCGCAAGGGTATGCGTCCCAAGAACATCATCACTTCGCTCGAGCTTGACGACGACAAGATGGAGGAGAACAACCACCGCTTCCAGGCTACTTACCGTGAGATTGAGAAGAACGAGCAACGCTGCGAGTTGATCAATACCGACGATTGCGATTACCTCATCGTTGCTTTCGGTAGCATGGCACGCATCAGCCATAAGGCTATGGAGCTCGCTGCCGAGGAAGGTATTAAGGTTGGTATCGCTCGCCCAATCACTCTGTGGCCTTTCCCAGTAGACGCTATTCGCAAGGCTGCTGAGGGCGTTAAGGGAATCCTTAGCGTTGAGCTCAGCGCTGGTCAGCTCATCGAGGACATCAAGCTCGCTACCGACTGCAATTATCCAGTCGACATATTCTACCGCTTGGGTGGTAACGTGCCCGCTCCCGACGAGATTCTCAACGCTCTCAAAGAGAAACTGGTTAACAAATTAGGATAATCAACATTTAATCATTACAAGACCATTATGGAACTTAACGATATAATCCGCCCCGAAAATAGGGTTTATAAGAAACCGAGCCTTCTCAACGACGCTCACATGCACTACTGCCCTGGCTGTAGCCATGGTGTTGTGCACAAACTCGTTGCCGAGGTAATCGAAGAAATGGGACTGCAAGAAAAGGCCATCGGCGTCTCTCCCGTAGGTTGCGCCGTATTTGCCTACAACTACATTGACATCGACTGGCTTGAGGCTGCTCACGGACGTGCTCCAGCTATGGCTACCGCTACCAAGCGATTGATGCCCGACAAACTCGTCTTCACCTATCAGGGCGACGGTGACCTTTCGGCAATTGGTACAGCCGAGACTATCCATGCTGCCAACCGCGGTGAGAACATCGTCATCATCTTCATCAACAATGCTATTTATGGTATGACTGGTGGACAGATGGCTCCTACCACTCTGCTCGGTCAGAAGACCGCTACTTGCCCCTACGGACGCCGTGCCGACCTTAACGGCTATCCTCTGGCTATCAGCAACCTGCTGGCTCAGCTCGACGGTACTTGCTACGTTACCCGTCAAACTGTTTACAGCCCAGCTGCAGTGCGTAAGACTAAAGCCGCTCTCAAGAAAGCCTTCCAGAACAGTATGGACGGCAAGGGATGCTCGGTTGTTGAAGTTGTCAGCACCTGCAACACTGGTTGGAAACTCACTCCAGTGAAAGCCAACGAGTGGCTACAAGAGAACATGTTTGCTAAGTACCCATTGGGTGATTTAAAAAATAATGAATAATCATGAAAGAAGAAATAGTAATAGCAGGCTTTGGAGGACAGGGTGTCCTCTCAATGGGTAAGATTCTGGCTTACTCTGGATTGATGGAAGACAAGGAAGTGACTTGGATGCCATCTTACGGTCCCGAACAGCGTGGTGGTACTGCCAACGTTACCGTAATCGTGAGCGACGAGCGCATCAGCTCACCTATCCTCAACATGTATGACACTGCAGTTGTTCTCAACCAGCAGAGTCTTGACAAGTTTGAGAAAATGGTGAAGCCCGGTGGCGTGCTCATCTACGACAGCTATGGCATCAACACTCCTCCAACTCGTACCGATATCAAGATCTATCGCATCGAGGCTACCGAGGCTACCATCGAGATTAATAACAGCAAGGCTTTCAACATGATTGTCCTTGGTGCTTACCTCAAGGTTAAGCCCGTAGTTACCATTGAGAATGTGCTTAAGGGCCTCAAGAAGACTCTTCCCGAGCGCCACTGGCACCTCATCCCAATGAATGAGGAAGCCCTTAAGAAAGGTGCTACCCTCATCAAGGAGTAATCGAGCAATGTAGAGGCGAGACGTATCTCGTCATTTACCAATAAACAACGAAACGCATCCTAATGGGGTGCGTTTCGTGTTGTTATGTTTATACTTTATTTAATAATCTCCACAGTTGTGGTTGTATTAATGTCGTTTATGGTGATAGGGATTGTAAGTACTGGGATAGTTCTATCGTAGTTCAATTTAACCTTCTTGCCGTTGACCTTCACTTGTGATGGTTTTATTTCCAATCCAGGCACCATCAGGCGATATTCCTTCTTGGCCGGTGTACCTGCACCTTCACCGCTGATTGTGATAACCCATTTGTCGGCAGTAGGTGCAGCTGCAAAGTGAATCAGGCGGTGCTTTCCCTTCTCAAGTGTGCCAGTCGACTGCAGGTCATCGTCAAAGAGGGTGTATTCCGAAGGCTCATCGCTTATGTAGTACATTATGTCGAGTTTCGAAGGATTGTAGTCGCCCACGTTGTCCATTTTGTAGCTGGCCTGTGGTATGAATGCTCCTGCGCGGGCAAAGAGTGGCAGCACCTCGATGGGTGCGTCATAATTTATGGTTGTGTGAGCATTGTATCGATTGCTAGGGATATTGATGTCTACCCATGTGCCCTCGGGGAATGTTATATTGCGGCTTGTGGCCCCCTGAGTCATCACAGGAGCGACCATCACGTCATAGCCCCACAAGTACTGGTCGCTCACGTTTTCGAAGCGCTTGATGTTGTTGTCTCTCTCATAGAAACCAAGTGGACGAACGAGAGGCAGACCCTGGCTGGCGTTCTCGTAGGCGAGGGTGTAGTTGTAAGGCAGCCAGCGGTAACGCTCGCAGATGATGCGACGTGGAAGGTCGCCATATTCTGTGTAGTGATAAGGCTCGGCTAGGTCTTGTGAATGGGTGCGCAGCACAGGCGAGAAGAGGCCCAATTCTAGCCAACGGATGTAGAGCTCGCCGTCGCGCTTCTTGTTCTCGTCAAGGGCAAAGCCACCCACGTCGTGTGACATGTAGCCTAGTCCGCTCAGACCAGAGTTGAGCATAATGGTTACCTGCGGTTGGAAACCTCCCCATGAGCGCGACACGTCGGTCGACCAGGGAAATACCGAGTAGCGTTGCAAACCTGCTGTGCCGGCACGCATCATAATCATGGGTCGGCGGTCGGGGTACTCCTCCTTGAAGAGGTCGTAGATGATGCGGCTCCACTCGTTGCCGTAGAAGTTGTGATACTGCTCGGCAGTGAGGCCGTTGTAGTGGCAAATCGCTTCGGGATGAACCTCGGGTTCGCCCAGGTCGCCCCACCAGCCAGTAACGCCCTCATCGGTAAGCGAGCGGTAGCGGTTGCGCAACCATTGGCGAGTGTCGGGATTCGATACGTCAAACATGCCTCCCTGGCCTACCCATATTGTGACGGTCTGTGTGGTATCGGTGCCGCCGGTTTTGCAGAACATGCCTTTCGGGTCAAGTTCGTTGTAGTTGTTGATGGCGCGACCATTGGTGAGCACATAGGGTTGTGAGATTGTCACCACGTTAATGCCTTTCTCCTTGAAGTCCTTGAGCATTCCGCGATGGTCGGGCCACTGGTCCTTGTCCCACTCCAGGCGGCCCATATCTTGCTCCTTGCCGTACCAGTATAAGTCGAAAACCATGCCGTCAAGGGGATATCCGTTGCGCTTGAGCGTGTCGACAACGCCCTCACTCTCACGCTGGTTGTGGTAGCCATATTTTGAGGTGATGTAGCCAAGCGTCCACAGCGGTGGTAGCTCTTGGCGTCCCACGAGCCAAGTAAAGTTCTTGACTACGTTTTCCACCTTGCCATTACCGTTGATGATATAGTAGGAGATGGGTTGTGGAGATGTGCTCTTATACTCGATAAAGGTCTCACCTACATAAAGAGAAGACTTGCAGAAGTCATCGAAGAAGATTCCGTAGCCTTTAGAAGATATAACAAAAGGAATTGTGATGCCCATCTGCTTGATGCGCTTCTCGCCGCTAACATAGCCGTAGTTCTGCTTGTTGTAGTTAATGAGCGTGTCGCCTAAGAGATTGAAAGAATAGCCTCGCTCGCCAGCACCATAGAACGATTCCCTTCCTGAATGCAAAAGGCGCACAGTGCCGCCGTCATGATTGCATTGGTCCATTGTGAAGAGTGTGTTTTTGTTGCATACAATCACTGTGTTGAGGCTCTTGTCGGCAATAACGCGCAAACCACTATTGGTGACCAATTCATCAAAAATATTACCGTTATTATATGTGAAATTGGCATCGTAAGATTGTTCTTTAGCAAGTGATGGCAGTAGTTTGCCTTTCCAGTTTGATGGGACAACATCCACTCTCACAATGTCGTTATTTATTGTGGTGACTTTGATTATTTGATCTCGTTCAGAGTCATAGAAATCAAAACCATCCATGGGCTTCGCCCCAGCCGTTGTCGTAATGGCAATTATTGCAAATGCAAATAGTGTGATAATTCTACGAACTTTCATCTTTATTGATAATTATGGTTGATATCGGGTGTTAATGTGCAAAGTTATACAAATTTCTCATTATTTTCAATGATATTTCGTGCTTTTGTTATTAATTTGTTTCACATTTATAGGAATTATTTATTTTTTTTGTATATTTGCAACCATGAAACTCTAAACAGTGGTATTATGCAAGTAAAAATTTTGGATGAAGAGACAGGCCAGTCTCGTGAATTAACTCTTGATTTTGATGCCGAGGAGCTCAAAGTCGTTGACTATTCTGAGAAGGCAATTGTGGTGACTGGAAATACCAAGCTGTTCAAGACCGAGATTAAGAAGCTGGGAGGACGTTACAATCCTAGGCTCAAATGCGGTCAGGGCTGGGTATTCAGTTCAAAGAAGCGTGACGAGGTTGAGGACCTAGTAAAGTGGATCAATCTGCTGCAAAAGCAGTTGTCGCTGGCTTCGCAGGACTATAAGCTTGATGTGAAGTGATTATCACAACAAGGTGAGTCATCATTAAAAGGAAACAACCTTCAGCATCCATGTGGTGCTGAAGGTTGTTTTTTACTGGGTTGATGCTTGCAGGCGCTCTAAAAACCGCGTTACCTCTTCTTTCCTCTCGAGAGCATTTGCTTCGAGAACTTGAGCTCAGCCTGCTTGAGTTGGAACATCTGCTTCTTTGAGAGAATCTTCGAGAATTTGTCGAAGTAACGTCCTTCAATTTCTCCTTCTTTCACTTTCACTTGCGACATTGCTCGTGCAGCATTTGCATAGTCCTGATCCGATGCCTTGGTCGTGCTTGAGATTTTCTTAGCCTGCTCTCGCGCAGTGCGGTGCACAGCAAAAACCTCTTTCTCCATGGCCTCATAGAGTGGCATGAACTTTTCGCGCTGAGCTTGAGTCATCTCGGTTTGCTCGGCAATGAAGTCGTGCTTGTAGTCGAGCATTTCCTGAGTCCACTGGCTGCGGTTGGCATTGGTATGATTTTTGTCCTTAGCCCATGCAGTGTTAAGGCTCAGCATCAGCATTGCTGCAATCGCTATGAAGGATATTCGTTTCATTCTCTCGTGATTTCAAAAACAGTTAATGTAAACAAAGAGTGACGTGTCACGGCATTGCAACGGTCGTTGCGCTTTCATCCATTTCGACCGAGTCTTCATAGGTCATAATGTCGTAGTCGCTGACGGCTCCAAAGTCCATCAAGTCTTCGGCATTCTTTTCTACAGTGACTCCTGCTGAGATGTTGGCTGCACGCTGTTCGCCAGTTGCGCTCGACTTCCCTAAAGAGAAGATGTTCATCATTAGCCATACACCGGCAAACATTGCTGCCATGTAGATGAAAGGCCTGATGCGCACCCACATCGTAGGCGTCTCTTCCTCGGTGATTTTTACCTCAGGAAGCGAAGCTGCCATCTTTGCGTTGAAATCGTTGAAGAAATTCTCAGGGACTTTAAATCCCGGATCCTTACCCAGCTTTTCTAATATTTTAGAATTTTCGTTTTTCATTACAACTTTTTGACTACAATAACACAAAAAGGTTTAATCATTGTTCTCAAAAAATGTCTCGATTTTCTTCAACGCATGATGAAAAGACGCCTTGAGCGCACCAACCGAGGTGCCAAGGATTTCGCTCATGTCTTCATACTTCATCTCGTCGTAGTAGCGCATATTGAAAACAAGGCGCTGCTTTTCGGGCAGAGTGGCGATGGCACGCTGCAGTTTTGCCTGTGCTTCGTCGCCGTCGAAGTATCGGTCGGCCTCGAGGTTGTTGACAAGGAAGGAGTCGTCATCGTCGAGCGAAATGTTGTTCTGTACCTTCTTCTTGTTGATGAAGGTGATTGACTCGTTGATGGCAATCTTGTAGAGCCACGTCGAAAGTTTAGCGTCGCCACGGAAGTTGTCGATGTTGGTCCAAGCCTTAATAAAGGTGTTTTGGAGCACATCGTTGGCGTCGTCGTGGTCGATTACCATGCGACGAATCTGCCAATACAGCTGCTCGGAATAGTGTTCAATCACTTTCCCGAAAGCTGTGCGGCAGGTGTCCTGCTTGTGCAGCTGCTCGATAATCTCAGTTTCGTCGTATTTTACTCGTGTTGCCATCAGTTTTAAAAAAGCGCTTCAAAGTTACTGATTTTTTTTCACTTCACGGCAAAAAACACCAATTAATTATAAAAAAACACCTGCACAATGATGTTTTGTACAGGTGTTTCGTGTGTGGAATTAACTGGTTACTGGGCAAACTGTGTGCCGGTGATAGTGCCACTGTACTTGTCGTCCATGGTGAAAGAGGCGTTTACTACACGGCCGTTTCCTGTAACGTTAGCTTGGAAACTGTTAAGTGTGTAGGTCTTGTCGTTTGATTCTTTTTCGGAATCCAAAGTAACCACAAAGCCGTTGGCTGTAGCAGTAGCTTTGAGGTCGCGGAAGTAGATCTCGTTGATTGTTCCACTATTGGTGCTCAAAGTGAAGTTTCCTAAACCAAGAACAGCGCTCATGTTGTCAGGATTGATAACGATAATCATTGCTGCATTTTTGCTCTCTACTGGAGTTGCATTCTCCTGTTCGGTATTTGTAACCGTGATAGTGGTGTAGGGGAAGAACAAGTCGGCATTTGAGCTCACAAAATAAGTTCCAGCAACGATGAATTCAATGTGCATTGTGCCATTGTTTGGATTGTAGAGACCCTTGAAGTTGGTGATACCATTTCCAGCGTTAGCAGACTCGAAAGTATAGCAGCCAAGCTCATTGTCGCTTTTGAGGGGAGCATTAGTGACGTTAATATTTGCCACGTTTCCTGTGCTCATAGGTACTGCATAGCTGAGGGTGATGGTGTTTTCAGTGTAGTTCCATTCTACTGAAATGAGAGAGGAAGAAACCTTCTCGGACTGACCCTCACCGATGTTTACCACGTTGTTAAGCACATCAGCCTGAAGCTTTGTGATTGCTGAGTCTTTATCATCGCTACAAGCTGTTGATGCGAGTACCAGCAATGCTAATGTGAAGATTGAAAAAACTTTTCTCATAGTCGTGTTATTTAGTCGTTAATATTTTCATTAAATAATAATGTGCCACAAAAGTAGCACATTATTTTATAATAGGAGTGATATTTAAACTAAATTAGTAAAAATATCGTTAATTGTTGACGATTACCAACGTATTGGATTGCTGGCAGGTCCCTCGTTCCACAGGTAGAGGTTGTTGTTGGGGGCAGTGCTGTAATGCTCTCCACCATGGGCGTTGAAGTAAATGGCATGATATCCAATAGCAATGTTGAGTACACTTTTGAAGTTTGTGACCACGAGTGCAGGATAGGGTGTTGCCTGATCGAGGTTTTCTCCTGTGTAGTAGATGGGCACAATATTATCGCCAGTGAGTTTGATTACAGGCTCGACACCGAAGTCTTCAATGTCATCAACATCAGTTAGTTCTGAATAATCTAGAGTGGTGAATTCCACATCGAGATTTGGAATTGATATTTTCTTGAGCACTGGGCTGGTAGCTCCGCCCACTTGGAACTGAACGTTGTAGATAAAGACTTCGGCCTTTCTGTTGGCGACATCAATCTTGTAGGTGTAGTAAAGCTCGGAGGTGGCGTTGTAGTTGTTGTCGGTCACAAGTGAGCTCACGGTAGAGTTGCACACAAGCACGCGCCAAGTGCCATTGACGGTGTAGTCGAGCGAGTACACGTTGTTCTTCTTGTCGACGTAGCCCCTTACATTGGTGAGTTTGTATTTTGCGTTTTCTTCACCAGTCTCGGGGTCAAAGAACTTCACGCTCTCGGCTTTGAAACGCACGAAGTTCTCGTCAAATGAACTAGCCTTGATGTCTTCCATGCGGAACGATACCTCGAAGGGCATGTGCGAGTCAAACTGCACGCCTTGTGCCAGCACGCTCACGGTAGCCTCATTTTTTGTGCGCTCGATGTTGAAGGAGTAGTCGGCAGTCTCAACATAGTTGGTTGTGTTGTCGGCTGCTTTAATTGTCCAGTTAATTAGGTCTTTGCCCTGAATAGTCTCTTTTACAGGTTGTTCTTGGTTGGGCTCGTCGTTGGTGCACGAGGTGAACGCGAGCGCTGTTGCCATAAGGGCGAGTGATAATAAAATTTTCTTCATGATTTTATTGTTATTTAGTTTATATGTTTATTCTCAATGTTGCTCCTAGCATGCGGCTGCGGCCACGCTGCAGGAACTCGTGGCTAATCGATACAAAGTAGAACGTATTGTAGCGTGTGCCGGTGAGATTCTGGCCCCACAGCTGCAGCGAGTAGTGCTTGCCTGCAAGGGTTATGCTACTTCCCAGCAGGGCATAGAAAGGCTGACGCTGGGTGTTGGCCTCGTTCCAGTAAACTTCGCCTGTGCCTTTGAGGCTGACATCGATTATGATGCTCCTTGTCCAGTCGCTGCCACCTTTAAAGTTGTAGGTGTAGAACGCTTGAGCAAAAAGTGTGTGCTGTGGGCAGTAGGGCACAAGTTTATCCTTGTAATCGGCCTTGCCGTCGTTGTAGCGAATGAAGCGAGCGTCGCAGTAGCCGTAGCTCAGGTTCATGCCCAGATTGTCGGTGAAGTTGACATTCAGGCTTGCCTCAGCGCCCACGCTTCGAGTCTTGCCTGCGTTGGTCATGATGCGGCCTGTTGTGGTGCCGTCGGGGAAGATGGTCATCTGTCGGTCGCGGCAGTCAATGTAGAATAGGGCAAGGTCGCTCTTGACACGCCCGTTGGCACTCTCGAAATGTCCTCCAATCTCATAGTTCCACGCCTTCTCGGGCTTATATCCCACAATATCGTTGATATCGTAGGCAGCGCCAATTCCCATGATACCCATAAGGCGTTGCTGCAGCACGTCGCTGAACATCTGGGTGTTAAATCCGCCTGCCTTATAGCCCTTGCTCACGCTGGCATAGATGCTCGACTCGCCAGCCGTGGGCAGGTGATAGGTTATGCTGAACTTGGGCAGCAGTTCGGTGAAGTGTTTGCTCAGGCTGCCGCCGTCGTCTATTTCAATGTCGTTACTGTGAAACACTTCGCCTGTGGCAGCGTTAATCACTTTGTAACCAGTGTGTGTTGAGCTGTGATGGTTGAGCGAGGTGTGCTCATAGTCGAGTCGCAGCCCTGCAGTGAAGGTGAAGCGCTTCCAGTCGTAGCTCGACTGGTGGTAGAGCGCCACGCCCCAGGTGGGATTAGTGAAACGGCTGCCAAGCACGAAGCTGCGCTCGTTCCAAACCACGGGGTAGTAGGGGTTGACACTGTTGATGTGATCCTCAATGAGCCGCGCGATGCCTGTATCTTTGAAGGTGACGGGAGCATCCATCTTGTAGCGGCGGTAAAAACCGAAGACTCCCACGAGCCACTTATAGGCGCAGCTATTGTGACCACGTGCCACCACGTCTTGCGTCATGGCATGCTCACGGCGAGCCTGCGTGAGGGTGAAGTAGGGCAGTGGCGTGAAGTCATTGTCGAGCGTCATATTGTCGTTGAGATACTGATAGCTGGTAATGCTCGAGAGCGACCAGCTGTCGAATCGCTTGGTGATGGTCAATCCGTCCATAATGCTGGTGCGGCGGTAGAAGCAGGTGTCGTCGTAGGCTATCTGTCCAGTCTCGACCCACTCGTAGGGGTAACCGCCCTGACGGCTGATGGATGCACTCAGAGTGTTGCTGAGCATTAGCGACGATGAGGGCTGCCACACGAGCTTTAGGCGTCCTGTGCCTTGGCGTTCCCAGTCGCATTTCTTGCCGTTATATTGGTTGGTGTATTGACCATTGGTCGAGGTGTAGTAGATTCCGCCAGCGATGCCCATCTTGTCATTGATGCGTGCATAGTGGCTTGCGCCAACCTTCAAGGTCATGTGCGACGCCATTTCGGCTATGATGCGAGTGCCTTGCCACTGCATGGGCGAAAGGGTGTACACGTTCATAAGTCCGCCCATCGTGTTTCGTCCATATAGAGTGCTCTGCGGACCGCGAAACATCTCCACGCGCGAGATATCTGCGATGTCGAAGTCATAGTTCTCCTTGCACATCACCGGCACATTGTCGATGTTGAGGCCCATTGATGGCTGGTCGATGCGTGCGCCCAAGCCACGAACGTAGATGGTCGAGGTCATGCGGCTACCATATTCGGGCAGGAAGAAGTTGGGCACGAGGTCGCTCACGCCACGCACCGTGACAATGCCGTTGCGCTCCACCTCGCTCTTGTTGAGCACAGTGCTCGCTGTGGTTAGGTCGATTGTGGTTCCTTGCTTGATGGCAGTTACGCTCACATCGTCGAGGGTCACAGTGTCGATAACGGCCTCATTGTCGGTCGCCCACATCGGCAGGGTGGAGGATATGATAGTTAATATTAACAGCAGTTTTTTCACAGGTGCAAAAGTATATATTTTTTTCAAATCCCACAATCACAACATGTAGTGATAAAATGGTTAGAAGAAATGCCGAAGTTGTTGCAAAAAACAAGGACGACCATTGAGGCCGTCCTTGATAATGCGTTTTTTCAGCAATTAGAGGTGCTGTGAGATGCGGCTGCGATAAACGTAGCCCAGATAGTTTCCGTCTTCGTCGTAGACTTTAACCCATTTTGACTTAGTCTTTTCGAAAAGGACATCGGTGCTCACGGCCAGCCGGCATACAATTGCATAATTGGTGCCAGGACCTTTGCGCACGTTTACATAGTCGTCATCGGGGTCAACAATATAACCTTTCTCATAAGCACTCTCGTAAGCGCCTGCGACATCCTCGTTCTGTGCTTCAACTCTCACGATGCGGCTAGTGTGCATATAGCCCATAAAGCTTGAGCTGCTGGCATCGGAGTACACCTTGCTCCATCCATTTTTCAATGGGGTGTAGTACAGATATTCGCCCGAAGTGTAATCTCCAAGGATTTCAGCTTTGTTAGATGCTGCAGCGCGAATATAGGTAAACCCATCGGGGTCGGACACGTAGCCTAAGTATTTTTGAGCATCAACAGAAATGAAAGAAGCCATAAAGGCTACCAAAGAAATTAAAAAGAATTTTTTCATGATGTTTCTCGTTAAGGAGTTATTAAATGTTTTGTTAGTTTCTTTTGCAAATTTAGCGAAACTAGTTCAAATTACCAATTTTTGCGGTAGAAAAAATATAAACTCGTGACTTGTAATGTCAAGTTGATGTGGGTGAAAGGGCGAGGGCGCTAGCGATAAAATCATCATTAGGCATGTCATAAGGTAGCCAGTGGATGTGGGTGCCTCGTCGTTCCATGCCTCGGAACCAGGTCATCTGCCGCTTGGCGAATTGGTGTATCGCAGTCTCAAGCTGAGTGAACATCTCGTCGTAAGTGAGTTGTCCGATGACGTGAAGAGTGATAAACTTGTATTCTAGGCCATAGTAGATGAGGTCGTCGGGGGCAATGCCGCTATCGATGAGAGTGCGCACTTCGTCGACCATGCCTGCGTCGAGGCGGGTCTTGAGACGCTCGGTAATGCGGTGGCGACGGGTATCGCGGTCGATGTCAACGCCAATGACCACAGCGTCGGTGAGTGGGTGAGGCTCGGTCTGCGCCTTGAGGTGCGGATTGTTGTGGTAGTACATGGCAATCTCGATGGCTCGGATAGCGCGCTTGCAGGTGTCGATGTCGCTGTTGTTGCGCAGTGTCTTGTAGCGCTTGAGGATGGCTGTTAGTTCGTCAAGGCTCTTGGTGCTCAACTCCTCGCGCAGTTCGCGATTCTCGGGCACAGGTGGCAGCGCTATACCTTTGACTACGCTCTCGACATACATTCCTGTGCCTCCGCACAGGATGACTGGTTTGCCCCTACCTGTGATGTCGTCGTAGCATGCCTGATAGTCGCGCAGGTACTCATAGAGGTTGTACTTGTAGCCTGCAGGACAGATGTCAATCATGTGATAGGGCACGTCGCCAAATTCATCGAGATCTTTACCAGTACCTAGATCCATGCCACGGTAGAGCTGGCGAGAGTCGGCGCTGATGATTTCACCGCCAATCGCTTGGGCAAGAGCTACTGCCTTGCCAGTCTTTCCTGAGGCTGTGGGACCTGTGATTACTATCATAGTTGAGAGTTCTCTCTTTATCTTATTCTATTAGAGATGATTACTTCTTGAGGTGTTGGTCGAAGAAGTTGAGGACTCGCTGGTAGAGGGGAAGGCGAACGCCGCAGCCGTTGATACTATGGTTCATGTTGGGATAAACCATCATGTCGAACTGCTGGTTCTCGCTATGTAGCTTTGCAACATACTGCATTGAGTTGACAATGCGCACATTGTCGTCGGCGCTACCGAACATGAGCAGGAGTTTGCCTTTAAGTTTGTCGGTGAGGTCGAGTGGCGCGTAGTTGTAACCGTCGGGGTTCTCCTGTGGAGTGAGCATGAAGCGCTCGGTGTAGATGCTGTCGTAGAACTTCCATGAGGTAACGGGTGCAATAGCAACGCCACAAGCATAGCGGCTGTCATCTTGCGACATTGCCATTAGCGACTCGAAGCCGCCGAAGCTCCATCCCCAGATGCCTATGCGGTCGGCGTCGATGTAGGGCTGCTCAGCCATATAGCGTGCTGCAGCAAGTTGGTCTTCAGTCTCGTGACGACCTAGGTTAAGATAGATGGCTTTAAGGAACTCTTTGCCTTGGCCGCCAGTGCCACGTCCGTCAACACAAGCGATGACATAACCTTGCATGGCGAAATATTCCTCCCATTCCATCTTCCACTTGTTGAGCACCTGCTGTGAGCCTGGTCCGCTGTATTGCGACATGATGCAGGGGTATTTCTTTGCTGGATCAAAGTCAACGGGCTTAATGATGTAGCCGTTCATGCGGTCGCCATTGTCATTGAGCATGGTAAAGAACTCGCGTCGGGGAATTTCGGGAGAAGTGTATTTTTTAGCATATTCCTCATTGAGCTGGAGGTCGCGCACCTTCTTGCCGTCGATGCTGTAAAGGACGAACTGGTCGGGAGTGGTGGCATCGCTAAAGCGGCGGATGTAGTAAGTGAAGTCGCTGTTGAAGCTGGCGCTGTAGGTGCCGATACCGTCAACAAGTTCTTTAATTTCGCCTGTGGCATCGTTGGCGCAGCGTATAGTGCGGTTGAGCGCGCCCTTGTTGGACTGGAAGTAGAAAAGCTTATGAGCTTGATCGTAACCATAGTAGGTGGTGACGTCGTAGTCGCCTTTGGAGATTTGCTTGAGGAGCTTGCCCAGGTAGTTGTATTTATACAAGTGCTTGCGTCCGTCACGATTGCTCATCACCACAAAGAAGCCGTCGTAGTACTTCACTCCTGTGGCTACGTCCTCATCGATCCACATATCGCTCTGCTCGTCATAAACTTCCTCGGAGTTGCCGGTAGCAGGGTCGACAGCATAGATGTTCATGCGAGTCTGGGCGCGGTTGAGCTTTACCACCATGAGAGTTGGATAGGGCTGTTTGCCAAACTGGATGTCAGGAACATAGTCTTCCTCGACGAGTGGCAGCTCAATCTTGGTGAGCTTGCCTAATGTTGTGTCGTAGCAATAGACACTAACCACCGAGTTGTGTTCGCCAGCAGCGGGATATTTGTAGTCGTAGCGTCCTGGATGGATGGCATAGTCGGGATTGGGGCGGCACTCACCAGCATAGAGCTCCATAGAGCACATGGGTACTTGCGACTCATCGAAGCGGATGAATGCTAGGTAACGGCCATCGGCACTCCATGTGAAGGTGTTGAGCACGCCAAACTCTTCCTGGTAAACCCAGTCGGGGACGGCATTGATTATTTCGTTTTTCTTTCCATCGGTAGTAACGGTAGAAGTAGCGCCTGTAGCAAGATTCTTGAAAAAGACGTTGTTGTCCTTTACGTAGGCAACCTTGCTGCCGTCGGGCGAGAGTGTTGCTATTTCTTCGCCGCCAGCATTGGAGAGGCGCTCAAGTTTGTTGTCCTTAATATTGTATATGTAGTGGTCGGCGGTGTAAGAATAGCGATAAATGGGGTTGCTATTGTTCCACAAGAGGATGCTCTTCTCGTCGCTCGACATAGTGTATCCGTCCCACGCTTTAATTTGATTGTCGGGGATTTTAGCATTGTCGAAGAAAGTGGTGACATCTTTCTCCTTCTTGTAGCTTAACTTCTTGATCATTGTTCCCTCGTTGTTGAACTGGTAGTAGTAACGTCCGTCGAGGGCAGGCTGACTTGAAGGGATTCCATGGACACGCACTCCACCGAGCACAAAATCGTCTAAGTCAAAGGCATTTGCCGCCGTGCAGCATAGCAGAGTGGCTATTGCTGATAAGAATAAATTTTTCATATCAATATTTTGGTGTTAGTTTTTCTGCAAAATTAGCACATTTTTTTGGGTAGGCAATTAAGTACAATATATTTTTTCTTCCTTTTTTAGTTCAAGGTTTAGAGTTCACAGTTCATAGTTCAAATGACATTAGAGTTTAATCCATAAAACAAAAACGGAAGTCGCTACTGTGTGCGACTCCCGTTTCACATTATTGTAATTTTCTCAGAATACTTACTCTTGGTTGTAGATTGCAGCTTCATCGGGTGTGAAGTCGTTTATGAACTTCACGTTAGCAGCAAGTCGTGCTTCGGCATAGCGCACGTAGACATTGGCCGACTGCATGAAGAGCTCGGGCTCACGGCTGGCGTCGTAGCACAACAGGTAGCTCATGATGGTCCAAGCAGCCATTTCCACCATGCGGCGGGCATGGAAGGTGATGTAGTCGGGGTTCTCATAGCTCTTAACCTTCTCAACTGCCTCCTCATAGGCTGCCATCATCTTATCAACGCGAGCTTTGAGAGGAGCAACTTCGTCGCTATACTGACCCTCGGCATACTCCTTCATCTGCGCTAGATAGGTGCCAGTGGTGACGTGGCGAATTGCTGCCACAACCTGCAGCTGGGTAGTACCCTCGTAGATGTTCATAATGCGTGCATCGCGATAGAGTCGCTCGCAAGTGTAGTCGCGCATGAAACCGCTACCGCCGTGAATCTGGATGCAGTCGTAGGCGGTTTGGTTTGCATACTCGCTCGAAGAAGCCTTCGACAGTGGAGTGAAGGCATCGGCAAGGCGATTGTAACGCTTCATCTCAGCGCGCTCCTCGGGAGTGAGCTGGCGCTCACGAGAAATCTGCTCCCAAATCTTATAGACGTCGACAAAACGAGCTGTCTCGTAAAGGATTGTACGAGCTGCGTCGAGCTTGGCTTTGATGTTGCTCAGCATCTCGGCTACAGCAGGGAAGTTGATAATAGCAACACCAAATTGCTCACGGCTGCGGGCATAGTCGATAGCCTCATTATAGGCTGCTTGGCACAAACCAACGCTTTGTGCGGTAATACCCAAGCGGGCACCATTCATGAGTGACATCACATACTTGATGAGACCCAAGCGGCGCGAGCCACAAAGCTCGGCCTTGGCATTCTTGAATACCAGCTCGCAAGTGGGGCTGCCATGGATTCCCATCTTATCCTCGATGCGGCGCACGTTAACGCCTCCGTTGCGCTTGTCGTAGATGAACATAGAGAGGCCACGGCCGTCCTTGCTGCCTTCCTCGCTGCGTGCGAGCACGAGGTGAATGTCGCTGTCGCCATTGGTGATGAATCGCTTAACACCGTTGAGGCGCCAAGTGCCGTCCTCGTCCTGAGTGGCCTTGAGCATCACGCTCTGGAGGTCGCTACCGGCGTCGGGCTCGGTGAGGTCCATCGACATAGTCTCGCCGTTGCACACGCGTGGTATGTAGCGCTCAAACTGGTCCTCATCGCCAGCCTCAAAGAGTGTGTCGATACAGCTCTGGAGGCTCCAGATGTTCTGGAAACCGGCATCGGCCTGAGCAATCATCTCGCTCATCATCGAGAAGGTGACATTGGGGAGGTTCAAACCACCATATTTACGGGGCATCGAAACACCATAGAGGCCTGCCTTGCGAGTAACGTCAAGGTTCTCTTGAGTCTTGCTGGCATAAGCCACGCGACCATTGGCATGATGTGGGCCTTCCTTGTCGACGCTCTCAGCATTAGGTGCAATAGTCTCGGCGGTAATCTCACCGGTAATCTCGAGAATCTTGTCGTAGGAATCGATAGCATCGTCGAAATCGACAGGTGCATAGTCAAACTCCTGGCTCTGAGTATAGTCACGCTCCTTCATGCCCACGATTTTCTCCATCAAGGGATGACGCAGATGATACTGCAGAGCTTTATTGTCTTTATAAAAGTTAGCCATATTATTTAGAATTTTTCTTATAATACTTGATTAGTTTTGGGATAATCTCCTCGAGATTGCCGGTAATCACGTAGTCGGCAATAGCATTGATTGGGGCGGCAGGGTCATTGTTGATGGATATAATGATAGAGCTCTCGTTCATGCCTGCAACGTGCTGAATTTGTCCTGAGATACCGCATGCGATGTAAAGCTTGGGGCGCACGGTAACACCTGTCTGTCCAATTTGACGCTCATGCTCGCAGAAGCCTGCATCGACAGCAGCGCGGCTTGCGCCCACTTCTCCGCCAAGCACATCGGCGAGTTGGAAAATGAGGTCAAAGTTCTCCTTGCTGCCCACACCGTAGCCACCAGCCACGATGATGGGTGAGTTCTTAATGTTGATTTTCGACTTCTCAACCTCGCGGTCGATAATCTTCACGATAAAGCTCGCTGGGTCGACATATTTGTTGGCATCGAGGTTGATGACCTCCCCCTTGTAGTTGGGATCAAAGATTTCCTTTTTCATCACACCTTCGCGCACTGTAGCCATTTGAGGACGGTGCTCGGGGTTAACGATTGTTGCCACGATGTTGCCACCGAAGGCAGGACGAATCTGGTAAAGCAGGTCCTTGTATTCTGTCTTGGTGAGAGGATCAGTGTGGTCGCCAATCTCAAGGGCGGTGCAGTCGGCAGTGAGACCACTGGTGAGGCACGACGAAACGCGTGGACCCAAGTCACGGCCAATCACGGTGGCACCCATCAAGCAGATTTGTGGCTTGATTTCCTTGAAGAGGTTGATAACTATCGAAGAGTGGGGGAGTGATGTGTAAGGATAGAGGCGCTCATCCTCAACCTTATAAACCACGTCAACACCATAGGGGAATACTTGGTCCTCCACACCGTCAAGCTTATCGCCGAGGATAAGAGCCTCGAGCTTAACACCTAGACGAGTAGCGAGGGTGCGTCCCTTGGTCAACAACTCCAGACTGACGTCGGCAACACGGCCGTCGTCAAATTCGCAGTAAACTACTAAATTGTTATTGTCGTTCATAGTTCTTTCCTGATTTTAAGTGTTAACCAATGATGTGGTCGGCAATGAGTTCTTGCACGAGACCTTCGAGCTGGGCTTCGTCGCCACCCTCGATGGCCTTGCTCTCCTTGGCCTGGAACACAACGTTTACTACAGTCTTAACCTTGGTGGGCGAACCCTTCATACCAATCTGGTTGGGGTCAGCCTCAATATCGGCAACGCCCCACTCACGTATGTTGAGGTAAGGACGACTCTCGACTAGTTTTTGGCGATCCTCGCTGAGCTGTGCCTTCTCACTGGGAGTAACAGCATATTTGTACTTCTGAATCAACTTTGCGTTGCGTGGACGGCAAGCGTCGGCACTGCCGTTAACTGTAACAACTAGAGGCAGTGGGCAGGTAACGGTCTCGAAACCGTTCTCGATGCGGCGCTTGATAGTTGCGATGCCGTTTTCCACCTTAACGCTCTCGGCATAGGTTACTTGTGGCAAACCTAACTTCTCGGCAATCTGTGGACCCACCTGAGCGGTGTCGCCGTCGATGGCCTGGCGTCCGCCAACGATGATGTCGACCTTGTCGAGGTGACGAATGGTCTGCGCCAGCGAGTAGCTAGTGGCAAGGGTGTCGGCACCACCCAATGGGCGGTCGGTGAGCACCACACCATCATCGCCACCGCGATACATGCTCTCGCGCACCATCTCGGCACTGCGAGGCAGACCCATAGTCACGAGCGTGATTCTTGAACCAGGATGAGCATCCTTGAGCTGAAGCGCTTGCTCAAGCGCATTCAGGTCCTCGGGGTTGAAGATAGCGGGAAGGGCAGCACGGTTGATGGTACCGTCGGCCTTCATCGCGTCTTTACCCACGTTGCGAGTGTCTGGCACTTGCTTAGCCAGCACAACGATATTCAAACTCATAGAAATATTTGTTATTTGATTACTAATTTACTCTTTTTGTTGGGCAATAGCATGTTAGGCTCCATGCCCGTTTAAAACGTGCAAAATTACAAAATCCCCCACACACAGCAAAAAACTTTGTACCTTAATTATAAATTATTAAGAGAAATAGAGTTTATGTGAAAATAGGTAATAATTTTCATTATACTGATTTCAACGGACAAAGTTAAGGCCAGTCATCTGTTCGGGTGTGACGAAATTGTATCCACGCTTTTTAAGTGTCTTGATGAGTTTTGGAAGCTCCTCATAAAAACCCTTGGGACGGCGACTGTCTTTCCCAAGGTGGATCATCAGGAAATGCCCATTGAGCGAATGTTGCTTCTCCCAATTCATAATGCTGTTCCACAGCCATTTGTTGTCTCGGTAGTACTTGAGTCCTATCCAAGTGTAGTCATTGTTGCTCTGGGTGCCGGGAGTGAAATTTATCACTTGTAGGCCTAGTTCTCTCGCCCATGAAGCATGACGTGCATTGTACCACTCATAAGGCGGGATGAAATAAGGAGAATTCTCAGGAGTGATGCCATAGGGCGCCATCGTGGCATAAGCCTGTTTAAGGTCGGCGATAAATTCGTCATGAGTAACCAGTGAGGAATCGCGGTCGTCCCATGGGCACAATACCTGATGCTTGTAGCCATGACACGACACATAGTGCCCGTCGTCAACAATGCGTTTGGCTATGTCGGGGAACGTCGCAAAGAAGTGCCCTGTGAAGAAGAAAGCCCCTTTCACATTGTTTTCTTTGAGAGTTTTAATTATAGTCTGGGCACCTGTCGCAAGACTGTCGGCGGTGAATACGAGGCAGATGTTTTTTACATCTGGATTTCCTTGCACTATGCCCCCCTCGACATAAATGTTCCTGTCAATTTCGGTCGCTGACTCGCCTCGGCCTTCCATCTCGTAGGTGGAAAGAGGGAAAGTGAGTGACGCGGTGCCATCCATGGTTGGCTCGTTGGTGCTATAGTCATGAGTGTTGTCATGATAGACCACGTCACCAGGCTGGAAGTCAAGGAAAGCATTAGCAGTCACATGAGGCATGTCCTCAGTGAGGTTCACGCCTTTAAGGCTATTGAAGATGGTGGCATAAACAGGGCCATCGACCAATCCTCCTGTGGGAAATCCAACATTCTGAAATACCCAATTGCTGTGTGTGGCGTGAGGATAGACTCCGCCCACGGGAAGTTCAACAATCATACTCGTGCCCCAAGGATTGCACCCAAAGAGCCAATCACGTAGTGAGCCCTCCATCTCTTCAAACTGCCTGTCGCCAGTTAGCTGACGGTAGAGAATGCACTGAGTGAGCAATGCCGTGGTGAGGTTATTGCTGCACCAAATTCCCGGCACTCCCCAGTAGAACGGATGGTCAAGGTCACGTGCTCGTTGCTCCACACGCTCAATTCCTGCCTTGAGGTTGCGGATAAACTCGCCGCGAAGCCTGTTGTTGTCACTAGCCATCGAAGCCACTTGGTAATGGCCCATATTCATGAACGGGTACCACTGATAGTGACGGGCACTGTCGGCACCCATCCACGGAGTTACTGGTTCACGTCGTCCATACTCTACGGCCTGTGTGAGATATTGTTTGTCACCAGTAAGTCGATATAGCTCAATGGCACCTAGTTCCATGTCGTCAACCCAGTTGTCTTCTTCATAGATATAAGGAGATACCACGCTCACGGTCTGCGCATTTCCGGGCATATCGATACCCACTTGATAGGCATCGGCAGCTTTGCCTTGGATTTTCAGTGCAAATTCGGGATAGAATGGTTTCAAGATTTGGCTTCCCAAGGCAAAATCACTGGCAAATTTTCCTGCAGTGCTTGCTCCGCCCATAGTGGCATTGAGGAACTTGCCACGTTGCTGAGGCTTGCCGTTGACGAAATATACTGGGCGACCATTGTTGGCTCCCCAGCCATAATCGGCAGGGTCATCCTTTGGCATCTTTGTGCCAATGTGGTCACGGTCGTCGGCAATCTGGTTAAATAGCTCGCCCTTTTCTGGGTTCATGCGGTCAAGCCAGTCGAGACCCCACTTGATTTGATCCACAATGTCGGGTACTCCATTGGCACCCTTATCGCCATTGGCATCAAAATGGTCGGTAAACGCCAAGGGGTTCTGCTGGTAGGCAAACATCAGCTGGTATATAGCATTGGCACTAGTCGTGGTGTATTGCAGTAGGTCGGCAGCGTCATGCCATCCACCACGCACATCAATGCGCTGACCCTCCTTGGTGGGGTGGTAGCGCACATAGGCATCTTTAGTGTGACAACTGTCGTGCTGGAATGGATTATAGCCACACTGCTGTTGGCGCATATAGTTGAGCACAAAGTCGGCAGTGCCGTTATACACCGCACCATTGATGGCAAAGGTGGGCGATGTGGCTTTGCCCACACGAATGAAATAAGAGCCTTGGCGTTGAAAGTCGCTGAAATTAAGCCGGCAGGTGTATTTATGGTGTAGTAAAGGTGCTGTGGCACGAACTTGGTGTGATTGATAAGCCACCTTGCCAGTAAAGGCGTCAACCAATTCAAAACTGTCGACCGTTGTTGGGTCGTTGCTCATGAAAACTGCCACCTTTGTGGCATGAGGCAGATATCCCAACTGATTAATGCGAATCCATTCACCAGCATTGGCCATAGTTGCCACTGCAATTGATAAAAGAAGTGTTATTATGCTGTTTCTCATATTTAATTAGAGTTTGAGATGTTCTACGCAAAGATAACGAAATTTGACAGAAACTTCCAAAAAAACATTAGTTTTTGCTATAAAATACAAGAGAAATTGCGCTTTCTTCTATACGTGGAACAACACTTTTCACGGCTTTTGGATTGTGGGTTGGGAGAAAAGTGTTATATTTGCACGATAAACTTGAAAACAACTATTACTAATTTTATAAACCATTTTATGAAGAAAAAATTAATTGCCGCTGCTGTTGTGGCATTGGCATCAACAAGTATTGCTATGGCACAGAACAGCAATTTTAACTACAATGTGGACCGCTTTGCCGACATCGAGGTGTTGCGCTATCAGGTCCCTGGTTTTAACGACTTGAGCTTGCAGCAAAAGAAGTATGTATATTACCTCACCGAGGCCGCCCTTCAAGGCCGTGACATACTCTTTGACCAGAATGGCAAGTATAACCTCGTGGTACGTCAAGTGCTTGAGGCCATTTACACCAACTATACTGGCGACCGTACAAGTGCCGACTTCAAGGGACTTGAGAAGTACCTGAAGCAGGTGTGGTTTGGTAATGGCATCCATCACCATTATGCACAGGATAAGTTTGTCCCTGAATTCTCACAGGAGTTCTTTGATGCCCAGTACAAGGCACTACCTCTAGAGAAACTTCCCATCCAGTCATGCGACAAATGCAGCAAAGAGAAGAAATGCGACAAAGCCGACAAGTTGCTCGCCACCCTCGACAAAGTGATTTTTGACCCCACTTTCATGGCAAAACGCGTAAACCAAGCCGATGGCGAGGACTTGATTCTCACTAGTGCAAACAACCTCTATGAGGGTGTTACCCAGCAGGAGGTTGAGGCATTCTACGAGGGTATCAAGGATCCAAACGACCCCACCCCCGTGAGCTATGGCCTAAATCGCAAGGTGGTGAAAGAAGATGGCAAAGTAGTGGAAAAAACCTATAAGATTGGTGAACTCTACAGCCCTGCTATCGTCAACATCGTGTACTGGTTGCAGAAGGCCGCCAGCGTTGCTGAGAACAGTGCACAGAAAGCTTATATCGCTAAACTGATTGAGTACTACACCACTGGCGACCTCAAGGCATTTGACGACTACAGCATCATGTGGGCCGAAGAAACTCAAGGCACTGTAGACTTCATCAATGGCTTTATCGAGAGTTATGGTGACCCATTGGGCATGACTGCCAACTGGGAGAGCATTGTGAACTTCAAGAACAAAGACGCCTCGTTCCGCACCACACTCATCAGTGAGAACGCACAATGGTTTGAGGACAACTCACCAGTAGACAAGCGCTTCAAGAAGCAGAACGTGAAGGGCGTGAGCGCCAAGGTTATCACCGCTGCCATTCTTGCCGGTGACAGCTATCCTTCTACCCCAATAGGTATCAACCTGCCTAACAGCAACTGGATTCGCGCCGCTCATGGCTCTAAATCAGTTACTCTGGAGAATATCACCGATGCTTACGATGAGGTAGCTAGCGGAACGGGCTTCAACGAGGAGTTTGCCTACAGCGACACCGAGGTTCAGCTCATGAAGAAATACCTCACCATCGCCGACAAGCTGCACACTGATCTTCACGAGTGCCTTGGCCACGCCAGCGGACAATTGCTGCCAGGCGTTGACCCCGACGCTCTTAAGGCCTATGGTGCTACCCTCGAGGAAGGCCGCGCCGACCTATTTGCCCTCTATTATCTTGCCGATCCCAAACTCGTTGAGCTTGGCATCTTTAAGGACGCCGACACCTACAAAGCTGAGTATTACAAGTACATAATGAACGGTCTGTTGACCCAGCTCACCCGCATCGAGCCAGGCAAGGATATTGAGGAGTCGCACATGCGCAACCGCAAGTTCATCAGTGAGTGGTGCTATGAGAAAGGTAAGAAGGACAAGGTGATTGAGATTGTGAAGGACAAGAAGAGAGGTGGCAAGACATTCGTTAAGGTTAACAACTACGAGAAGCTGCGCGGTCTCTTTGGCCAGCTGCTCGCCGAGGTTCAGCGCATCAAGAGCGAGGGCGACTTCGAAGCAGGTCGTAAGCTAGTTGAAACCTATGGAGTTAAGGTTGATCCTAAAATTCACGCCGAGATTCTCAAGCGCTACGAGAGTCTGAATATCGCTCCTTACAAGGGTTTTGTGAACCCAGTTTACAAGCCAGTATATGATGCTAACGGTGAAATTAAGGACATCACAATCAGTTACGACGAGAACTACGTTGACCAGCATTTGCGCTACGGTCGCGATTACTCACCACTGACCAAGTAATTATTTTGCAGAGTATAGATTGAGAACTAGATTCTCTAGGGATTGCTTTTTCTAGAGAATCTAGTTTCTATTTAATACTTACATTAGTTATGATACAAGATATAAAAAAGGAGTTTTTTGCTTATCGCAACGGCATCATTGCTGAGCAGTTGCGAGCAGCAGGTGACCCACACACGATGATTATGGGTTGCCAGGTAGCCGATGTGATTGCCATTACTAGCCGTTACGAGAAAAGTGCGACGTTGGCTCAGGAGCTGTGGGACGACGTGCATCATCGCGAGTGTCGTATGGCGGCGACGATGCTGTATCCTACTGAGGATTTCAAGACGGAAACAGCTCTTGCATGGTGCGAGAACGTGGAGAGTGTGGAGATTGCCGACGTGATGTGCCATCGCTTGCTACGCCACTTACCCTATGCCGTCGAGCTGTGGGAGCAACTGCTTGCCTGCGATAAAAAGCTCGTGCGATACACAGCTTGGCGGTTACTGCTAAATCTCCTTATTATGAATAGAATAGAGAGGATTGATGAATTGCGCTCTATGGTAGAGAAAGAACTGAAGAGTGCCCAACCACCACTGCGGCAAGTGCTAGAAAGCATCGTCGAGGAGTTGTAGTTTCTATATCTATTTTGAGATGTTTTTATCCAAAATCCATCAACTAACAACTAAAAACTGGTCACTGAGAACTAATAACTGAAAACTTTTCACTATTTTTAGATATATTAGGCGGCGGCTCGGAAAAACTCAAATAAATTTGGTTTTTCACTCACCTTGCACTAATTTTGCACCACGATTCAATGAGTTTGGGGGTGCTGCACCGTTAAGGCTCTTGAGAGTAAATTGCTTGTCTAGGCAATACTCACTTGCAGCTGGTGTGGCTGAGAACACACCCATGGAATCTGAACCGGGTAATGCCGGCGTAGAGAACAGAACTTATTAATTTTAATTTTTTAGGAACGTAAATGAAGAAGACAATGCTTCTTGCTGCCGCTGTGATGTGTGGCAGCCTGATGGCCACCGCACAACTTAAGGTGGTCCGTGACTCTGTGCAACTTCAGGAAGTGGAAGTGCTAGCAACACGTGCGTCGAGCAACACTCCTGTTGCATTCACCAACGTGAGTAAACAACAAATAGAAGCTGTGAACCACGGCCTCGACTTACCCTACCTGCTATCGCTCACTCCTGGTGTGCTAACCACAAGTGACGCTGGTGCAGGCGTAGGTTATACCTCGATGCGCGTGCGTGGCACCGACGCCACTCGCATTAATGTGACGATGAACGATATTCCCATCAATGACTCTGAGAGTCATAGCGTGTTCTGGGTAAACACTCCCGACCTTGCTTCATCGCTGCGTGATGTGCAAGTGCAACGTGGTGTGGGCACCTCTACCAACGGCTCAGGAGCTTTCGGTGCCAGTGTGAACATGCGTTCTCAAGCATCGTCACTAACCCCCTATGCCGAGCTCTCGGGGTCTTATGGCTCGTTCAACACCAATAAAGAAACCGTAAAGTTTGGCACCGGCCGCCTGGGCGACCACTGGGTGTTTGACGGCCGCTTGTCGCACATTTCAAGCGACGGTTATCGCGATCGTGCTACTTCGGCATTATTCTCCTACTATGCTCAAGCCGCCTATTTCAACGACAAAACTCAGGTGAAGTTTATTACCTTTGGCGGAAAGGAAGATACCTATCATGCTTGGGACGGCATCAGCCGCAGCAAGCTCGAAAGCGATCGCACCTATAACCCTAACGGTGAGATAAAGCACGATGGTGTGGTCACTGGATTCTACAAAGATCAGAAGGACATTTACAAGCAATTCCACTTCCAGTTGCTCTTTGACCACAGGTTCAACAACAGCTGGAAGCTCAATGCCGCACTACACTATACCGATGGCTACGGCTATTACCAGGAATACAAGAACCAGCGCACACTCACTGAATATGCTCTCGAGCCATTTATGGTTGATGGCGATAAGGTAAAGAAGTCGAACCTCGTGCGCAAGAAGATTCTCGACAGTGGCTTTGGTGGGGGTGTTTTCTCGGTTCATTACACGGGCGAGCGCCTGGCTAGCGTGCTTGGCGGTGGTTTCAACAAATACAGCAATAACCACCATGGTCAAGTGATTTGGGTAGAGAACTACCTTGGCACACTAGAGCCCGACCATGAGTACTACCGCAACAAGGGAAAAAAGACAGAATTCAATATCTATTGGAAGAACAACTTCATGATTTGGCGTGGATTGAGCGCTTATCTCGATCTGCAATATCGCCACATCAACTACACCATTAAGGGCGTTAACGATAAGTGGGACTGGACCGCAAGTCCTGAGCACATGCAGACGCTTGACGTAGACGAGAACTTCAACTTCTTCAACCCAAAGGTTGGCTTTAACTGGAATATCAACCTCAACAACCGAGTGTATGCATCGTTTGCAGTAGCACAAAAGGAGCCTACCCGCAACAACTACAATGACGGTCCACTCACCGTGCATCCCAAGGCCGAGAAACTAATGGACTGGGAAGCTGGATATGAGTTTAAGAGCCGCCGTTTCTCGGCAGGTTTGAATTTGTATTATATGAAATATAAAGACCAGCTTGTGCTTAACGGCAAGCTCAACGAGATAGGCGAGCTCATGGCCGAGAACGTGCCCGACAGCTACCGCTGTGGCATCGAGCTTATGGCAGGTGTAAAGATTACCAACTGGCTGCGCTGGGATGTGAACGCCACTTTTAGCCGCAACATCATCAAGAACTATGTTGGCTACGTGAGCGACTACGACGACAACTGGGAAGAGATGTGGACCCAGACCGCTATTGAGAAAGGCAACACTACCATCGCATTTTCGCCAAGCGCAATTGTCAATAGCGTGTTCCAGTTCAACTACAAGGGTTTTGAGGCACAATTACAGTCGCAGTATGTGAGTCGCCAGTATCTCGATAACTTCGAGAGCAAGGAAGACTCTCTCGATCCCTATTTTATCAGTAACCTAGGTCTTGCCTATTCTTTCAGCCTGCCTCACGTTAAAAAAATCACAGCTGGAGTGACAGTCTACAATTTGTTCAACAAGAAATATGAGAACAACGGTTACTCGCAGACGGCTGCAATTTACACTGGTGGCGACAAGAGCAATGCTCCCACTCTCGTGAGTGACCCACGCTTCTATCCAATGGCAGGCACCAACGTGCTGGCGCACTTGACTCTGAGCTTCTAAAATAATACCAAAAATTTAATGGACTGGCTGCGATTGATTGACATTACCGGATTAGTGCTCGGGCTACTTTACTTGTGGCTCGAGTACCGAGCTAGTATTTGGCTATGGGCGGTGGGCATAATCATGCCAATTGTCAATTCCTGTCTGTTATTTGCCAAGGGGCTTTATGCCGACTTTGGCATGGAGTTCTACTATGTGGTAATTGCCATCTACGGCTATTATTGCTGGCGATGGGGAAACAAGAAAGAAAAAGGCAAGGAATTGCCCATCACTCATTACAAGCCACGACACATAATCACCTCTATAATCACTTGGCTTATTCTTTGGGGAGGCATTTACTGGTTCCTTAAATTTCACACCGATAGCACTGTGCCAATCCTCGACAGTTTTACTACAGCCCTGAGTGCCGTGGCAATGTGGGCATTAGCACGCAAATATTTGGAACAATGGCTCTTATGGCTCGTTGTTGATGCTGTATCGTGTGGATTATATATCTACAAGGGCATCCCTTTCAGAGCTGTCCTCTACGGCTTCTACACAATTATTGCCGTGTTTGGTTACCTCAAGTGGAAAAAGATGGTTGCTGGCGCATCACTGACTGTTAGCTAAGCATTACCTTATTATACTTGATAATTATAACCCCTGAGGCTGTTGAGAAGCCACAGGGGTTATTTCTGGCATTTAATTGGATGAGTTTAGTTTCCCAAAAAACTAGAAAGTGTCATAAGGACGCTTGGGGTTGTAACCTCCGTGGACGGTGCCCTCGGCTGTGTGGTCGGTGCGATAATCTAGAGAACCATCGCCATTATAATGGTAATGAGAAAAAGGCGCTCTTAACTCGTGTTTTTCCACTTTTTCTAAAACGGGCTTGAAGGCTGCTTCAACGAGCTTCAGCAACTCACTCCCGTCGCTATACTCAACCATAGAATATTCTTTACCATCTGATGTCTTCATTGTTACCAGCCAGCGTGGTTTAGTAAGGTCTTCGTCGTCAAGATCGGTGAATTTATTGCTTGACAGAGATTTGTTCTCCGCTATACGGCTAAGCTCGAGCAAGAGATCGGTGCACACACCCTTGTCAAAGTCATAGCTCCATCCTTCATACTTTCCAAATTCACGATAATATATGTAGTCGCCATACTCACTCTGGCTAGAAGAGAACACTGCGCTGTTCTTGCAACCTCGTCCTTCAGCCTGCTGATATTCCAGTCGGAATTTTACAAGCATCTCTTTAGGTTGTGTTTGTCTCGTGGTTTTACCAGCGTTTTTCTTTACAGTAGAATGCACCTGATGTTTCTTGACGCGGGTTTTAACTTTAGGAAAGGCACAAAGCATTAATCCAGCAAAAACCACAACACTCATGACAGATATAATACGTTTCATAATATTGTTTTTTAAATGATTACTAAATGCAAAGATAATCAATTAATCCGAATTTAATGAAGGAAATTTGCCGAAAACCTTTTTATTTGTTAATTTTGCATGATTAAAGACTTGACAACTATGAGTGAGAACAACAGCAAGCGATATGCGATAATAGTTGCCGGTGGAAGCGGGAAGCGATTTGGGAGTGAGATGCCCAAGCAGTTCCTTCCTCTTGACGGCAAGCCCGTGCTCATGCGCACTATTGAGAAGTTTGACCAGGCAGGCGCCGCTATTGTTGTGGTGCTGCCAGTTGAGCACCAGGAGATGTGGATGGCTATGTGCAAAGATGGTAATTTTGCCGTGTCACACACTATTGCCGACGGAGGCAAGACCCGCTTTGAGTCGGTTAAAAACGGAATCGCTGCAATCGAGAATCTTGCTGACGGAAACCTCGTGGCTGTGCACGACGGCGTACGTCCACTAGCTAGCGTGGAACTCATAAACCGCTGCTACGACACAGCACAAGAAACAGGTAGTGCAATCCCTGTCGTTAACCCCAGTGATTCTATTCGTCAAGTTATGGATGATGGCACTTCACAACAATTGTTACGCTCATCGCTGCGTGCGGTTCAGACTCCACAAACCTTTAAGGCCGAATTGTTGCGTGGCGCCTACGATGTTGAGGAGTCCCCGCTCTTTACCGATGATGCCAGTGTGATTGAGGCCATTGGGCATAAAGTTGCACTTGTTGAGGGCGAAATGGCTAATATTAAAATTACCACTCCTATTGATCTGGTGATTGCTACTGAACTTCTAAAAAATGGAACGGCTTGCTAAGACCGACATAAAATACCTGCCAGGAGTGGGACCGCGTCGGGCCGAGTTGCTAGGAAAAGAGCTCGGCATTCACTCGTTCTACGACTTGCTCTATAATTTTCCGTTCCGCTACATCGACCGTTCTACCATTCACAAGATTGGTGACATGCAGGGCGAAATGCCATATATTCAGCTAAAGGGACACTTTATCTCCTTCTCTGCTCAGGGAGAGGGTGCCAAGCGTCGCCTTAATGCTTTGTTTACCGATGGCACGGGTACTATAGAGGTTGTGTGGTTCAACCGAGTGAAGAATATCATGGAGAACTACCATACTGGCAAGGAGTACATCCTATTTGGAAAACCGACCATTTATAAGAGCCATTACAATATGGCTCATCCCGAGGTAGACCCTTACAAGCCCGAGGCAATGAATCGTGGTTTGGTGGGGGTATACACACTCACCGAGAAGATGCACAATCGCTCGTTCACAACTCGTGCGATGCAGAAAATCATCAAGTCACTGCTTGAGCACCAACTGTTCCAGAGCATTAGCGAGACACTGCCACAAAGCGTCATCGACCGATACAAACTCATGCCTTTGAATGAGGCCCTCTTCAATGTACACACTCCGCAAGGCATTCCTGAGCTACAGCAAGCTCAGCGACGGTTGAAGTTTGAGGAATTGTTCTTCCTTCAGATGAATATCCTCAAGTACATCAAGGGCCGAAATGCCCAGGTGCCTGGACATGTGTTTGCCCACGTGGGCGACTATTTCAACAATTTCTACAAGAACTATCTTAAGTTTCCGCTTACAGGCGCTCAGAAGCGTGTGATAAAAGAGATGCATCACGACATGCGCAGCGGCAAGCAGATGAATCGGCTGCTTCAGGGCGATGTGGGCAGTGGTAAGACTATTGTGGCGTTCATGACCATGCTTTTGGCAGCCGACAACGGGTATCAGGCATGCATTATGGCGCCTACCGAAATCCTTGCATCCCAACATTATGAGAGTATTGGCGAGATGGCTCAGGCAGTGGGCCTGAAAGCCGCACTGCTCACAGGATCAACTCGCAAGAAAGAGCGTGAAAAGATTCATGAGCAGCTTATGAGTGGAGCACTTAACATACTTATTGGTACCCATGCGCTTATTGAGGATACCGTTCAGTTCAAAAACTTGGGACTTGCCATCATCGACGAGCAGCACCGCTTCGGCGTGGCGCAGCGTGCTAAACTGTGGCGTAAAAACACTATGCCGCCCCATGTGCTGGTAATGACGGCGACGCCCATTCCGCGCACACTGGCAATGACCGTATATGGGGACCTCGATGTGAGTGTCATCGACGAGCTGCCACCAGGTCGCAAACCCGTGACCACTGTGTTGCGTTACGAGAACAACCACATGGCAGTGTACCACTTCATTGGTCAGGAACTCAAAAAAGGCCGCCAATGCTACATCGTGTATCCTCTCATCGAGGAAAATGAGAAACTCGACCTGAGGGCACTTGAGGAGGGCTATGAGATAATTCGCGAGAATTTCCCTAGCTACCGAGTTGCCTATGTTCATGGCAAGATGAAACCCAGTGAAAAGGACTATCAGATGGGGCTCTTTGCAAGCGGTAAGGCTCATATTCTCGTTTCGACCACAGTGATTGAGGTGGGTGTGAATGTGCCCAACGCCAGTGTGATGGTCATCGAGAATGCCGAGCGCTTTGGATTGTCGCAGCTGCATCAGCTCAGGGGCAGAGTGGGGCGCGGTGCCGACCAGAGTTACTGTATACTCATGTCGAAATACAAGGTTACTAAAGAAACTCGCCACCGTCTGGAGGTGATGACGCAGACCAACGACGGCTTCGTTGTTGCCGAGGAGGACATGAAACTGCGTGGACCTGGCGACATGGAGGGAACACAGCAGAGTGGTGTGGCATTCAATCTGCGCATCGCTAACCTTGCCAGCGATGGAATGGTGCTACAGGCTGCACGCGACGAGGCTCAGCGCATCCTAGACGAAGATTTCGACCTAAAGACGCCCGATGGTCAGATGCTTCAACGCCATATGCGCTTCCTCTTCTCGCGCGACACCAACTGGGGAATGATATCTTAATACTCATTGTTGTTAAAGGGTGAATTGGTTTTTTAGGTGAACTAGAGGTAAAAATAAGGAGAAAATAGCTAAAAATGTTGTTTTTTTTCAAAAAAGTTTTGGCGGTTCAGAAAAAAGTAGTAATTTTGCACCGCATTTGTGGCGAATTGTCCTGTGGTGTAACGGTAGCACACCGGATTCTGGTTCCGTTTGCGTGGGTTCGAATCCTACCAGGACAACCAAGGGAAGTGACCAAAAGCGGTCACTTTCTTTTTGAAAAAAAACAATATTATTAACCGCGGTGGCTCTCAGAGTAGGGCCTGCTGCACAAAACAAAACTTATTAAGAAATGGCAACAAAAATCAGACTGCAACGTCATGGTCGTAAAGACTATCCGTTCTATCCAATTGTCATCGCCGATAGCAGGGCACCACGAGATGGTAGATTTATTGAAAGGATTGGTTCGTATAACCCAAACACTAATCCTGCTACAATAAGTTTGGATTTCGACAGAGCTCTTTATTGGATCAATGTTGGTGCAATTCCCACCGACACCGTTCGCAACATTCTTTCGCGCGAGGGCGTTATGCTCATGAAGCACCTCCAGGGTGGCGTGAAGAAGGGCGCATTCAGCCAGGAAGAGGCTCAGAAACGTTTCGACGCTTGGAAGGCCGAGAAGGACGCTAAGCTCGAGGCTGTAAGAAACAAGGTTCGTGAAGACAAGAAGGCCGCTGGCAAGCAGCGTCTTGAGGACGAAGCTAAGAAGAACGAGGCAAAGGCTGAGGCTGTAGCTCAGAAACGTGCCGAGATCGCTAAGGCAAAGGCCGAGGCTGAGGCTCAGGCTGCTGCCGAGGCACAGGCTGCAGAGGAGGCCGCTAAGGCTGCCGATCAGGCTCCTGCCGAAGCTCCTGCAGAGGCTCCCGCCGAGGAGGCTCCTGCTGCTGAGTAAGCTCGGAGAACCTCGTGCCACCTTGCCGTGGCACTTCTTTTGTGATTAACTTATAAGGCAAGCCCTGTCGCGACAAGTTCGCTGACAGGGCTTGCTGTTCTTTTGTCAGTGGAGAGGATAAGAACACTATAAAACATTATTTTGTGAAGTGGAATGAAACTATTATCTTTGTGGATTGAATCATAACCAAAAACAACACACACATTATGAAAAAGTTATTATTGATGATTGTTGCGGCCATGCTAGTAGCTTTTACTGCTTGCAATGGAGTGGGTGGCGCTAACGATGCTGAGCAGGTTAGGGCGTTTGCCAGCAAGTTCATTCAGTTTGTTAAATGTAATAACCATGATAGCATTATCGCCATATACAAGGGGCTCGAGGGCCTCGATGTGCGTTTTGCTGAGTTGGGCGAGGAGATGAATGTCGAGGAAGATGCTGGCTCTCCCGGCACTTTCAAGGTGACGATGGGTGATGCCGATTTTACTGTAGAGCGCGCCCAAGACGGAACGATGTCGATCGTCGAAAGTCATGGCTTGCTAGCCTACGACGCAAGTAAGGTCGACTTTGCTCGCAAGACAGGCCAATTCAAGGATGGACTGAACGATGTGGAGCAGGCACAGCGCATGTGCGACGAGGGATTTGATGAATACCTGATAAATAAGATTAATAACAATTTGATGTCAGGACTTCAAATTGTCTCCAGGTCCGGGATAGATTATGGCGTGGGTGAAGGGGGAATGATGGAGCCCAGTGGCTACTCTGTTACTGTTAAGAATAACAGCGATTACACAATTCCTGGAAACTGCTATTCGGTGGTGTTTAGATGGATTGACATGGTCGAAGACGACTATTACGGCTATAGGGATGTGAAGAGTTCGCAAACAAAAGGTGGAGTTGACTTGGCTCCCGGACAAAGTGAAACATTCTCAGTACATCGCATTGGTTATTCGCCAAGTGCTTCGCTAAGCAAGCATGGCCTTGGTGACGACGCACTTAATAACTTTAATCCCACAGGTACTGAATTTGACGAATATCTGAGCACAAAAAGCAACGATGGTCAACGGGCAAAGTCGGGCTATGACGGCACTGCAAGCGAAGTGCCTGGCAACTATGTGGGTGAAGTGGGCGGCTCGGGCTGCGAGATGCTCATCAACGGCAGCGATGGAAGCTACACTATGAGTTATGATGGTGCCACGCGCACTCTGAAGCGCACTGGCGATGGTGTGTATAAGGCTTACCTGAGGGGGAAATTCATTGGCACCTTCCGTGGAAAGTTTGCCAACGGCACCTATAAAGGCCGCTTCTACAACCCCAAGGGTGCTAGCTCACCGTTTAACCTGAACCTTGAGGCAGCACTCTAAATAGTCTCATCAACCCACAATTGCTCACATTCAAACACAACAAATGCCGTCGTAATCGCTTGTGATTACAACGGCTGTGGGTTGTTGCTTGTCGCGTGCTGCCTCTCGGCGGCACGTGCTGTTTACCTCTTTTTACTTGTAAACAGTGTCGCTAACAGTGAGGCTGTAGCGTCCCTTAGCGCGACGGCGAGCGAGGACCTTTCGTCCATCGGCAGTGCGCATACGATGACGGAAACCGTGCTTGTTAGCTTTCTTGCGGTTTGATGGTTGGAATGTACGTTTCATTTTATCTAACTTTTTATTTAATTTGCGATTTCGGACTGCAAAATTAGTGCTTTTTTTCAAAATAACCAAGAAAGTTGCGAAATTTAGTCTAAACTTTTTGCATTTTTTCTCAATTTGTCCTAAATTTGCACCTAAATTCGCGTCAACTAAAGACTTAGAAATAGAAAAAATACAAATTTATATAACGAAAACCAAGATTATGATTAACGCTCAAGACATCAAAAACGGAACTTGTATCCGTATGGACGGCAGACTTTACTTCTGCATCGAATTCCTTCATGTAAAACCAGGTAAGGGCAACACCTTTATGCGCACTAAGCTCAAAGACGTGGTTGACGGCCGCGTGCTGGAGCGTCGCTTCAACATAGGTGAGAAGCTCGAGGATGTGCGTGTTGAGCGCCGCCCCTATCAGTACCTGTATATGGATGGCAACGACGCCATCTTCATGAACCAGGAGACCTATGAGCAGATTCCTATCCTCAAAGAGGTTATCACCGGTGCCGACTACATGAAAGAAGGCGATGTGGTAGAGGTTGTTACCGACGCTTCGACCGAGACTGTGCTCTTTGCCGAGATGCCAGTTAAGACTGTGCTCGAGATTACTTACACCGAGCCAGGCCTTAAGGGTGATACTGCAACCAACACACTCAAACCCGCTACCGTTGAGACTGGTGCCACCATTAAGGTGCCCCTGTTCATCAACACAGGTGAGAAGATTGAGGTCGACACCCGCGACGGTTCTTACGTAGGACGCGTGCGCTAAGCCGCCCATCTTTTAGAATAAAGGATTCCCCAAGCATCGCTGATGCCTGGGGATTTTTTATGTTTGATATTGAAGTTCTAGATAGCCCGGATTCATTTGATAACCAGTTTGCTCGGTTTTCTTGCCGATGCTGAACGCATTATGTAGATGCCTTGTGGCAAGTAGATGAAGTCATCGTTGTTCACTACGTCGATGTGCTTGGCAAGCTGGCCGCTTGAGGTGTAGATGTCGACATTGTGGTGTGGCTCGCTGCACTTTATAAGCACGCCGCCTTGTGTTGGAATGAAGGCTATGGGCTTGTCGGCCTCAATGCCATTTATCGCTGAATAGGCCACTGTGATGACATTAGATGGATTTGAGGTATAGCCTAGTCGGAAGCTCTGCACAGTGTAGGTGTGAGTCTGACCTGGCATGAGGTCATCGAAGAAGTAAACGGTCTCTTCGGTCGTGAATTGTTCGCTTGAGACGATGTTGTTGTGGTCGTCATAGACGATGCGGTTCAGGATGTAGTAGTCAACGATCTCAGGCGCTGGATCCCAATGTGCCACATAGTTCTGACCATCGATGTCGGTGGCGGGTAGGGCGTTGATAGTGCTTAAAGAGGGAACAGGGACGCATTCGGCCATAATGTCGGCCCCGTAGCTACCAGTAAGGCCGCCGTCATAGATGAGCAGTCGGCATTTGTGGCTGCCAAGGGCGGTGGGCCTGTAGGTTATAACTAGTGGATATCCCTGCTCGCTATTGGCAACACTGCGTGGAATTGTGTTGACGGGTATGCTGAACATTCTGGCGTCGTCACGGAAAAGCAATACCGATAGGTCTTCATTAAGGTATTGTCCTTTTACATAGACCGTTAAGCTTAAAGTCTTGCCAATTGCCACTTCTCCCATTTCGATTACTGTTTCCAGGTTAGGAGTAATAAGCATAGGCTCACCTTGAGGCTCTTCACCGCTTTGGTCCACATAGAATGCTTCGCCATAGTGGTTGCCCCAGATGTACTCGGCGAGCAGTGGATTATCGATGAATGGGTTGCGGTTGTTCTGAATTTTATATACTGCCTCGTTGCGGGCTACCTCCTTGTCGCTCACAGGGTCTTCACGTGCCCACTTGAGCAATAGATTGATAGACCACTGATTCAATGTCTGCCACGAGGAGTTGCTAACCATATAGGTATATTTCCAGGTGTAGTCTTGATAGCAGGTTGCCATATAGAAATAGGTGCGAGCGAAGTCGCCCTTGTATTCGTCGTCGGGTTCGAACACAGTGCTGCTGCCACCACCTTGGCCAGTCTTAGGAGTGCCCACTTTAGTGCAGCCGTTGTTGAAGCTGGCAGTCGACACTTCACCTAGAGGGTAATTGCTCTTTGCCATATTGGCATCGGCATCGCTGGGGTAGAGGTGGTTCAGGTCGGTGTAGGCATCGACCTGTGTGCCGCCCCACCAGCTCTTGGGGAAGGAGTGCTCGCGGTTCATGCCGCTCACGGCACTTGAGCCACGGTAGTAGCGTGTAATGTAGCTGTACATATCCCATACCTGATTGGGATTCTCGAAGTGGCAGTCTGTACTCTGGAAGTGATACCACAGGCTGCTGTAAGTCATCACCGTGTGGTTCTTGAGTAGCTGATGCGCTGCGTTTTTCAGGTCTTGGCCACGCTTGCCGTTGATACTGTTATAGTATCCCACTGGCACATTGGCACTTGTGGTTATAGCAAACACTGCGGCAATCAATAAGAGATTATTCTTTAAAGTTTTCATATCGTTTTGTGTGTAGAAGTTTCATTCAGAGTTTTCCTAGGGCTTGATAACTGTAGAAGTTGCCACGGCAGACGATGATGTGGTCGTCGAGTGGAATTCCCACTGCGTCGCAGGCTCGTTTTACCCGTTGGGTGAGGTTGTCATCTTGAATGCTGGGGCGAGGGTTATTGGAAGGGTGGTTGTGGGCAAGGATGACGCTGCTCGCTAGATGCGAGATTGCGTGCCTGAGGATGATTTTCTCATCGCCTATTGTGGCGGCTGTACCACCAATGCTTACCAATTCGCGTCCTTTCACGTGCTTGGCTCGATCGAGCAGAATCACCCACATCTCCTCATGGTCTTTGTCGAGCATGAAAGTGCTCAGGTAGCGGTAAGCGGCATTGGCGTCGGTAATCTGGAAGTCTTCGTCAAACTCTTCGCCTTGGAATCGGCGGGCTATTTCGATTGCTGCAAGAATCTCCACGGCTTTCACATCACCCACTCCACGATAGATGCGCGCAAGGTCATCGTATTTGCGTCTTGCGATCTTGTAAATCTTGTTGTCGTGGTCGTTGAGTATGCGCTGGCACAGTTCAACCACACTCTCTCCTTGGCTTCCGCTGCCCAAGATAATGGCAAAGAGTTCGGCTGCCGACAGGGTTGAAAAGCCATACTTCATAGCTTTTTCCCGTGGTCGGTCATCGAGTGCGGTGTTGAATTTGAGCGCTCGTGAGCGGAGTTCTTGCTGCTGGTCGGTATCTTTTTCCATGAGGTTATTTCCCTTTGCGCATTGCTATTTCCTCGTTGATGTCGCGGCCGTGTCCGAGAAGGATTTTCCACACGAAAGCCTTGATGAAGCCGAAGCCGTAGGCGCCGAGTTGTATAAAGCTTGACACCACAGCGATTGATGCTATTTTCAGGCTCTTGGTCTTGATGAGCGCGCTGATCCACAGCAGCACGACATAAAGTGCTAGTGGCAGAATGGCCCACCATCGCCAGAAGATGGCGAGCAGGATGAGCATTAAGCAACCAAGCACGAACACAGCTGGCAGGCAGTGCACGAGTTTGAGCGAGTCGGGGTAGAGCAGTTTGAGCGTGATGCGCGACATTCCGAAGACATAGGTCTGTCGTGCAAATTTCTTGAGGTCGACGCGTCGCTTGTGGTAGACGTAGGCATCGCGGATGAGACGTGTGGTGAAGCCCGCCTGACGCACTCGTGTGCTCATGTCGATGTCCTCGCTGAACATCTCGCGGAAGCCACCCACCTTCTCCCACACTTTCCTGGAGTAGCCCATGTTGAACGAGCGTGGCACAAATTTCTCGAGTTGCACCTTGCCGCCGCGTATGCCGCCCGTGGTGAGGAATGAGGTCATCGAGAAGTTGATTGCCTTCTGCACGTCGGTGAAGTCGTCGCTGGCGGCGTCGGGACCACCAAAGCAGTCGACATATTCCTTCTCGAGCTCAGCTTTCAGTGTCGCGAAATACTGCGGTGGAATCACACAGTCGCTGTCGAAAAAGATGAAGTAATCACCGCAGGCACGCTCAATGCCGTAGTTGCGCGCGATGCTGCGGCCTTCGTTATCCTTGTAATGGTAGTGGAGGTTGAGGCGGTCGTTATAGCGAGCTGCCACTTCGTCGCAGCGCACGGTGGAACCGTCCTCTACAATGTAGACCTCAAAGTCGCTGCAAGTCTGTTCTGCTAGGCTTCGCAGCAGGTCCTCAACTTCGGCGGGGCGGTTGTAGACCGGTATTATGACTGAAAAGTAAGGCAATGCTTTGTTGGTTTTAAGTGTTAGTTATAAGCGTTAAGTTCAGAGCTTTTTTAGTGTTATTGCTCTATGATCTTTTTGAAGGCGTTCCATTGCGGTGCTGCCTTGTAGGCTGCTGCTGTGCCACGGGGAACGTATAGGGTACAGGTTTTCATGTCGATTTCGTCAAAGACGTCTTTCCCCAGTTTCACGCTGGCGACATCCTCAATCTTGCTGGTGACTGACTTCACAGCATCGAGGCCCTTGAATGCCCATCCACCAATTGACTTCACTCCGCTGCCAATTGTGATAGCCTTGATGTGGTCGTCGTGGAGGAACGCGCCATAGCCAATATTATTGACAGTATTGCCAATGATGACAGTTTCCAGACTGTCACAACCGCAGAAGGCACGTTCTCCAATCGTCTCCACTGAGTTGGAGATGTTGAGTTCTTTCAAGTTTCTGCAGTAGAAGAATGCCAAGTCACCTATTGTTTTTACCGACGAGGGTATCTCAAGGCTCTTAAAGCCATAGCATCCAACGAAAGCCTCATCACCGATAGCTGCGACCGAAGATGGTATCACCGTAGCGTCGCAACCAATAATCAGCGTGTTGGTTGCTGTTTCGATAATGGCGTTGCAGTTGTCGCGTGAGTCATATCGCTTGTTGCCCTCCTGCACCTTGATTGAGGTGAGTCCATGGCAATTACTGAAGGCGCCATCACCAATGCTTGTCACCGAGGCTGGTATCATCACCTGTTCCAGTCCAGAGCACTCGTAGAACGCTTTTGGGCCTATCTCTTTGAGAGTCGGCGGCAGGTCGATTGATTTTAGGCTTGGGCAGATGCTGAAAGCCGCTTCACCAAGCGACTCTACATTGTTGCTCATTGTCACCGTTTCCATCCATCGGCAGCCACTGAAGGCCGACTTGCTAATCGTTTTTACCGAATTAGGGATTTTTATCGACTTCAGCGAGCTGCTGGCAAATGCCGAGTTGCCTATAGTTGTGACCTTTTCGGGTATTATGATAGTTTGCAGACTACTTTCGGCAAACATGTGGTCACTAATCTCGGTCAAGTCGGGTGGAAGAATCACATCTTTGAGTCGGGGGCAATAGTTGAAGGCCTCTTTCCCAATGCTTTTTACCGATTTGGGGAATGTAACCCTTATAAGATCGGTGTTGCAGCTGAATGTTCCGCGGTCAACGGCTGTTACTTTGTAGGTCTTGCCATTGTGCTTCACTTTCTCGGGGATGACGATATCGCCAATATAGCCTTTCTCAGTAGGTGCCGGAGCATCGAATGCAAACATGATTAAGTGCTCGTAGGTCATGGTGACGGTTTTGCCGTCATCATTGATGTTGTAGCACAAGCCACCTTCCATGAAGTCATAGGCAAAACTGAGTGCCGGGATCAAGATGGCAGTGAGTGCTATGAGTAATGATTTTGAGCTATTCATGATAGTGTAGTTTTTGCCTGAAATGTTTTAATGTGCAAATATAAGAAAAATGCTCGTCAAAACAAACAATTCAATAAAAAACCCGCAAGAGTGTTGCTTGCGGGTAGTGAGTGAAAAATCAGAATGGCGGTGCCTCCTCATTGCTGTCGCGCAGGAAGTCGACGTTGCCTTGAGGCGGCAAGTCGTCGGGGCCTAGTGGTGGCACAGGGTCGGGCATTGGGCCCGAGCCGCTCAGGCTGTTCATGCGCGATGGCACCATTTCCTCGGCGGGAGCGTTGGGCGAGTCGATCGAGTCGTTCCAGTTCTCGAAGCGTGCGAATCGTGACACAAACTTGAGCTTGATAGTGTCGGTGGCGCCGCTACGGTGCTTGGCGATTATGAACTCGGCTAGGCCACGAATGTCGTTACCCTCGCTGTCCTCGGCCGACTTGGTGTAGTACTCCGGGCGGTGGATAAAGCACACGATGTCGGCATCCTGCTCGATTGCTCCACTCTCACGCAGGTCGCTCAGTTGCGGGCGCTTGCCGCGCTTGTCGTCGCCGCGTTGCTCAACGCTACGGTTGAGCTGTGAGAGCGCCACGATGGGAATGTCGAGCTCTTTGGCAAGTTGCTTGAGCGAACGGGAGATGGTGCTCACCTCCTGCTCACGGCTTCCGAACTTCATGCCAGTGGCGTTCATGAGCTGCAGATAGTCGATGATAATCATCTTCACGCCATGCTCACGCACCAGTCGGCGCGCCTTGGTTCTCAGCTCGAAGATAGAGAGTGAAGGGGTGTCGTCGACGTAGATAGGTGCCGAGTATAGTTGCTTAACCCTCGACATGAGGATGCTCCACTCCTGCTCGCTGAGCTGCCCACTCTTGATTTGCTCACCCTTGATTTCGCACACGTTGCTTATGAGTCGGTTCACAAGCTGGATATTCGACATCTCGAGCGAGAAGACGGCGATGGGTGTGTTATATTCCACTGCCATGTTCTTTGCCATCGAGAGCACCAGTGCTGTCTTACCCATAGCAGGTCGCGCGGCGATGATGATGAGGTCGCTGTTCTGCCATCCTGAGGTGATGCGGTCTAGTTCGTGGTAGCCAGTCTGCAGTCCGCTCAATCCGCTTTTTCGGTTGCTTGCATCCTCAATCTTCTTGATTGCGTCGCTGATGATAGGGTCGATTTGCTGCACATCACGCTTGAGGGTGTTTTTCGACAGCTCAAAGAGCTTGCCCTCGGCTTCTTGCATCAGGTCGTAGACGTCGATTGAGTCATCAAAAGCTAGTGTAGATATGTTGGAGCTGAAGCTGATGAGCTCACGCGCCAGGTACTTCTGCGCCACGATGCGCGCGTGGTATTCAACGTTGGCGGCGCTCGACACACGTCCGGTTAGGTCACTGATGCGAATTGCCCCGCCTGCCTCCTCGAGGTTGCCGGCAAGCCTTAGCTGCTCGGTCACGGTGAGCATGTCGATTGGGCGCTGCTTCACGCCCAGTGCCACAATCGCCTCGTAGATGAGCTGGTTAGCGTGGTCGTAGAAGCACTCGGGCTTCAACAGGTCGCTCACGATCGAGTAGGCGTCTTTCTCGAGCATCAGTGCGCCCAGCACTGCCTCCTCCACGGCAATGTCTTGAGGTTGCGTCTTGCCCAGCTCGCTCAGGATTTCGCTCTCGTGCTGTGGTTTCTTGCGGCCGTGGTTGCGGCTTCTTGATGATTTCCCTGTTTCAAATTCCATGTTCTACTTTCTCTTTTGTGACTGCAAAGATAGGCTAACCGATTGAACGGGCAAAATTTCTAATCTCCACTTTTATTAACAAAATGTTAACATGCAAGCGAGGCTTTTGGCTTGCTCGCCATGTTGGCGACAAGGAAAACGATGATGCCGATGCCGACAGCGCTGCAGCGTGCAGCTATCATGCTATAGAATTAAAAAATTCGGTAGCACATCACAACTAAAGGGAAAGCTGGCGAGTCGCTAGTCTTCTTTTTTAAACCATTAGTGACAAATATAGTCAAAAAAATATGAAATATTAAGTCATTTTGCACGTTATATATTAAACTAAAGTTTATTGAAGGAAAATCATGAAATCTGTGTAAACAAAATCACAAACATAAAACCATATGCAAAAGTTTCTATCAAAATTTATTTTACTACTAACGATCATGGGTTTATTCTCATTAAATGCACGTGCGCAAGATGAGCCCGACTTCGACTATCCGCAGCAGGTGAGCAAGGATGCCCTGGCACAGTTGAAGAAGGCCCAGCGCAGCGGTGACGGACAAATGATGGTTGATGCCTTGGTGCGTTACTCGATTGCCAAGTCAAAGATTTCGCAGGAGACCATGGACACAATCATAACCCAAATTGAGGACGTGAAGAAAAAGGAGCGTCGTGCCGACTATAAGGCGCTGCTCAATTTCCTTGAGGCAAGTGTGCTGCGTAGCTACGGCAATTCCTATGGTATTCATGACCGCAAAAACGCTGTCGATGAAGAGGCATCGGGCGACTACAGCGAATGGGATAAAGCTCAGTTTGATGCTAAGGTGAGCGAGCTCCTGCATGCTGCCCTTGCCGACGAAGCGGCACTCAAGCAATGCCCAATAGGCAACTACAGCAAATTATTCGTTGACGGCAACGAGATGGGTGCTGTGCTGGTTCCCACATTGTTTCAGGCCCTGTGCATTCATTGCACAGGACTTGTGAATGATAATAATTTGGAAAAAGAGCTAGCAACACGCTGGATAAATTCTTGCACTGTGGGCAGTCCCGAGTGGATGTATGCTGTGGCAGAGGTAGATCGCGACAGCGATGAAGATTATTTCAAGGAATATGAGAAATATAAGGCGAGCGAGCACAGCGCCTTGCTGCTGCTCAAGTCGTCGGCTACCGAGCATTATGCCGCCTACAAGGAATATGTGAACCGTTTCCCCAATTCCTATTACACTCCCGAAGTACAGAACAAGATTTACGGCACCGAGGCGCAGAGCGTGAGCTTGAGTGTCAAGAAGCATTTGGCAAATACCGACTCAATCAAGATTTCGGGTTATTTCAATAATGTGAACAATGCCGAGGCTCGCATCTACCGCATTCCTGACAATTTGTTCAATGAATTGAAGAATAAGTCGTCAAGCGAGAGAGTTGATGTGAAGAGGCTGGAGCTCGTGCGCACTCACAAGCTGCATTGCCCTGGAGTTGTTCCCTTCACTGGGCATGTCGACGAAACCCTACCACCGCTTCCCTTTGGCCGATATATAATTTTAGGTTACTTTGTCAACGGAGCAGGCGAGGAAAGTGGGCTGGTGAAGGTGAGTCTGAACGAAGCCATTACAGTACATAACATCACCATGTTCAGCGCTGGTGGTGAGAACTTCCCCGACCGTGTGTTCACAGTCGACACCCGCAGTGGCGCGCCACAGCAAGGTGTGAAACTTGGTGTTGAGAGCCGTTACAGCGGGAACAGAACGTGTAACTCGACGGCCATTACCGATAAGGAAGGTAGTTCTTTGTTGCCCACCGATACGAAATACAATTATCACCAAGTAACTGCCACTCGCGACAACGACAAGTATATTCCGTCGATGACAGTGTATCCCTACCGCAGTTCGGACAATCATAGCCAAACCTCGGCGCGTGTTTTCACCGACCTCAACATCTATCGCCCCGGCGAGACAATGAAGTTTGCCGCAATTCTTCACATCATCACCAGCGAAGAGATGAGTCCTCTCGAAGACAAGAAGGTGCGTGTAGTACTCTATGACCCGAATCACAAGGCTGTTGACACGCTTGAGACAACGAGCGACGCCTACGGACGCATTCAGGGAGAATTCAAGATTCCTACCGATCGCATGAACGGTAGTTTCTCGCTGTATTTCAGTACTGGCAATGAACATCTAGGTTACCATTCGTTCAACGTGAGCGAGTACAAGGCTCCCACGTTCATCGTTAGTTTCCCCGATGCTCGCCAAGTATTCACTCGCAACCAGCCAGTGAAGATCACCGGCAAGGCTGCGACCTACAGCGGAGTGCCAGTGCCCAATGCTCAGGTTAAGTTGCACCTGTATCGCAACGAGTGGAGCTGGTGGTGGCGCTGGTCGACGACTCGCGGCGAGAACATTGTCGACACAGTGATGACCACCGACGAGAAGGGCGAGTTCACGCTCGAGCTGCCCGCGTCGAGTTTTAAGGAGAATGAGGCAAAGCATTGGCACTACAACTATGTGCTTGAAGCCCAATGCACCAACGAGGCTGGCGAGTCGCAAGAGGCAAGCCACCGCTTCATCATAGGCAGTCGCCGTGGCGTGGAATTGAGCGATAAGGAATTCAACAATGTTGAGCCCGTGAAGCTGCCGCTCGTGTTTAACAGTACCGACGAGAACGAGAAAGGTGTGGAGTGCTACTACAAGATTCAAGATGATAAGAATAATGTAGTGGCTTCGGGCAACATCAATAGCGAGAGTCCAGTGCTTGACCTCACTAAGCTGCCTTCGGGCAAGTATAAAGTGACTGTGAATATGCTTGGCGATGATGAGACAACAAGTGCTTATCTTACATTATATCGCATGGGCGAGAAAACCAGTCCTGTCAAGGATAACCCGTTGTGGTTGCCTAGCGACGGACGCAAGGTTGACGACAAAAATGTGGGGCACATCACTATTGGTAGCTCTCAGGACGCTTATATCTACTACATCGCCAGCTCGCGTGATAAAGTTGAGAAGCAGGGGTGGATAATGATGAAGCAGGGCATCAACGACTTCGCAATAGAGATGCCAAACACTCCTGGAGGATATCTTGACATACATTTTTACAGCGTGGCTGGTGGTAATGTTTATGATAAAAGTGTGCACCTGAACGGTAATGTTAAAGCTAAGGCCCTCAAGGTTAAGGTTAATTCATTCCGCGACAAGCTTGTTTCGGGCGAGCACGAGAAGTGGTCGTTTACACTTGTTGACGAGAACGACAAGCCTCAGCCAGGTGCTATGCTGCTCGAGATGATGGATAAGGCCATTAACGACATCAGCGCCAATAACTGGTACTTTGCCCCAACCCCCTTTAGTAAGAGTGTGATGAGGTTTGACCGCAATCAGTTGGGAGGTTTCCACTATGACAGGCCGTCGTGGCGCCATGACCTGCTTAATACTAATTCGCCTGCTATCGCCGAGTTCAACACTTATGACGAGGTGTTCTTCGAGAACTTTAGGGCCTATGGAATGCTAGGAGCTGGCCGCGGAATGGTGCTATATGAGACAGCTTCGGCAATGGAAGATGGAATGCCTATGGAAGCGCCCATGGCAAAGGCGGCCGACAAGCGCATCAGGGTGAGGGGAGCAAGCAGTGTTAATGGAATGGCCGAGCTGGGAGGTGGTGTGGCCGAGGCTCTCGACGAAGAAGAGGCTCAGGCTCCCGAACCTAAGGTGGATGAGGCAGCACTCGAGAAGGTTGAGGTGCGTGAGAGCGATGTGAAGGTGGCCCTGTGGCAACCTATGCTTGTGAGCGACGCGCAGGGCAATGTGAGCCTCGAGTTTGACGTTCCCAACTTCAACACCACTTGGATAATGCAGGCACTTGCCTACAACCGTGACCTGAATACCGACAAGCTGAACAAGCAAGTGCTCACTAACAAACCAGTGATGGTGAAGTCGAGCCTGCCACGCTTCCTGCGCCAGGGCGACAGCGCACAACTGGCTGCCAGCTTGCAGAACTCTACCGACGATGCTCTCGATTGCGATGCCATCATCGAGCTGTTTAATCCTCGTACCGACGAGGTGATTATGCGTCGTGCATTTAACGAGAAAATAGCCGCCAGCGGTACCAACACCCTCACAATCGACTGGGAGGTGCCCGACACTATTCCGTTTGTTGGCTTCCGCGTGAAGGCTGCTACAGGCAACTTTGGCGACGGTGAGCAGGTGATGATTCCTGTGCTCCAGGCTATCTCACCCGTGATTGAGACTCAGCCGTTCTACATCGATGCCGCTACGCCATCGTTCACTACTAAGTTGCCACAGTTTGCCAAGGATGCGCGCGTCACGCTTGAGTACTGCGACAATCCCGTGTGGTATTGCGTTCAGGCATTGCCCACCATCTTCAACGACAACTACAAGGTTGCCACATCGCTGGCTCACAGCCTCTTTGCCGTGACGCTGGCACAAGGCATCGCCAAGTCGCAGCCTAACATCAAGGAAGCTGTCGACTACTGGAAGGCCAACGAGCAAGACTCTACTCTAGTGTCGATGCTCGCTCGCAACAGCGACCTCAAGATTGGCACGCTGCTTGCCTCGCCATGGGTGCGTGAGGCCGACAGGCAGACGCTGCGCATGTCGCGCCTGAATGAGCTCTTCGACGAGCAGCTCATGGCTGCTGAGCACAAGCGCATCGTTGAGGGTCTGCAACGCTTGCAGCTGGGTGACGGCGGTTTCACTTGGTACCTCTATCCTGGTTGCCAGTCGTCGCTCTACACTACCGAGACTGTGCTTGAGCTCATTGGCGAGCTACGTCACTTGGGATACCTGAAGGACGATGCCGACATCAACAATATGGTGAAACGTGCTATTGTCTATTTCGACAAAGAGTATCTGCGCGTCTACAAGGAGCATCTCAAGTATAACAAGAACAATCACAGCGGCTTCAGCGACTATGTGTATGTTCGCACGCTCTATCCCGAAATTCCTGTCACTGGCGAGAACCTGAAGATGCTCAAGAACTGCCTCAAGGCAATGACCAAGGACTGGAAGGGCACAAGCCTGGGCAACAAGGCATTCTACGCGCTCACCCTTAACCGTAACAACTACCAGCGGGTGGCTAAAGACATTGTGGAGTCGATTCGCCAATTTGCTCTCACAAAGCCAGAGACTGGCATGTATTGGGACAACGTTCAGGCAGGCTGGCGCTACCTTGACAAGGTGGCTGTGACATCTACTATCCTTCAGGCAATGAATGAGGTTGACCCACGCACTGCCGAGATTGATCAGGTGCGCAAGTGGATTCTGCTCATGAAGCAAACCAACGACTGGGGCTCTAGCAGCCTCGCTGCCGATGCCGTTTACAGCCTGCTTTCTACTGGCAGCAAGTGGCTAGAGCGCAACGATGCTCCCACCATTACCATCGACGGCAAGCCATTAGAGTTTGACAAGGTCGACACCTATCTTGGCTACTGCCGCAAGGAGATTCCCGCAACTTCGCTTGCAACGCTCAACATTGAGCGCCATGGAGCAAGTCCTGCTTGGGGTGCTGTATACAGACAGTTCAAGGCCGAGATGAGCGACATCAAGGAGGTGAGCATCTACGACCTCTCGATTCACAAGGAGTTCTATGCCTACAACACCGACGGCTCTCTGCGCCGCGTCGAGAACTTCAAAGTGGGCGACAAGGTTCAGGTGCGCACCGTCATCAAGAATGCCAAGGATCTTGACTTCGTGACGATGAAAGATGAGCGCGGCTCATGCTTCGAGCCTGTGGATAAGCTCTCGGGCTATCGTTATGCCGACGGCTGCTACTATTACCTTGAAATCAAGGACAGTGAGACCAACATCTTCTTCACTAGCCTCGATAAGGGCACTCACGTGATTAGCTACGACGTTTATGTCACGGCTCCTGGCAAGTACAACGTGGGAATTGCAACGGCACAATGCCAGTATGCTCCACAAATCACTGCTCACAGTGCCGGCTCGATTGCCACTGTCGAGCCTTAACGGTTACTTGAAGTGTAAGGTTTTCAAGGTGAGGATTCTTGTGGGTCCTCACCTTTTTTTTTGAGATAAAATCGTTATCTTTGCACTGCTTTATGGAGCGCAAGATAATACATATTGATATGGATGCGTTCTTTGCGTCGGTTGAGCAGCGCGATAACCCACAGTTGCGCGGAAAACCTATTGCCATTGGTGCCGACACTGAGCGTGGAGTGGTGGCAACGGCAAGCTATGAGGCGCGTCCCTTTGGGGTGCATTCGGCCATGTCGATGCAGCTTGCCAAGCGGTTGTGTCCTCAACTTATTGTTGTGCCTGGGCGCTATCAGGTGTACAAAGAAGTGTCGCGGCAGATGCACGCTATCTTCCATGAGTTTACCGACCTTGTCGAGCCCATCTCACTCGACGAGGCTTTTCTCGACGTGACTGAGAACAAGCCTGGCATTGAGCTTGCTGTTGACATTGCTCGAGAGATTAAGACCAAAATCAAAGAGCGCTTGAACCTAACAGCGTCGGCTGGCGTGAGCTACAATAAGTTCCTTGCCAAGATTGCCAGCGACCAACGTAAGCCTGATGGGCTTTGCACCATTCATCCTAGTCGTGCTCAGGAGTTTATCGACAAGTTGCGCATTGAGAAGTTCTGGCTTGTGGGACCAAAAACGGCCGAGACTATGCACAAGATGGGCATTTTCACGGGTGCCGATTTGCGCGCTGTGTCCCTCAAGCATTTAACCGATGTGTTCGGCAAGATGGGTCCAGTGTTCTACAATTTTGCGCGTGGTATCGACGACCGTCCTGTGGTGGTCACGTGGGAACGCAAGTCAATGGGCTGCGAGCACACTTTTGAGCACGACATTTACACGCCTGGAGCCGTGATAATCGAGTTGAATAACACTGTGCATGAACTAGTGCGTCGATTAGAAAAACACGAGTTTGAGGGCCGAACGCTCACGCTCAAGGTCAAGTTTCATAACTTCAGGCAAATTACCCGCTCTATCACTCAAGACAAAGTGTTAAGAAGCAAGGACGACATCTTGCCTCTTGCCAAGCAGTTGCTTAAGCAAGTTGACTACTGCCAGCATCCCATTCGCCTGCTAGGTCTTTCTGTTACACGCAATTTGGCACAAGAAGAACACGCCTCCCACGATGAATGGGTGGAACTGGAAATCCCTTTCGAGGAATTTAAGGCTTAAAGGGTGGACGATTTGTCCTTGATAAGACGTTGATTACCAGGTGCCGTACTCGGTGCGGACTGCATCAATGCGCAGCAAGATAAACAGCAAGATGGTGAATCCCCACAGCGAAGAACCGCCGTAGGAGAAGAAGGGCAGGGGTATGCCTATGACAGGAACGATGCCAATCACCATTCCAATGTTGATGGTCAGGTGGAAAATGAGTATCGACGCAACGCAGTAGGCATAAACTCGCCCGAAAGTGGTGTGCTGCCGTTCGGCGATAGCAATCACTCGCAAGATTAGGGTGAGGAATAGAATCAGCACTGCCGAAGTGCCCACAAAGCCCTGCTCCTCGCCTATGGTGCAGAAAATGAAGTCGGTGTGTTGCTCGGGAACGTAGTTAAGCTTGGTTTGTGTGCCTTCAAGAAAACCTTTGCCAGTCAGACCGCCTGAGCCGATGGCAATCTTCGATTGATTCACATTATAGCCCTTGCCCTTGAGATCCTCCTCAATACCTAGCGCAATGTTGATGCGGTTTTGCTGGTGTGGCTTGAGGGCATGGTTGAAGGCAAAGTTGGCCGAGAACATGAAAATTATCGATACCACAGCAAAGATTACCGTGGTGAGCACCTTGTTGAGGTCGTCGTGGAACATGCCAATGAGCAGGTAAATGAGTGAGAGCGGAATCACAGTGAAGAAGAAAACGTATCCGTTGATGTGAATGCCCATCAAGCTCAGAATCCAGGTTAGGAGCGCACAAGCGATATAGCCAAGTGCCACGTTGCGCCCCAGGATTAGCGAGCGGCAGTAGACCAATAGCATTATTACTATCACAACCATGACGCATGTGAGCACGATGAAGGTGCCCATTGGGATACCCATGATTAGCGTGCCGGCAAACTTGAGCACCAGCACAAAATAGGTTACTGCACACAGGAGGGCAAAAAGCACAAAACCACTCATTCCCTCGCGATAGAGCACAAAGATGAGCGAGAAATAAACCAATGCCGAGCCTGTCTCATTCTCGAGAATGATGCATAGGACTGGAAGTAAGATGATGCCCACTGGCACGATGTAGGTGCGCCATCCTCGCAGCTGGAAGCCATAGGTGCTGAAGAGCTTTGCAAGCGCTAGCGCTGTCGCCGTCTTGGCAAACTCGGCAGGCTGCAGGCTCACCGCCCCAAACTTGAGCCACGAGTGTGACCCCTTGATGTTGGGCGAGAAAAACGCCGTGGCAATCAGGATAATAATCATGACGGCATAGATGGGATAGGCATAGGCTTCATAGAGACGGCGGTCGATAAGCAGTAACGAGAAACCGATGACAAACGACAGGCCTATCCACATGAACTGCTTGCCAGAATAGGTGTCGAAGTCAAACATGCTCACCTGGCTGTTACTCGTGGTTGTTGCGGCATAGATGCTGATAGCACCATAAATAACTAGAACCACATAGAGCAGAACGGTGAACCAGTCGACCGAAGCGAGCAGTCGATTGCTAGCGTCGTTGTTATCCCTTGTTGAAACCATTTCTTGTGATGACAGTGCCCGAGGGGCGGGTTAATATTGCTTGTTGCTGCTCTCTATCTAGTGGCAAACCTTTCAAGGGGTTACCCGATAACGGATTGTGTGCTGTGGCGGGAGAGGGTTTAGCGGTTGTGTCGGGATTGAGCTGTTGTTGCACCTCTTCCTCTTCAAAGACCGAGGGATTCTCTTCTAGCCACTTATCGCTCCACTTGCTGGCGCGCGACTCTATCTCGTCGCTTTCACCACGCAGGTAGCGCTCAAGCACCATGGCACCAAGTGGCACAGCAACCTGTGCACCAAAACCTGCGTTTTCTACATAGACGCAGATGGCAATCTTAGGATCTTCTTTGGGTGCAAAACCCATGAACACCGAGTGGTCTCGTCCGTGGGGGTTCTGCACAGTACCTGTTTTGCCGCAAACTTCGAGACCAGGCAGATTGGCGCCTCTACAGGTACCACCTGTTACCGCCATGCGCATTCCGGTGGCAACGTTCTCGTAGTATTCCCGATTAATGCTTGGCTGATGCTTCTCGGTATATTCCTTCAGGATTCCAACATCGCGAATCTGCTTCACCACGTGTGGCGTGATGTAGTAGCCACGGTTGGCAATGGTGGCGCTCAGGTTAGCGATTTGTAGCGGTGTCGCCATAATCTCTCCCTGACCAATGGCGATTGAGATTACAGTGTTGGCGCCCCATTTCCCTTCGCCAATGTGCTCGTTGTAGAACTTGGCATTTGGAATGAAACCGCGGCTTTCGGCAGGTAGGTCGATGTTTAGTTTGTAGCCATAGCCCATCTCCACCATGTAGTTTTTCCACACAGTGAAAGCCGAGTCGAGGTTTTCATACTTGTGGTTCTTGAGCATGTAATAGAGACCCCAGCAGAAGTAACCGTTGCACGAAGTAGCGAGTGCTGGTTGCAGTGAGATAGGGGAGCCGTGACCGTGACATCCCACCTTCAGACCCTTGTTTATGTAGCCGCGATAGCACGGGTAGGATGTGCTCAGGTTGGTTATGCCTTCTTGCATGAAAATGAGACCCTGAGTGGGCTTGAAAGTCGAGCCTGGAGGATAGGCAGCCATGATAGCGCGGTCGAAGAGCGGCTTGCTTGGATCACTCACCAGTTTGGCGTAGTTCTTTCCGCGGTCTTTGCCCACTAGCAGTGCCGGGTCATAGGAAGGACTTGTTACCAGAGCAAGCACCTCGCCGGTCTTGGGTTCAATAGCGACTATGGCACCACGCTTGCCGCGCATGATTTTCTCGCCAAAGCGTTGCAAGTCGATGTCAATGCTCAGTTGCAGATCTTTGCCTGCAATAGGCTGCACATCGTCCTTGCCGTCGTTATAGCGACCCTTAATTTTGCCACGAGCGTCACGAATCAGGATTTCCTTGCCTTTCACACCTCGCAGATATTTCTCATAGCTCTTTTCAACACCCAAATCGCCAGTGTAGTCACCGGGGATGTAATAGTTGTCGGTGTCGCGCTCTATATCCTCGGCGTTTACTTCGCGAATGTCGCCCAGGATGTTGGCTGCCGCGATGTAATTATATCTCCTTATGATGCGTTGTGAAATATCAAATCCTGGGAAGCGGTACAAGATCTCCTGCAGTCGCCCGTAAGTGGTCGAGTCGAGGTTCTGCACTAGCGGCTGTGGAGTAGTGGCGCTATAGTTTTTGTTTTTCTTGGGGTCGCTCATGTTTTTCCACAGCAGGTCGAAGTCCTCACGCTTGAGCTGCAGAATCTTGCACATGGTCGTGGTGTCAAACTCTTGCACATCTTTAGGCACGAGCACCAGATCGTAGGCAGGCTCGTTGTAAACCACTAGATTACCGTTGCGGTCATAGATTTGTCCACGTGAAGGATGTGTTATCTTGGTCGAACGTGCATTGCTGACGGCAATCTCGCTATATTTGTCGTCTAGAATCTGAAGGTCGAAGAGTTTGAACAGGTATATAGCGACAATGACGACAATAAAGCCGCCAATCACAAATTTGCGTTTCTCTAAGTTATAATCTTTTCTCACGTTCGGTGCTCACTAAACTGTCGATACCAAAAATCAATAAAATAGATAGCACGCTGCTGGCAACGATGCGCAACAGTGTGAGCGGGAAGTTGTGAAGAGTGAAAGCTTGAGTTAAGAACAGGACAAAGCAGTAGACGGTAACCAGGGTTGCCATGTACTTGAGGTAGTTAGTGATACCCAACGAATCCATCGATGGGATGGGGTCGTTGTCCTCGTCATCCTTGAGGATGAACATGTTGTAAACAGGGCGCCTGAGCATCGTCATCACGGTGCAGGCGAGGGCATTCATGCCCTGCGTGTTGTTAAACATGTCGATGAAGAGGCCAAACAGGAACGCTATCGTGAGAGTCCAGTTCAGGGAATAGTTAACAGGAAGACGAAGTATCAGGTAGATGTAGATGACTGGCATCGCAACTCCAAAGAGGATAATCTTGCTGCAAATCACCTGTGCTACAAGCAGTGCGACAAAGAGGATAAGAAAATGGACTAAGGTGTTTTTCATCATTTCATCCCTCCTTCCTCTTTAAGCGAGGTGGCATCCTCGCTTTCGAGCTGCTTGAGCTCCTCCTTCATGTTGTTCTTTATGATGTGCACGTTGCTAAGTTTGGTAATCTTGCACGAGAGCTTCACGATGAGAGTCATAAAATTGTCTTCCTTAGTGGTTGGCGATACGCTCTCTACCACACCTACCATGAAACCTTGTGGGAAACTCAACGAACTGCTGCTGGTGACCACAGTGTCGCCAACATGGTAGTCGTCAACCTTGGGCAGGTCTTTGAGGATTGCATGGTCGGTTGTCTTGCCGTCCCACACGAGCAGACCAAAGTTGCCGTTACCCTTAAGCTCACAGGTGATTTTGGTGTCGGGGTGCAGCATCGACATGATTCGTGCCGAGTGGGTGTTGACTGCATCAACGATTCCCACCACGCCGTTCATGTCCATGACACCCATGTAGGGTTCAATGCCATCGGCGCTGCCTCGGTCAATCGTGATGTAGTTGCTTGGATTCACCACGCTGTTGCTGATTACATGTGCCGAGATGAACGAGTAATTTCCGTTACCGCTCACCTCGCTGCCAGGCTTGACTCCATACTGCAGCTCTAGGTTGTTGAGTTGCTCCCTGAGAGCGAGAATCTCAGCTTTCTGTACTGCATTTTGGTGATGTAGGTCCTCATTTATTTCCTTGAGGTGGAAATAGTTGGAGGCGCCATTTACGCTCTTGGATATTGTAGCAACTGTTCCGTTGGCCGATGTGAGGTAAACACTCTGCTGGAAAGGATTGGAGCGGAACAACAAAGCGAGGCTCATAATCACGTAAAACGCGAAAATGAACCACGAACTGTTCTTTATAAAGAAGTTAATTAAGTTGTTCATCTGTTCAAGCCTTCGTGTGTCTATACAACACAAAAAGGTGGGTTGCATCGCAATGACCCCACCTGTAAGGTGTTGCTTAGGTTAGCAACAAGTGGGTTTAGCGCTTGAGGAACTTGAAGCGCTTGATGTTCTTAAGAGCTACGCCAGTACCCTTGGCCACAGCGTGCAAGGGATCATCGGGTACCTGGAATGGAATACCAATCTTGTCGGTCAATCGACGGTCGAGACCACGCAGCAAGGCACCACCACCAGCCAGATAAACACCATTCTTCACGATGTCGCTATAGAGCTCAGGAGGAGTCTGTTCCAGTGCGCTGAGCACGGCAGCCTCAATCTTTGAGATAGACTTTTCGATGCAGTGGCTGATTTCCTGATATGATACAGGCACTTCCATAGGAAGGGCTGTCATCTGGTTAGGACCGCGCACGATGTAGTCCTCGGGTGGGTTCTCAAGTTCAGTGAGAGCCGAACCTACGTTTATCTTGATGCGCTCGGCAGTGCGCTCGCCAACCTTAACGTTGTGGGCGCGGCGCATGTGCTCGCGAATGTCCTCGGTGAGGTCGTCACCAGCGATGCGGATGCTCTTGTTGCTCACGATACCACCAAGTGAGATAACGGCAATCTCGGTAGTACCACCGCCTATGTCGACAATCATGTTACCCTCGGGGGCAAGGACGTCGATGCCAATACCCAGAGCGGCTGCCATAGGCTCATAGATCATATATACGTCACGTCCACCAGCATGCTCACTTGAGTCGCGCACGGCACGAATCTCTACCTCGGTCGATCCCGAAGGGATGCACACTACCATGCGAAGCGATGGTGAGAACCAGTGGTTCTTTTGGCTCACCTTCTTGATCATGCCGCGAATCATAAGCTCGGCAGCGTTGAAGTCGGCAATCACACCGTCTCGCAATGGGCGCACGGTTTTGATGCCCTCATGCACCTTGCCGCGCATCTCACGTGCGGTTTCACCAACAGCCATGAGCTTTTGGGTCTTGGTGTCGAGAGCCACCACCGAAGGTTCGTCAATAACTATCTTATCGTTGTGGATAATGATAGTGTTGGCTGTTCCTAGGTCAACAGCGATTTCTTGAGTAAATGAGAATAATCCCATATCTTATATCTTTCTTGTTTTAGGATGGTGAACTGCTTACTTGGCTGTAATTTACAGACTTAAGGGCAGTACAACCATCTAATTGGTTACACTACACTATATTCAGAATGCAAAATTAGTCAAAATCTATCAACTAATAAAAGAAAAAATAAATAAAAACGCCCGTGAAATTATTTTTAACAACTTTGGGTAGGAGATTACTTAGCTGATTAAGTGTAAGACTTCAAAGGTGGTATGGAAATTATATTAATAGCGCAAAATTTGTTCACACAGTTTCAAGTATTAATTTTGCATTCTAAACCCATTCATTAACGGAAAAAGATTTTCCTGAAACTCCACAAGGCATTTTAGGGAAATCTAATCTTTGTGCATTTTATTTCTGACAAAGTTGGTCTTATATGAGATTTTTCTTTTCTATGAAACTGTTGAAAAATGCAGTTATAAAGAAATGTTTTTCCAAAGATATGTCAAATTGTAGCCAAACAATAGTTAGTCCTCGTCGGGGGCTTCTTGATCGAGGTTGCCATTCCACAGGTAATGCTTTGTCTCACGAGCGACCACACCTGAGAGGAGTAGCAGGGCTACAAGGTTGGGTAGTGCCATCATGGCGTTCATGATGTCGGCAATGTTCCACACAACTCCCAAGCTCATAACGCAGCCCGTGAAGCACACAATGAGCCAAGCTATGCGATAGAAGCGAATGCTGCGTTTTCCTGCCATATATT
>JAEEGG010000890.1_pt1 | contig 85961 bp, 52 predicted proteins | sample 9134161 | NCBI WGS metagenome assembly JAEEGG01 (sample SAMN16246543, study PRJNA631951) | gut metagenome | biome: gut microbiome; feature: rumen; material: CR-attached | host: Bos | place: Iran: Karaj | collected 2018-10
AAAAACCAATATCAAAATCCCCTATTTCCGACGCTTTTTTATCGAAAAACGCCGAGGGGAATTATTTGTCAAATGATTGTTTTTGTGTAAGATGCAAGAATATTACCGGTTTCACTTTCACCGGCAAAGAGAAAGACCCTGAAACAGGCTACAGTAATTTCGGTGCCAGATACTTGGAGCATGAACTGATGACCATGTGGCTGAGCGTGGACCCGATGGCGGACAAGTATCCGAGTATATCGCCTTATGCCTATTGCGCATGGAATCCGATGAAGCTGGTAGACCCAGAAGGGATGGATACAATCGTATCAATTAATATAGGGAACGGACATGTAAACATGGAATCGTCCGACTTGCATATCAAAGGGTGCGTGGTGACCTTCTATGATGATGGGTGCGATGTTCCATTGGAAGAGTATTATTGTAAAGGACAAATACATACTTCCTCTTTTGCAAATAGTAATTCAGACCTGATATATTTTTCGGATGACAGTGATGCAGAAAAGACATACAACTATCTCGCTGGAAAAGATGGAAGTTGGTTTGCGTCTGAAGTTGAATGGAATTACTATAAAAATATGTATGGCGCAGAGTCCCAATTGCTCACTTCTCATAAAAGAGATGAGATTGATGTTACGCAGTTTACTTCACTTGGTGAATTAACAGTACAATTCCGACACTTCCACCCGTACTATGCTGATTTGGACTATTCAGTACCATCAGATAAAGATATCATATATGCTCGTACGATAAACATTCCTTGATACTTGGATTATTGCGGCAAATCATATCGTTTTGATAACATTTTGCCTAGGTCTATTACAAAACTGTATAGTGGAATTATTCACAATTATGTCAAATCTAAAATACGTAACTATGAACCATTCTGCAATTAACAGTTGGCACTGTATACGTTGTCTAAAAAGATTCATTTTTGGCTTTTTTTTAGGGATTCTTACTGTACCTTGTTCTGCGCAGAATCAAGGTCCGGATGAATCCATGTACTTTACCCTTTACGGTGAAGATACGGTAGGGCTGGACTATGTGACGTTTACGCTCCCACAATACGAACTTACAAATGATCGTATTGGAGACAGTATTCGTAGCGCCATTAGCAAACTGAAAAGGGAATGGAATTATGACAGTATCACGAAAGGGTATACTTTCTCGATTCATTTTTATGATAAAGAAGACGAACTAGCCATTCATATTTACGGGGAACCAAATAGCAAATTATATTCAGAATTGTGTGATACCAGCTTTGATCGAATAACTTTTAAAAGGACGTTTAAAGGATGTATGTATTTCGAAGGTTATCTTGTGACAATCATGCTTTTCTATAGAGTTTCAGAAAGTGAAGTGTCAGATTATTTCGAATATTTGGACAGACAAGTCACAATAAAAGCATTTGACCCTATCATAAAACCATTCTCAATTGGAGATCCATTCACGCATATGTCTTTTCGTATGCCTATAAGCGTCAAAAAACATTATATTGAAACGCAAACAAATGGCGTTTATGATACAAGAGATGAAGGGACGAGCCCTTGAAATTGCGAAGAATTGTGTATCTTTGCAATTGAATTCAAAGGCTCAATGAAGGCACCCAAACCCATAGCAAACGACTACATTTCCGACGCTTGTGTCGGACAAGGCGGTTGTTGGCAGTATGGGTCGACTTCTGCCGCCGTGTTCGGATCGGCGGGGCGCTTTTCCAAAGCGCAGCCACCGCGGAGAGTGGCTTTCTCCGCTCCTTCGTCGCTATCGTGAAGAGCCACTGGCTCTTTGCTTCACATAGTGGAAAAGGGGATGGGGTGTTTAGTTGAAGAATTTCCATATGACGCCCCAATAGACGCCAAGTCCCTCGAGGGGATAGTAGGGGAGGCTGAAATAGGATGGATTTTTTTCAAGAGGGGCATTGAAATGGCTTACCTTTGCGTAGATGCTGGCGCGCTTGATTTGGAGTGTCAGCCAGAAATCGGCGACCAGGTAGTTGCCTACTTCAATGTCGGACTGCCGATAGAAGGCACCGAGAATGGGATTCCATTCGTCGGCCCAATAGGGCGTGTGGTAGCGCAGATCGATGCCGGTCTGCATGCGTAGCGCGCGATGGAAAATGTGGAGGTCCGCGTATAAACTGTTCTTGCTTGCCAGCAGGGGAACGGAGAGAACGCTGCTTTTGGTGCAGTGCTGGAGCATCTGCTGCATGCGGATATTGAACCAGCCAAAGCGGAGGTGGGTCTCGACGGTGGCCTGAAGAAGAAGTCCGGTTTCGTTGCCTTGTGTAGGACGCATCTGGTCGCTGATCCAGATGTTGTCGGAGAGCAGGGTGGCACTGGTGCGCGTGCGGAGGATGCGAAGATGTGTATTGGTGCTGTCGGGCTGCTCCATGGCATAGCCCACAGAGAGCTGCTGACGTTTGATTTTGTTGAATTGGTCATCGTCGTATTCCCAGGAATAGCACCCCTCGTTGTGATAGTAGAACAGGGCGGGGGCCTGCGCCTCAGAAAGGAGGGCGGCGCTGAAATGGGAATGACGGCCCACCAGGAGATGAAGGCTGCCGTCGATGCGGTAGTCGCCGTTGCGATAGCTTCCGGTGACCTCCTCGGCTTGGGCATAAAGGGTGAACCGGCCGAGGCTGAGGCGCGTTCGGGCAAAGAGGGATGTCGAGAAATTGTCTCGGCTGTTGACGGCGAACTGCAACCGGTTGTATTCTGGTCGCAGACCGACAAGGATGACGAATGGGTTGCTCCATCGGTGGCTCATGTAGGCGTCATTGGTCCAATAGATTTCGGCGGATAGCTGGTGCAGGGTGGTGGAATCGAGGAAGAGGGTGGAGTCGATACTGCCCCAATTGTAAAACCAGCTGTTGGCTTGGGGATCGGTGAAGATGCGGCGGTGTTTGCCGTAGTTCAAGTCGAGGGCAAAGACGCCGGTGTTGAAGCTGTGAGGCTGGTGGGGGCGGATGGTGTCGAAGCCGATAACGGTGTCGTGTTGATGGATTGTAAAGCCTCTTACGATGACTGATCCTTTGCTACTGTCGGGAGTTGCGGCGCGTGCAACTGATGTGTCACGTGCAATGGTGTCCGTCAGCGTCTTGCGTATGGGGCGCAGGTGCTCGTATTGACGGACGGTATTGAAACTCTGGTGTATGCGGACTTTGAAGTCGCGCCACTGGTTTTGGGCCGAGTACATGTTGACGGGGACTCCGGAGGTGCGGTTGAAGTCCCAACAGGTGTTGCGATCCTGAACGCCGCCGTTTTCCTGTTGGCGGAGTCGGTTGAAAGAGATCTGGGCCTGGATTTGATAACGAGCATCGACTGAGTAATAGTTCGATGTGACGTCGAGGATGTGGTTGGTGACTTCGCTGTTGGTGTAGCTGCCGTCGCGACTGACAAGGTCATAGAGGAATGCGACATTCCAGCGTGGTTTGATGTTTTGGGTGTGGATGACGCTGATTTGATAATCCTTGTCGATGGAACTGCCATACTGCAGATGGGTGAAGGGTCTGAGGGTATGGAAGAATGGCTGGGCGTGGAGCACTTGTCGATAGACGGGACTTGGATCGGGTTGGAGTGTGAGTTGCAGCGGGGAGCCTGCGTTGCCGAAGGCGTGGAGCTGAAAGGTCTGGTCGGCGAAAGGATACAGCGACTGTTGCACCTGTCCAAGTGCACCGAGGTCGATGTAGTGGTTGCCATCGAAGCGGTGAACGGGGTTGTGGAGCTCGACTCCGGTAGGGTTGAGCGAAGGATGGGAGAGATTGAAAATCTTAACGCTTCGGAAAGATGGGGTGAAACGGAAGACATACGAGGGTAGGAGAGAGTCGGGCTCTTCGCCTGAGTCGTATACAATGCCTTCGGGTTCTTTGTTTTGAATGGTGTCGGGATCGTATTCGGCACCGCTGATAAGGCTGTTGGGGTTGACCTGGGCCACCACAGTCGCAGGCAGTAGCATCAGCACCATCAGCAGCAAACGGAGTGAGGACCGTTTGCTGCTGAGTGTTGTGTTGCTATATGGGTACGCCTTCGAATTCAAAGTGTGTGATGGTGTGGTGTTCAGGAGTGGAGAAAACGTTCGACATCGATGCCGGCGACACAGCCTTTGGCGGCAGCCACACAGGCTTGGCGGTAGTTGGGGTCGCAGACGTCGCCAGCGGCGAAGACGCCGGGAACGCTGGTGGCACTGGAGGGGTTCTGGACTTTGATATAGCCAGCCTCGTCGAGTTCGAGCTGTTCGTCGAGGAACGCCGTATTGGGCTGATGACCGATGGCGACAAAGAAACCGGCGATATCGATGCGTTTCACTTCGCCTGTTTTTACATTTTTGAGTTCGGCACCCACAACGCCATCCATATCGGTTCCGACGATTTGCTGTGTGACGCTGTTCCAAAGCATCTCGATTTTGGGGTTGGTGAGCACGCGGTGCTGCATGGCTTTGGAAGCGCGGAGCTCGTCGCGGCGGACAATCATGTAGACTTTGTTGCAGAGAGTGGCCAGATAGGAGGCCTCTTCGCAGGCGGTGTCGCCGCCGCCAACCACGGCGACGTCGAGGTTCTTGTAGAAGAAGCCGTCGCAGGTGGCACAGGCCGAGACGCCTTGACCGTAGAACTGCTTTTCGCTTTCAAGACCCAGCCAGCGGGCCGATGCACCAGTGGCGACAATGACGGTTTCGGCCTCGATTTGTTCGCCTTTGTCGTCAACGGCGACGAACGGACGGTGGGAAAGGTCGATTTTTTCGATAGTGCCTTGACGCATCTCGGTGCCGAAACGGAGGGCTTGCTTGCGAAGGTCCTCCATCATAGCGGTGCCGGAGATGCCTTCGGGATAGCCGGGGAAATTCTCAATTTCGGTGGTGATGGTCAGCTGTCCGCCGGGCTGGAGGCCTTCGTACAAAAGGGGTTTCAGGTCGGCGCGACCGGTATAGATGCCCGCGGTATAGCCAGCAGGGCCTGATCCGATAATCAAACAACGTGTGGTGGTCATGAGGGGATTTGTTAAAGTTTAATATACTATACTGTTACTAGCGTTTTTATGGGGTTAGAAGGAGAGGGTTATGCCGGCTTGGAGCAGACGGTTGAACTGTCCTTTGTTGGATCGGAAGATGCGATAGGTGCCGGTGTGGTTCTCGATGGCGGTGTTGAGCATCGAGTTGTAGAATCGGATGTCGGCACCGATGTGCTGGTTGAAGCGGTAGCGCAGACTCAGACAGATGGGGAGGGCATCGAATCGCTTGTAGTTTTCGGATTGGGCTGCATCGTAGGCGCCGTCGGAGGTGACATTGGCGTGGGCCAGGATGGCGGGAGCGACTCCGAGGGCGGCACGCAGTTGGTGTTGGTCCAGAAAGTCGTAGACTAGCATAAGGGGCACTTCGACATAGAGCAGCGATATGGTACGGTCGAGGGTGCTGTTCTCAATATGTGAGCCTTTCTGTGTGAGGCCCAGTTCGATAAGAAAGCGCCAGCTGCCGTCGTCGCTGATAGGGAATGAGGTGTTGATGGCCGCGTGAAAGCCCAGTTTGTCGAAATTGGCTGAATTGTCCCCGTCGATTTGGCTGAAATTGGCTCCGGCACGCAATTCGAGGTCGAACTGTCGGGCACTGGTGCGCTTGTGACGCTGTGCCCATGAGGGGCAGATGTTCAGGCAGAGAAGCAGCAAAACGATAAGGGGAAGTCTGAGGTTCTTCATGGCTGAGCTTTGTTTTTATTGTTTCATTCGGTTGACCAGATTGGTGGTTGACTGTCCGGCGACGAGCGGAAGCAGTGCTACGTGTCCGCCGTGAGCCTCGACAAAATCGGCACCGACCACCTGCGAGCGGTCGTAGTCGGCCCCTTTGACAAGGATGTCGGGGACGAGGGTTTCGATGAGCCGCAGCGGTGTGGGATCGTCGAAAAGCACCACGTAGTCGACAAAAGAGAATGCCGCCAGCACCCAGGCTCGGCTCTGCTCGGAGGAGATAGGGCGTGAGGGCCCTTTGAGACGGCTGACGGAGGCGTCGGTGTTGAGTCCGACAATCAGGAGGTCTCCGAGGTCGCGGGCACGGCTGAGATAGTCGACATGGCCTTGGTGGACCAGGTCGAAACAGCCGTTGGTGAAAACCACGACAGGCGGACGGTCGGTCGTGCGAAGCCGGCCGATCTCCTCAGTCAGTTGGTCGAGTGAGACGATTTTTGAAGCGATGGTCTGATGGAAATTCATAGGTTGTTGGTGTCGGAGGTTTTGTCGGCTTTTTTCTTAAGGAGGGAGAAATAGATGAGGTAGACCAGACCGAGCACCAGCACCACGACTTGCTGAGAGCCCCAGAGCAACCATCCACAGGCCAATCCGGTGGCTTCACCGATGCCGTAGATGGCTAAAGCTTGCCAAACGAGGACCGGGTAGGCTCCCAGGCCCCCTTGCGAAATCATCATTCCGACCGAACCGAAGAGGTAGATGACAAAGGCCGTGGATAGTCCCAGCGAGGCGGTGTCGGCAAAGGCCTTGAGAATCACCCAACCGCCGGCGATGTAGAGAAAATAAATCGCCAGACTGTAAATGATGAAGAGGCTGAATGATTTGGGTCCCAGATGGAGGATGCTCTTGATGCCGTCGACGGTGCCAAGAACGAGTTGGTGTATTCTGCGGTAGAAGGAAAAGCGAAGCAACTTTTCGTGGAAGAGCTTGTATGCCACAAAGAGCAGTATGAGCAGCACCACTCCAGCCGTCGCAATGCCCGCCAAGGTGGGAAGGGCGCTGAAGCGCTGAGAGAGGGCGTCGTAGAGGAAATCCTTCACGCTTTTGAACATGAGCAGAAATCCTAAAAGTACGATGATGAGGAACATGAGGGCGTCGAAGAGTCGTTCGGTGACGACGGTTCCGAGCGAGCGTTCCATGGGGATCTTGTCGCTGGTGCGTAGCATGGCGCAACGCATCACTTCGCCCAATCGGGGGAATGCCAGGTTGGCGAGATAGGTGACCATCACGGCTCCAAAAGTGTTGAAGATAGAGGGGTGATGGTCAAGAGGCTTGAAGAGCAGTTGCCAACGGAGCGCGCGGATGAAATGGGAGAGGATGCTGACCATCATGACCAGGCCTACCCAGCCCCAGCGTGCCGAAAGGAATGATTGCCAGATGGCGGCCTTCTGATCGGCATCAAGCTTCAGTAAAAACCAGTAGATAAAGAAAATTCCTATGCCGAGGAACAGAACAAACTTCAGTATGTCGCCCAGGCGTTTTTTCATTGCAGGTGGTTGTCTTTAGGGAAGATGACAGTGGGGTGCCACTGTTTGGCCTCTTCGAAATCCATGGATGCGTAAGAGGCGATGATGAGGAGGTCGCCGATGTGGGCCTTGTGGGCGGCGGCGCCGTTGATGCCGATGACTCCCGACCCCGGTTCGCCCTTGATGGCATAGGTGGAGAAGCGTTCGCCGTTGGTGATATTGTAGATGTCGACACGTTCGTTCTCAATCATGTTCGCTGCGGCGAGCAGGTCGGCGTCGATAGTGATACTTCCTATATAGTCGAGATCGGCTTCAGTTACTGTAACTCTATGTATTTTAGATTTTAATACTTCTATAAACATAGGAAAAAATTTTTGCAAAGGTACAATTATTTTCGCATATCGGGGTCGAATGGCGATGAAATAATTTGTCGGGGAATGGAAGGGCGTTATTTGAATATGAAAATCAGCAGGATACACACTGCAAGGGTGTAGATGATGATTTTGCCGGCAGGAACGGGTTTGAGGCGGTCCAAATCGTCGGTGTCGAAACGGTGTTTGATTTTGTGAGCACGGATGGCTTCGGAGGATTGTTCGGCAGGGTTCTCTATTAGGTTGCCATTTTCGTCGAAACGGGATACGTAATGGAACTCGGGCTTTTCGCGCTTGCGGAACAGGTCGTTGAGGGTGAGTTTTTGGCTGGCTTCACGGTCTTTGCGGTCCAATTCGCGTACCCGATGTTGGAAATAGGCCAAGTCGTGGTCGTCGGTGCCGGACATGGAGGCGGTCTCAGTGGCGTTGGCGGTTTCGTTGGCGGCCGGTTGGTCGGAGAGGGGAAGTCCCCGCTCGAGGCGATACTTGGTCTTCAGCTGTTCCCATTCTTCTTTTTCCGGGTCGTAGAAGCGCGGGGCGTAGTGGAACTGCCGCGGCTTCGGGGTATAGAACATCGGCATAATAATATCTTTTTCTTTTAAAAACAAGAATTCACGTTTTTTATTGTGTGGAGGTGATTTTAATTGCGATTTGGAGAAAGGTGGGGGTGGAAGATACAAACAGTTTGTTTATAACTTTTTTTGTCGGGCGGGGCAAATTTATCTATTTTTGTAATTCCTTACAGGGTTGCCAATGAAGAGCAACGGATTGTTTATTTGTTTGATAATTAATTAATAAAAATACAATTATGGATATTACAGGAAGACTAATAAAGATTTTGCCCGAACAGCGTGGTGAGTCGGCACGTGGCCCCTGGGTGCGCGGTGGTTTTGTGATTGAAACGGAAGACACTTATCCCCGTCAGGTGGCTTTCACCATGTTTGGCGAAGACCGCGTGGCAACACTGGCCTCGTTGGCAATGAATGCCACAGTGGTGGTGACTTTCTCGCCTGAGTCGCGCGAATACAACGAACGCTGGTACACCGATTTGAGGTGCATCCGCGTGGTGCCTGTGTCGGGCGCTCAGCCTGCGGCTCCCGCCGGTGCAGCCCCTGCGGCTCCTGCTGCCCCTGCACCGGATGCCACACCGTTCGCTTCGCAGCCTAGCGGTTCGGACGATGACCTGCCTTTCTAAGGGTAGGATGATCGGATAGAGAGGGGGTGATGAAACGTCACTCCCTCTCTTTTCTTTATTTGATAGGCTGTCGTTTGGTTTATGAAATATATCGTTTCTGTATGGAAAAATCAGAATTGAGAAAAATGGTGCGGGCTGCAAAACGGGCAGTGCCGCTGGAAGAGAAAAAGGCGTTGTCGCAACCCATTATGGCGTCCGTTGCTGCTATGGAATCGTTCCGCAAGGCTGGAACGGTACTGCTGTATTGGTCGATGGACGATGAGGTGTATACGCATGATTTTGTGGAAGAATGGTACGACAAGAAACGGCTGCTGCTGCCCTGCGTGGATGGTGACGACCTGTTGCTGCGACAGTATACCGGACTACAGAGCATGCAGCCCGGTCCCCAGTTCGGCATCTTGGAGCCTGTGGGACCTGTGTTTGAGGCTTTGGACGAGGTGGAGATGATTGTGGTTCCCGGTGTCGCCTTCGACCGCCACAACAATCGGATGGGACGCGGCAGAGGCTTCTACGATCGGCTGTTGAAATCGACACCCAACGCTTTGAAGGTGGGTGTGGCGTTCGACTTTCAGATGTTCGACGAAATACCGGTGGAGCCGTTTGATGTGCCTATGGACGCGGTGATTAGCGGTTCGTCATGCGTTTGAAGTAGATCATCAGGACGGTGGTGATGACGGCCATGACGAGCAGGATGACCCAAAAGGAGGTGGTGCTGGTGATGAAGGGGAAGTCGACATTCATGCCGAAGAGGCTGGCCACCACGGTCAAGGGGAGCATGATGGTGCTGAAATAGGTCAGCACTCGCATAATGTCGTTGGTGCGGTTGGTCTGCAGCGAGTCGAATGTTTGGGAGAGGCCTTCGACCAATTCTCCGTAGTCTTCAACAAGGTCGTACATTTTCTGGTACTGGTCCAGAATATCGCCCCAGTAGTCTTCCATATCAACTGCTTCGGGGTCGACAAATCCTTTGATGCCGCCGCTTTCAAACATGTGGAGCACGCGGATTTGGGGTTTGAATGAGGTGTTGAGGAGGATGATGTTGCGTCGGGTGATGGAGATGAGTTCGATGATGCTGCGTGCCTTCTTGTTGAAGATGTCGTAGTTGATGAGGTCCACTTCGGATCCCACGCGCAGGATGAGTTGGTAGGTCTCGAGCATCAGTCGGTCGAGGATGGTGTAGAGCAACAGGTCGCTACAGGATAAAGACTTGATGGTGTCCTCGTCTTGTTCTGCCAGGTCCTCTTTCATTTCGTCAAAGAGCTTTTTGACCACCCAGTGCTGTTTTCCGATGGTGATGATATAGTCCTTGCCCCAGAAGATTTTCACTTCGCGGATGCGGATGAACTTGTTGCCTTTGTCGAAATAGGGGAAGTTGAGAATAAGGAAATTGTAATCGTCGTATTCGTCAATTTTTGGACGTTGGTTGGTGCCACGGACGTCCTCTATGTCCAAAGGGTGGAATGGAAAATTGTCTTCAAGGTAGCTGAAGTCGTCCTCGCTGGGATTGGTGATTTGGTGCCATTTCAAATCCTTGTATTGTAGGGTTTCAATCATGGTTTCCTCCCTTCTTTGTTAGGCGATCACATTGGTGGTCAGTGTTCTACATTGCAAATTGACGAATTGGTTTGAATGTGCAAAAATACAAAAAAAATTATATTTTTAATACAATTATAAAAAAAACGCGGAATATATCAATTCCGCGTTTTTTCTTAGTGGTGATATGCAAGACGTCACTTCTTCACGACCTTGCGTACCACGATGCCTTCGGGCAGTGTGATGCGTAGCGTGTAGCTGCCGCCGGGCAGGTTGGTGAGGTCGAAGGTGTTGGTGTTTTCAAATATCGCCACTGTGCGTCCCACGATGTCCAAGACTTCTATCTTGATGACATTGTCGGCGGTGACGGTAACTGCTCCACGTGTCGGGTTGGGATACAGTTTCACGCTTTCCAGATCGACCATGTCGATGGCCACATTGTTGACGATGACATGCAGATGGACGATACTGTCGCAGCCGTTGGAACGTGTTGCGTAGTATTCGTAGTCGCCGGCATTGTGGATGACAGAACCGTGGTAGTCTATCGGCAGGTCAGTGCTGTTGGCAGTGATAGTGTCGAACAGTTCAACGCTGTGGTTTATTGTCAGGTTGACGGTGACGTAGAGGTTGCATCCTGTGGGCAAGGTGAGGACGGTATCCACCGTGGTGGATTCAGTGAAGGTGTAGTCTTCGAAGGTGAAGATGTCGCAGGAGACGATATTCACGGTGGTATCGATACTGTAGTTGAGGGTTAGGTGCAGCGTGTCGATTTGTTCGCAACCGTTGTCGTCGAAATGACTGAAGGTGTAGTTGCCCGACGCCGTGTAGGTCTGGTTGTTCCAGATGAGGCTGTCGCAGGCCACTTCCGTTGTTTGCGTGTGGATCGGGACGTTGATGGTCAGCACGAGAGTGTCGGTACCGTCGGTGTAGGTCCCGCTGGTTTGATAGGTGGTGCCGTGCCAAGTGTAGCTTTCGCATGCTGTTATTTCGGTTGTGGAGCAGGCAAGGATGGTCAGATCGAGCACGATGGTGCTGTCGCAACCGGCTGCGTTAGTGGTGACAAACGTAGCGTTGTTGGTCGACTGAGTGTATTCGGTGCCGTGCCAAACGAAACTGTTGCATGCTGTTACGGTTTCCGTGCCGGTGGTGCTATGGTTGACCGTCAAGTTGAGGGTCACCACGCTGTCGCATCCGGCGGCATTGGTCAGCGTGTAGGTGGCCGTGCTGTTGGATGCAGTGTAGCTGTTGCCATCAATCCACATGTAGGTGTCGCAAGCGGTCTGGACGTCAACACCAGTGGTGCTGTTGTTGATGGTCAGATTCAGCGTGATGGTGCTGTCGCAACCGGCGGCATTGGTCAGCGTGTAGGTCGGTGTGTTGGTCGAGGCAGTGTAGGTAGTGCCGTTAATCCACGTGTAGGTGTCGCAGGCGGTTTGGATGTCAACGCCAGTGGTGCTGTTGTTGATAGTCAGATTCAGCGTGACGGTGCTGTCGCAACCGGCGGCATTGGTCAGAACGTAGGAAGCCGTGCTGTTGGATACAGTGTAGCTGTTGCCATCAATCCACGTGTAGGTGTCGCAGGCGGTCTGGACGTCAACGCCAGTGGTGCTGTTGTTGATGGTCAAGTTCAGCGTGACGGTGCTGTCGCAACCGTCGGCATTGGTCAGCGTGTAGGTGGCCGTGCTGTTGGATACAGTGTAGCTGTTGCCATCAATCCATGTATAGGTGTCGCAAGCGGTCTGGACATCAACGCCAGTGGTGCTGTTGTTGATGGTCAAGTTCAGCGTGATGGTGCTGTCGCAGCCTGCGGCGTTGGTCAATGTGTAGGTCGGCGTACTGGTAGAGGCGGTGTAGGTGTTGCCGTCAATCCAGGTGTAGCTGTCGCAGGCGGTTTGGACGTCGATGCCGGTGTTGCTGTTGTTGATGGTAAGATTCAGCGTGACGGTGCTGTCGCAGCCGGCGGCATTGGTCAGAACGTATGTGGCCGTGCTGTTGGATACAGTGTAGCTGTTGCCATCAATCCACGTGTAGGTGTCGCAAGCGGTCTGGACGTCAACGCCAGTGGTGCTGTTGTTGATGGTCAAGATCAGCGTGACGGTGCTGTCGCAACCGGCGGCATTAGTCAGCGTGTAGGTCGGTGTGTTGGTCGAAGTAGTGTAGGTAGTGCCGTTAATCCACGTGTAGGTGTCGCAGGCGGTCTGGACGTCAACGCCAGTGGTGCTGTTGTTGATGGTCAAGTTCAGCGTGATGGTGCTGTCGCAGCCAGTGGCATTGGTTAATGTGAAGGTCGGCGTGTTGGTCGAAGCGGTATAGGTAATGCCGTGCCATGAGAACTCGTCGCAAGTGGTCTGGACGTCGACGCTGGTGGTGCTGTTATTGATGGTCAAGTTCAGCGTGACGGTGCTGTCGCAACCGGCGGCATTGGTCAGAACGTAGGAAGCCGTGCTGTTGGATGCAGTGTAGCTGTTGCCATCAATCCACGTGTAGGTGTCGCAAGCGGTCTGGACGTCAACACCAGTGGTGCTGTTGTTGATGGTCAGATTCAGCGTGACGGTGCTGTCGCAACCGGCGGCATTGGTCAGAACGTATGTGGCCGTGCTGTTAGATGCAGTGTAGCTGTTGCCATCAATCCACGTGTAGGTGTCGCAAGCAGTCTGGACGTCAACGCCAGTGGTGCTGTTGTTGATGGTCAAGTTCAGCGTGACGGTGCTGTCGCAACCGTCGGCATTGGTCGTGGTGAAGGTGACATTATCGTTGGGGCTTACGCTGTTTGTGTAGCTGTTGCCGTCGATCCACGTGTAGGTGTCGCAGGCGGTCTGGACGTCAACGCCAGTGGTGCTGTTGTTGATAGTGAGCACTAATTGGTAAATACTGTCGCATTCGCCAGGAATGGCATTGGTTACAGTGTCGTTATAGACACCGCTTTCACTATAGGTGTTGTTGCGCCAAGAATAAAGATCGCAAGCCGTGGTTGAGATGGTGGAAACGACATCGGAACAAGCTGATTCCCAAACGGCATAGAGGGTTATGTCGCCATTCACCGTTATCGTGTCACCATCAGAGTAAACCACCTGATTGTTGTCCTCCGTGGACCAGCCTTGGAACAAGTATCCTTCATTAGAGTAAGTGTTGTTGGGCAATCGTGTTGGTTGACCCGAACATGTCGACAGGCTGTTCATCGAACCATTGCCACCATTAACATTGAAATTGATGGTGTAATAAGGAAGTATGCTAAGGTTGAGGGTAACCACACTGTCGCAACCGGCGGCATTGGTCAGCGTGAAGGTGACGTTGTCGTTAGGGCTGACGCTGTTCGTGTAGGTGTTGCCATCAATCCAGGTATAGTTGTTGCAGGCCGACTGGTGGTCGATGCCTCTGGAGGGGTAGTTCACAGTCAGGTTGAGCGTAATGATACTGTCGCAACCGGCGGCGTTAGTCAACATATAGGTTGCTGTGTCGGTTGTCGAATAGTAGGTCACGCCGTTCATCCAGGTGAACTCGTTGCAGACGGTGTGGACGTCGGTAGAGGCGGTGCTGCTGTTGATGGTCAAGTGGAGGGTGACCACACTGTCGCATCCGGCGGCATTGGTTGTAATGTAGGTTGCCGTATCGGTGGAGGCGGTATAGGTCATGTTGTTGATCCAGGTGAACTCGTCGCAGGCCGACTGGACATCAGTGGAAGCATTGCTGCTGTTTACCGTCAGATTCAATGTCACCACGCTGTCACAGCCGAAGATGGTGGTGGAGGTATAAGTAGGCGTATTGGTCGATGCCGTGTAGGTCACGCCATGCCAAGTATAGGAGTCGCAAGCGGTTTGGACATCCACACTGGTGGTGCTGTAGTTCACAAGCAGGTCGAGTGCCACTACACTGTCGCAACCGGCAACGTTGGTCAATGTGAAAGTGACGTTGTCGTTGGGGCTTACGTTGTTCGTGTAGGTGTTGCCATCAATCCAGGTATAGCTGTCGCAAGCCTCCTGATAGTCATAACCACTTGAGCTATGGTTCACTGTCAAGTTGAGCGTGATGATACTGTCGCAACCGGCGACGTTAGTCAACACATAGGTTGCCGTGTCGGTTGTCGAATGGTAAGTCACACCGTTCATCCAGGTGAACTCGTCGCATACGGTGTGGACTTCGGTAGAGGCGGTGCTGCTGTTGACGGTCAAGTGGAGGGTGACCACACTGTCGCATCCGGCGGCATTGGTCGTGGTGAAGGTTGCCGTATCGGTGGAGGTGGTATAGGTTACGTTGTTGATCCAGGTGAACTCGTCGCAGGCCGACTGTACGTCGGTAGAGGCATTGCTGTTGTTCACCGTCAGATTCAATGTCACCACGCTGTCGCAACCGGCGGCGTTGGTAGTCGTGAATGTCGGTGTGTTGGTAGAAGCGGTGTAGGTCGCGCCGTCAATCCAGGTGTAGGAGTCGCAAGCAGAGGCGTTGTAGACCGAAGTGGTGTTGTGTTTCACCGTCAGGTTGAGTGTGATGATGCTGTCGCAGCCGTTAGCGGCGGTCAGCAGGAGCGTTTCGCTAAAGTTGGAAGCGGTATAGGTATGGCCGTTAATCCATGTGTAGGATTCGCAGGCACTGAGGGTGTCGACAGTTTTACTTGCGGGCAGCACAGTCAGGTGGAGGTTGACAACACTATCGTAGCCTTCCGGCAGCGAGAACGTCTGAGTGTAGAGACCTGTGGTGTCGGCATTGAAACCATGATTGCTGTAAGACTGGTACTGGCAAATTGTGTCGTAGATGTTCGTAGTGAAAACGGGAACCGAGGCCTGTGTCTGGATCCAGTTGGCTTGCAGACCGTCGTGGCCATTGTAGCCATTGAGGTCGACAATATTGTTGGTGTTCACTTTCAGGACGTAGAGACCGGCAAAATGGTTGACCTCGTTGAGAGAAACCGTATAGCGGGTGTCGTCCACTTTTGCCACAGTGACGTGAGCATCCATCAATTCGTTTCCATTGTTGCATTTCAGTGACATGTCTTCAAAAGAGAATGTGCTGTCTCTGAATGCTTTGTTGAAGACGACGTCGAAGGATGTCAACATGGTATCGATGGCATTGGAGGGGAGACCTTCGATGCTGACCACTTTGAGCAGATCAGGCTTGATGCGGAAGGTGATGTTGTAGCCAGTAGGACCGATGATGCCGATGGTGTCGACCAGATGCATGCGGTTCACATAGACGGGATCCGACTGTTGGGGCAGGTCGACGAAGGTGAGCCAGACATTGGTCAAGGGAATTTCCTGACCGTCGTCGCGGACGCATCTGACAATCTCGTATTGGCCGTTGCCGGGATCTTCGGTACGCAGATAGTTCCATCCGATACTGTCGGGTGTCATGATCAAGTGAACTATAGAATCTTCGGCAGAGAGCGGTCTGTCGATAGTGTCTTTAACAACCAGTTTCACGTCGGTACGGCCTCCGTGAGAGAAGTAGAGCGAGTCGGGATAGTCATCGGGATCGGCGATATCATTGACCAAGAAATCATTGCGACCGTCGTCAAGATTGCCATAAGCGGTGACAAGATGGAGCAACTGGTGAGCGCGTAAGCTGGTGATGAGGCTCAGTTCGGGGTTGCCATAGGAGTCATTGTGGATAATATTGGTAGAGATGGGAGTGAACTTGCCGAGCAAAGTGCTGGTGAAGAGCCATTCGGCCGTAGTGGCCGTATGGGCGGATATGTTACCCAGGTGGATGTCCGTAAGTCCCAAAGCCACCTCGTTGCCATTTTGCAGCGACCCGATCATATTAAAGTCGATAGCCAGACCGTTCTCGTTCTCTGTGATTTCGGGCTGCATCGATTCGACGATGACATTGGTTGCTGCTCCATAGCCCACGTTGGCGAAGCGCATAGCCAATGTGGCGGGTTCGCTGGGTTCCACTTTGTCCAAGGTCAAAGCATCGTCGCCCAGAATGTAGCGCTGCAGGAAGTAGTCCACCTCCAGATTGGGCGAGGGGTTCACGGTGATGTCAACGGGAACAAAATCGTAGGTGACCGTCGAGCCTGTTGTCAGGTCAAGATAGCTGAAGCTGCCGCCGAAATAATAGACCACGGGCTCGGTGGGAGCGGCACCCCTTTCGGGGATAAACCTCATTTTGATGGTGGCTTCTTTTTGGGAAATGATGGTGCCGTTGGTGATGCTGTTAATCTTGTCGAGCGAGAGTGTGTTGATTTGGAACAAATCGCTTCTGTCGACACCTTGAGCGTCTTTCACTACGAAGTGGGCCTGAACGTTGGTCATGCTGGTATCGGTACCGTTGAAGATGGACAGTGTGCCGTCGAAGGCCTCGCGTGTCATTGCTACACGTTGCGAGAACTTGACTGTCACCTTGGCGCAAACAGAGCCATGAGGTGTGGCGAGGAGCAGCGAGTCGATTTGATAGATGGGGTACAGGTACATCTGGTAGGGGCTGATGAATCCGTGGTTGAACATGTAGTCGACCGATGTCCTGATGTCGTGCAGTTTGGAGGCATTGAGTTCGACGAAATGCGTATCCATGTCGGCAGCCACCTGATGGCGGCCATACCATCCTTGGCACCAGTAGTTGATGGTGCGGTTCCAACGGGCCACAAAGCCGTCGACTGTTGTCGTCGAGATATTGGGGTTGTTGGCTACCAGATAATCGCGTCCCGTAGTGGTAATCACCATCTGATTGTTGCCTGTCACAGAATCCATTGTTTGGACAAAGTGGGTCAACGTGGATTGGTCAAGCGAGCTCCACTCTTCTTCGGCATACAGTTGGTCGATGATTTCGACCATATTTTGGGCGTAAGTGTAGTAGCTCAGCATCATCTGATTGGAAAGCGGACTGACACTCAACAGGTCGGCATTGCCAGACATCGGGGCTATACCGCGGCTGCTCAGATTGAATCCGACGCATCCGTTCGTGGCCACACCGAATGTCAAGCCATGAGACAATCTGCTCTTCATCATAATCGAGGGCAGGAGGTGATATAGCTGGTCGGCCATGGTGTAGGCCACCTCGCAGCTGGGAGCTACGGTGTCAACCATGTCGAAGTTGCCTGCCAGCGACACAGCGGCATCGCTCATGTTGGCCGACAATGCGAATGCTTCGCGGGTGGCCATATCCACATCCAGTGAGGCAACGGCATCGTCCACCCAACCTTGCGAACGAGCAGACGTGGAGACGCGATACACCAAGGGAGCCACACAGTTGGAGAGGGCGCCTTGTGCTATCGTCTGGCCTGCCGATGCGGAGGCCGCCAGCGAGACGCCACATTCGCCATAGAGCGCTATTGCATTGGCAGCTGCATGCTGGTATGAGGTGACGCAGGTGTTCTGGCATTCCACCGACTGGGTTACAGAGGGCTGGCTGCTGTAGCCATAGGCACCGCCGCCGCCACTGCCGCCGCCGCACCAGAAGGCGCAAGGCACATAACCACCGCCCGTCACAGGCGTATGGTATACTGTTGTAGGCACCGATGTGGTGGTGGGGCATTCAACGCCACGCATCGTGAAGCTCTTAGAGCTGTAGAGTTGCTTCCATTCGTAGCCATTGGGGCCTTTGTTGCAGTAGTAGAAGCCGATGCCCGACAGATAGAAGCGACAGGTGCTGTAGCCGTCTTGACCGGTGTGGTCGGAAGTGGCGCGGACCACGCAGGGAATGATGTAGGCGTGGCTGGCCTCGACGGTGTCGATATGGTCGTAGAGCGGACGGAAGGTGAAATCTTCCGACGTAGGCACCGTGAGGCTGTAGTTGTAGGCGTTGATCAAGCCATAGTTGGTGACAATAATATTGAATACTGCCGAGTCGCCGTAGGCGGGAGGTTCGATCTGCGACGGAGCCTCGATGATGAGGGTAGGAGCGGGGACGCTGGTTTCGAACACAGCCTCGAGGCTGAGGTCGTAGCTGTCGTCAATCTCGGTACGTTGCACCACCCATTCGTATGAAACGGCTTGATAGCTCAGGAATACATTCTCGAGGTTCTGTTCGGTGGCAGATATCTCGATGATTCGGGTCTCCTGGCTGTGACGCTGGGCGTAGACATAGAGCCTGTAGAAGCCTTCGGGAATGCTGTTCCAAGCCACCTCACCGTTGGCGTCGGTGGTGGTGGCGAACACCGTGTCGAGCGAATAGTAGTCGCGCAACACAACGCTGGCACCCTCAAGATAGCGTCCTTCGGCGGTGTTGTAGGTGTAGTCGTCGGCCACGCGGACCAGCAGGTCGCCAACGGTGTCGGAAACCGTGCTGATGGTGTAGGGCACCGCGACGTCTTCGCCGTTGGGGCAGTTGATGGTGAAGGAACCGGTATATCGGCTCAACGGAGCATTGCGGTCGAAACGGACGTACATGGAGATTGAACCCGTGTCACCGGGAGCGATATTGATGACTTGATTGGAGTCGGTCAGCGGGTACATCCAGTCTATATTAGGCATCGTAAAGCTGATGTTGCCGGTCTCGATATGGCCGTTGTTGATCAGCATCAGCGTGACTGCTTTGGCAGTGCCGCGAGCCACTGAGGCCACAAGTTGCTGCGGTTGAACGATGAGTTGTGAAGTCGAAGGCTGGCAGTAATACCATGCGGCAATGTTGAGACGTGTTCCGTCGTCAGCTGTTGCGTGGAGATTGACGGGGATGTAATAATTGCCGTCGCTGACGGTGCTGGATGTCAGCGTGTAGTGCAAACTGCCCTCTTGCAATGGTCCGAGCGAGAGGGGTGAGAAAGTGATTTGGGCACCATCGGGCAGAGAGTCGTATGCAACTGTGATATTGCTTACGGGGATGCTGCTACGATTCTTGATGCGTATGTCGCCTTCTAGCGTGTCGCCCACCTCGATAAGCCATGTCGGCGGTGTCGATGAGGACAGCGAGAGACCGGGGATGTTGAAGTCGTCGGTGACAGTGGTGTTGTAGACACCCGGTTTGCCGGCGCCGAGGGTGTAGTAGCCGGCCTCTGAAGGCTGCGGGATGAAATAGGCGGTGAAGTGGCCGGAGGCGTTGGTAACAGCCGACAGCGTACGACGATAGCCCATCGAAGTGACGAACACTTCCACGTCGTGGTTTGCTACAGCTTGATCGAGTGCATTGGTCACTTGGCCAGAGATGACGACGGTATCGGTAGCACTGTAAATGTTGCCATCGGCGCGTGCCGTGAAGTTCAAGAAGTTGGCTAAGCTGCCGCGGAGTACGGTGGTGTCGGAGAGCGAAGAGGAAGTGTAGACGATGGCTGCATTGAAATTCTCTTGCAGACGGTTGGGGTTGAACGTCACTCTGAGTGAACCACCCGTGAGCGAGTCAAAGTTGTCGGTAGGCGTTAGCGTGAAGACGTCGGCGTCATTGCCAATAATCTGCATGGTGATGGTGTCGGTCAGAGCAGTGCCATAGACGCTGATGCTGCGATTGCTGGTAGTGTTGATTGCCACCTCGCCGAAGTCCAGGCTGTGATAGCGGGTTGCCAGAGCAGGTTCAACAGCCACATTCAGGTTGCGCACAGCCGACCATTTCTCGCCGCACTCGTTGTAGGCACGCAGGCGCCAATAATAGCTGCTGTTGTTGCCCATCAAAGGCATTGAGAAATAGGTCGAGGTAAGTCCGCTGACTGTCGGCGTATTGGGCTGAACTGATGCCGTGTCCCAAAGATAGAGGTCGTAGCGAGTGGCGCCGGGTACGGCTGTCCAGCTGAAGTTGACAGGGTAGGAAGTCTGCAGATGGTTGAAGAGCGGCGTGATGTAGGTGAAGTCGCCCAAATCGACAGGCACCACACGGAGGCGCAACACGGTGTTGGAGTCGCATCCCGCCGTTGTTTGGTGGAAGAGGGTGTCGTAAACCAAAGTGGCTTCAATAGAGTCGGTGATGATGTCGAAACCGTTGCTGAGGTAGTGCGTACCGCGGCATACGGTGTCGCGCAAATTGATAAGGTGGGCCTCATTGACGGTGAGATTCAACTGGACCACACTGTCGCAGCCGTCCACCTGCGAAACGTAGTTGTAGGTATAACTGTTTGTATAGTAGTGGTAACGGCCAGCGAAATAGAGATAGCTGTCGTTACAGATAGTGGTGTCGAAAACGGTCAGCGAACCCTGGCAGGTGTCGGTGGTAAAGGTGAATTTGCGCCAGGTGCTGATGCTGTTTTCGGCGCAGGAAGACTGCAGATAGAAATGGTATGTAGTATTGGGAACCAAGTTGGTCAACGTGGTCGAGGTGCTGGTGATGGGATCCATGAATACCGTGTCGTTCTGCGAGCCACGGTTGACCACGTACTTGGCATTCCACTGGTTGGCCAAACTGTCTTCATTCCACTGCAGTGTGGCGGTGTGCGCCGTCAGGTCGGTGAGCGTCAGACCTGTAGGCAGATGGCATGCCGAGGTGTCCTCTACCAGTATGTCGTCGATGTAGAAGTAGGTGCCACTGCTGGCGGGTTTTATGGCGATGTTGCTGCTGCCTCCGCTGTAGTTTCCGAAACGCACTTTATAGGCTTCGGAGGGGTAACTGTTGGTCACCGTCACGGTATCAACAGGAACAAAAGTCTCGCCCTCCATCACGCCGACGGCCAGCATACGTGTTGCAGAGGTAGTGGTGCGGGCATAGAAACTGAGCTGGAGGGAGCTGATGTTGCGGAAAGCTGGCAAGATGGCGATGTTGCTGGTGTTGTAGACTGTTAGGCCGCGGCTGCCGTCGTGGGGATAACTGTTGGTGCCGCTGACGTAGCTAGTGTTTACGGGCTTCTTGCTCCAACAGGTCGGGAAACCATCCTCGAAACCGGTCTCGTAGGGCAGTTCTACAAATTCACAGGGGATTTGGATCTGCTTCAGGTTCCAGATGCTGGCATTGGCAGAGTCGCATACCGCCTGAACGTAGACGTAGTAGCTGCTGTTGCCCGCCAGGTCGGTAAGCACGACGCTATTTGTATAGCTGCTGGTGTGGAGCGTGTCGGTGGCGCCTGCCTGCACGTACTTTATGTTCCATGCTGTTTCGTCGGCACCAGGGGTCCACCCGATGGTCGTTTCGCGCTCGTAGTTGGCGCTGTCGGTGATGTTGGTGACGAAGGGGCAATTGTTGATAGGTTCGACGGTGACATCGTCGATATAGTAGGAGTAGGCGTCGCCATAGATGCGGAAGGCTGGGCGAACGCCATTGCCCTGGTAGGAGGCAAGCGAGACGACGTAGGGGTCGGCGGGATAGTTGTTGGAGACCGCTACGGTATCGACAGCCACGAAGCGGCTATCGCCCTCGACGACACCGACGACGCATTGCGTGGGGTTGGTAATGTCGTTTTTGGTGTAGAAACGGACTTGGAGGGTGTTGACATCTTGGAAAGGTGGCAGCAGCACTGTCATGGTGTCGTGTGTGTTGATGGGTGTGAGGTAGAGATAGCGGCTGCCCGTATTGCTGATGCTTGTGCTGGAATTGATATAGGCGCTGTTGGTGCGCCAGGTGTTCCAGCATGAAGGCAAACTGGACGAGTTGGTCTCGAAGCCCATGGTGTAGGGCACATCGTAGTAGGAGCAAGGTGTGGTGAAGGCGTAGCGAGTCCATCCGGCCATCTGGTTGCCGCAGGCTGCTTGGATCCACATAGTATAGTTGGTGGTGGCTTGAAGACCGTGCAGTTCCACCTCGGGCTGCAAGACTTGGAGCGTGGTGGTGTCGTAGGTGCCGTTGGCTATATACTTAATGTTCCATGCCGACTCTGCACCTGCCTGCTGCCACCCGAAGGTGGCATTGGTGGCGTCGAGAGTAGCGACCTGGATGCCGCGCACCGGCATACATTCGGGGATGGTGGTCATCGTGATGTCGTCGATATAGACCCGTACGCTTTGGGAGGTGCGGGCTTTGACACGTATGTAGGGGTGCGAACCTGAACCTGTGTATTCGGCAAAGGAGTAGAGGTAGGGGTCGTTGGTATAGTTTTGGGTGACGTTGAAAGTGTCGAGAGGAACCCTAACGCCATCTTCGATGACACCCACTTCGACAAAGTCGGGGATGTAATCCACCGTTGACGCTTTGGCGTGGAAGGTGAGCATCAGCGTGTTGAGGTTGGCGAATTCGGGTAGAATGACATCGCTCTCGCTGTTGTAGTTGCTAAACTGCAGCGATGCATTACCGCTATGGGCATAGCCGGAGCCTGTAACACGATAGGTGTTATTGGTGTTTGTTGTTGTCCAGCAGGCAGGAAGCGGGGTGCTTAAACCCTCAAATCCTTCGCTGAAGGGTACCTTGCGGAGGGCGCAGGGGGTGGCAAACTGAGCCATCATCCAGTTGCTGGCACCATCGTTGTCGGCCGAGCCGACGCCACAGCAGCCGCAAACGGCCTGTACATATACATAATAGTCAGAATTGTCGGCCAGCGAACCCAGCAGGATGCCATTGTTGGTGATGTTGTAGTGGCGGAGGGTGTCGGTGGCGCCGATGCGGACGTATTTGACGTTCCATGCGGTGCCGACGGTGTCGAACCAAACTATCTGGGCTGTGCTGTCGGTGACTTCGGTGGCTGCCAGACTGTCAACGGGAGGACAGGCCGGTATGGTCTCGACGGTAATGTCGTCGAAATAGCAATATCCATATCCGCTGCTGTTGTCGAAACGGAACGCGACACGATGGCCGTTGCCAGAGTAGTCGGCGAGCGAGACGGTGTAGGGGTTGAGCGGATACTCTTCGGTGACGTCAACAGCTTCGACGGGAACGAAAGTCTGGCCCTCCATCACACCCACTTGTACGGTGAGGGGGGTAGTGGAGCGTCTGGCGTAGAAGGAGACCTGTAGCTGGTTGGGACTCTCGAACGGGGGAAGGGCAACGAGCGAATGGATATTGTAGTACTGATAGACGTAGAGGTAGCGGTTGCCGCTGTGGGCGTTAGAAGAGGAGTAGTTGACCGAGGGGTAGCTGCCGGAAACGGTATGGCGCCACCAGCAGGAAGGTAGGCTGCTCTGCTCGAAGCCGTAGGTGTAGGGCACCGGGGTATAGTCGCAAAGGGTCTTGATAGTGATTGATGAAGGATTGCTGACCTCGTTGTCATCGCAGAGGGCTTGCACCATAACGGTGTAGGTGGTTGCTGGCAACAGGTTGCCAATCGTAGCGGTGAGGGTGTCGGTGGTAATGCTGAGCGTGTCGTTAGCGCCTGCGGCCACATAGCTTACGCGCCATTGGTTGGCGGTTCCGTACTGGTTCCAAGCTATGGTGGCCTGCGAGCTGGTGGAGTCGACATAGGTCAGTGCCGTGGGAGCCTGGCAGTTGGGGATGAGGAGCGAGATATTGTCGATGGCAGCAGGAGGTTGGGAGCCGCTGCTGTTGTCGTTGTGCCAGTAGAATACGAGGTTCCAGGAGGCTTGGATCAACGAATCGGTGATTTCGAAGCTGCCGGCGTGGGTGTTCCAGCTGGTAGCGAGGCTGAGTTCAGAGCCGCCATCGAGGGGTATGCTGCCGGTGGGGAGCGCGTTGTTGTCCCAGCCGGTGGAAGTTGTTCCGGGGCTGAGCGGGACGGATGCTGGCACGAGGGCTATGCGGAGGTAGTCGTAAGAGTTTTCGCCGTTGCAGAGCCAGTCGTAGGAATATTCGCACATTCCGACGTTGGTGAAGTGGACGGGGGTATAGGCAAAGACGGTGGAGCTGTTATTGCTGGTGCTGTAGTTGTTGGAGGTGCCGTTGTTGGTGATGAAGAGGGCGTTGGTTCCGTTAGAGCTGGTGCCCACGGTCCAGTAGTTGGGCTGTGTTCCGTTGTTGAGAACAAAATATTGGAAGTGCTGCGCGCTGTCGAAGGTTTCAACGAAAGGCAGCGCTATAGCCCGCGGCAAAGTGGTAAAGTCTATACCTGTCCAAGCACTGCTGCTGTCGTTGTCGCAGACGCTTTGGACGAAGATATGATATTGCGTATTGTAGCTGAGTCCGGTGAAGGTGTATGAAGCCGAGGTGATGTTGTTGACATAGACGGTGTCGGAACCGTCGCAGACGTATTTGAGTCTCCACTGCTGCATGTCATCTCTCCACGCGAGGGTGACACCCGTCTCGGTGGTGTCGCTGAGGACGAGTTGGCTTGGAGTGATGCAACTGCCCATAGTGACGAATGGCAACGTGTCGACGAGGTATGTCTCCCCTTCGGCGCAAATGGGATGCACATAGAGCATGTACTGCGTCGAGGGGCTGAGGCTTGTGAGGGTCACGGTTGTGGTGTCGGCTGTCACCGAGAGGGTGTCGGTCGTGCCGAGAGCCACATAGCGGACCGTCCAGCTGGACGACTCGCCATGATAGTTCCACGCAAACGTGGCCCAGTTGGAAGCGGAGTCGACAATAGCGAGGTCCGCAACCAGTCCGCAGGGCGAACAGGGGTTGGGGTGGGAATAGAACGGTTGTCCGGTGGTGAGGCTTGAAGCGTTGGCAACGGCGTAGAGGGTGTCATCGTTCTGGTCCATGATCTGGAAGGAGCATTCGCCATTATAACTGCCGGAGTTGAATTTGAAGGATATCGGCTCACCCTTGCAAACCTGGATGGTTGTGTTGTAGTTGCGCCCGGTCGAAACGGTAACTGTTCGATTCCAATCACCTTGAGCTACGGCGATAGAGGCGCCGTTCCATCCGTCGCCGTACGAGTCGGTGAGGTGCATCTCGTATTCGCAATATTCGACGCAGCGTTCTGCGTAGAACGAAAGGGCAGACCACCTGCTGGTGCCCATTTCGGCGCCGCAGTCCGACTGCACGTAGACGTTGTAGGTCTTCAACGGCGTAAGGCCTGTCAGCGAAAACGCGTTGGTGGTGATGTTCTGGTGGTAGATGGTGTCCGTTTCGCCATCGGCCACACACTTCAGGTTCCATGAGGGCACATCCCCATTGGCGTCCCAAACAATGCTGGCAGTGGCGGTGGCTACGCTATTGGGCGCCAATGCAAGTCCTGTGACGGGCGCGCACAGCGTCGTGGTGGTGAACAGGACAGAGTCCGCAGGTGCCGGCATCGTGTCGTTGCAATCGGCAGTGACGACGACGCTGTAGGTCGTAACGGGATTGAGCCCCGTAAGCGTCACTTGGGTGTCGTAGACAATAGTATCGTGCACAACGTTCGACCCCACAATCGAATAGCTTACATGCCAGCTGTCGCTGTCGCCGCCCACCTGCGTCCAGCTGAGGGTGGCTTCGGTGGCTGCCGAGTCGGTGCACGTCAGGCCGACCACATAGCCGCAAAGCGGACAGGGACTGGGGTTATGGTAGAAGGAAGAGCCAGAGTTTAAGTCGGAGCCGCCGTCGAATGAAACGACCGTATCGCCGGTCGCCATATTGACGAGAGCAAAAACGTTTTCGTCAGGGTAATTGCCGGCAGTATAAATCAGATCCAGGGGATACTGCTGGCAGATGTCGACCGGCACCACCAGTTCCGAACCGCTTTCTATTGTGAACAGGATGCCGTTCGTGCCCTGTGAGAGGACGATGGTGCCACCGTTCCAGCCGTCGCCGTACGTGTCGTGAAGCACCATCTGATATGCGCAGGTGTTGACGCACGAGGTTGAGGCATTGGCCACGGCGCCCACTGCGCTCGTGTCGCCCGCGCCGCACAGCGCAGCCACCCCGATCCCGTAGGTCGTGTTTTCCGCAAGGTTGCCAAAGGTGAAAGAGGTGCTGCTCGTTGCGCCCACAATCGAATCGTTCAGATAGACCATCCATTGCCCTTCGTCGCCAAACGAATGCCAGCTCACCGCTATATAGTCCGCTCCCACACTGTCCACCGTCAGCGTCGACCGGAAGGGGCACGACGGAATCAGGTCCAGCGTGACATCGTCCATGAGAGCGTTCCAACTCTCATCAGGGTTGTTGGCACCCAAAGCCACATAGCGGCCCGTGCCCTCATAGTGGTTCAGATACGCCTCGTAGTAGCTCCATCCCGTACTTTCTATCTCGATGCTGTCCACCGGCGTGAAAGTCGTGATGTCGTTCGGGTCGCTCATCACGCCCACAAGGAACTTCGGATGCTGCTCACCGTTATCCTTCATTGCCCAAAAGCCAAGTCTCAATCCGCTCATGGGGTATAGCGCAGTGTCCACTCCCGGCAGGACAACAAACTCGTAGTTGTCGTTGCTGTCGATTGCCGGAGTAGGCTCATCGGATCCACCAATGGAGGGCTCTATTACAGGCATCATTCCGCCGCCGTTAATGTACCATAAAAGAGAGTTCGTCCCACTGTGGCTGTACTCCGGAAGGTCCGCAACATAAGGATAGCCGCTCCCGTAGTTCTGGTTCAAGTGGCGCACCCAGCAGTCCACATCGAACATCCCCGAACCCATATTGGGATCTATAGCAACGTCTTCAAAACCATAGTTGTAAGGCATCGAGCTGATATAACCGCATGCCGTGCGAAAAGTCCGTACAATCCTGTTGCTCGTGTCCCCCGCGCCGCAGATGGCGCGCAGCGAAAAACTGTATTCCGTATTCGCCGTCAGCCCTGTAACCGTATAGGTTGTGTTGGTGACAATCGCCGGGATGCCGTTCGCCGTCACCTCCCATGCGCTCTCCGCCCTTCCCGGCGTCCAGCTGATGGTCGCCGTCGTTTGCTGCGCATCCACCGCCGCTATCGTCGGCGCCGGGCACGACAGGTTGTCCGGGTGCACAAACCTATAGTAGCGTCCCCCGTCCGGCCACGTGCTCGAAGCTATCATCCCCGATTCGCCACCCGTGAAATGCGTCGCCGTATGGCCCGCCGAAACTGTCCATCCGTCGCTCGCATCCATGCACAATCCGCATTGACGCTCCTGCGAAGGTCCCGTCGTCGGCATCCCCGACGCGTCCGGGTACACAATGTCTATGTTGCCGTTCCTGTGCAGGTGTATCTGCCATTTGTACAATTGATAGCGTGTGGTGTTGTTGTATGTCCCCATGCAGAACTCCACCACCAGCATCGTGTCCGTGTTCGATTCCACAAGCAGCTTCTTCACGTAGTGGCTCCCGCTCACGCCGTAGCCGTCGCATCCAAAACCGTTAATCTTCGGACTGTTCACCGATGCATCCGACGCGCCGAACGGCATATAGTAGTTGCCCGTCTCCGTCACCGTGCCCCCCAGCCGCAGGTTGCCGTCGGTGTTGACAGAGAACTGCGTGTAGGTCTGTCCTCCAAATCGGAAAGCAAATCCTATTTCTTCCACCCCCGAAGCGTAACTGTCAGCGTTTGCAGGGGCAAGAATCTGGGTGGATGATGACATGTCTACCCATTTCGAGGCATCAGTTCCTGTGGTGAAAACATAGTTTGACAAGCCTTGCGCCAGCACAAGACAAGGTGCACACAGTGCGGCCATTATGACCAGAAATTGTACGAATTTCTTCATGGTTCGTTATTATTTATTTATTACTATTTTATTTTCTGAAAAGCGATAGATTGGCATCCTGTCGGTCCTTTATGCCGACAACGCTGCCATTCGTATAAGGTTACGAGATTATGGTGTCTGTTTTGTTGAATATTGTTTTAATTAAATTCTTTTTATCAACAGCGGTTTGTTGATAATTCATATAATTGTAAGTAAACACCTTGCCCAAATTTTTGGGCAAGGATAGTTTTTGCAAATTTAGTTAAAATTTTTAACTGACCGAAAAAATTAATGTTAAATCTTCATTTTTTCGCCTACAATCTACGATAAGGAGACTGTATTTCCCTCATCATTGGGAAGTTAGGCCAATGTGAGTGTTTTTATGCGATTCTTTTGATTTTTTTTTAAGAATAAATCGAAGTACTGCGCTTTTTTTTGTACATTTGCAAGCGTTATTGTGGATTTGAATTTACAGTACAAAAAGGATTGATATTATTGAATTAGAAAGCTTTACCTTGATTGTATTAGTGATGATTTTACTGTAATTTTTGTCATTTTTTTCTTCGAAGTACAAAAAAAAACTATATGAAACCAATACTTAAAACCTTATTAATGGCGATGCCGCTGATGGCGGCGATGCTATTGCCGGCGACATCGCAGGCACTGCCAACAGATCGTGCGTTCGTACAACGCATACTTGACTTAAGCTACTACGATGCCGTGAAGACTGCACAAGGCAAGTTACACTTCAGGATTCCTGTACGTTATTATTTCGGAACCTACACTTATAGTTATATTACCAATGGCCAGGTCTACTATATTGCGGGCGGTCAGCCCCCTGTGCCTATTCTTGAACTCTATTATCTTGGTGGACATAAGTTCCGAGTGAAGTCGGGAACCGTTGTGTTCACTTCGGCAAGTGATGGCGTGAATGCAACTTTCAATACCGATACCATCCAAATGCACAATCTGACGCACGATTTGGAGGGAAGTAATTCAGAAGAAGTGCGCACGAATGTCAACCGAGAAGAGTATTACATCGAGTTCGACTGGTATCCGCCAGAGGCGGTTCTGGGGAGCACTATCACGGCGGGTGTACAATTCCAATCAACAGTAGCTGAGACTACTTACCCAAATGGGTACCCTGTAACTACCCAAACCCAATACACAAAGAACTTCATCCTGGGCACATTCAGCAACCTCAACAGCCGCGATGTGCAGCCCCAGCTGATAAACCCCATCTTCTATTCCAACAACGAAAACAGCGCCAACTCAGCAGGCAAGGTGGCGGTGCCCTACGTCGCTTTCCAACAGCCCATCAAGTACTACACCTCGTGGAACCAGGCACAAATCCCCATCCAAGACCAGAGCGGTATGTTGTGGCTGCAGGCCGAAGACACCGTGCAGCCCGGCTTCCGCATCTTTATGCAGGTACACAGCTCCGAGTCTACTGACTCTTCCGACATCATTCTGTGGTACTCGTCCAATAAAGTCAACGTACCCGCCTACCACCGCATCCACGACTTCACGGCCAGCGCCTACTCCTACCAGCGCGAAGGCGACAACATCACCTATTACGACAACCGCTACAAGCAGCTCAGCTGGAAGATACGCTATCCCAACGCAGAGGACATCGTGCTGAACGATATGTTCGAGCTGCAGCGTGCCTACAGCAGCGACTTCAGCGACGCGCAGACCATCGCTATGATGCCCATCGAGTGGGGCGACACCGCAACGGACGAGAAAACCTTCACCTACGTCGACTCCGCCCGTGCCGCCTGGTACAACCCCGTCGAGCACAGCAACACCATCTACTACCGCGTGCGCCGCACCTCGTCGGCCATCTGGGGCTGGACAGGACACGACTACGCCCGCAGCGCCAGTGTCAGCCCCGATCTCTATATGGCGAGGTTCAACAACACTATGTACTACCACCTTGACGACAATTTCGCCGACAACCACAAGGTGCATCTGACAATCCGAATGAACAACTCTAATTACAACAGTCCGTGCGGTAACCACAGTTGCCACGAGCCCTGGGGCTATTGGGACGACCGTGCCACACTCTATATCCTCAAGATTATGCAGGAGACGGGCGACACTATCCGCATCCCCGTGCCTGACGACTCCATCAAGGCTGCACTCTACCGCGTTATACACAATCCCGACTGGGACACCTATTATTATGGGATTGTCAGTTTCACCTACACCGACGTGGCAAACAGCCCCTGCATCCACTACTCATACGCCTGGATGCTCGACACAACCGGCATCAATCTGCCACTGCAAAATTATGCCAGGCTCTCCGGAACGATTACGTCCTCCGGTGGCAGCAGCACGCCCTACTACACCAATGCCGCCAACCTCGAAAGCCTCAGCGGCACGCACCAGACTTCGCCCGAATATGTGCGCCTCACCTGGGGCCTGACCGACGGCGGCGTCGACGAGTTCCTCGTCGAGACACGGCCCGACAACGACCCCAACGCTGCCTGGACCACCCTCGGCACCACGACCAACAGCTTCTGGGTGGACCGCACGGCCGACCCGCAGATCAGCCCCGTATGGCAGTACCGCGTGACGATGAGCTACACCTGCGAAGGCAATACCGTCAGCACAAGCCACGTCACCACCGGCTCGCGTTCGCCCTACGGCCGCATCGCCGGCCGCGTGCACTACGAGGACGGCAGCGGATGCCCCGGCATCACCGTCACCGCCACGCGGACCGACAACGGCTCCACGGTGCAGGTGGTCACCACCGACTCCACGGGTGCCTACCTCTTCGACAGTCTGCCCTACGGCGGCGGTGTGGAATATGCCATCACCCCCACCTCGCAGACAGCCCAGTTCCGCTACAACAATACCAACTCCACGTCGGCCACCATCACGCTGACGCTCAGCCGCTGCAATACGCAGGGGGTTGACTTCGACAACATCAGCTCGGTGCGCTTCACCGGCCGTGTGCTCTTCGAGAACAGCTCGGTGCCGGTGCGCGACGCCTGTTTCCGCCTCAACGGCACGACGATGCGCTTTGCCGGCTCGCCGGTGCGCACCGACGCCAACGGCAACTTCGAGCTGCGCGTGCCGCAGGGTAGCGCCTTCACGCTGCAGGTGGTCAAGGACGGCCACCACTTCGACGGCGACGGCTATGTGCGTATGGATGGCGACAGCCTGCTCACCCTCGACACACCGCTCGACGGTGTGCGCGTGTGGGACCAGACCAAGGTGCGCCTCACGGGACGCGTCAGCGGCGGTCTCGACCAAGCGGCCTTGCCCCTCGGCCTCGGCCTCTCGCACAACAATCTGGGCGACAACCTCCGCCTGGTCCTCGAGCTCGAGGGCGACAACGTGAGCTATGTGGTGCGCGTGCCCTCCGACCTCACCAAGGACACACTTGAATATACTGTTCCTCATCTGCTGTATGGTGGATTCAACGGAGTGGACACTGTGGGACAGACCCAGGTCCACTACCAGCTGCGTCGCGTGGTCATCGAGCCCGACCCGGTGACGGGCGAGTTCAGCGCCGACCTCTTCCCCGTGCGGTGGAAGATTGTGCAGGCCAACGCCACCGGCTATGCCACCCTCTTCAGCCGCGGACGTACGGGCGATGTGGTCGACCTCAGCGATGCCGCCACGGTGAGCGATACCGTGCGCGAAGCCCCCACAGGCGCCAACGCCTGGGGCCAGTATGCCCGCTACACCACCAGCAATGCACAGTACAAGCTCACCTACCGCGCCCCCATCAGCATCACCTGCAAGCAGCTGCACTGGGGTATGGAGGTCGACTACCTCGGCGAGCCCACTATGGCACGCCAGAACATCACCAACCAGATCATACAGGTACCTTTGGCCACCAAGCAGGCCGACGGCACCTACAGCTACCTCTTCGGGGCTCCGGTCTTCAAGAGCGGCACCTACGACTTCCGCGCCTACGCCCACGAGGACTATTACTACAACAACAATCCTAACGGCGCCCTCGACGAGGTGCGCATCAAGGGCGGCACGCTGAAGGTCTACAACGGAATGCACGAAAACGAGAACGCCAACACGCAGGTGATGAGCCTTGAGCTCGACTCCCTCGGCAGCGCCGACTTCAGCATCCCCATCGACTATGTCTCCTTCGTGCGCAGCGATACCAACGTGCAGCGTGTGCTCGACCTCTCGGTGGAGAGCGAGGGTGAGTATGTGGTGCAGCAGGCTGTGCGCGGCTACGTGACCGGCCACCGCGCCACCGCAGCCGACGCCGTCACCTCGACCCACGGCACCATCCAGCTGCTCGACGTGCTGCGCGACCCGCCGGGAAGCACCTCAAGTGCCTATATCGAGAGCGGCGCGGAATACTCCTACAGCTACACCTACGACTTCCAGTTCAAGTTCGGACTCGAATTCGGTCTTACCCTCGGTACTCAGGCCAAGATGTTTATGGGTGCAGGAATTGGTGTGTTCTCCGGACAGACAATGGACTTCAGCACTACTTATGACTTCTCCCTGCCTATCTCCAGCAGCTATAACTACAAGCACGAAGGCAACTACACCTTCCGCACCAACGAGCGCATCAGCACCAGCGACAATCCCTACTTTGTCGGTCAAGATGCTGATGTCTATATCGGCGCGGTGCAGAACGTCTATTTCCGCCGTGTGGATGCTGTGCAGCCTCTCGACTCGTTGACATTCGATGCCCTCGGCGGCCGCGATGCCAACGGCACTATGCGGACCGTGGGCACCGGCGTTGACACCAACGGCCAGCGCTACTACCTGGTCATCGGCAGCGAGCTGGAGAGCGGTCCCGCGTTGGCTGCCACCTTCGCCTACACCCACAGCCATATCCGCGACAACCTTATCCCGCAGCTGATGCACCAGCGCGACGCCTTGCTGCTGACCTGCGACAGTGCCACCGCACAGGCCACCGCCAACGCTCGCAATACACAAGTATATTGGAGCCGCGTAGCACCCAGTGACACAAACTGGGGTAGCGACTATTTGGCTATGCTGCCCGAAAACTCGTCGCAGTATTATGTCGACGAGGTGGCCAGCCTGAACCGTCGCATCGCCGACTGGGTCAAGCTGCTGCTACAGAACGAGGCCGAGAAGGTCGCCGCCATTCACCAGAGCCAGCACGACTCGGTGGCTACCTATTCCGTCAGCGGTCCTCTCACACTCTCGCACTCCGACACCTACTCCTACAGCGATGCTTACCACGTCTATTGGGACTATCCCGGCGCCAGCGTGGGTACAGGAGACCTGGTCAGCCATTTGGGCAACGCTTTCAGCAGTTCTATTACGCAATTAATTAAAAATGCATTTAATGATATTAACTATTATCACAATAATTATGGTGGTGCTCTTGGTGAAAACAGTGATAGTCCATACAAAGTAGCCCTCAATGCCCCAGGTTCTGCTACCAAATTCTCGCTTGTACCCATTATCGACTTCCAGTTCGGGCGCGACCCCGAGGAGCGCCTCTCGCACACACGTGAGATAGGCTTCACCCTGGCACCTGATATGTACAGCAATATGGATGTCAGCGTCTATCGTTTGAAGAAGAGCATCAGCGACTTCGCCTTCAACACTGCCTCGGCCGACACGCGCGACTTCGTCAGCGAAGGCAACGACTACGACGGCGACGACTACCTCTACGGCTCACTGGTCTACTACCTGCGCGGTGGCGCTACCAGATGCCCCTGCGAGGTGGCCGACAGCACCGAGTTTTACCGCCCCAAGATGCCACTCTCGGCAGGCTCGCTGCGACTCGAGAACCCCAAGGTCGACATCAACGTCCACGAACTCAGCAATGTGCCGATAGACCGTCCCGCAATCTTCACTATCCAACTCTACAACGAAACAGAGGCCACCGCAGGTTCTGGCGTAGAGTTTCCCATTACCTTCAAGCTAAAGATGAAGGACTCGAGCAATCCACACGGCGCCCGCGTCTATATCGACGGTATGCCCCTTACCGACGGCCGCAGCATAATCCTCACAGGCTCGCAAGTCATCACCAAGACTATGGAGGTCTATGCCGGCGACGGCTACGACTTCGAAGACCTCATTATCGAGTTTCAGTCGACCTGCATCGCCTCGACCAAAGGCCAGGCCCAGTTCTCGGTTCACTTTATGCCGGTGAGCTGCGACGTCAACATCGAGCAGCCGCACGAGAACTGGGTGCTCAACACCCTCTCGCCGAAGGATTCGACAGGCTACTACCTGCCGGTGAGCATCATCGACTATGACGTCAACTACCGCGGCTTCGACCACATAGAGCTACAGTACAAGCTGTCGACGCAGAGCGCCGACGAGTGGGTGACCATCTGCTCCTACTATTACGACAGCGCCATCTATGCCGCCGCCAGCGGCACCAAGGCTATGATTACCGGCGGCCGCATCGACAACATACACTTCTACGGCGAACGCGACCCCATCGAGCAGCACTACGACCTGCGCGCCGTGAGCTTCTGCCGCCACGGCTCGGGCTTCATCACCAAGTCGTCGCCTGTGCTCACGGGTACCAAGGACACTCGTCCGCCGCGCGTCTTCGGCCAGCCCGAACCGGCCTTCGGCATCCTCGGCGTGGCCGACAACATCAAGCTGCGCTTCAATGAACCCATTGCCGGCAACTACCTCGACGAGGACAACAACTTCCAGCTGCTCGGCGTCACCAACTCAAGCGGACGCATCACGACGGGCACCTCGCTCTACTTCGACGGAACGCCCACCTGCGGCGCATCGAGCGAAGTGACACGCGTGCTGGCCAACAAGTCGTTCAGCATCGACCTCATCGCCAAGCCCTATTCGCCCATCCCCGCAAGCAAGATGGAACTCTTCGGACACGCCACTTCGGGCAGCAACATCTCCTTCGGCTTGGTTCCCGACGGCGACAGCTGCCGTATGTACCTTGATATTAATGACTACCATCTGGAGTCGAAACCTATGGAGCCGCTCACCGACTTCCGCCGTATGGTGGTCGTCGTCGACCGCGACGAAAACCAAGTGCGCTTCTTCGCCGGCACCAGCGAGCTGACCGACCAGGCCAACTTAACAGACTCCCTTATCAACACTCAGCTCTCGTCCCTCCGCTCTCAATCCGCACCGCTGGTCTTCGGACACGGCTATCGTGGCAATATGCTTGAGACGCGTGTATGGATCAAGGCCTTGAACCAGGCCGAGATTGTTGAGACCCACGAGAAGCACCTGACGGGCTACGAAAAGAAGCTGGCGGCATACTACCCGATGAACGAAGGTCGCGGCAACACCTGCGCCGACCTTGCCAGTGGCTCCACGCTGACCCTCCAAGGTTTTGCCTGGACCAACCCCGCCGGCTATGCCCTCCACCTCGACGGCACACAGCCCGTCAGCCTCGACCAGGACATCTTCTCGCGTTCCGCAATTCAGGACTACACCCTTATGTTCTGGTTCCGCACCGAGGCAAACAACGCGCCCCTCTTCTCCGCCGGCTGGCGCCAGCGCGGCTATCAGGGCGTGGACGGATTCGACGGCACGCTGATAGCCATCGAAAACGGCAGCCTGAGTTTCCACAACGGCAATCTGATGCAGCAGGCCAGCGGCAACTTTGCCGACGGCGCTTGGCACCACTATGTGCTGACCGTAAATCGCACGCAGAACAACGCCGCCATCTACGTCGATGGCAACCTGATGAACACCTTCGCCACCGACACGCTGAGCGGACTGAGCGGCGATATGATGCTCGGAGGTGCCTGGAACAGCGATGTGCTGACTGGCAGCATCGACGAGTTGGTACTCTTCGAGCAGGCGCTGCCCAAGAACCTCGTTGAGACCTACGACAACATCGCCCCCTACGGCGACGAGATGGGCCTCGTGGCCTGGCTGCCCTTCAGCGAACAGGTCGAGAACAGCAACGGCATTATGGAAGAGCACTTCTCCATCAATAACCGCAAGATTTTCCGCACCACCGATGGCACGGTAGTTGAAAAGATACAACCCCTTGTCACCGCACCGGTATTCTCGACCCTCAACTCACAGTTCGCAACCAACGAGGACATCGCCCCCGTGCGTGAACGCGGCCTGCTGACCAAGATGAACTTCGACTGGAGCTTTAACCAGGACGAGCTGCTCATCAACATCAATATGCTCGACCGCGAAATCAACAAAAACAACATCTTCATCACCGTGCGCAACGTCGAGGACCTCAACGGCAACCGCACCGTAAGCCCCACAATGTGGCAGGTCTATGTCAACAAGAACGTGCTGCTCTGGAGCGAGAACCGTCTGCAGGGCGTCTTCTACGAGACAATGGTCGACGACTTCGAGCTTTCGGCCGACATCCAGAACATCAGCGGACGCCGACACCAGTTCACCATCGAGGGTTTGCCCAGCTGGATGAGCGTCAGCCAAGCCTACGGCAGCATCAACCCGCAGGAGACCATCGGTCTGCGCTTCACCATCGACCACAACCTCCCCGTGGGCATCTACTCCGAAATCATCTACCTCACCGACGAAGACGGCCTCAGCGAGCCGCTGAAAATTATGGTCGAAATCAAGGCCTTCTGTCCGTGGGACGACGACAACCCCAACGGCTACGCTCGCCAGATGTCGCTGCGTGGACAAGTGATGGTTGATGGCGCTTACGACAGCGACCCCAAAGACGTCGTGGTCGCGTTGCTGGGCAACGACATCGTGGGCCTGGCCAATGTCGACTTCAACGCCGAGGCCGGCACCAGCTACCTCTACCTCACCATCCACGGCAACGAGGTCTTCGAAGGTATGCCCCTCCACTTCCGCCTGTGGCAGGCATCGACAGGACGCATCTACAGCCTGATGCCTTCGACCGACGTAAGCTACCAGAACGACGCCACCGTGGGTCTGCCGCCGGCGGCACCCGTACTCCTTTCCACCTCGGCCAACGAGGTGCAAAGTCTCGACATCAGACAGGGATGGAACTGGATATCCTTCTACCTCTTCCCCGACACCAACAGCTTCATCGACGACCTCCTCTACAGCTCCACGCCTTGGAGCCAGGGCGACCAGCTGAAAAGCGTCGCCACTCAGCAGTTTGCCGAATGGGACGGCGAGCAGTGGACCGGCACATTCTACAACTTGGACTACAGGCAGATGTACCTGATGCGCACCGCCGACTACCACAACAATACGCAGCTGGCCGGCCGACGCCTTTCCACCAATGCCGAACGTACCATCCAGTTGCATCACGGATGGAACGCCTTCCCCTACCTGCTAAGCAACACGCTGAATCTGACTAACGCTATGGCCGACTATATCGAGAACGTCACCGTAGGCGACATTATCAAGTCGCAGACAGAGTTCGCCGTCTTCTCCGAAAACGAGCGCTGGGAAGGCTCGCTGAAGGTACTCACTCCCGGCAAGGGCTACCTGCTTTATCGCAATGCCGATGCCACCGTGGACTTCACATTCCGCAACGGCGGTTCGGTTAAGGGCCCCGAGTCGGAATTGCCTGAACAGTCCGACCACTCCATCCGTCCGGCTACCAATATGACCGTCATCGCCGCCCTCGATTCTAAACTCTCGGCATGCAACTCTCAGCTCAGCGCCTACATCAACGGCACTCCTGTTGCATCTGTCTCCCCGCAGGTTGTCGATGGCGACACGCTGTTCTTCCTCACCCTCACAACCGACAACGCTGGCGACATTACCTTTGCCCTCGAACAGGATGGAATGCAGACATACGGCTTGCAAATCAAAAGCACACAGACAAGTGGCCTGCGTGCAACCCCCAATAGCCACTATGGCACCTTGGGCAATCCCGTAATGCTCTCGGCTCTCAATGCACAAGTCACCGCCTATCCAATCCCCTTCACCGACCACGTGGACTTCACCTCCACCGACGGCTGGGCGGACGATTTCACCATTACTATCTACAATGCTACCGGCGTCATCATCGACCGCATCAGCAGCACCCGATGGACACCGACGGTCACCCTCGCCGCTGGCGTCTACTTCGCCACAGTGAACAATAACGGAACAATAACCACCATTAAACTCATCAAGAAATGAAAAACATAATAATGACAATTGGTCTTGCCGCCCTCTTCTTCCTTGCCTCCTGTGGCAGGGAAGATGGCGACAAGTATTCCATACAAGGCAACATCGACGACCCGGCCTGGCAGGCCGACACCAACTACGACTATTCGAGCAGTATGACCGCCGTGATCCAGGTCAGTCTGCAGATGCCCGACAGTATGCCTGTTCCTTCCGACATCTGGACGACCGACGCCGCCGACCGCCTCGCCGCCTTTGTTGGCGACGAATGTGTGGGCGTCGCCCAGTGCGACGACCTCGGACGCTTCTTCCTCTTCATCCACGCACCTTCGCAGCCCTACGGACAGATTTCTCTTCGCTATTTTTCCCATAAGCTGCACAACATCTTCAACACCGACACCTCATTCCCATTTGTCAACGGCAGCCAGCAAGGCACGGCAGCAGAGCCTTTGCAGATACTGTTTTGGACCGTAACACAATAGTTGGATGCTAACAGACTGTCCTCACTGTTCAATTACTAAAAATTAGTAATTTGCACAAGCTATTACGTCACATTTTTTATAAAAATAACTTGTCAAACTTTAGTTGTTTTAGGTGTAATTAGACTGCTGATCCGACGAAATCATGATCCTCTTTTCCGTGTAGATTGATAGCTATGGCTGTTATATTATTTCAGGAGAGGAATAAAAAAGCGGAGCCTATTGTGGGCTCCGCTTTTGCTTGGTAAATAAGAACGATATAAGAACTGCTTTCGAAGGATAGTCGAAAATGTTGCCGTCGGGTGGTGAAAAACCTTCGCGCCGAATTAAACGAAAGTGTTATTGTCTTGCCGAATAAAACGAAAGTGTTATTGTCTCTCCGAATTAAACGAAAGTGTTATTGTTTGGGAGAACTGTTTAGATTGGCGCTTTGGGCTCCGAAACAGACGCCGAGCTGCAGGGCGATGTTCAGTCCGCGTGGCTGTGTGCTGATTTCGTTGAAAGCCGAGTGCGTGACAAGAATCTTGCCGTAGATTGAAATGCGGTCGCGTTCGGACATTGTTTCCCAGCTGCGGAAGGGGTTGCACATCGGCGCCTGGAACTGTGTGTAGATGTGCCGCATCAGGGATATTCCGAACACCGGTCTTGTGCAGTCGACCCAAAAGTGGTTGGGTTCTTTGCGATTTTTGTAGCTGAACTCGATGCCGCCGATGCCGGCCATAAGTCTGAGCGACAGTTTGTCGCTGTCGATGATTCTGTAGGCGTAAAGTATTGTGGTGAAAAGGGTTCTGTATCTCTGTTCCGACTGGAAATTGTGGCTGCCGACAGATGCGTCGCTTTTTGCTGCTGCGCTGCCTATCGCGCAGTCGACAATCAGGCTGTGCCGGTTCAGACCCAGTCCCAGGCCGTAGTTTAACATTGCTCCGCTGGTGGGGAAGAGGTTGTTGAGGCTGCCTGTGTTGAGGACTGTCCCTAATCCGACGAATATTTCGCCGTTGAATGGCCGTAGCTCGTAGTGCGGCAAGTCGCTGACTTGGAGCGCGGACAGCTCGCGGTCCACCAGCTCTTTGTATAGTGCCAGTGCTGCGCTGTCCTCGCCGTCGCTGGTGGCCTTGCGGAACTGCCCGATGCGGTTGCTGAGCGCGAGGTTGTGCTCCTCCAGCAGCGACTGGAACTGGTCGGAGCGGCACGAGGTGTGGAGCGTTGCCTGCATCCGGCGCCGTGTGACTTCGATAAAGTCGAAAATCACCTGATTGTAGAGCAGGTTCTGCGAGTTCATATACTGGTCGTTGACCTACGAGCTGCGTGGCAGCATATAGGCGTCGGCTTTGTAGTATTTGTACCGCACGCCGTTACTGTCTTTACTGTCCGGGTAGTAGGCAATTGTGTATTGCAGGTAGCTTTTCTGTGGCTCTGTGGTCGAGATGACGCGGAAATCGTTCCAGCGCAGTTTCCCTTCATTCCAATAGCGTTTATTGTTCTGACTATGAGTCACTTACATGAAAACCAGAAGCGCGATGATTGGAAGGATTCGTTTCATTTCATAAGTGTGTTATTGTTTGTATTACGAAAACGGGTGATTTACCTGTCGCCAGATGAAAAGCGATTCAGGATTTCGTTGGTGGCTTCTTCTGCTGCTTGCATAGCGGCATCGTATTTTATGAAACAGCAGCACCTGTGTCTCGAGATGCCGTCGATGGCATAGTCTTTCATTTCCATCGATTGTGAAATCTGCTTCACGGCTTTGGCGACTAAGCGGTCGTGCTGTTCGCTGACGGCGTTGGCGGTGTCGGATGCAAGTCGTGCAAGTGTGCGTTCGACAAGGGCGGGGAACTGCTGTGCGTCTTGGATGAAGGCGAAGCGCAGCAGGTTCTCGGACGGGGCTATGCCTTTGGCTGTGAGGCTGTCGCACATCTGCTCTGCGCGGCGGTAGAAGGCTGGGTGCTGCCACGTGTAAGCGACGTTGACTATCTGGTTCTCGATACGGCGGTAGGGGTGATATAAATTATATCGGCTTATGACGTGGTGGGGATTGGACCAAATGGCGTTGTAGATTGTGTCCAAAGCCTTGAGCACCAGCGCGGTGTCCTGCGGCTTGTGGTATTGTGCCAGCACTTGCAGTCCGCCGGGGTCGACGCATTGCTGCGACACGCGTCGCAGGGTGGCCAGCTCTTCGTCGCCTGGCATCAGCCATTCAAGCAGTTCGTAGCGCAGCTTCATATTCACGGCGTCGGGACTGCCGAGCTGCAGGCTGTCGACTTTCAGCCTGTCGCGCTCGTCGAGGAGGCCGTTTTCGTTGGCATGGGCGAAAAGGAAGTCGCCCAGGGTCCAGTCGTTCATTATGAAGAATCCTCTGACCATTTCGATCGGAGTGCCATCTGTCACGTGGCGGAAAAACAACTCTTTGGCCCCTTGCGCCTTACGCGACATCAGGCTCCAGATGGCCACGGCGCGCACATGCGCGCAATGGTGGGTGTCGGCGTAGGCGTAAAGCTCGGGAATGGTCAGGTAGTGGTTCAGTATCCACGGGGCGTCGTCGGTGCTGTACGCTGCTGTGCCCCATATACTGCCCTGGATGGGTTCGGTTTCGAGCCGCTGGATGCTTCGTTCGAGTGTTCGCTGCTGGCGGGCGCTGCGTCTAAACTTGCTGTTAGTTTGCGCCGCTGCGCAAAACGCTATACTTAAAATAACTAAGAATGAGATTGTTTTGCGCATCGGATGAGATTGTTTTGTGGATTGTGTATTTCTTTTTGTCCCGCAGAAAGCGCAGAAAGTATTTGTTGTAAGTGATTTGTGAATTGTGACCTGTGACCTGTGAGACGAGCGGGTTCGTGTCACTGGTCACAGGTCACTAATCACTATTGCATTAGTTCTTGTGGTTGCCGGCGAACATCTGCTTGATCCACTCGCGGTTGAGGCGGGCGATGTTCTGGCGCTTGATTTGCTTGGGGCATTCGGCTTCGCAGGCATAGGTGTTGGAGCATCCACCGAAGCCCAGTTCGTCCATGCGGCAAATCATCTTGCGGGCACGTTCGTTGGCTTCGACCTCGCCTTGAGGCAGCAAGGCCAGGTGGGCCACTTTGGCGCCTACGAAGAGCATGGCGCTGGCGTTTTTACAGGCGGCCACGCAGGCACCGCATCCGATGCATTCGGCAGCATCCATGGCCATGTCGGCCAGACGTTTGGGAATGGCGATGCTGTTGGCGTCGGGCACGCCTCCGGTGGTGACGCTGACGTAGCCACCGGCCTGGATAATCTTATCGAAGGCACTGCGGTCCACGACGAGGTCGCGGATGATGGGGAAGGCTTTGGCACGCCACGGCTCGATCCAGATTTCGTCACCGTCGTGGAATTTGCGCATGTGGAGCTGGCAGGTGGTGATGCCATCATCGTTGCCGTGGGGACGTCCGTTGATGTAGAGTCCGCACATGCCGCAGATGCCTTCACGACAGTCGTTGTCGAAGCATACGGGGTGGGCTATGTTGTCGTTGATAAGTTGCTCGTTAAGGATGTCGAGCATTTCGAGGAAGGAGCATTCAGGCGAGATGTCGCTGACTTTGTAGGTCTCGAAGCGCCCTTTGGCTTTGGCGTTTTCCTGACGCCATATATGAAGTGTGAAGTTCATTGTTTCTTGTTTTTCGTTATCACGTTAAAGGGAAGAGAGATTAGTTCTTGTAATTTCTCGTGGCAATCTTGATGTGTTCGTAGTTGAGGGGCTCTTTGTAGAGCGTTTCGGGCTGTTTGTGGCCCTGGTATTGCCATGCGGCGACATACATGAAGTTCTCGTCGTCACGTTTGGTTTCGCCGTCTTCGGTCTGGCTCTCGGTGCGGAAGTGGCCGCCGCAGCTTTCTTTGCGGTGCAGGGCATCGCTGGCGATGAGGCGTGCCAGTTCGAAGTAGTCGGCCAGACGGAGGGCTTTCTCCATTTCGGGGTTGAAGCTCTCGATGTCGCCAGGCACCTTGACGTCATTCCAGAACTCCTGCTCAAGTTCGTCGATCATGGCGAGAGCCTTGGTGAGGCTTTCTTCGTTGCGGCTCATGCCCACGTATTCCCACATGATGTGTCCGAGGGTTTTGTGGAAATGGTCAACGGTCTTGTTGCCATGAATGCCCATTAGCCGTTCCTCGCGTTGGCGTACGGCTTGTTCGGCTTCGTCGAATTCGGGCGTGTCGGTGGGGATGGCGCCTACGGTGATTTGGTCGGCGAGGTAGTTTTGAAGTGTATAGGGCAGCACGAAGTAGCCGTCGGCGAGGCCCTGCATGAGGGCGGAGGCGCCGAGGCGGTTGGCACCGTGGTCGCTGAAGTTGGCTTCGCCAGCGGCGAAAAGGCCTGGGATGGTGGTCTGCAGTTCGTAGTCGACCCAGAGGCCGCCCATGGTGTAGTGTACGGCGGGATAGATCATCATCGGCGTTTCGTAGGGGTTTTCGTCGGTGATTTTCTGGTACATCTGGAAAAGGTTGCCGTATTTTTGCTCGACGACATCCTTGCCCAGTCGCTGTATGGCTTCCTTGAAGTCGAGGAAGACGGCGAGGCCGGTGCTGCCGACGCCGTAGCCGGCATCGCAGCGCTCTTTGGCGGCGCGGCTGGCGACATCGCGTGGCACGAGATTGCCGAAGGCGGGGTAGCGGCGTTCGAGGTAGTAGTCGCGGTCTTCTTCGGCGATGTCGTTGGCTTTCATTTTGCCGGCGCGGAGTGCTTCAGCATCCTCTTTCTTTTTGGGCACCCAGATGCGGCCGTCGTTGCGGAGGCTTTCGCTCATGAGGGTGAGCTTGGACTGGTAGTCGCCGTGGACGGGGATGCAGGTGGGGTGGATTTGCACATAGCAGGGATTGGCGAATAGGGCACCTTTGCGGTGGCATATCCAGGCGGCGCTGCCGTTGCTGTTCATGGCGTTGGTGCTGAGGAAGTATACATTGCCGTAGCCGCCGGTGGCGAGCACCACGGCATGGGCGGAGTAGCGTTCCAGCTTGCCGCTGACAAGGTTGCGCACGATGATGCCGCGGGCACGTTCTTTGCCTTCACGGTCTTTCATGAGCACCAGCTCTTCCATTTCGCAGCGATTATGGAGTGTGACAGTGCCACGTTCAATTTCGCGGCTGAGGGCGCCATAGGCACCGAGGAGCAACTGCTGGCCGGTCTGGCCACGGGCATAGAAAGTGCGGCTAACTTGAGCACCGCCGAATGAGCGGTTGTCGAGGAGTCCGCTGTAGTCGCGGGCAAAGGGAACACCCTGAGCCACACATTGGTCGATGATGTCGCCGCTGACTTCGGCCAGACGGTAGACGTTGGCTTCGCGGGCACGGTAGTCGCCACCCTTGATGGTGTCGCGGAAGAGGCGTTCGATGCTGTCGCCGTCATTTTGGTAGTTTTTGGCGGCGTTGATACCACCCTGTGCTGCGATGCTGTGTGCGCGACGGGGCGAGTCCTGTATGCAGAAGATGTCGACTTTGAAGCCCAGCGCGCCGAGCGATGCGGCGGCGGAGGCGCCGGCAAGGCCGGTGCCGACAACGATGATTCTCAGTTTGCGTTTATTGGCGGGGTTGACCAGTTTTTGGGTGGTCTTGTAGTTTGTCCATTTCTCGGCCAGGGGGCCGGCAGGTATCTTGGAGTCTAAAGTCATTATTAATTGAAAGTTGAATGTTGAAAAATGATATTTTGAAAGAAGGGGAAGTCTCTAGGGAATTCCGATGAGGGTTTTACAGACCGAAGATGACGCCCAAGGGAACGATGGCAAAGCCAAGGCAGATGACCCAGCAGTAGATGATGCCGAGAATCTGGACGAGGCGGCTGTACTTGTGATGGTTGAGGCCGAAGGTCTGGAAAGCCGATTCGAAGCCGTGACGGATGTGGAGACCGACCAAGGCGAAGAAAATCAGGTAGCAGAGGACAATGTGCCAGACACTGAACTTCTGACGGGCCATGTGGTAGAAGTCGGGCTCGAATTCCACATCTGTGAAGGTTTTTTCCAACGCTTTGCGGTCAGATGCGCTGATGTTGCGGATCCACTGCATGTCCTCGCTGAAGTTGTCGGGGTTGGACGCGATGGCGAGCAGGGCCGACTGGGCTTCGTCGGTGAATTCGATTTCAGGATCGTTCATGGCGATTTGAAGCGATTCGGTCTTGGTCATGTAAGTGCCCTCAACAAAGTTCAGTTTGACAAAGTAGAAGTCGTAGAAGTGGAAGATGATGCAGACAAGAATCAGGCTGCCGGTGATCATGGCCAGTTTGGATCCTTTGGCTGTTTTCGACTTCGAGGGTTGGTGGTAGCGAACCGGACGCTGTTTGCGGTTGCAGATCCAGATGTAGGTGGCCAGGCAGATGTGCAGCAGGAAACATCCCAACAGGACAATTTCGAACACCTTGATGAAGATGTTGGTGCCCATGAAGTGGGTGAAGGCGCTATAGGCATCGCCGCCGTCTTTGGCCAAGATAAACAGGTTGGCCGTCATGTGGAATAGCAGGAACACTAGCAGGAAGGTCCCAAAAAGTCCGAGTAGTAACTTTTTAGTGATTGAGCTGATTTTTAGAATTTTTTCGTTGTTCATCATTATTTAAGAGTTAATTTTAGTATTATTATTTCATTTGTTTTCTCGTTCCGTAGTCTTCGGAGAGTCGTGAGGGTGGGGTTGTTGTCAGCGACAAGAAGTGGCTTTTGTCGTCAGTCTTTGCTTGGTGGGGTCGGATAATCCCAAAGCTGCTTATAAGAAAGCTTGGAAGGCACCTTTGCTGTTGAATTCCAGTTTGGTGCCGTCGGACAGTTCGACACGGTAACGGCGAGTGGTTTTTGTGGCGGTGACCACATACTGGCCTTCGTAGTATTTGTCGAGATGGGTGAGCAGTGCTTTGGGCAGCAGGCTGTTGGGCACACCGCTGTAGCTGTGGACCTCGATCCACTGACCATTGGCGGCAAATTTGATGACGGAACCGTCCTCGACAGTCGCTTTGTATTCGACATGTTTGCCCTCTTTGTTGCGCCAGGCGTCGACGATGGGGGCGTTGTTCCAGGCGCGGCTGATGGTGGTGCGAGCCTGGTTGGGGAGCTGGGTGCTCTTTATCTGGGTGATTTGGGCCGAGGCAGCCATGGAGAAGGCGACAAGGGCCAAAAGGGTTAAAACCAGTTTTTTCATGTTTCAGTATCTATTGTTGTGTATAATTTCAAAAGTCAATTGTGTCTTTTTAGTTGTATTCCAACCGTTCGGAGTGGCGTTGCTGATTGACCCCGTCGGTGTGGGTGAATGCCGGCCGGCCGTTGACGAAGGTCATCTCTACACGGCTGTGGAAAGTCTGGCCTTCGAGAGGCGACCATCCGCATTTGTAGTAGAGGCTTTCACGTGTTACGGTATTGGATACGTTTGGTTTCAAAAGGGTCAGGTCGGCCTTGTAGCCTTCGCGGATGAAACCGCGGTCCCTGATTCCGAAGAGCAGGGCCGGGTTGTGGCACATGAGGCGGACGATAAGTGGTAGCCATGTGTCACGAAATTCACGCTGTTCATCGGCATTGTAGCTGTTGTTGAACAGCGGTTCGAGCATCATGGTCAGCGAGTGCTGAATGGAGGGGATGCCGCCAGGAGCGTCGAAGTAGCGTTGCTGTTTGCTTTCGAGGGTGTGTGGGGCGTGGTCGGTGGCAATGGTGTCGATCAGACCGTCGTAGAGGGCTGCCCAGAGCGCCAGCCGATCCTCGTTGCGCTTGATGGCGGGATTGCATTTGATGCGGTTGCCCAGTTCGGCATAGTCGCGGTCGTCGAACCAAAGGTGGTTGGGTGTCACCTCGGCGGTCACGTGTTTCTGTTCCAGCGGCATGTTGCTCAGCAGGTCCAGCTCGGTGGCGGTGCTGATGTGTGCAATGTGGAGACGTGTCTTGTAACGGCGTGCCCGCTCGATGGCTTTATAGGTGCTCACGTAGCAGGCCTCGGTGGTGCGGATTTGGGGGTGGAGCGCCGCAGTTTCGCGGTCGGTGCCGGCGCATTCCATCTTGAAGTTGCGCAGGTTGGCCTGCACGATGTCCTCCTCTTCGCAGTGGGCGACAATGAGTTTTTTGCTTTGGGAGAAGAGCTTGTCGAGGGCTTGCGGGTTGTTGACCAGCATGTCGCCGGTGCTGCTGCCCAGAAAGAGTTTGATGGCGGCGTAGCTAGAAGGGTCGGCTTCGAGCAATTGGTCGATATTGTTGTTGGTGGCGCCGAGCATGAAACCATAGTTGGCATGGCTTTTGGCGGCGGCCAGTGCCACTTTTTCCTCCAGCAGCTGTGTGGTGGTTGTTTGAGGTTTGGTGTTGGGCATGTCGACGAACGAAGTCACGCCACCTGCTACGGCGGCGGCGCTTTCGGTGGCCATGTCGGCTTTTTCGGTGAGACCCGGCTCGCGGAAATGCACATGCGTGTCGATGACTCCGGGAATCAGTAGGAGACCTTCGGCATCGATGGTGTGTGAAACAGGGGAGGAGGTGTCTGATGTGCTTTCGCCAGAGGATATCTTGGCAATTCTGTCGCCGTCGATACGTACAGTGCCTGTAAATATCTGCCCTTCGTTGACGATGGTGGCGTTCTTTATTTCGATCAGACTTTGTTTACTTGACATTACATTTTGAAGTTTTGGTGGCGGCGGTAGCGATGCCACCGTCCGCCATTTGCTATTCATTCCTCACTTTTCCGCCTTTAGAATTTGTTTTTCTCACTCCATCGGCGGCCGGCTTCGTAGGCGTCGGCCGAAGTGGTGTAGATGTTCTTCACCACAAATTGGCCAGTGTGGTCGATGCATCCCCAGCGGCCGTCCATTTTGGCGGGTGCGGCGCGGTTGTTCCAAGTCTTGATGAACAGTTTGGCGTCCTCAAAAGTGGGTTGGATGACCCATTCGCCTTTGAAGTTGACGTAGCCCCAGTAGCCAGTGGCGTGATTTTTGATGGGGTAGAGCCAGTGGCCCAGTTCCTGATTGTTGTCCCATTCGTAACCGGCTTGGTAGGCCTCGCTGCTGAGGGTGAAGACGTTTTGGGAGAGCATCTCGCCGTCGTCGGCGATGCTGGCCCAGAAGCCGTCGAGTTTGCAGGTGGCGAAGCGGCCGGTGTCGTTGGCGAAGCGTGAGGCGCCCTCGTAGATGGGGCTGATGGTCCACTCGCCTTCATAGTCAACCCATCCGTATTTGCCAGTGGCGATGTCGGTGACGGGCAGACGCCAGCCGTTGATGTCGCGGCCGTGTTCTTTTTGGCTGAGGGCGTAGTCGGCGTCCTCGCGGGTGTAGAAGACGCATTTGGAGACGACGTTGCCGTTGCGGTCGATGGAGCCCCAGCGGCCGTCGCGTTTCACTTGGGCGTAGATGTAGTTGTTGTCGTTGCCGAAGTAGTCGTAGTCATCGTATTCGGCTGCGATGACCCAGCGGCCCAGATAGTTGACGTAGCCCCATTTGCCGGTTTCCTTGTCTTTGGTGGGATAGCGCCAGGTGTCGTAGTGGCGGCCGTGGATCCATTGTTTGCCAGCCAGTTCGGAGTGGGCCTTGTCCATGAAGGTGGGGTCGATGACCATGACACCTTTGCGGTCGATGCATCCCCAGCGGCCGTTGGTTCTGACGGAGGCGAAGCTCATGGGCTCGTCGCCCTGGAAGAAAGTTGCGGCCTCGTAAGTCGGTTCGAATTTCCAGTTGCCGTAGTAGTCGACGAATCCCCATTTGCCGTCGGCGGGGTTCTGGGCGGGGAAGAGCCATTTGCCTGGTTCGTCGCCCTTTTCCCATTCCTTGCCGGCCAATTCGGCGTCCTGGCTGGTCTGGAAAATATTGCGGACAATCATGTGTCCACGGTTATCGATGCAGCCCCAGAAGCGGTCCACCTTCACAACGGCGAAACGCTTGAAATGGCCTTGAAAATCGAAAGCATAAGCAAATTGGGGCGCAATGAGCCATGCGCCGTCGCTGTTCTTGTAGCCGTATAGCTTGGTGCTTTTGTCCATTGTAAGTGTTTGAGCACTAGCAGTACACACAATGCAAATTAGGATTGCCAACAAAACATGGAACCTTTTCATATTGCTATTTTTATTTGTTAAAACAAAATGCAAAAATATGAAAAAAATCTGATATAGAAGAAAAAAAAACGTCATTTCAACTTTTGGCAGTCCACATTCAACTTTTTTCGTATCTTTGCATTTTCCAAACATTGTTAATAAATTCAAAATCTTATTGATATGCAAAGAGATACACAAATCTTCGACCTCATTCAGAAAGAACGTGAGCGTCAGATCAAAGGCATCGAGTTGATTGCCTCTGAGAACTTTGTCAGCGATCAAGTGATGGAAGCCATGGGTTCTGTCATGACCAATAAATATGCCGAAGGCTATCCTGGAAAGCGCTATTACGGCGGTTGCCAGATTGTCGACCAGAGCGAGACTATCGCCATCGAGCGCGCCAAAAAGCTCTATGGTGCTTGCTGGGCCAATGTGCAGCCCCACAGCGGTGCACAGGCTAATATGGCTGTCTTCCTGGCATGCCTCAACAGCGGCGACACCTTTATGGGCATGGACCTCAACCATGGTGGTCACCTTTCGCACGGCAGCCCCGTCAACTTCAGCGGTATCAACTACAAGGTGGTTGGCTACCAGGTGAAGGAAGAGACCGGCATCGTCGACTATGACGACATGGAGAAGAAGGCCCTCGAGCATCACCCGAAGCTCATCATCGGCGGCGGCAGCGCCTACAGCCGTGACTGGGATTGGGCTCGCATGCGTGAGATCGCCGACAAGATCGGTGCCATCCTCATGGGCGACATCAGCCACCCCAGCGGCCTTATCGCCAAGGGCTATCTGAACAATGCTGTGAAATATTGCCACATTGTCACCACCACCACCCACAAGACGCTCCGCGGACCTCGCGGCGGTATGATCCTCATGGGTCAGGACTTCGACAATCCTTGGGGCAAGACCACCCCGAAGGGTGAGATCAAGAAGATGAGCGCTCTGCTCGACAGCGCCGTTTTCCCCGGTACCCAGGGCGGTCCTCTGGAACATGTCATCGCCGCTAAGGCTGTTGCTCTCGGCGAGGCTCTTACCGACAGCTATGACCAGTATATCCAGCAGGTGATGAAAAACGCCAAGGTCATGTCCGAGGCTTTCATGGCCAAGGGTTATAAGGTGATCAGCGGTGGCACCGACAACCACCTGATGCTCATCGACCTGCGTCCCAAGTTCCCCGAACTTACCGGTAAGGAAGCTGAGAACGCCCTCGTGGCCGCCGACATCACCATCAACAAGAACATGGTGCCTTTCGACAGCCGCAGCGCTTTCAAGACCAGCGGTCTCCGCGTCGGAACTCCGGCCATTACCACCCGTGGTCTGAAAGAGAACGACATGCCCGTCATCGTCGACATGATCGACCAGGTGCTCTGCGCCCCGACAGACGAGGCTGTCCGTGCCAAGATTGCCGGCCAGGCCAACGAAATGATGCAGAACCGTCCGCTGTTTGCTTGGTAACAGATTCTGTACATTGGACATACAGGCCCTTAAAGTCATTCGAGACTTTAAGGGCCTTTTTTTGGCAGTGGCCTGACGGCGGTCCGTTGCGGCTGCAGCGGTGGAAGCGAGCATGTCTCAGCACTCGATGCCAACCACTTTTTCGGCTTTGAGCAGAGGATAACGACAAGTTGGTGTGCGATATTGGCTGTTTCGCCCTCCTCCATGGTGAGGTCGACGACGGCCTTCGAAAAGTCGCCTCCGGCGGTTCTAATGGTTGGATGGCAGGGGGGACGGTTGCACGTTTTTTAGGCGTCATAAAATAATTTTTGCCAAAAGACGTTTTATGGGTGGAAAAGTAGATTAAGAAATCCTTTTCATGTCTTTGGTGAATAATCGTTACCTTTTAAAGTCCACATAATTAATACAAATATTATATGAAAAAAGTCTTTTTTGTATTCTCAACTCTCATCGCATTGGGATTTGCCGCCAATTGTCAAGATGTTCAAGTGCTATATAATAATGAAATTAAACGTTATTGCCTGACCAATACCAGAGACAACAGTCGTGCGGGCAATATTGAGTTGGGCGATGATTTTCAAAGGGTGGCCAGCTATGAAGGAACGTGGTATTACATTGTTCGTGGTCTTAACAATATGTATGGTGTGATAGCCAGTTCGGACTTCAACCGCTGGATGGTGGAAAGCCAGTACACGGACATCCATTTTCTGGGGTCGTTTAGCGATTTTGGCCTCTTTTGTGTGAAGAAAAAAGGAAGCTGGGGCGTTGTCGATCAGACCGGGAAAGTGTTGATCCCTTGCCAGTATCAAAGTTGCGCTTATAATGATCAGAATGTCACATTCACTCCTTGGGAAGGGAAAAACTTTATGTTGCGATATCATGTTATTGTAAACGGTAATTTCCAACTTCCATAAATAATGGAGAACATCCAATGCCGCCTATCGTTGGGCGGCTTTTTTTGTTTTTAATGTGTCATTATTTCCTGTTTGGTGAGTGGTGAGGCTGTTTTTGTCGGTCATTTTGTCATGTGAAGGGCCGTGGAGTGTTTTTTGATGTGAAATGAAATCAGAAAGGAGTAAACAAACGATATGAACTTGAATAATTTTACAATCAAAGCACAAGAATCGGTACAGAAGGCTGCAGAGATGGCTCAGGCGCACCAGCACCCGAGTATCGACACAGTCCACTTGTTGAAAGGCATTCTGAGCGAGGATGAGAACGTCACCCCCTACTTGCTGAAGAAGATGGAGGTGAACATTCCAAGGCTGAGCCAGGCGTTGGATGCACAACTGCAATCGCTGCCACGAGTGAGCGGCGGCAGCCAGTATGCGAGCAACGACCTGAACAATGCCTTGATTAAAGCACAGCAGACGGCGACGGAGATGGGCGACGAGTTTGTCTCGGTGGAGCATCTGCTGATCGGACTGGTGAACGGGCGTGACAATACGGCCCGACTGATGAAAGATGCCGGCGTTGGCGACAAGCAGCTACGTGCTGCCATTGCTGACCTGCGCAAAGGCAGCAAAGTGGGCAGCCAGACGGCAGAGGAGACCTTCAATGCATTGAACAAATATGCCAAGAACTTGAACGAACTGGCCCAAAGCGGCAAACTGGACCCTGTGATTGGCAGGGATGATGAGATTAGACGTGTGTTGCAGATACTGAGCCGCAGGACGAAAAACAACCCTATTCTGATCGGTGAACCCGGCGTGGGCAAGACTGCCATTGCCGAGGGTATCGCCCATCGTATAGTCGCAGGCGACGTTCCGGAGAATTTGAAGACGAAGACACTCTATTCGTTGGATATGGGAGCGTTGGTGGCTGGCGCCAAATACAAGGGCGAGTTCGAGGAACGACTGAAAAGTGTGATTCGGGAGATCAACGACGCCGATGGCGAAATCATCCTGTTCATCGACGAAATCCACACGCTGGTGGGTGCCGGTGGCGGAGAAGGAGCCATGGATGCCGCCAACATTTTGAAGCCGGCGCTGGCACGTGGCGAGTTGAGGGCTATCGGTGCAACCACCTTGGCCGAATACCAAAAATATTTTGAAAAGGACAAAGCCCTCGAACGGCGTTTCCAAAGTGTGCTGATTGAGGAACCGGATGTGAACGACACGATTTCCATCCTGCGTGGATTGAAGGAACGTTACGAGGTGCATCATAAGGTGCGTATCAAGGACGAGGCAATCATTGCCGCCGCGGAATTGAGCAATCGTTATATCAGCGACCGATTCCTGCCCGACAAGGCTATAGACCTGATCGACGAGGCGGCAGCAAAGCTGCGTATGGAGATCGACTCGGTTCCGGAAGAATTGGATGAGATTGAACGAAAGATACGCCAACTGGAGATTGAACGCGAGGCCATCAGCCGCGAGAACGAACACAGTGACAGTAGCGATGCGGAGTCGGTACAGGCCAACAGCGACAAGTTGCACCGTATTGGTCATGAGATTGGCGAGCTGACGGAGCAGCGCGACCAGATGAAAGCCCGCTGGCAGAACGAGAAGAGCATCGTGGAGTCCATCCAGACCGAAGTGAAAAACATTGAACGCTACAAGTTTGAAGCAGAACAGGCGGAACGCCAAGGCGACTACGGCAAGGTGGCAGAATTGCGCTACGGCCGGATCAAGGAGGCGGAAAAGCATGTGGACGAACTGAAAGTGCAGCTTAGGGCCATGCAAGCCGACAATGCGATGATTAACGAGGAGGTGGACAGCGAACAAATTGCTGAAGTGGTGAGCAAATGGACCGGCATACCGGTGACAAAGATGATGCAAAGCGAACGCGACAAACTGCTACACCTGGAAGAGGAACTCCACAAACGTGTCGTAGGCCAAAACGAGGCTATTGAGACAATAGCCAATGCCATACGCCGTAATCGTACAGGTTTGAGCGACGGCAAACGTCCTATCGGCAGTTTCCTGTTTTTGGGTACGACCGGCGTGGGCAAGACCGAACTGGCAAAGGCGTTGGCAGAGGTGCTGTTCGACGACGAGGATATGATGGTGCGTATCGACATGAGCGAGTATCAGGAACGGCACAGCGTGTCGCGTCTGATCGGAGCGCCTCCGGGATATGTGGGATACGATGAAAGCGGACAACTGACCGAGGCCGTGCGCCGCAAACCTTATAGCATTGTGCTCTTTGACGAAATCGAAAAAGCCCATCCGGATGTGTTCAACACGCTGCTGCAGGTGCTTGAAGACGGACGGTTGACGGACAACAAGGGAAGAACATGCGACTTCAAAAACACGATCATCATCATGACGTCGAACATGGGTAGCAATATCATTCAAGAAAGGATGAGCGATGTGATGAACATCAACGACTACACCATAGAGAAGACGAAAGAAGACGTGCTGGAACTGCTGAAGCAGAACATGCGCCCGGAGTTTTTGAATCGTATCGATGAAATCATCATGTTCCGTCCGCTGAACAAGAAACAGATCCGCGAAGTGGTGCGTCTGCAACTCAATCTGGTGGCCAAACAGTTGGAGAAAAACGAGATCATGATCAGCGCAACAGACGATGCAGTGAATCTGCTTGCCGAGATTGGTTTTGACCCCGCTATGGGTGCACGCCCCGTGAAACGTGTGATACAGCGACAGATCCTTAATGAACTGTCGAAACAGATACTGGAAGAGAAGATTCGCACCAACGACAATATCACGATAGACGTGATAGACGACCAGTTTGTATTCTACAACGGTAGTCTGAAAAACTAAGCTGCTCGAACAAACGCAGATTACAACTTGAGTGGGTCCTGATGATAACGGGACCCACTTTTTTTTCTGAATGAATAGCCGTGATGTTGCTACCAGTCTGCATGTGACGGCTTATGGACGCGCTAGTCGGTATGTCCATCTTTGGCGTGGTCGCGCCAAAGGTAATAGGGCGAAGTCAGCTGATAGTAGGCCTCAGAATAGCTGTTGTCGGCATCGCGCATGTGGAGTGCATGAGGGGTGGGAAGGACCTCAGATGATGCCCTATCGGACTGAACCACGAAATTGTAAACAGCGCGTTTCGCAGGACTGGAGGGCTGATTGTGGATGGTGGTCCAATGGTGGAGTGTCCATCCGAGGATCTGGGCGGTTTGTAGGGTATGGTCGTGCTGTTCGAAGGGGAGGATGAGCGATAATGTCCCCCGGGGTTTTAATAGCTGACGGGTGTCGGCGAACAGTGCTTCAAGTGGCAGTTGGTCGTCGTGTCGGGCCAGACGTTTGCGCGGGTCATCGTTTTTGAGCGAATGAGAGAAGTAGGGGGGATTAGACACAATCATGTCGAACGATGAGGATGGAATGCTGTTCGCAAAACGAGGGTGTGCGTGTTCCGATGTTGTTGTATTGGCGTTATCGCCAGTGTTTCTGGCCAGTTGCTGCAGAGAACACTGGTGGGCGGAAAGACGTTGTGACCAGGGGGAACGCTCAAAGTTTTCGGAGGCTATATGAACCGACGGTCCATCGATATCGATAGCCATGATTTGGGCGTGCTCGAAGCGTTGCGCGAGGATAAGGGCGATGACGCCACATCCTGTGCCTACGTCAAGGATGGAGGCTGGCGGTTTGTCGGGACTGGCCAATGTGGCCAGAAGGACCGCGTCGGTACCCACCTTCATGGTGGCGCCCTGGTCGGAAACGGTGAATTGTTTGAAGGAAAACACTTGTGGTATTGTAGGTTGAAATTTGGAAATGGAGATGTCCGGGAACGGGTAAAAGTCTATCTTATTCTAATATGGATGGTGAATCAGTCTGTTTTATTTGTCAAAAGAGGGAACAGGTGTTATAAAAAAAAGCTGCTGGACAAGAGGTGTACAGCAGCTTTTTTGCTATAGGGAAATAAGCGTTACTTCTTACGTGCGTCTTTGGATGCGTTGTAGAAGATCTTGAGGGCGTTGCTAGCACGGAGTTCCTGTTTGATGTCGGTAATGGTACCCATCTTGACGTTGCAGTCAGCTTTGATTGCAAAGGTGAGGAGGTCCTTTTCGACACCACTACGCTGTGCTTTTTCCTCTTCAACGAAATGACGGATGTCGGACACTTCGGAGATTTGGTCGTTAAGCTGGATACGCGGTTCGGTACCATACTTGGCGACGTAGCTTTCTTGAGGAACACCGATGTTGATGTAGGCGACCAGACTTTTCTTCTCCAGTTTAACCACTTCAGAGCCTTTAGGGGCGTTGATTTTCACGAAGAGGGTGCTCTCGCGCATGGTGGTAATCACCATGAAGAAGAAGAGGAGCATGAAAATAATATCAGACATGGAGCCCATGTTGAGACCGGGCGTACCTTTATCATTTTTTTGTTTGAAACGTGCCATTATTTTCCTCCTCCCTTATTTGCAGGTTCAGCCTCGGAGATAGCGACAGGGATAGCCTTGTCGATAGCGTGCTGACGTGCGGTGTCTAAGTCAATATATGATTTGCTAAATCTTTCTTTAGCCAGTTCGTCGCGCATTTCATTGATGGCAGCGGTGAGTTCGTTCTGGACACGGAAATAGGTCTCGTAGGAAGTACCGCGGTCATTTTGCAGCGAGATGACGCCTTTCGATACAGGATAGTTGCCGAGATATTTGATGTTGACATTCTCTTTTTGGGGAAGGTCTTCGCGATTCTGGGGGTTGCCCAAGAATTCTTTAGCACGGTCTTTCAACAGAGAGAGAGCCGTTTCTTTATCTACAGGAATTTCCTTGTTGAAAAGTATAAGGTCGCTACGATTGATCTTAACAATGAAAATATTACGCTCACGAACATCCGGCGGTGTAAATGACGGCGGCAGCGGTGGAGGCAGACGCCGAGCGATACCCATATCAGTGTTGATGCTGGAGGTCATAAGGAAGAATGTCAGCAGCAGGAACGAGATATCGGCCATCGAACTAGTATTTAAACCAGGAGTTGCTCTTTTAGCCATAATTTAGTTATTTTTTAAATGCTTTGGAAATTTCGGCAAAAATCATCAGCACAACAGAAGCGAGGACCACGAAATAGGTGGTGTAGCAAGCTGTGGAGATAAGTTTTGCAGTGCTTTCACTTGTTTCGTAACGAGTGAGGAAATCTTGCGGCATGGAGTCGCCATTGGCAAGAAGGAAAGCAGCACCGATCACAACAATGATGATGCCAGCAGCAATAAGGGGTTTCTTAGGATTCTTGACCACCTTCAGGATGCCGTAGAAAAGCCAGAGGACAAGGCTAAGGCAGACAAGGCAGATAAGTCCCCAGAAGGCGATGTCGAACATGCCCCCGAATTTTTCCTGGTTGGCTGCGAAAAGGATTGCAAATACTGACATGATCAGTGCAAATGCAAGGCTAATCCAGGTGATTATTTTTCTTGTGGATTCTTTCATAACAGGTAAGGGAATTTAATTAGTTAATAATTGGTTTCTATTATCCTTACACTATTATCTTTTGTTCTTGATGAGGATGTCCATGAAGGTGATGGAGCCATCTTCCATTTGAGAAACGAGACTTTCGATTTTGGTGAGGAGATAGTTGTAGAAAATCTGAAGGATGATAGCGACGATAAGACCGAAGACGGTTGTCAACAGAGCCACCTTCATACCACCAGCGACGACGGTCGGGCTGATATCACCAGCTTTTTCGATATCATCGAATGCCTGGACCATACCGATAACGGTACCGAGGAATCCGAAGGAGGGAGCCAGAGCGATGAACAGGGCAATCCAAGTGAGGTTGGCCTCGAGGCGAGCCATCTGGACACCACCATAGGAGGTAACAGCTTTTTCGACGTTTTCAAGACCTTCGTCAACACGGTCGAGACCTTGGTAGAAGATGCTGGCCACAGGACCGCGGGTGTTGCGGCAGAGTTCTTTAGCAGCAGCATAGTCGCCTTTGCTCACATTGTTCTCAATGCCTTCGAGAAGTTTGTTGACATTGGTGGTAGCCATGTTGAGGTAGATGATACGCTCAATGACGAGAGCCATACCGAGGATGAGGCAGAGGAGCACGGGGGTCATCCAGCCTGCACCACCTTGGATGTATTTTTCTTTCAGCACTTCGTGGAAAGATTTGTCTTCGGTAGCCTCTTCGACGGCGGGAGTTTCAGCCACAGCGGCGTTGCTGTCGACGGTGGCAGCGGCGTTGCTGTCGGTAGCCACTTGTTCAGTTTGGGCTTCATTGGCATTTTTTGCGTCCTGAGCCATAACACTGTTCAGATTGGTGAATGTCAATAATCCAATTATCGACATTAAAGCGATTACTTTTTTCATGGTTGTTTTTAATGTATTAATTATTAATTAGTTAAATTGTTTCTATATTTTTACAATACATTTGCAAATGTAGCAATATATTTGTAACTGAGAAAGTTTTTTTGCTATTTTTTTTGAAAACGTAGGGTTTTTATGCTCTCGATATTTGATAAATATCTATGAATTAGTTCGATGAAGTGGGGGCGGCCGTCAGACATTTCTGTCGAGCAGTTTTGCAGCCATTTGGCGTAGCACTTCTTTGGCTTCGTCGGGGCGGTGAATACTGTCAAGACAGGTGGCGGCTTGGGAGTGGAGCTGAGCGATGCGCTCTTCGACATCCTTTCGGATGTTGAGGGTGTTGTAGGTGTCTATGACTTGGTTGATTTTCTGTTGCGGGTTGTCGGGTTGCTTCTTGAAGAGCGATGTGAGCAATTGCCGTTGGGAGGGATCGGCTTTTTCGAGGGCCTGGAGGTAGAGGAATGTTTTTTTGTTGTCTTTGATATCAGTGCCTGTCTGCTTGCCGAAGGTGGCGATGTCGCCGTAGGCGTCGAGCAGGTCGTCGCGCAGTTGGAAGGCGAGGCCGATGTTGATTCCGAATTGGTAGAGATTCTGGATATCGTCGTCGGGGGCGCAGGCGGCGAGGGCGCCGATTTTGAGAGCTGCGGCGAGAAGGACGGCTGTTTTCAGGCGTATCATCTCCATGTATTCGGGAATGGAGACGTCGTCGCGTGTTTCGAAGTCCATGTCATACTGCTGGCCTTCGCATATTTGCATGCTGGTTTGTTCGAATGTTTGGAGGATGGGCAGCAGGTTCGGGTGCTGTTTTTTGATGAAGTAGCGCCAGGCGAGTATGTTCATGGCGTCGCCAGAAAGAATGGCGATATTGTCGTTCCATTTGCGGTAGACGGTAGGCTGTCCGCGGCGTATGGGCGAACGGTCCATAAGGTCGTCGTGGAGGAGGGTGAAGTTGTGGAACGTTTCGATGCCGATGGCATAGTTGGCCGCCATGTCGATGTCCCCGCCGAAGAGGTCGGTGGATGCGAGGAGCAGGAACGGGCGGATACGTTTGCCACCTAAAGAGAGGGTATAGGCGATAGGCTCATAGAGCTGGCGGGGTTCGTGGAGGAAGTTTTCGTCAGCGAAGAGCTGCTGCACTTTTTGTTGTAATTCTAAAGAGGAAAACATTATTTTAATTTAAAATATTGAAAAAATAACAATTGTCAGGATTGAAGATTGGTTTGGCACAATGCATTCTGAAATGCATATTTGGGAGGGGATTTCTAGAATGGGTAGTCAATACCGAAGTTGAACGTCAGTTGGTTGAATTTCCAATAGGGTATGCGCCAGTGTTTGTCGGGGTCGGTGCCGGGGTCGTAGAGTGGTATGGCGATATCGCAACGGAGGGTGAGAATGGAGATGTTGGCGCGGATGCCGAGACCGATGCCGCAAGCGATGCTTTTGTGAAGGTCTCGGAAACGGAAGTTGCCGTCGGGGAATTCGTCTGACTCGTTGAAGAGCCATACGTTTCCGAAGTCAGAGAACAGAGCCCCTTCGATGATGGAGACGACGGGGAACCTGTATTCGAGATTGGCCACCAGTTGGATGTCGCCGACCCGTTCGAGGAGGCTGTTGTCGGAGTTGCGGTAGTTGCCAGGGCCGAGGTGGCGAAGATGCCATGCGCGGATGGTGGTGGGGCCACCGCCGTAGAAGCTTTTTTCGAAGGGCATGACCGATGAGTTGGCGTAGGGGAGTCCGGCGCCGAGCATGAATCGTGTGACGAAGGTGGAGCGTTCGCCCAGATAGAAGTAGTGTTTGTATTCGGCGTTGAATCGCACGTATTGAGAGAAGGGAACGCCAAAGGTCTGTCGGATACCGTTGTCGTCGGTGGCGCCTTTGGTGAGGGAGCTGACGGCATAGAGCAGGTTGCCTGCTGTCTCGACCGAGAGATGAATGTAGTTGAAGTTGGTGCGAGTGTTGTAGACTTGTGTGTTGTAGACGTAGTCATAGCGAGCGTCCATGATGAAGTGGTCGCTGTACTGGTATTTGACGCGGGCGTCGCTTAGGCTCTCCATTCGGGAGCGGAAGGTGCTGTCGATGTTGAAGAATCGGACAAAGGTCATCTCGAGGGGCAAGAGCTGGTGGGCGTGCTGGTCGTGGCTCCAGCTGTAACCGAAGCTGGAATTGAAGAGGATGCGTTCGAAGTAGTTGCGGTACTGGTAGTTGGCACCGAGGGTGAAAACGGTGTGGGGACGCATGCGGTGCCAGAGGATGTTGCCTGTGAAGGGGAAAAGGAAGGTGGGCAGGTCGATGGAGAGGTCGAGCCCGTTCTCAAAGCTGCTGACATTTTCTCGCAGGTTGTTGTCATTGTGGCGGAAAGCCAGTTTTGGAAGTTCGATAAGCAGCGAATATTCCGCTTTGAACAGTTCGGCGCCGCCAAAAAGATTCTTGTTCTGGTAGCTGAGTTTCGTTTCAAGTCCGAAGTTGCCGCTCATCAGACCCTCGTATTGTTCGCCGAAGGGCGACGAGTTGTTGATTTCGACCGAAGCCGAAAGACGTTGCCGCTTGGCGTTGAGCAGCCTGACTTTGGCGTTGAGCAGCCTGTTGGTGTCGGAGCTGTTGGGCGATTCGGAAAACTCGAGGTTGATGTATTTGAAATTGCGGAGGCTGAGAAGCGAGCTGTAGGTGCGTTCGATGCTGCGTGGGCGATACAGTTGTCCTTGGAAGAGGAAAAGGGATCGGCCGATAACGTGTGGGTTGATGGCCATCGGCTGGTTGTAGAGGAACTGGTATCGTGTGGTGCGGTTACGGAAACTGTAGTCGTCATATACGGTGTCGAAATGACCGATGACGCCGTTCGAAGAAGCGGAGGTGTTGGGATAGATGTAGATGTTGTCGATGCGGTATTGTTGTAGGGGACGGGACGATATTTGTCGGGTAGAATCGGCGAACCTTGGATTGCGGACGTTGAGACGGATGGTAAGCCGGTGGTCTTCGAAGGCGGTGTCGACCAGGTAGGAGACCAGTTCGGGTGAGGCGTAGTAGTAACCCTGGTTGCGGAGCCGTTCGACCAGTTGGGACCGTTCGGCGTCAAGCACGTCTTGGTCGTAGTAGTCGCCCGATTTGATGAGGCATTCGTTCTGCCAGTTGCGTAGCAGTTTCTCCACCGCTGGCGTTGCGGCGTGGAAGGTCACGGTGTCAATACGGTATCGGGGTTCAGGGACGATGTGGTAAGCCACCTTGACGTCGTGTTTGCGCAGGTGGGTGGTGTCGAAGGAAACGTTGGAACGGAAACACCCTTTGCTTTCCAGCAGTTCTTTGATTTGTTCGGCGGTTTGCATGGTGGCGAACTCGTCGTAAATGACCGGTGCCTGTCCTTGGCGCCTCAGGTAGCGGTTGAGCCAGTTGGAGTCGGCAGGGTTGGAGAGGCAGTAGATGTGCATGGAGATGCGTGGGAGTAACCCCAGAGGTCGCGTGTTAGGCTTTTGGCGTGCATAGCGTCGTACATCTTTGAGTGCCTCTTTGATTTCGGCAGGTTGTTCTTTGCCGTCTGGCATCTCCACCAGAAACTGGTTGCTGCTCAGTATCCGTTCGTCGCCACGGATAAACTTCTCTACGTTGCTGCATGCTCCGATGCAGAGGAGCACGAGGCAGCAGAGCATGGCTTTGACGGCCTTAGAGGTGAAGGATGGCGACGGGGTGTGTATCATACATTTTCGACCTTAGCGATGATTGTTTGTGTGGCGCCCAAATTGTGGTGCATATAGTCGTGACAAGCTGTCGCCGCCGCGAGGCGGGCGTTGTCATCGTCGAACCACTGGCTGAGGATGGCGGTCAGTTGGGCCGGTTCGGAGTAGCTCTTAGCCCCCTGCAGCTCGATCAGCTGGCAGGCTTCCTGGAATTTGTGGTAGTTGGGACCGAAGCAAACTGGACAGCTGTAGACGGCGGCCTCCAGTATGTTGTGGATGCCTTTGCCGAAGCCACCCCCGATGTAGGCCACCGTGGCGTAGCGGTAGATGGCAGAAAGCATGCCGATGTTGTCGATGATGAGCACTTGCCGTCCGAACAATTCGGAATTGTTGTCGGCCGCGGCCAATTGGGAATAGCGGACGCAACCATAGTCTTCGAAGAGCCGTTCGATGGAGGCGAGATGCTCTTTGCCGATCATGTGGGGTGCGAGAATGACTTTAAGCGGTTTCTTGTAGTTGTCGAGAAATTGACGGATATTGGCCTCGTCGGGTTCCCACGAGCTGCCTGCGATGAGGACCCTGCCAGGGGCGTCGCTGTTGGAACGTCCCGATTCAACGAAACGTTCTACGACAGGAATCGGTTGTGCCTGACGGGCGATGTCGTTGACGCGGTCGAAGCGTGTGTCGCCGGCAATGGAGCAGTGGTTGATGCCGATGCTGTGGAGCAGTTGGAGCGATGTCTCGTTTTGGACAAAAAGATGGGAATAGCAATGCAGTTGTCGAGCGAACCAACCGCCGTACCAGCGGAAGAAATACTGGGAGGGACGGAATATGGCAGAGAAGATAAAAGTAGGTATGTTGTTCTGTTTCAGCGCTTGCAGATAGTTGAACCAGAAGTCGTATTTGACGAAGAACGAGATGTCGGGATGAACCATCTGCATCCATCGGCGTGCATTGCGGCGGGTGTCGGGCGGCAGATAGCAAACCACGTCGGCGCCCGGGTAGTCTTTCCTTATTTCGAAGCCCGACGGGGAGAAGAAGGAGAGGCATATCTTGTAGTCGGGGTGGCTGGCGCGGAAGGATTCCATCACGGGGCGAGCTTGTTCAAATTCGCCCAGAGAGGAGGCATGGAACCAAGCCGTCTTGCACCCCGCGAGCTTCTCGGCCGGGAAACGGCGGTGCCAATGCTTCCAACCACGAGAGAGTGCGGAGGCTTTCTCGTTGAAAGGGGCTGCCAGACGGACAGCGGCGGCATAGCAGGCGATAGCAGAAGTATAGAATAATCGCATTTTGAAGAATTCGGAATGATGCTTGGGTGATTAGTAGAAATAGTAGTCGTAGGCCGTTTTGCCCTTGAGGGGGAACATCCAGCAAATCTTGATGCCGTAGATGAGGTCAAAGTATTTGGTGTCGTCGGGGCCGCTGAGACCCATCACGTTGTCGATGACGTAATCACGAACCGAGTGGTTCCAACATTGTGTTACTTCGAATGCCACATAGAAATTTATCAAGTTGGAATAGTTGCTCATGAACCAGTAGCCGATGCTTTCGGTAAGGGTGAATCCCCTGCGCTTGTGGTCGTAGAGGCGAGCGTAGTCGCCTTCAAGTTGAGGAGCTGTGGCATCGTTCATGACGAAGATGGTCTTCTGTTGCATGATGCCCGCCGACAACCTTGTCACGATGCCCGAATTGGGGTTGTTTCTGCCAAGGGTAAAGATGCGGCCGCCCCCAATGCGGAGGTCGAGTCCGCGGTTGTAGCATGTGGCGTTGGCGTCGATGCCGTTAGATCCGATAACGAAAGGAACCGCATCGGTGGAAAAGGCAGCAGGCATACGTTCGGCCCTGTTGCGAAGGTTGTCGTTGCCGATGGTGAGGCCGCCTTCGAGAGTCAGCAACCAATTGGATTTTGTTTTCCAGCCCGCGTCGATACCGAAACGGAGGAAGGGCGATTCATATAAGTCGTGCATGCCGTTCTCGGTCGAGAGGTCGTCGGAAGGGAATAGGGTGCTGAAATGGAAGCCGAAGTAAGGGGAGTCTAGGGTGTCTTTGGTGAGCTTGACCTGGGCATGGATGCTGGCAGAACAGAAAAGCACTGCACAGACAAAGATGGAAAGGAAACGGAATGATTTCATAATTGGAAATGGTGACCTTTGTTAGTTGAGGTACGTTTTGCGGCCCATGATGTTGAGGATTTTGGGCAGGATGTCGATATTGTTCTGTATGCCGGAAAACTGTTCGGCGCCGGGTCCGAAAGCGAAGACGGGCACCATGACGCCCGAGTGGCCGTCGGTGATGTATTTGCATTCGTTGCGGCCCTTTTCGATGTCGCCACCCAGAAGGACTAGTCCGCCCGTTTCGTGGTCGGCAGTGACGACGACAAGAGTGTTGCCGTCTTTTTCGGCGAAGTCAAGGACGATGGCGAGCATGGATTCGAAGTCGGCCAGTTCGGCCTGCATGTAGGGGGCGTCGTTGTTGTGACATGCCCAGTCGATTTGTGAGCCCTCAATCATCATGGCGAATCCGTCGGGGTCTTTTGAAAGGATGTCCAGCGCTTTACGGGTGCCTTCGGCCAGGATGGGGTCGCGACCGGGAGCGATGGGGCCGTAGTAGTTTTCGCAGAAGAAAGTCACCAATCGTTTGGCGTTGGAACGTTTCATGTCCTCCAGGCTATAGGCGATGTCGTAACCGCGACGGAGGAGTGTGTCGATGGGGTTGAGCCCGTCCTTGCGGTTTTCGGGGCGGAAGTTGTGTACGCCGCCGCCGATCATCACGTCGAATTCGCATTGCGACATTTGGAGGCTGATGGTGTCGTACATCTTACGATAGGGCACATGGGCGTAGGTCGAAGCCGGGGTGGCGTCGAGGACGCTGCTGGTCACCACAAAGCCGGTTGAAAGTCCCATGTCGTGAAGCATGGAGAGGAAAGAGGGGATGGGGGTGCCGTCGGGGAGCATGCCGATGTGATAGTTGTCGGTCTTGCGGCCGCATGTGATGGCGGTACCGCCGGCGCCGCTGTCTGTGGTGTATTTGTTGTGCGAATAGGTGCGCGAGAAACCGGAGAAGGGGAAGCGGAGGAAGTTGGAAGCTCCCTTTTGGGCCACCACCGAAGCGTACACTTGGGCGGTGCCCATGCCGTCGCCAATGATGATGATGATGTTCTTGGCCTTCTTGCTCTTGGCCGGAGCGCTGTCGAGCCATTGTCCGGGAGTTTCGTTCTGCAGTATCTTTTCGGTTGACGACTGGATGTTGCAAGAACCGCTTTGCTGAGCCAATGCCGGAAGAGACATTGCTGCCAGAAGCGCTATGGAGATGATTTTTTTCTTCATTCAGTTGGTGGGGAAATGCGTTCTACTGTTGGGGAAAAGTGTTTCGTCAGTTTTGTCGGTTGCTGGTGGGAAGGTTTATCTTCTGCCACTGCTGTGGCCGCCGCCAGACGAAGAACGGCTTGACGAACCGCCGCTGTAACCTCCACGGCTGCTGGAGCTGGAGCTTGAACTGCGGCTGCCGGAATTGAAGCTTCCGCGGCTCGAGCTGCTGCTTGATGAACGGCTGCTGTTGTTGTAGCTGCTGCGGCTGCTGTTGTCGTACGAGCGACTGGAGGATCGGTTGGAAGAGCGGTTGTAGCTGCTGGAGGAGCGGCTGCCGTTGTCAAAAGAGCGGTTTGAGGTGCGGGTGGCGTTGTTGTAGCCGTTGCGGTTGTTGCTGGTGCGGGTAGCCGAAGTGTTGTTGGTGCGCGATGCGTTGTTTCGCGACAGCGACTGTTGGCGATTTTGGGCCACGCTCGCCGGACGGGAGTAGCGACCGTTGGAAGATGTGGTGACATTGGAACGGCTGCTGTTGCCGTTGTTGCGAGAGCTGACGCTGCCCGTGCCGCTGACGTTGCCGTAGCGACCACGGCCGCCATTGTTCAGGTCGACACCACCGCGACGGACCGATCCGCGATTGGCCGGACTGGGAGAGGGCGTAGTGCCGTTGTTGCGAGAGACGGACGATGCCTTGCTGCGGCTGTTGTGACCCAGATACTGGTGTCCCCAGTTCCGGTTGCGGCCATAGGGATAGTAGTAGCTGCCCCAGCCGTAGTAGCCGGCCCAACCGTAGTAGCCACCCCAGCCATAGTAGCTGGACCAGCCGCCATAGTAGAAGGGATCATAGTACCACGGCGAGCCCCAACCCCAGCTCCAATAGGGACCCCAGCCCCAGCCGTAGCTCAGCTGCCAGTAGCTGCCGCCCCAGCCGTGGTGGTACCATCCGTTCCAATGGGGGCTGAACCAAGGATCCCAGCTGTAGTAGATGCTCGGTCCCCAATAGTAGGGGTTTCCGGTGTACCAGTAGAGGTCGGTGTAATAGGCGTCGAAATAGTCCGAGCCGAGACCGCGGCCGTTGAGCTGGATGCGACGGGTAAAGGTATTGTCATGGAAGCCGGAGATGGAGAGGGCTTTCTTTGTCGAGTCGATGGAAGGGGTGGTGTCGAGCGATTCGCCCACCAGTTCGACGGTGATAATGTCCGATTTGTTGACAACTGATGTGTCGTAATAAGGCTTGGGAGCGGATGCAGTGATGCCTTTTTTAGGGTTGGAATAGTAATTTTCGCCCCCTGTAGTGTTTTGGGCGGTGACAGTTCCACACAAATAAGGTAATAAAAATAGTGCACTTAACATGCAGATTTTAAGTCTTTTCATTTGTGTCAGATTAAAAGGGTTTATGTTAATATGTTTTAATTCTCCAATTATTTCGTACTTTTGCAAACCGAATTCTTGCGTGCAAAGATACGCAAATTTCGTAAAATATAACGAATTTTATCTAAAAAAATTGTAAACAGAATATATAAATGGCAAAAGATTTTGTGAAACGTTCCGAGAACTTTTCGGAGTGGTACAACGAATTGGTCGTGCGTGCCGACCTGGCCGAAAATTCGGCAGTACGCGGATGTATGGTTATCAAGCCTTACGGCTATGCAATATGGGAAAAGATGCACGATGCGCTCGACAAGATGTTCAAGGACACCGGTCATCAGAATGCCTACTTCCCGATTTTCATTCCCAAATCGTTTTTGAGCCGCGAAGCCGACCACGTGAAGGGATTCGCCAAGGAGTGTGCCGTGGTGACTCACTATCGTCTGAAAACGAACGAAGAAGGTACCGGTGTGGTCGTCGATCCGGATGCCCGTCTGGAGGAGGAACTGATTGTCCGCCCCACGTCGGAAACCATCATTTGGAGCACTTATAAGAACTGGATCAAGTCGTATCGCGATCTGCCGATTCTCTGCAACCAGTGGGCCAACGTCGTACGTTGGGAGATGCGCACCCGCATGTTCCTCCGCACCGCCGAATTCCTGTGGCAGGAAGGCCATACCGCCCACGCCACCCGCGAGGATGCCGAGGCTGAAGCCCGTCGTATGCTCGACGTCTACGCCGATTTCGCCAACAATTGGATGGCCGTTCCTGTGGTGAAGGGTGTGAAGTCGCCCAATGAGCGCTTCGCTGGTGCCCTCGACACCTATTGTATCGAAGCCATGATGCAGGACGGCAAGGCTTTACAAGCCGGAACAAGCCATTTCCTCGGACAGAACTTTGCCAAGGCGTTCGATGTCCAGTTCCTCAATAAGGAGAACAAATTGGAGTATGTTTGGGCCACCTCGTGGGGCGTCTCCACACGTCTGATGGGTGCCCTCATCATGACCCACAGCGATGACAACGGACTGGTGCTGCCTCCGAAGCTGGCTCCCATTCAGGTGGCTATCGTTCCTATTTGCAAGAGCGAAGACCAGATGCATGAAATCGACACCAAGGTCCAACCCATCATCGATTCGTTGCGCGCTCGTGGCATCAGTGTCAAATACGACAACCGACCTGAGTACAAACCGGGTTGGAAATTCAACGAATACGAGTTCAAGGGCGTTCCTGTCCGTTTGGCCATTGGCCCCCGCGACTTGGAGAACGGCACCTGTGAAGTCTGCCGCCGCGACACCCTTGAGAAAGAGACCATGCCCATCGAGGGTATCGCCGAACATGTGGAAAAACTGATGGAAACCATCCAGCAGAACATCTTCCAGAAGGCGCTTGATTTCCGTCTGAGCCAGACTCGCAAGGTGGACACCTGGGAAGATTTTAAAGTCGAGATTGAAAAGAACGGCTTCCTGCTCTGCCACTGGGACGGCACCACCGAAACCGAGGAGCGAATCAAAGAGGAGACCAAGGCCACCATTCGCTGCATTCCTTACGATGCTCCCGAAGAGGAAGGCAAGTGCATCTATAGCGGCAAACCCAGCCATCGCCGCGTGATTTTTGCTCGCAGCTACTGATTACACTTTGTAAGATGCTATAGATTGAGGGAGAAGCAATTAGTTGCTTCTCCCTTTCTCTTTTTTTTCTAACTGCAGTATGATAGAAGTGTTTTTCGGCAAAAAAATGCAGAATGTTAAATACTATTTTTGTTAAAAGTTCGTTTACAAAACAATTACTAACTTCAAAACTCTAATACCATGAAGATTATGAACAAAATGCTGGCAGAATGCTTTGGTACATTCGTGCTTGTACTTGGCGGTTGCGGTACGGCCCTCTTTGCCGGATCAACCGTAGGTTTTCTTGGCGTTGCCATCGCCTTTGGTCTTACGGTCATAGCTATGGCATACGGTATTGGCCATGTGAGTGGCGCACACCTTAATCCTGCTGTTTCCTTTGGCGTATTTGTCAACGGACGTATGAGTTTCAAGGACATGCTTTGCTACTGGGCAGCCCAAGTTGTGGGTGCCATCGTTGCCGGTGCTGTTCTTTTGGCCATTTGGAAATCCGCCGGTCTCGGTGAAACGGGTGTCTTTGCTGCCAATGGCTATGGTGCCGAATTTCAGGCTGCCGCAGGTGCCAATTACCTGAATGTCGGATGTGTCGGCGCTTTCATTGTTGAAGCTGTGCTGACCTTCGTTTTCTTGATGGTCATTCTCGGTGCCACCGATGAGCGCAGCAACACCAAAGCTGCCGGTCTTGCCATCGGTCTCACGCTGACCCTTATCCACCTTGTCAGCATCCCGCTGACCAACACCAGCGTCAACCCCGCTCGCAGCATCAGCCAGGCCATCTTCAGCGACTGCAGCACTTGGTCGGCTTGTGGCCAACTGTGGCTCTTCATTGTCGCTCCGTTTGTTGGTGCCGCTATTGCAGGTGTGTTCTACAAATGCGTTGCTCCGAAGGAGAATTAATTTTACGACTGTAATAAATTGAAATCGGGCGCCTTGGAAAGAGGCGCCCGATTTTTTTTGACAGCGTTTCGTTGCAAAGCAATATATTGCCGATAGATATTTAAGTGGCCAATCCGGTAATTGATGCCCATTGACTTCTTTGATTGTGTGCGGCAGTTTTCTGACAATGATGGGATTATAAGGAGAATGTGGCTGGGTGCTCCTTGTTTTCACGGATGGCTTGTTATGGATGCGAATCAACCTTCGGCCCCGAACTCCATGAGGTATGCTTTGATGAACTCGTCGATTTTGCCGTCCATCACGCCGGTGACATCGCCTGTCTGGTAGTTGGTGCGGTGGTCTTTGACGCGACGGTCGTCCATCACGTAGCTGCGTATCTGGCTTCCCCACTCAATTTTTTTCTGCGATGCCTTTATCTTGGCCTGTTCTTCCATGCGGTGCTTCATCTCGCGGTCGTAGAGTTGCGAGCGCAGCAGTCGCAGGGCATTCTCCTTGTTCTTCGGCTGGTCGCGGGTTTCGGTGTTTTCAATCAGAATCTCCTCTTCCTCGCCGGTATAGGGATCTTTGTACTGATAGCGGAGGCGGACACCCGATTCCACCTTGTTGACATTCTGTCCGCCGGCGCCGCCGCTGCGGAAGGTGTCCCACGACAGTTTGGATTGGTCAACGACCACTTCTATCGAGTCGTCGACGAGAGGGGTGACGCTCACCGAGGCGAAGCTGGTCATGCGTTTGCCTTGGGCGTTGAATGGGCTCACACGCACCAGGCGGTGCACACCTGTCTCGCTCTTGAGGTAACCGTATGCGAAATCGCCTTCGATTTGCATCGTAACGCTTTTGATGCCAGCGCCGTCGCCGTCGAGAGAGTTGCTGATGGCCACTTTGTATCCGGTGCGTTCGGCGTAGCGGATGTACATGCGCATGAGCATCTCGGCCCAATCTTGGGCTTCCACGCCGCCGGCTCCGGCATTGATGGAGAGTACAGCGTCGAGACGGTCGCTGTCGTTGCGAAGCATATTCTTGAATTCCAGCTCTTCAACGAGTTTTGCCGTTGTCTCCAGCTGTTTGGTCATTTCCTCTTCGGTGGCATCGCCCGCTTCGAAGAATTCGTTCATGACCTGCATGTCGTCGCAGCTGTCGCTGACAGCTTTGAATGCGGAGGTCCAGGTTTTCTTGCTTTTGATTTCCAGCATGACCTTTTTGGCCTCTTTGGGGTCGTTCCAAAAGTCGGCAGCTTCGGTTTTTTTCTCTTCTTCGGCGATGGATGTCAGTAGTTTGTCTATGTCTAGCACACGTTTCAGCGTTTCTTTGCGCTGTTCCAGATCTTTGATGGTTTCAGGAATAGTCATATCGATAGGATGTTTATATATTCAATAGGTTGATAAATAGTATGTTCATGTCAGTAGCTACACGATAGTCGGTGGCGTAGCTGTTGTCCAGTCGTTTGCAGTCGGGGTTTTTGACACGTGGCATCAGGTCGCGCGTACGGAACACGCCGCGGCGGATGTTGGGCAGCGGCTCGTCGTTTTCAGACCTTGCCTCTCCCGGTCTGCTGTAGCCCACCCAGCTCTTGCGGCCGACGAGGACGGCGATGCAGTCGGCAAAATAGCGGCGTTTGCGCTTCTGCGGCCAGAAAAGGATAGGGGAGAGGACGATGAGTGCTGAGGCGGCAATGATGTCGAACAGGCGCTTGCTACGTCGGTTGGTGGCGTTGTCGATGTTGCCGAAATCGGGCGTATAGAGGTCGTCGGGGCTGTTGGTGTAGTTGCTTCCGATCAGCACGTCTATCCCTTCTGGGGCTATACGGAAGGCGATGCCTTTGTCGCGTAGTTGTTCGGTGATGTCCAGTATGGTGCTGATTTCTATGTTTTTTGAACAGAAGATAATCTCGTTCACATTTTTGTGCGGGTCGTCATTGTCGGTTATGGCGTCGCGTAGTGCGTCGGGGTTGTCCGCATCCAGCGACTTCATCGTTTTGACATAGGCCGATTCGATGCCGAGCTGGCTGAAGAGCGCATAGACACGCTGGCGTTCGTCGTTGTCGCCCACAATGAGGTATCGGCGGCCCTTGTCCGGTCGCAGCCGATAGCCGTCGACGTGCATCAGACTCAGTAGCATCCTGATGCCGATGGTGGCCAGAATACTCCATAGCGATCCAAGCAATACGATGGCGCGTGAGAAGCGCAGCTCTTCGCTCAGCAGCGAGTAGAAAACCAGCAGGCACATAGCGCCGACCGTCATACCCTTGACGATGCGGCCGATGCGTACGGGTTTGTCGTATCCGCCAGCCAGCCAGGAGGTCAGCAGCAGTATGAGCACATAGACCGGAATGACGAGATAGGTGTAAATGTCCGGGTAGTAGTTTACGTTTTCGGCCCAGAAGGTGGACCATATCTGCTTGATGGCCAGAAAACCGGCCAGCGAGAGGGTGAAGTCTGCAAGCGGCACCGCCAGCCAATGCAGAATCCTTTTGAAAAAGTCGATTGAAGCCCGCAGCCAAATGGCGCATTGAATCAGCAACGTATAGGTCTTGGCGCCGCTGTTGCTGAAATACTTTCGCGCAAAGATGGCCATTGCGTTGTAGAAAGTGTAGACGTAGTTCATCGAGGCTTTGCGGGTGCTTTCGCCCTTGTAGTGTAGTATGCGCGTTGTGGGCAAGTAGTAGTTCTTGTATCCAGCCAGTTTGATGCTCCAAGAGAAGTCGATGTCTTCGCCATACATGAAGTAGCTCTCGTCGAGAAGTCCGGCTTTTTGCATGGTTTCGCGGCGGAACATCAGGTAGGCACCGGGGAGGATATCCACCTCGTTGACAGCGTCGTCGTCAAGATGCCCCATGTAGTAGGCACCGACTTTGCGATGGTGGGGGAACAGCTTGATGAGCCCGCTGATTTTGTAGAAGGAGGTGGCAGGCGAGGGGAATCCGCGCTTGCTCTCTTTCAGGTAAATGCCGTCGCCGTTGACCATCTTCACGCTCAAGCCGCCGCAGTCGGGGTGCTTCTCGAAGAAGTCGATGCATGTGGAGAAAGTGTCGCGCTGGACAAGTGTGTCGGGATTCAGCAGCAGAAGGAAGTCGCCTGTGCATTGGCGCAGCGCCTGGTTGTTGGCTTTGGCAAATCCCGGGTTGTCGCTATTGGCAATAAGATGGACCTGAGGGAATTTCTCGCGTAGCATCTGGACCGACCCGTCGACCGAGTTGTTGTCAACCACCCATACCTCGGTGTCGATGCCTTCAGCGGCATGGAACACCGAAAGGAGGCATTGTTCAAGGAAGTACTTGACGTTGTAGTTGACTATGATGACGGAAAGGGTCATAAGATGGGGATTGTATGTGAATCAGGGGTATATTTCAGGACAACCGGGGATGAAGTATGCCGACAAGATGCCGTCAACGATGGCGCGTGGCACCTTTTTGCCTGATGGCAGCAGCAGGCACCAAATCACTATTCCACCGAAAATCAGCAGATAAGAGAGTGTTATTGCGGTATTCATCTTAATATAATGGGTTGCAAAAATACGAAAAGAGTTTGAAAGTAACCCATTTGCAGCGCAAAAAGTTTTCTTTGAAGGCCGTTGTCGTCAGGCTGTTGGCGACATGCGGCCGTAAGGTAAGGGCACAAAAAAAGGGTAAGCTGATTATATCGCGTCGCTACAACCAAACACCCTTGCTGTATTCCTACCCTGGGGGATTCAATGGGAGCTGACCGTATAAGACTTACCCAAATGCAAAAGTACTACTTTTCCCCATACTGGCAAATTTTTTTTTGTGCATTCCTTGTAATCTGTTTTCTGTCAGAAGAATAATTTTTCAGCAGAATGCCGCCATTGTCAGATGGAGCAAAGGCGGTGAGGGTGTGGAAATGCGAAAAACGCAGGCTTTTTTTGCGTTTTATTGGAGTGGTGATGATGGCAAAATGAAAGTGGATGGCAGGGGTGGGGTCCAGCAGGAGGGGAGGGAAGGTGCGATTGGGCGGATGGCGCTTTATTTGAATATTTTGCGTCGGTTCAGTTCCCTGTGGAAGGCTTCGGCGTTGGCGTTGTGTTGTGCCAAATCTTTTGCGAAGGCGTGGTAGCCCGAGAAATCGGATTTGGCGCAAAAATAAAGATAGTCAGTCTTTTTGTTCTTCAGAACCGCGTCGATGGAGGCTTGTCCGGGTATGCAAATGGGTCCGGGAGGCAATCCGCGATACTTGTAGGTGTTGTAGGGGTTGTCCACCTCCATGTGCTTGTTCAGCAGTCGACGCAAGGTGAAGTCGCCGACGGCATATTTCAAAGTCGGGTCCGCCTGCAGCAGCATGCCTTTGCGGATGCGGTTCAGATATACGCTGGCAATGTCGGGTTTCTCGTCGTTTTTGTTGCTCTCCTCTTCCACGATGGAAGCCAGGGTCATCACCTCGTCGGGGGTGAGATTCAGCGCTTTGCATTGCCGCAGCCGTTTGTCGGTCCAAAAACGGTCGGATTCCTGTTGCATGCGGTCCATCAGGTTTGTGGCGCTGATGTTCCAATAGACATCGTAGGTGTTCTGCATGAACATCCCGATGATGGTTTTCGTGGTATGGCCATAGCTGCGGCAGATGCTGTCGTTGTTGAAAAGAGCCATCATGTCGCTGCTGTCGATTTCCAGTTTGCGACCCAAATAGCCGCTGAGCGACTGTTTGGTGCGGTGTTTGTTGATGGTGAGGTGGATGGGGTCTTGGTTGCCATAGTACAGTTTGGTGAGCGCCCTCCATACGCTCATGCCGGGAGTCAGCTTGTAACAGCCACCCTTGACATGGTCCTTGTAGTTGCGCAGGCGAGCCAAAGTGCTGAAAGCCGCGTGGTTGCCTATGCATCCGTGGGCGTCGAGCGAGTCGACGACAGCGTCGTAGGTGATGTTGTCGGGCAGGTAGAGCGTGACGGCTTCGTTGTTGGCCAGTTTCTGGCGGTGCAACAGAAAGAGGGTGGTGCAGCACACCACCACACCGAGGACCAATATGGTAAGAACAATCGCTTTTGTCCGTTTGGACTGATGCTGCTGTTTCTTATTTTTTGTTGGCATAGTTGATTGATTCAAACTTTATTTAGTGTTCTTATTTGAAGTGTAGCTTTATGTTGTTGTTGGCGGTTCCAACACCTTCTGGTAGATGTGTGCCGCATGCCATTCGTTGTCGCACCAGAGCCATCCCGGACGGGTGCCGCAGCGCTGAAAGCCCTCCGATTCGAACAGCCGGATGGAGGCGATGTTGTTGTCGGCAATGTCGCAATAAAGCAGGTGCAGTTGCAGGTGGGTGGCGGCGAATTGACCCAATTCGCGGAGCATGGCTTTCCCATATCCGTTGTTGCGTAACCGACTGTCGATGAGCACTCCCACACCTGCCCTACGGTGGTAGGGGTCGAAGTCGAAGAGGTCGGCGCATCCCACGGCGGTTCCTTCGTTGTTCACCGCCATCAGCCGCAGTTGGCGTGAGCTGTAGATGTCGGTGGCCGAGGATTCGTCGATGAAGCGTTGGAGCGTTTGACGCGAAAAGGGCTGATGGGCAGCGCTATGCGTCCATACCGATGGGTCGTTCTCCCAACGGTAGATGGCGTCGATGTCGTCGGGTTCCAGGGCCCTCAGGCGGACGGATTTGTTTGAATTGGTCATGCGCTTAAAACGAGTTCCGCATTTTTTTATTGTGTCTATTATAATAAACTGCGAAACATGTCGTTTTATGTCAAAGTCTGTGTGGAGGGTGACGCCCTGTCCGCATGATGCAATTACGCAACAATGAATCGAACCATGGAATCAGCAGATACTATTCGTATATGTCACGAAGTGTGTGACTTGGCCCGTGAAGTGGGCGCCTTTTTGGCTGGCGAGCGCCGCAAACTGGACGATGCCGTCAGCGCAGAATCGAAAGGGGTGCATGACTATGTGACGCGATTTGACAAGGAGTCGGAACGGCGCATCGTGACCCGCCTGCGGCAACTGCTGCCCGACAGCGGCTTTATCGCCGAAGAGGGAACGGCCGCCTCGAATGGCGCGGAGCGCTACACCTGGATTGTCGACCCGCTTGATGGAACGACAAACTATATCCATGGTTTTGCCCCCACCTGCGTTTCTATTGGTTTGCAGGACAATCTGTTGTCTTCCGAGCAGCACCGTCCGGTGATGATTGTCGGCGTGGTGTATGAGATTTGGGCTGAAGAATGTTTTGCAGCCTGCAGTGGTCGTGAGGGCGCCTTTTTGAATGGTACGCCGATAAGAGTCTCGCATGCCAAGAGCCTCAACGATTCGTTGGTGGCTACGGGGTTCCCTTATACGGATTTCTCGCGTATGCATCAGTATATGAAGTTTTTGGAATGGACCATGCGCCACACACACGGTGTGCGCAGACTTGGGTCGGCTGCCGCCGATTTGGTCTACACCGCCTGCGGACGGGCCGATGCCTTCTACGAATATGGATTGAAGCCCTACGATGTGGCTGCAGGTGCCTTTATTGTCGAGAAGGCCGGTGGTCGGGTAGGGGACTTCAGCGGTGAAGACAACTGGCTGTTCGGGGCTGAGATGGTCGCCGCCAACCAAGGAGTTTTCGACGAGTTGATTCGCGAAATTAATGCATTTGATTTGAATGTTAAATAGACTAATACTAATTTGTTATATGCATTTGTTTAAATCATCACTTTATGCTGTTTTTGTGGCGTTGATGTGTTTTGCATCGCTCCCGCTTTGTGCTCAAGATGCGGCGCCCAAGAAGGTGTATCTGTTCTCCATTGATGAGGAGATTGCCCCGCCGGCATCGTTGCGAGTTGAGAAAGCCATCGAGGAGGCGTTGGAGATTAAGGCCGATATCATCGTTGTTCATATCAACACTTTTGGAGGCACCTTGGACGATGCCGACAAGATTCGCACTGCCTTCCAGCAATGCACCATACCTGTTTGGGCCTATATCGACAACAATGCCGCCTCGGCTGGTGCGCTGATTTCGATTGCCTGTGACTCGATTTTCATGCACAGCGGTTCCTCGATAGGCGCCGCCACCGTGGTCGACCAGACGGGTGCCGTGCAACCCGACAAATACCAGAGCTATATGCGTTCCTTGATGCGTTCCACAGCCGAAGCTCAAGGTCGTCGGCCCGACATAGCGGAAGCGATGGTTGACCCCGACATCCATGTGGAAGGCGTATCGGATAGCGGCAAGGTGCTCACTTTCACCACACAAGAGGCTATCCGTTACGGCTTCTGCGAGGCCGAGGTTGAGAGTGTGGCGGCGTTGCTGCAGCATGCCGGAGTGGAACAGTATACCATTCATGAACAACGTTATTCCTTCATCGACAAACTGATAGGTTTTTTGGTGACTCCGGTGGTGTCGGGCATACTCATCATGCTGATTATCGGTGGCATCTATTTCGAACTGCAACAGCCAGGTATCGGCTTCCCGCTCATTCTGGCGTTGTCGGCGGCAGCGTTGTATTTCGCACCGCTCTATTTGGAAGGCCTTGCTTCCTATTGGGAGATACTGATATTTATTGTCGGTATTGTGCTGATTGTCTTGGAACTGTTTGTCATTCCGGGCTTTGGTGTCGCTGGTGTCTGTGGTATCATCTGTCTCGTTGTGGGTCTGGTGTTCAGCATGGTGGGCAATGTGGGATTCGATTTCTCGCATATCCCCGGCGGTTTGATCGCCAACCGGTTGATGATCACATTGGTGTCGATCGTCGTGGCGTTGCCGCTCAGCATTTGGCTTGGCAAAAAGCTGTTTGAGAGCACTTTGTTCGGCGGATTGGCCCTCAACACGGAAGAATCCACCAGCGAAGGGTTCACGGTTGCCAGCAGTCAGGAACTCCAGCTGGTCGGTACCAAGGGTATCGCCTCCACCATTCTGCGTCCGGCAGGTAAGGTGACCATCGACGGACGCCACTACGATGCTGTGGCTCAGATAGGTTATATCGACAAGGGCGCTTCCGTTGTGGTGGTCGATTATGTGAATGGCTCCCTCGTTGTTGTTGTGGACAAGGATTGACGGCCCATGGGTGCTGACACGATTTGACGTTTTTCTTTTTTTTCAATTGATAGACTTATGCTACAGGCTTTCAGACTTATATGGCAATGCGACAAAAGAGCTTTTCTGCTCAAGTTGTGCTACACGGTGTGCACAAGCCTGCTGCCGTTGCTCAATCTCTATGTCTTGAAGTTGGTGGTCGACGGAGTCGCCGATGCGGTGACCGCCCGGGCTGTCGACGGTTTGGTGTTTGGCCAGCATCTGATGAGCCTGGTGGCCATCTTTTGCGGTGTGACGCTGCTCAACCGTTGGATAGGGGTGCTCAATACCGTCAACAACGACGTGCTGACGCAGAAATTGACCGACTATGTCAATAATATCATTCAGAATCAGTCGGTTCGGTTGGATATGGCCTACTATGACAACCCCGAATACCACGACACATTCCACAGGGCACAACAGGAGTCGGCCTTCCGTCCCATCCGCATTCTGGACAACTTGGTGGCGGTAGTCAGCGCGTTGGTGGCGCTGGTAGGTGTGGCGCTCATGCTGCTTGTCAGCTCGTGGCAGGTGGTTGTGGTGATGCTTGTCGCCGTAGTTCCCTCTTTCTGCGTCCGCTTCTACAAGTCGCGCAGCATCTACCGCTTCAGGCGCGAGACCACCCAGGATATGCGTCGCACGAACTATTACGGGCAGTTGCTGACCAACCGAGTCTTCGCCAAAGAGGTGCGTGTGTTCGGATTGGCCGACCATTTCAGGAACCTCTATGTCGATATGCGGTCGCGTCTTGTCGGACGCCTTCTGGCCATTTCGCGGCGCATGGCGTTTTTCGATGCCCTTACCGCTGTTGTCGAAGTCGCTGCCCTGGCCATAGTGACGCTGATACTTGTCCGCACAGCGGTACGGGGGGCCATCACGCTGGGCTCCTTTGTGATGCTCTTCGAGGCCTTTCGCCGCGGACAGGGCTATCTGTCCAGTTTGGTGGGAGGTGTGAGCGGCCTTTACGAACACAAACTCTTCATCAATAACCTCTTCGAATTTCTTGACCTGCAGCCGTCTATCGTCTCCCCGGCCACACCTGAACCCTTCCCCGAAAGGGTGGACGAGGTCCGCTTTGACGAAGTCACCTTCAGCTATCCCCGCATGCACCACCCCACGCTCGACCACCTCACTTTTGTCGCCCGTCGGGGTCAGCTGAACCGTATTGAAGGGGAAAACGGCTATGGCAAGACCACCATGCTCAAGCTGCTGATGCGCCTCTACGACCCACAGCAGGGGGCCGTTCTCATCAATGGCATCGACATACGGCGCTTCGATGTCGCCGAATTGCGACGCCACGTGAGCACCATCTTCCAGGATTATGTGCAATTCCAGTTCACTGCTCGTGAGAATATCCTCTTCGGAGACATCGCCCATGCCGAGGATGCGCGCCGTATGGCAACGGCCCTGCAGCAGTCGGAGGCCGAAAACGTTGTCGGACTGTTGCGACAGGGGCTCGACACCCCACTGGGTCGTATGTTCGACGGCGGCGAAGAACTCAGCATGGGGCAGTGGCAGCGCATCGCCTTGGCGCGACAGCTCTATTCGGATGCGCCCATCCTTCTCTTCGACGAACCCACGGCGTGGATGGATGCCGACGCCCGCGCGGCCTTTTCTCGTACGGTGCAGTCGCTGGCCGACGACCGTCTGGTGATCCTGGTGTCGCATGTCGAATCGGACAAAGGCTGCTGAATGTTCGGAGTGCTCTCCTGGTTCTCAAACGATTGATTGAAAAACTGCCATACACAAAGAGCGGGCCGACGCATGCGTCGGCCCGCTCTTCTTTTCATCGCCCTTCGGGGAGGAAGGACTTGTTATTTCTTTTTCTTTGAATTTTTCTTTTCCTGCATCTCGCGGATGATGGCCACGGCGTCGGCCAAGGGGATGGTCAGCGGGTCGACACCCGTCTTGGGAAGGCGGTAGTTTTCCGACTTGTAGGTCAGATAGGGGCCGAATTTGCCGATGTTCGACACCACCATCTCGCCTTCGTATTCGCCGATTTCGTGGGGGTAGAGGCTCTTCAGACGCTCTTTCTCCTCGGCCTGTTTGCGTTTGCTTTCAATGATTTCGATAGCGCGTTCGCAGTCGATGGTGTAGGGGTCGTCGGTTTTGGAGAGCGAGTAGAACTTGTTGTCGTGACGCACATACGGTCCGAAACGACCGATGCTGACCACCACGTCGCCGTCTTCGTATTTGCCCAGGGTGCGCGGCAGGCTGAAAAGGTCGAGTGCCTCTTCCAGGGTGATGCTCTCAATGCTTTGGCCTTTCTTCATTGAAGCGAAGCGGGGTTTTTCGTCGGCGTTGGTGTCGCCAATCTGGATGAGGGTGCCGTAGCGGCCAATCTTGGCGTAGACCGGTTTGCCCGAAGCCGGGTCGGTGCCCAGCAGGCGTTCGCCGCTGGTGCGTTTCGAATGGCTTTGGGTTTGGCGCACATTGCGGTGGAAGGGGGTGTAGAATTGTCGGATGACATCGCGCCAGGCTTGGGTGCCGTTGGCCACGTCGTCAAAGTCCTTCTCCACCTTGGCCGTGAAGTTGTAATCCATGATTTCGTTGAAGTGCTCCATCAGGAACTGGTTGACGATAGTTCCGATGTCGGTGGGGAAGAGCTTGCCCTTCTCAGCGCCCAGATGGTCCACTTTCTCGCTCTTGACAATCGGTTTGCCCGGTTGCAGCGTCAGCGTGGTGATATCGTAATCCTTGGGGGCGCGGTCCTCTTTGATGACGTATTCGCGTTTCAGGATGGTGCTGATGGTGGGCGCGTAGGTCGACGGACGACCGATGCCCAGATCCTCCAGTTTCTTCACCAGGCTGGCCTCGGTGTAGCGGGGCGGATGCTGGGTGTAGTGCTGGATGGCGTCGGCCTGGTCAAGCGAGAGCTGCATGCCGTTTTTGACGGGCGGCAGCTGGTGGTTGGGGCTTTCCTCTGGTTCGTCGTCGGTCGATTCGAAGTAGACCTTCAGGAATCCGTCGAAGAGCACCTGCTCGCCCGAGCAGGTGAAGCGTTCGCTATGGTCGGAGATATTGATGTCGATAGTGGTTTTCTCCAGTTCGGCATCCGACATCTGAGAGGCGATGGTGCGTTTCCATATCAGTTCGTACAGGCGGCGCTGAGCGGCGTCGGCGTTGATGTCGGTTTGGTGGAGGTCGGTGGGGCGGATAGCCTCGTGGGCTTCCTGTGCACCTTTGATTTTGGTGTGGTAGTGGCGAATCTTAATGTATTTCTCACCGTAGGACTTGCCGATCTGTTCTTGGGCCATGTCCAGAGCCACCTGGCTGAGGTTGGTGGAGTCGGTACGCATGTAGGTGATGAATCCCGATTCGTAGAGCTGCTGGGCAATCTGCATGGTGCGGGCCACCGAATAGCCCAGTTTGCGGCTGGCTTCCTGCTGGAGGGTCGAGGTGGTGAAAGGGGGAGCTGGGCTGCGACGGGCAGGCTTGGTTTCCACCTTGTCCACCGAGAAGGCGCTCTTGTCAATCGACTCCAGGAACGACATGGCCTCGGCCTCGGTGTCGAAGCGGCGGCTCAGCTCGGCCAGCAGTTTGCGTTGGTCGGAGGTGAGGAAGGAGGCGGTTACGCGGAAGAAGCTCTGGGTCTGGAATTCGCGGATTTCGTTTTCGCGTTCCACAATCAGACGGACGGCGACACTCTGCACGCGGCCGGCGCTGAGGGCCGGCTTGATTTTGGCCCAAAGGATGGGGCTGATCTCATAACCGACCAGGCGGTCCAACACGCGACGCGCCTGTTGGGCGTCCACCAGGTTCATGTCGATGTCGCGGGGATTCTCAATAGCATGAAGAATGGCGTTTTTGGTGATTTCGTTGAAGACGATACGTTTCGTTTTCTCGGGTTGCAGGTTCAGCGTTTCGCGAAGGTGCCATGCGATGGCCTCTCCCTCGCGGTCCTCATCGGATGCCAGCCACACCATGTCGGCGTTCTTGGCGGCTTTCTTCAGTTCCACAACCAGTTTGTTTTTTTCTTCTGCTATTTGGTATTCAGGCTCGTAGTTGTTTTCTACGTCGATGCTCATTTCTTTTTTTGCCAGATCGCGGATGTGGCCGTAGCTCGACTTTACCTCATAGTCCTTACCAAGGAATTTTTCGATGGTTTTGGCTTTTGCGGGCGACTCTACTATGACAAGATTTTTCATATATAATAATGTATCTATATTATTCGCTTATCTATGTGATTCTGTGACATAACAGAATACCGTTCTTTGTGGAACGGCGTTGCAAAATTAGCAACTTTTTCGATATTTGCAAAAAAAAACCTTTCCCAATCGTCCGCAACTGCCATTTTTTGGACTCGAAAGACACAATAAAACCATGCTGTTTTGCGTTACGAGACCTGTCCAACAATTACAGCGAAATGAAGCATCAAAGAAAGCGCGTCATTGTCTCGGTCACCAACGATTTGGTCACCGACCAGCGGGTACACCGTTCGTGCATGGCCATGCACCAGGCGGGCTATGAGGTGCTTCTTGTCGGCCGCCGGCTCCCCACGAGCGCGCCGGTGAAGCGCCCCTATGCCACCGCACGCATGCGGCTGCTGTTCCGTCGCAAGGCTTTTTTCTATGCCGACTACAATTTCCGCCTCTTCTGGCGGCTCCTCTTCACGCGCGCGGATCTTTTTTATGCCAACGACACCGATGCGTTGCCCGCCAACTATCTGGCCGCATGGTTGCGTCGCAAGCCCCTTTTCTTCGATGCCCACGAGATGTTTCCGGAAGTCCCCGAACTGGTGGGCCGCCCCCGCGTGAAGGCGGTATGGCAGCGCATCGAAGACTGTCTGTTTCCTCGCATGGCGCGTCGGCCGCACACCGCAGCCGTCACCGTCTGCCGCTCCATTGCCGACCGCTACGCCGAGCGTTATGGCTTGACCATGGGCGTGGTGCGCAATGTCCCTATGCGGCAGCCTTCCGAACCCGCTGCCGACGCACGCCGCCGTGCCGACGCCCTGCTGGCGTCGTTGCCTGCCGACAGACAGCTGCTGCTCTATCAAGGCGCTGTCAACGTGGGTCGCGGCGTCGATTGGGTGATGGCCGCCATGCCGCATCTCGACGGCTGCCACCTGGTGGTGGCCGGTGTGGGCGACGAATATGAGCGTCTGCACCAACAGGCGTTGCAAGAACCCTACTGCCATTGTGTCACCTTTTTGGGACGGGTGGAGCCTGCCGTGCTGCGGCTCATCACCCCCCATGCCGCCTTGGGGCTCTCCCTGCTCGAAAACCGCGGCCTCAACTACTACTACTCGCTTCCCAACCGGCTGGCCGACTTTGTCCAAGCCTCGGTGCCGGTGCTCGCCACCGATTTCCCCGAAATCCATCGTTTGGTCGCCACCTACGAAATCGGCACCCTGGTGCCACCCGAACCCTTCGACCCGGTGAGCCGCCGCACCCCGCCGCCCGATGCCCGAAAGCTGGCTGACACCATTCGCCAGAGCCTCCATTTCTGGCAGTCGCTCCCCGCCGACGAGCGCCGTCGCCGCTTCGACCGCGCCGCTGCCGACCTATCGTGGGAGAACGACAAAAATATTCTTTTGCAACAACTGCAGACAATAATCTGAACCTCCTGACGTTCTAAATAATTATTTGAAACAACATAATAACGTAACATAATGTTATATAATCTTTTCGCTATCATCTACATTCTCGGACCTTTCATCGGTCTTTGTTTTGTGTTCAAGAAGGCGGGCATAGCCCCTTGGAAGGCGCTGATTCCTGTCTACAACATCGTCCTTTGGATCAAATTGTGCGGCAAAAACTGGAAATGGTACATTTATTTCCTCATCCCCGCCATCAATATCTTCACCTTCCTGCTGCTGGTGGTCGAAACGGCCAAGTCCTTCGGGCGCAACGGCTTCTGGGAGCAGACGCTCGCCGTCCTCTTCCCGTTTGCCTATGTGCCATGGTTGGGTCTCAGCAACCTGCAGTACATCAAACCCGAAGACCGACCCAAGATCAAGCAGTCGCAATGGCGCGAATGGCTCGATGCCATCGTCTTCGCCTTGGTCGCCGCGGTCATCATTCGTGGCAATGTCTTCGAGCTCTACAACATCCCCTCGTCCTCCATGGAGAAATCGCTTATGGTGGGCGACTACCTGATGGTGAGCAAAATCAGTTACGGTCCCCGTTCGGCCATGACGCCCCTGTCGTTCCCCTTGGTGCACAATGTGCTTCCCTTCACCGACGGACAGGTGCAGTCCTATCTGCGTTGGATTCGTTTGCCCTATCATCGTTACCCCGGTCTTCGCAGCGTGCAGCGCTTCGACGCCACGGTGTTCAATTATCCCGACGGCGACACCACATGTACCGCCTTCCAGAGCAACCGCTCCTATCACGACCTTGTCCGCGAATACGGCCGTGAGGCCATCTTCGCCCACCCCGAGGTGTTCGGCAAGGTGGTGGTGCGACCCGTCGACAAGCGCGAGAACTTCATCAAGCGTTGTGTCGGCCTTCCCGGCGAAACGCTCGAAATACGCGACCAGCAGCTATTCATCGACGGCAAACAGGTGGCTCAACCCACCGAGTTGCAGTTCACCTATGCGGTTCGCATGAAGGAGAGCATGGCCGACTATATCGCCTCCATGTCCACCATGGGCATGCAGGGCAACCTGGAGTCGACCAAGCTGCAGAAGGATCTCTCCATCCTCCACAATGTCGGCGTGTCGGAAGAGGACTGCCAGCAGGCGATAGGCATCTACGCCTACCTCTTCCTCAACGAGGCCCAGCTGCAGCGGGTCATGCCCTTCGCCGCCGACATCTCCATCGAACCTATGGCATGCCGCCACGACGACCTCCGTCTGGTTCGCTTCATGCCCCACTATCGTGATCAGATTTTCCGTCCGGTCAATCCCGCTGCCTGGGATGCCGATATTGTCCGCATCGAACAGTCGTGGAGCCGGCTGCTCGACACGCTCCATGCTGCCGGAGTCTCCACCCAGCTCACCAACGATATGGTGCAGTATTACACCGTACCCCTCACGGCCGCCATGGCGCAGCAGTTGCAGCGCAACGATGCCGTGGCCGAAGTGCTGCCCCTTTCCGCCCAGCGCGGAAGCACCAGCCGCGAGCTGTTCCCCCATGCCGACGGCTACAATTGGACGGTCGACAATTTTGGCCCCATCACCATTCCTTCCCGTGGCGCCACCGTCGCACTCAACCAGCAGACGCTGCCCCTCTATCGTCGCATCATCGAGGTGTTTGAGGGCAACCGCCTCGAACTACGCGACGGACAGATCCTCATCAATGGACAGCAGGCCACGACATACACTTTCCAGATGGATTACTACTGGATGATGGGCGACAACCGCCACAATAGCGCCGACAGCCGCTTCTGGGGCTTCGTTCCGGAGAACCACATCGTGGGTCGGGCCTCCACCATCGTCTTCTCCAAGGACAAGGATACCGGAAAGATCCGTTGGAACCGCATTTTCCGCCGCAAGCTATAGTTGACATTTCCCTATCAGCAAGACACATAAAAAAGGATGCCGGCTCCCGCCAGCATCCTTTTCTGTGTAATGAATGTCTGAAAGTTGGGTTAGTAAAAATAGCTTCAAATTGATTATTATTGGCTTAGTCCCAGAAGGTGTTGCTGTTGCCGTCGCTTCCGTCGCTCCAGCCATCGCGGAAACCGAAATCCTCCATAAAGCTTTCGTCGTACTGCAAATTCAGCGGAGAAGAGGAGGAGCCGCTGGCGGTAAAACCAATCTCTACCTTAAAAGTAGCGGTGGTAATTTGAGGAGGGACATAAGGTTTCTTGTCGTTCATGATTGATGGGGATTTTATAGGTTGGTGATTGTTACATTTGTTGTTGCAAGACCGCTCCAATCATCGATTTCGCGGCCGTTAAAATAGCCGACGACGGCATTGGTATGATTATTTGAGCCGTTGTTCCGATATTGTATTGACCCGGTTACGGTATTTCCGGACCAATAGTCGGATGTCGGAATTATCGAAGTATTGTTGCCGCTGAATTGTCCGATCATTCCACCGATGTACAAATTGTTAGAGGTGGTCTTTTCTATGGTGAAATTAATCTTGCTCGAACAGTTTTTGATTTGTAAATTTGTAAAGATGGTCGTAATGGATGGCATTTTACAATAGCCGATCAGACCGCCAAGATTGAGGTGATAGGATCCTGATACGAGGGATAGTGAAAGCCCAAAGGAGCCATCGGACGAGTTTTTTACAACACAGTTGTCCATTATAAGTTGGATAGTGTTTGGATCTGTTTCCATGATTTGTCCAATGATACCTCCGATTACGGGAGAATCTATTTTGGTAATGGACGGGTTCACCAATGAGGCGTCCTGTATGAAGTTGCAGTTTCTGATGTTGGCAATCAATGGTAATGTGTTGGTATTGCTTACGAATAAATATCCGACAAGGCCGCCAAAATATGGCTGTAGCGTTTGCGACGCTTGGCCGATGCTGACGTTCTTTGCCGTGCACCCATCGAGGGTTATATTGCCTTTGGTGTATGCGCAAAATGCCCCTAGGTAACAAATTGTTACGTTGTTTCCTGGAAGTGTGATGTCTTCAACTGTGACGTCTTTAAAGGTGATGTTTGAGCTGGGATTGAAAGAATATGTTAATCCGTAGCAGTTGGAAACCCCTGTCATGGTGAGGTTTTTTATGGTGGCGTTGTTTTTGCCTTCAAAAATGATGGTGTTGGCATTGGCGTTGATGGGCGTGACCGAAGCACCACCGAAATCGATAGTGCCGTCTACGCTGATTTTCAGCGTTGTGCTCCCAGCGGTAAGGCCGTTGATGTACGTCACGAGGCTGTTGTAGTCGGCAACGCTGCTTACCAGCAGGCTCACGTCTTCGCTTGTGGCACTCATCTCGACGGGGACAAAGCCCATCTCGTTGCGTTGCAAGGCACCTCCGGTGGTTTGGCTCTTGCTGAAAGCGTAATGCTTGCCGTTGCAGGTGGCGGTCACATTGACGGTGAACTTGTTGCTGCTGCTTACCGGCAGCACAGGAATGACGATGTTTTTGCTCGTATCGTTGGCGACGGCCAAGGGGGAGTCGAAGACCATGCGCACTTTCTTCTGGGCGTCGGTGACTTCGGCATCGTTGGCAGATTGGCCGGTGATGTTGGCGAAAACGACCTCTCGCACACCGCAGATTTGCGACGTGCTGCTCTCGACGGTGATTTCATCTAAGCTCATTTCGGCACCGAAGCGGTTGATGACGCTGATGGTCAGCGCCCCGCCAAGGTGTTTGAACTGCAGCGTGTTTCCATCGCTGTGAGCCGCCATGGGGATGTCGATGTGCTGCAAGCCGTCCGACTCGCTGTAGTGGTATTCATCCGGAAGGGTGACGCTGATGCTGGCCAAGCCCGAAAGGTCGGCGTCGGGGCAGAGCGCGGCAGGGTAGATGGCATTATAGGGAGCCGTCACGCTCTCAACGCTGTTGTCGATAGTGGCGACATCGTCCGTCACCGAGACAGCCTTTGTCTGGCCGTTGATTCGGATCAGCTCACCGTCCACCCAAGTGGACGAGCGACCCTCCATAGCCACCTTGCCATTGCCCAGCTTTTCGGCCTGAATGACAATTTTTCCGTCCAGGTTTTCCTTCTCGCAGGCGGTGAAGGCCACCGACCCTACCAAGGGGAGGGCGGCAACCCAAAGGCGTAGCCAATAGCATCTGTGTCTCATAGGGGTTTTCTTTTCTCTTTTCGTTGTGTAAAACACTTTGAATTAGTGATGTAATTAGCCCTATATACGAAAAACAGACGCCCTTTGTTTCAAACCGCCCTTTGTTTCTCTAGGCCGAACAAAGATTTGCTATGTTTATAATGCTGAAAATCAGATTGGAAAAAATAGTCATTTTTTCGGCAAGTTTTCAATTAAAACACAATGCAAAGATGCACTTTTTGCCGAAACCGACAAGGTTTATTCAAAGAACACGTAAAAAATCCTTCGGCGATAGTTGTCAGCCGAGCTGACGGCATAACACGACGAAAGATGTCGGTTAAGCCGGCGGCACACCATGGTGGAGTCTCGTGTATTTTACTAACGTAATAACACGTTAATGCATCCTTTTAAAGTATTCACGCATTCTGCCTGGCTCCGTATGAGCGAAACTGCCTGTGGCCGTTTTGCCGGCCTGCGTGGTATGCCTGCGACCACTGATAGTGTGATGAGCACCGCTTTAATACGAATTAATACAGCGAATAGCACCGCTAAAAAGAACATATGTAGCGAGTCAGCACCACTGAAATTAATCAAATCAAGCGAAAAACACATTAACGCCTTGTTTATAATGCATTTTTTTTAGTGCAAATTTTAATACAGACGCACTTTTTTTAGTGCATATTAAAAACATTTTGTATCTTTGCAGCCGGAAACAAAAACGACAACTCACCATGATTGACGATGTATTATACGAGTTTATGCGCGAGCAGCTGGCAACGACAAGCCATGATTTTG